>Ga0302140_10002076_pt1 | contig 26096 bp, 25 predicted proteins | sample I_Bog_E1_1_FD_202095 | JGI IMG/M metagenome (GOLD analysis project Ga0302140, IMG submission 202095) | Peat permafrost microbial communities from Stordalen Mire near Abisko, Sweden - I_Bog_E1_1 | ecosystem: Environmental > Terrestrial > Soil > Wetlands > Peat | place: Sweden: Abisko, Stordalen... | reverse complement strand
GCGTCCAGGAAGAAAATTCTTGATCGTCTCCCACTGCAAATCACTCAATTCATAACGGCTAGGCGACATACTCCCACTTCAACACCTACAAACAGGGTTGCAAAGTGTATATGTCGATACAGCCTAGACGCTCCCGAACCACCTGCCATGCCGGCTTTTCAGTAACGGTTGGCAATCTCGTCAAACTGGCTAATGCTGCTGCGCCCTCAGTCGGAGATCATCTCGCCGGGGACGATGGGGCGGGTGCGGCCCAGCTTGCCATGATACGCAAGCGAACCCATGAACAGGAGCATCGCAACATAAACAACCAGTTTAGCCTGATCGCTTGCCTGGGTGTGCGGAAGTGCCTTCCACAGGACCAGCAGAACGGTTTGCGCCGCTGTTGCCGCCCACACAGAGCCATAGAAGTAGCGGCGCTCACTGCCTTCGCCAATCGTCGAGAGGCCCACGCGCGGCAGCTTCCCGGCTGCGCCCAGCAGCAAGATGACCGCACACAGCGGCAGGTAGGCATAGTAGTAGATCTCTTTCATATGCCAGACGCCGGTAAACGCGGCGATAATCAAACCCACCAGGTTGAGCGTGGCAAAGTTGATCACTGCGTTCCAAGCGAAGGTGTAGCAGACGCGGCGGTAGAGAGGGTTAGGCCTGTCCTCGTCGAAGCGCAGGATATAGGGGCAGGGTTCCGCGCCGGGCAGTTTGCCGCGCACCAGAGCGATGCCAGTGCCAATCAGCACCGCGGCAAGCCAAGCCATATTGCCCCAATGAAAACCGCGGGCAAAGAGCGAGAAGGTCATGGGACCGGGCGTGAGAAAAAACACCCAGATCCAGATGGGCCAGTGGCAGAGCCGGTAGACGCGTGTATTCCGTTCGCGGATCTTCCGCGCATGGGCAAAATCAACTTTTCCGCGATATTGCATTGGCAAGAGTGTCTCAGGGCGAAGGGGAACGCGTCAATGCCGGGGCAGTGAAAGAGGCTCTCTCAGCGCTGAAGGATTGCATGGCGGGCAGAGCGAACCTCGGCTGCCAATACTTGCAGAACCTTGAGCGACAACAGCGGGTCCGATTGCATGAGCTCGGTGAATTCTTCGCGGGGAACAAACCCCAGCTCCGCTCCGCTCCGCGCCGTTGCGGTCAGCGTGTAGGGCTCGTTGCCAATCAGTCCGGGAAGGCCCAGCAGAGAACCGGAGCCTGCCTCGGCCGACAAAATGGATTCGCCCTGATTCGATTCCATGGTCAGGGTCACCGCTCCCTTGTTCAGGATGTAAAGCCCGGCGGGTGCATCTCCCTGCCGGAAGAGAACCTGGTCAACTCCACAGGAGAGTTCCGTAGCTTTACTGGCAAGAGCGAGAATGAGTTGTGGATCGGCCCGGAATGCCGATGGGTCGAGCTTCACGTGCAGCCTCCAGGGACGAAAATCGGAAGAAAGCGAAACAGTTCTGATTCAAAAACTACATCGCTATCGTTTCATCAATCCAAGCGAGGTGGTGTGATGGAGATCACGTATTGATGGTTAAGGAAAGAAGGAAAAAGAACTGGGCACAGGCCGGGAAGCCCCGCTCTACGAATCGTGGGATTCAGCGTCCAAAGAGCAGCATCAATGCTATCTCTCGGCCTGCGCCGTCTCATGCACTTCGCGCGCCCGATCCAGCGCGGCCTGGATATTCGGCATGATGTTCTCGCGGCCTACGCGGTCAAGAAAGCGCGCCCCTTGCAAGAGTTTTGACGGCTGTTCCATCGCCCCGCACAGCAGCATTGTCCTGCCGGAATCATGCAGGCGTTTCGCAAAGCTCTCGATCGCGTGAATTCCGGTGGCGTCGATCGCCGTCATATTGCGCAGCCTCAGAATCACCACGGGCTCAAAAGCCTCCAGGTTGACCGTTGCCTCCACCAGCTTCTCGGTCGTGCCAAAGAGAAATGGCCCGTGAATCCGCAGCAGCGTCACATAGGGCGGCAGGATGCGCCCTTGCAGCACATGCGGTAGTCCGTCGCGAATGTAATCGTCCGTCACTGGGACCACAGTGGTGGTCTCGGCAATCCTGTAGATATAAAGCAGAGAGGCCAGCGCCAGCCCAACCGCAACCGCCACGGTCAAATCGGCAAAAACCGTCAGCGCAAAGGTGACCAGCCAGACAGAGATGGCCGCAAAGTCCATCTGGAAGATTGCGCCGATCTCGTGCCACTCACCCATGTTATAGGCCACAACGAAGAGGACGGCGGCCAGCGTGGCCAGCGGAATATAGCTCGCCAGGGGCGCGGCCACCAGCAATATCCCCAGCAGCGTGAGTGCATGGACCATGCCAGCCACTGGCGATCGCGCGCCTGAGCGGATATTCGTAGCCGTGCGCGCAATGGCCCCCGTGGCTGGAATGCCCCCAAACAAGGGCGAAACCATGTTGGCGATTCCCTGCGCCACAAGCTCCACATTGGGATTGTGCCGGTCGCCAGTCATCCCATCCGCCACCACCGCTGAGAGCATGCTCTCCAGCGCCGCAAGAATCGCAACGGTAAAGGCCGATGGAATCAACGGCAGAATGTGCTCGGCGTGAAAGTCCGGAATGGCAAAGGGCGGCAGCCCGCGCGGAATCCCGCCAAATTTGCTGCCGATCGTCTCTACCGGCAGATGAAATACAACGGCAACCCCTGTGCACGCCAGCAAGGCCACAATCGACGCGGGAACGCGCCCGGTAATGCGCGGCAACACCAGCAGAATCGCCAAAGTCGCCAGCCCCAGCCCCAGCGCCGCAGGGTTCAGGCTGGCAAAGTGCTCGGCCAGCAATTTGATGCGCGGCAAAAACTCGCTGGGAACCGCGCCCGTGCGCAGTCCAAAGAAGTCCTTGATCTGCGTGGATGCAATCAGGATGGCGATCCCGTTGGTAAACCCGATGACCACCATGCGCGGAATAAAGCGGACCGCCGCGCCCAGGCCGGTGAGACCCATCATCAGCAGCAGAATGCCGGCCATCAGCGTCACCATGGCTAGGCCGCTCATGCCAAAACGGAGGACAATGCCCGCGACGATCACTACGAATGCGCCGGTAGGCCCGCCAATCTGCGTGCGAGAACCGCCCAGAGCGGAGATCAGGAATCCGCCCACCACCGCTGTATACAAACCTGCCTGCGGAGTCACACCCGAAGCAATGCCAAAGGCCATCGCCAAGGGCAGAGCCACAAGGCCAACTGTGATGCCGGCAAGCAGATCGTGCATAAACATCTGCGCCGAATACGCTCTGAGCGCCAAAATCGATTTGGGAAGATTCGGATTGCTGATAGACATGGGGGCTGTGTTGATTCTACGCGCTTTGCAAAAAACTAGACTTCCAGCGCGGCCAAGCTTGACTCTTCACCTCTTCCGGTGTCCTCGGATATTACCAACGCTTCCTCATTCGTAATCGTGCATTCCATGCAATTTATGCTTAGAATCTACTCATGAACGAGCCTCTCGCCGCCCTCTCCACGCTGCTCTCGGACGTCATCCTGCCCAACCTCAAGGCTGTGCAGCAGAACCAGGCTGAGCAAATTGCCGCGAATGACCGCCTCGAGCACGCCATTGAGGAATTGCGCCTGCAACTGGAGTCGCAGTTCGCCCACCTCACAGCCCAGCTCACGGCCTGCCGGGCCGAGCTGGCCGCCACTCAGGCGGTTCTCAAGGCAGCGCAGACCCTCGCGGGCGTGCGCATCTTGGATCGGACGCCCCTCATTCACTGATGCGCCTGCAATAATCTTCGGTATGCGCACGGTACTCACAGCCGGGAAGCTCTGGAACGGGACTACCCTCCTCGATCGCCCCATGGTCGTCATCGAAGACGGCCAGATCGCCTCCATCGCCTCCCGCGCCGCTGGCGAGATTCCCGCTCACTCCCGCATCCTCGACTATCCAGGCGCAACACTGGCCCCCACTTTTTTCGACATCCATATCCACGGCGCAGCCGGCCACGACGTCATGGAAGCTACGCCCCAGGCTCTCGCAACTATTGGCCATTTCCTCGCTCAGCGCGGCACGGGCAGCTATCTCGCCACCACCGTCACTGCTCCCCTCGATGCCACTCTGCGCGCACTCTCAGGCCTCGCAAAGCTCATTGCAGGACCTTCCGCCGTTTCGCAGGCCAACCCCATCGGCATTCATCTGGAGGGGCCGTTTCTCTCCCACGCCAAGCGCGGCGTCCACCCGCCAGAACACCTTCTTGCCCCCGATATTGCCCTGTTCGACCGGTTCTTCCAGGCTGCGGAGGGCCACATCCGCCTTATGACCCTGGCGCCCGAGCTGCACGGCGCTGCCGAACTCACCGCCCAAGCCACGGCCCGCGGAGTCCGCGTCTCGGTCGGCCACTCCTACGCCACCGCCGCCGAAACCCGCACTGCCATCGCCGCAGGAGCCGTCAGCGCAACCCACACCTTCAACGCCATGCGCCCGCTCGACCACCGCGAACCCGGAATCCTCGGCGTCGTCCTCACTACCGATACCCTTTTTGCCGAGCTCATCTGCGACGGCGTCCACGTAGCTGCCGAACTTGTCCGGCTGTGGGCCCGCGCTAAAGGACCGACCCACGCCATTCTCGTCACAGACGCCATGAGCGCAACTGGTATGCCAGACGGCGAATATCAGCTCGGCGGCCTCGCAGTCCAAGTCGCAGGCGGCCGCGCCACCGTCAGTGGAGTTCTGGCCGGCAGCCTGCTCACCCTCGACTGCGCTCTGGCTAACTTCATCCAGTTCACCGGCGTGCCCCTCGAGCAAGCCCTGCCCCTGCTCACCGCCAACCCCGCCGCCGTGACCGGCCTCGGCCACTTGACAGGCTCGCTCACTCCAGGCCAGCCCGCCAGCCTCGTCGCCCTCGACCCCGCAGGCAAGCTGATAGCCTCAATCCACCAAGGCCACTCCATCGAACTTTAAGGCCATCCAAATCGCCTCGGATTTCGCAGAAAAAGTTCTTGACATAGTGTATAAGTGACACTAATATGGTGTCAGTGTAACACTATTAACGTGAGCCAATGGGTTGTTCCTATGAAGCGAGAAGAGATACAGGTAACGGTCGATGTCGTTGTATTCACGGTGCATCGGCAGTGCCTCAACGTGCTGCTGATTCAGCGCGGAATCCCCCCATTCAAAGGCCAGTATGCATTGCCTGGAGGGTTCATTTTGGCCAATGAGACTCTCGAAGCTGCTGCCTTTCGTGAGTTGAAAGAAGAAACCGGCACGGAGAATGTCTATCTTGAACAGCTCTACACCTTTGGCGACCCCAAGCGCGATCCCCGTGGAAGAGTAGTAACAGTCGCCTATTGCGCTCTTGTTCCCCCGGATAAATCTCCACTGCTGGCCGGAACGGATGCGTCTGCTGCTGGATGGTTTCCAGTAGCCGAACTACCGGCTGTGGCCTTTGACCATTGCAAGATCATCGACTACGCCGTGAACCGGTTAAGAAACAAACTGGAATACACAACAGTTGGCTTCGAGTTGCTGCCGAAGAAGTTTACGCTCACCGCGTTGCAGATGCTGCATGAGGCGATCCTGGGGAGGGCGCTGGACAAGAGAAATTTTCGCAGAAAGATTCTTGCTCTGGGGCTGGTCAAGGCTACCAAGGAGATGGAAGCAACCGGGCGCAAGCCTGCGCGGCTCTACTCATTTCGAAATGCAAGATGAATCGGGATCGTGCTTAGAGCGAACGCAGAACGTCATAGCCGGGAAGCATTTGAGGTGAACGAGATGAAGCCATCTTACGGAGTGATTGTTGGCAGGTTCCAGGTCCACGAACTGACCGATGGGCACATGGAGTTATTGAGGCAGGTGCGCGTGCGCCATCCTCGTGTCATCGTCCTGGTCGGCTGCACGCCCGCCGGCCCGACCAAACGGAATCCTCTCGATTTTGCTGTGCGCCGCCGCATGATCGAAGCCAGGTTCCCAGAGTTCATCGTTGTTCCGGTTATGGACAAGAAGACAGATGAGCTTTGGAGCAAGGAAGTCGATGCGCGCATCGCCGATGTAATTGGCGCAGTGCCGGCTGAAGTGGTTCTATACGGCGGCCGTGACAGCTTTATTCCTTTCTACAGTGGCAACCACAAGCCGCGGGAGCTTGAGCTCAGCACTCCAATTACAGTCTCCAGCAGCGATGTTCGCGACAAGCTGACGAACACAGTGATGGAGTCGGCTGACTTCCGCGCCGGCGTCATTTATGCCATGCAGCAGTTGTATCCACGAACCATCCCGACCGTGGATGTCGCAGTACTGCACCTTGACGGCGCCAAAATTGAAGTTCTTCTTGGTCGCAAGAAAAACGAGAAGGGATTCCGGTTTATCGGTGGATATGCCGAGCCTGGCAGTGCTCACTACGAACTCGACGGAAAGCGCGAAGTCATGGAAGAGGCTAGCCGGGATATTGGCGAACTTGAATACATCGGCAGCCAGGAGATTGACGATTGGCGCTACTCCAACGAGACAGACAAGATCAAGACGCTGTTCTTCATGGCAACCGCCAGCGCACTGGATATCAAAGCTGGAGATGACATCGAACAAGTTCAGTGGATCGATATGCGAAATCTCAAGCACACGCACATTGAGAGGGAGCATCATGTCTTAGTTGACAAACTCATCGCGCATCTTCAAAAGAAAGGGTTGTTACAATGACTCATCTGACAGAAAGCATCATTTATCGCACTGACAGTTACAAGTACAGTCACCACAAGTTGCTGCCGCCCGGAACGGAGACCATTTATTCCTATCTGGAATCGCGCGGCGGCAAGTTCAGGGACGTCGTCTTCTTCGGTCTCCAGTACATTCTGGAGCGGTATTTCAGTGGCGTCGTTGTCACTGCCGAGGACGTCGAAGAAGCAAAGAAGGATGTTACCGCCCACATGGGCCCGGGCGTCTTTAATTACGACGGCTGGATGCGCATCGTCAATGTTCATGGCGGCAGGCTGCCTTTGCGTATTCATGCCGTTCCGGAAGGAACGGTGGTCGGGCCTTCACAGGTTTTGATGACCGTCGAGAACACCGATCCAGAGCTGCCCTGGCTGACAAACTTTGCCGAGACCCTGCTCATGCAGGTCTGGTATCCAATTACAGTTGCATCCCAGCAGTACGCAAAGCGCAAGATGATGCTGGGCTTTCTTGAAAAAACCGGAACACCCGAGTCCATCGACTTCAAGTGGCACGACTTTGGATACAGGGGATCGACTTCCCAGGAATCCGCCGCAATCGGTGGCGCAGCTCATTTACTGAGCTTCAAAGGAACGGATACCTTCATCGCCTTGCAGCTCATCAGGAAGTTTTACGGAGGGGAAGATGCCGGCTTCAGCATCCCCGCCAGCGAACACTCCACCATTACCAGTTGGGGCCGCGAGCACGAGAGCGATGCCTATAGCAACATGCTGTATCAGTATCCAACCGGCATCATTGCGTGCGTATCGGATTCCTATGACGTCGAAAAGGCCTGCCGTGAGTTATGGGGACAAAAGCTGAAGCTCGAGGTTCTGGGCCGCGATGGAACGCTGGTGGTCCGCCCGGATTCAGGTGACCCTGCGCCGGTGATTCTGCGCATCCTTAGCATACTCGGGGAGGCCTTCGGAACCACGACCAACGCCAAGGGCTACACGGTTCTGCATCCCAAGGTCAGGGTCATTCAAGGCGATGGCATCAACTACGAGTCTGCCTATGAGATTCTCACGGCACTGGAACGACGCGGCTGGTCGATCGACAATCTGGCTCTTGGTGAAGGCAGCGGCGCATTGCAACTAGTCAATCGCGACACGCTCAAGATGGCCATCAAATGCTCTGCGGTCAAGATCAACGGGCAATGGTCCGATGTCTACAAAGATCCTGCAACCGATCCTGGTAAGACATCCAAGCGGGGGCGGCTTGCGCTGGTCCACTACAACGGCCAGTTTCACACCATCCCCAAGGAGCAGGCTTGGGATAACGACCTGCTTCGCTTGGTATGGGAAAACGGTTCCATGGTTGAGAGAGACGTGTGGAGTACGATCCGCGAGCGCGTTCTACGCAACGAACTTGTCGCAGCGTGATCAGGTCGCACCCAATCCTGTGAGCGTCACTAGCTCGCAGGATTGGGTGCGTTCAACCGGTCTACCCAGGCTCGTTGCTCAAGATATTCTCGATTTAGAAATTCTTGCTGGCAAAATCTTGCAGGCGGTCAATCCGATAAAAGGCATCGCCTGTCTCAATGCCGAGCAATAGCTTTGAGGAAATCAGTTGATTGCGAAAATCCAGGGCTGCGCTGGTATCGGCATCGCCGACGAGTTTTAGATTCTTATTAAGTTCCGCGATCTCTTGTTGCAGAGACTGGATACGAGTCTTCTGCGCTGCGATGGTTAGCTGAACCTGATCGCGCAGCACCTCCATGCCGCGCTCCACATCGCTCTCCTGCACTTTTTTCCAGCTTGAGTAAGCGTCGACGGATTGGTCGAGATGCTTGTCGATGACGTGACTGCCAAGATTGTAAGTGGCGCTTACCTCGCCGTAAGGTTCAGGGCTGTTGGCTACAGGGTTGAGCTGCTGGTGTGCGCCCACCGTAAGTGCCACATCCCAGTTATTCTGACGCGTGAGCCGAGCCAGAGAACTCTGTTCGGCGGTGTCACTCGATTGCTTGGCGGCAACCTGCATTTTGAGCGGTTGCGTAGATAATTGCGGAACATAGAGCGCCGCGATTCTCGATTGAGTTTCAGCACGATCCGAATCCAATTTGATCCGGTTGGAAAGCAGAGAGACAAGCATCGGGCGAGTCATGTTCTGAGCCTCTACCATCTGCGTTGTCTTGCCGATCAGCGCGTCGAGCGACTTTGAAGCCTCGTCAATCAGTAGCAGGCGATGCGTGAGCGCATCCTTCTCAACCGCGGGCAACGCATATTGCAGAGTGAGCAGCACATCCGTGGAGGCTTTGTAGAGTTCGCAGTTCTTCCGTGCGGCATCCAGGGTGATGCCGGCCTTTTTCAGATTGGATAGGCTGAGCTGAGCGCCGGCTACCAGTTGTATCGGTAGTCCGGTATCAGGCTGAGTAAAACCGCCGAGCGCATTGGGCGAGCGAAGGAAATCGCTTTGCGCCTTGGCCTGTTCGGTGAGATAGATGCAATAAGCCTTCTGATCGGCTTCAGTGTTCTGTGCCGCAGCAAGTGCGGAGCCGCAAAGCAAAGCTGCGAAGAGAGTTGAATACCAGATTCGGCGAAACATGATTTTGCTCCATAAAAATCAGAAAATGTTCGATATCAGGCTAGAAAAACAGTGGTTTGCGGCCCAGGAAAACGGTCTGTGATTTTGCGGATTCAGGGTGAGGCAAGTCCATCAGGATGGTGAGGCCGCGCACCTGGTTCTTGAAGATCGGATGGTTGATGACTTGTTCGCCGAGAAAGATCTGCTTGACGGTGCCGACCTTGCGGCAAAAAGCCATATTGAGGTAGCAGTCGTAGATTGGCGCGCCCACGGTTGCATTGGCCTGATTGTCGTAGGGAACAAACGCAAAGTAGAGCCGCTTGTCTCCACTGGTGTTCAGAAAATAAGGACTCTGCTTGGCAATGGTGATGGCATCGTGCAGGCGTTCGATTTGGCGATTGTCTTCCTGCAACTGTTTTTCCGCAACGCTCAGAGTTACATCCAGCTGAGCAATGTCCGAGTGGAGTTCGGCCTGTTTTTCCAGAACTTCAAGCGTCTTTGTGCCGACGGTGGTCTTGTCCAGAATACTGTCGCTGAGCATCACATCCGCGATACGGCTGTCGGTGTAATCGGTGTTCGCCTGGTTCAGCGCGGCCAGTTGCGTGGCGGCATCTCCTTTGGTGATCAGTCCTGCGGCAAGGTCGCTTTTGATTTGTGCCTCTATCTGATGCATCTCGGCGAGCACATCCTGCGTCTTGCGATTGTCGGCCTGTTTTTGCTTGTCAAGTGCAGCCAGTTCCGGCCCGGTGAGTTGATCGTGATTCTGCTTGCTGAGGATGGCCGTTTGCAACTCGCGATCGAGCGCTAGCAGCGAGGCACGGTATTTGTCCATCTCCGCAAGGGTGGTTTGCTGGCGGACGACGTCAACCTTGAGGTCCTCGATGGATTGCCTGCTGATGACCAGCTTCTGCATGAAGTCGAGGCTCTTTTCATCGGAAGCCGAAAGGATAAGCGGCGCAGCCCAACTGCTGCTGATGGCATAGAATCCCATCACAAATGCATAGGAGAGAATGCCGGCAAGCACGGCATAAAGCGTGACGATCGCAAAAACGCGGTAGAGAGTCAGCGTAACTTTGTAGGCGATCAATTGCAGAGGCTTGCGCGGCTTTTCCGGTTCATGCGTTTCATCAAGGATTGTTGCGGCCAATGGGTACCTCCTCGGGTGCTTTGGCTCGTGTGCCCCAGTCGCCGGAATCGAATGTAAGAAGTGCGAGGGGCGTAATGAAGAGAGAACTGGCGAGTGACCATGCAATGTAAGCGCCAAAGGCCAGTGGGTGCTCGATGGTTTCTTTGACGCTGTACTTTTTTATGGCCCATGTAAAAGCAGCGGCGATGCCGAGATAAACAACCAGCGGCTCAGGGCCAGCCCAGGCCAGTGGATTGGTGGAGAGCATGGTGATGACCATCAACAACGCAATAACGGCGCCTAACGGCGTGAGAATCATCGTGAAGATGGTATTGGGATGCAGCTTGAATACATGTGTAGGCAAGCTGCGCAAAGTGTAAAACAGATCGCGCAGGATGCTGCTTCGCCAGCGCAGTTGCTGATTGAAGAGAACTGAAAGCTTGGTGGGGACGGCCGTCCAGCAGAGGGCATCGTTGTTGATGTAGGTTCCGTAACCACGCATCAGTGTTTGATGGGTGAGGAAGCGATCTTCACCTTGATTGACCGGAATGCCAAACCAGTGGCGTGCGCGCAGTGTCGGTTCAATCTCCAGCAGCAGTTCGCGGCGAATGGCGAAAAGGCAGCCGCTGATACAGCAGACGCTGCGTGTCATGTTCTCGGGAATCTTGTACAGTTCAAAGGCTGCGTAGTAAACAACGGTCTGAATTGCAGTGATGACATTGTCGTTTGGATTGCTGACGCCCACCCGTCCGCCAACCGATCCGATGCCAGGCTCGGCGAAGCAGGCTGTGAGTTCACGAATGGCGTCGGGATGGAAGATGCAGTCGGAGTCGATCGAGATGATAATTTCAGCCGAGGAGTGTTGCAGGGCATTGCAAACTGTGCGTGCCTTGCCGCAGTTGAAACTGTTGCGGCCTACGCGGATGGAGATGTTGGTAAAATCGCGCTGCGCCTTGAGCATCCACTCGTGGCTATCGTCCACCGAGCAGTCGTCCTGCGCAATTACTTCAAATCGTTCGTTGGGATAATTGCATTTACTGATGCTTTCTATGGAGTTATATACGGTGCGGCCTTCGTTATAGCAAGGTAAGAGGACGCTCACGGTGGGTTGCCAGGTATAGTCCTTGCGAATCTTAATGCCTGGGAAGGAGAGTCTGAGGATCAGCCCCATCAGATACTTCACGACGGAGATCACAAGGCAGAGAAACATGATCAGCCAGAGAAGAATGGGCGCCACAAATGTTCCTCCCCCAGGACAAATAAGCCTTGGGTCTCATTGCACCTGAGTCGAATCCGTGGGTCACTCATCATCCTGAAGCGCGAATGACCCGATGTATACGAAGTCCAGAGTTGGTAGTCTAAGTTTATCTCATCCTCTGTTAGGCCGGACAGGCGTACATCAATTGTGAGACTGTCCGGTTCACGCTTTGGTTAGGCGCTACCCTGGCGCATCCGCCAGCCGCCTGGCCCGCCATAGGGCGCCTTCTAATGCCACAACCGGCTCGCTGCCTACCGACATCTGCGGCGCTGCGGCCTTTAATCCGGCAAAAAAAGCCTCGCGCACCAGCCGCATCTTCTCCACCACGCCGCCGGTCCACGCCACTGGAACCTCGCCCGCAATCCCGTGCTTGTTGCGCAGTTTGTCGCGCACCAGCAGCACAGACTCCACAAGGTCTGCCGCAGCCTGCCGCAACACGCCGAGCGCAACCGCATCGCCAGCCTCGGCCAGTTCATTCATCGCCGGCGCCAGCGCGGCAAAGTCTGGCCCCGGCGTGCTGTCGCCCAGGTTGATCAAGTCTGCCAGGCTTGGTGTGCCCCAGATCTCTCCCACGCGCGTCAGAATCTCCGTAGGCTCCTCGCGGTCATAGGCCTTCAGCGCCCGCCGTGCGCTGTGCAGGCCGATCCAATAGCCCGAACCCTCGTCGCCAAGGCGCGAACTCCACCCTCCCGCGTTCTCCCGGTTGCCATCTGGTGTGCGCCCGATCGTATTGGACCCCGTTCCCGCGATTTGCAGAATGCCTGGTCCTCCGCGGAATGCCGCATCCAGTGCGATCACCTCATCGCCAATCACTTCCCATCGCTCCGCGCCAAAATCACGAAGCACAGCGCCGATCCACTCCGCTGTGCCGGGCATCGAGGCGCTGGCTACGCCAACTGAAGCCGCACTCACATCCGTTAACCCGGCCTGCTTAAAGACATCAGTCAACAGAGCGCGCAAATTGTACTCGGCCGCCTCCGAGCCCACCCGCAGCCGTTTGATGGATCCGTTTTCGCCATAACCTAAAACCTGCTGGTCAGCAACTATCGAGGCGCGCGTCCGAGTCCCACCGCCATCAACACCCAGAACGATCTTCACTCTCTTGCTCCTCGATTGTCCGCAAAGAACTTCTATTGCTCTATGACCGACTCTGGCGCACTTCCCGCTGGCTCAATTTCCGTCGCAATCACGCAGTTGCGCCCATTGTTCTTGGCGCGATACAGCGCGGCGTCGGCGGCCTCTATCATCGCTTCACAGGTCGACGGAAAGCCAGAGGCTGTGCCAAAACTGGCGGTTATCCGTATTTCCTTTTCCCCAAACATCGCGTAAGCGCTCTCGATAGACGTCCGAAATTGCTCCGCGCGCCGGCGTGTGCTCACAAAGTTCGATCCCGGCAGAATCACCAGAAACTCCTCGCCGCCGTAACGGCCCACCCAATCGTAAGAGCGAATCAGGCTTTGAAGTGTAGAACCGATTTCCATCAGTACAATGTCCCCTGCCATATGGCCAAAAGAGTCGTTCACATCCTTGAAGTTGTCCAGATCCATCATGATCACGCTCAACGGCACATTCTCGCGCTGCGAACGGTCTACCTCCTGCCGCAGACGTTGCACGATCATGCGATGATTCCACACGCCTGTCAGCCCGTCGTGTTCGGCAAATTCACGCATCTCTTTTTGGGTTTTCCGCAGTTCGATATTCTCATGTTCCAGGCTCTCGATTCGCTGCCGAAGATAGCGATCCCCATGACGTGCGTGAACCGCCAGGCGGCTGATTCGCAGGCGGGCCAGCGCCAACACACCCAAAAGCAAAACTATGAGGCAGACCGACACACCCATCCAATCGGAGCTTCCTGGAAAGTTGCCGCCCTGAGCACTGCAAGCGGGCGCGCACAAGCCGAGGATCGCCATCCCCAGCATGGTAGGGCCATGTCGCCAGGTCTTTGAGGGGTCTCTCAGCTTTGGCCTAACGCTCTGCAAATTCATACCTTTCTGGCGGGAATGAACCCACTATATACCCACCAGGCATAGCCGATAGGACGAGCCCCAAAAACTGACGATCGATTCTCGAAATCGTTGCGGGTTCGGCTCAGTCGCAAACCAGCGCGGACTCCGGAAAGGCAGATCCGAGATCTTCTGGTTCAGCACCAGTATCATCGGCAGCGGGCGATCCAAAAAACAGCTCCACCTGCTCCAAAACTTCAGTTCCGGTGCGCGCGTGGTAGATGGCCGCCCGCAGTTTGGCCCCGCCCGGCACTCCGTGTGTGAACCATGTGGCGAACTGCTTCATCTTGCCTGCGGTCTCACCCATGCGCGCGTCCTTAGGCAAATCCTTGCTAGCTTCGGCCTCAGTCAGCAGCATCTGGAAATATGCCCGAATCATCCGGTAGCGATCTTCCACCGTGGGCCGTTCATACGCGCCTGTTGCAGTGTACTGCGCTATCTGCCTGAAAATCCAAGGGTTTGCAGGCGCTGCCCGCCCGATCATCACAGCGTCGCAGCCCGTCTCAGCCACCATGGCCACGGCAGCTTCCGGAGTTGTGATATCGCCATTTCCGATCACAGGAATTTTCACCGCCTGCTTTACCTGGGCAATCCACTCCCAATGCGCCTGGCCGCTGTAGCCCTGTTCGCGGGTGCGTGCATGCAGCGCCACGGCGTTGAGCCCCTCGGCTTCCGCCATCCGCGCCAGTTCCACACACACAATCTGCTTCTCGTTCCAGCCCATGCGAAACTTGACAGTGAAGGGAATCGTCACCGCCTTGCGCACCGCGCGAAAAATCTCGCCGATTTTTGGCAGGTCGCGCAACAGACCCGAGCCGCCGTTCGAGCCCACCACACGTTTGGCCGGGCAGCCCAAATTCAGATCCACCAGGTCAAATCCGGTATCTTCCACAATCCGCGCCGCTTCCGCCAGCGTCTCGGCGTTCGCTCCGAACAGTTGTGCGCCAATGGGGTGCTCGTCGTCATAAAAGGTCAGGTAGCGCCTCCGCTTGGTCTCGCGCATGCGCGCCAGGCCGTCAGCAGAAGTAAACTCCGTCATCAGCAGCCCACAGCCCGACTGCGCATTGGTGACTGTCGAGTCGATGGACAGCGGATCGCCAAGCGCGCTCTCGGAAGGGCTCTCTTGCGGCGAAGCCGCGTCTGCCCCACCGCAGGTGGTAAACAAGCTGGCATGGCGAATGAACCGGCGGAAAACCGTATCCGTAACTCCGGCCATAGGCGCCAGCACAGTAGCAGGGGTCACCAGCACCGTTCCCAGGCGCACCTCGGCGGGCACCCGCGTTCCGGCAGGCATCGCGTGCTCCCTGGGGTTATCCCAGTCCTTCTTCACGGTAAAACCCTTGCCTGCCATCTGAACCTCGGTTACAACAAGCTCTCAATCAGCCCGGCAACTCTGCCACTTCATATTTATACGGTTTGCCACGCGAATTCGGATCCCAACCGTCTGCCATTGCCTGTTGAATATGAGCTTTCACCTTCGCAGGCAAGATACTCTGCTGGACAGGATCGGTCCTCGTGTAACCGCTCTTTTGCGTTCTAGCCGCCGGATATTCCAGAAAAAGCTCCCGGCGCGCGCCTTCTGCGACTTTGACGTGGATAGCAACACCTGTCCACCCGTCGGCAGTCGACCATTGCTGTTCACGATGAAGATGCCATATCAGGGAGAATCCATCGATGGTCAGTTCGGACTGAATCGAGCGTTTTGCGCGTGGCATGATCGATCACATCCCTCGATCAGAGCGTACAGCCAACATCTTGCACTGGTTACAACACAACAAGGCCTCCGCCTAAGCGGAGGCCCAATCGTACGAACCGATTGCCTTGAGGCGACGGTTACTTGGTCGCCGCTGCCGCTGCTTGCGCCCCATCGGACTTGGCATACTTGCGGCGGAAGCGCTCAACGCGGCCTGCCGTGTCTACCAGGCGCTGCTTGCCGGTAAAGAACGGGTGGCAGTTCGAGCATATTTCAACGTGAATATCGCCCTTGTGGGTCGACCGGGTCTCAAAATTGTTTCCGCAAGCGCACTTCACCTGCACTGCGGCGTAATTGGGATGAATCTTTTCCTTGGGCATCTCTTCGGGCAAACCTTTCCTGCAATCATTCTATTGTAGGGGGATTCAGCCGGTTTAGCAATTGCGGCGGTTCTCGTCGAAGGGAAATCACCCTAGGTGTCTGTAGGCGTCTCAGCCCATAGGTTGCCTGGTGCGTATCCGCAAAGCCAATTGAACGCCTTGCGACGTTCTTTAGCGATTGAATTGACCGAGGCGAACTCAGCCGCCGTCATCTCTCGAAATGGTTTCCCAAATGTTGGAAAATCCTCCCCTATCGGTGAATCGAATACGCCCTCTTCGGATGCTTTGGCAGAAGCCATTTTGATTATTTCCGCCATCGTCGTCCCGTTCGGCAGCGCCGCAGCGATCTTATTGGTTTCCAGAAGCATCCGTGTCCGGCAGCGCCAATGCCACAACTCTGCCCAGTCGCGCTGTCTTTCGATCTCGAGCGTGGGCCGAATTACCGCTTGCTTCAAAGGTTCAAGAGCGCTGACGCCAGTGTGTAACTGGATGAGCTCATGGCTCGTTTCTTCGTCGTACCCTGGAAGGTGTTCAACGCGGCCCAAAGCCCAAAGCATGGAAACCATCGATTCCGCCAGCCAGCTTGCGTCGATGCGCTGTTGTTCGGTGATCGCCAATACTCCAGCTTGGATGAATCTTCGTTCGTCCTCGCTCATGAGTTCCCAGAGGCCGGCCGTCCGAATTTGCTTCTCCCGGCTCACGAACATGACTCCGAACTGGGTCACGAATTGGTTTCGGTCCTCGCCGTCCCAGCTCTTCATCCACTCCGCGATATGCTCCCCTGGCGGCGTGGCGAGAGCCTTTGCATAAATCTCCCTGAGGATGAAAAGTCTATGCAGAACCATTCGCGCGTCAGGCCGCTTTGCTTTTTTCATAAAAAAAGAGTAACTCAATTCCTTTGATCCGATTGAACTTTCCAGACCCGCTGGGTCCGGTCAGGACATTCAACGGCGTCAGCTGCATCGCCTCTGAATCGGGAGGAAATGAGAGTATCCCATCGAGTCACAGGGATTTCAGGAATGGTACGTTAGCTGCTAATTTTGGTTGCAACCAGGATGCAACAGTTGAATGCACCGGACCACAATTGGAGCTGGCCGTACTTCTGCTCGCATGGCTTCAGCGAGTAAGGGGAGCCTTTCACGAGCTGCCGAATAGGTCACCACCCTGACTAGCACCTCTTCCAGGATTGCTCGCGGGAAGGTGCCAGCTTCCTGCCTCTTCGCGTCAGTATGACGAGGACAACGCCACATTCCGTTATTGTCAGGACTACAGGTAATATGATTGTCTGGCTGAAGGGGGTCTTCGTGAAACTGCTCATCAAATTCAACCTGGTACTGGTCCTGGTCTTTGGATTTGGGATCTATCTCATCGCTCACTACGCCTATAACTTTTTGATGGCGAACGCGCGGCAGCAGGTGCTGCAGCAGGCGCAGCTGATGACCGCCAGCGCCAGCGCCACCAAGGACTATACGGACGATCAAGTCAGCGGCCTGCTGGTGAACAAGCCTCAGACCGAGGCGCAGCCGCCAAGTCCCGACGCCGAGAAGACTCCGCAGAAGGACGATCAGGCCACTCCTGTTCCCGACAAGACGGCTCAGGACAACAGTGTTTTCCTCCCCCAGATGATCCCATTCTATGCGGCGAATGCTACCTTCAAATACCTACGTAAATCCTATCCGGAGTACGGTCTACGCGAGGCTGCGCTCAACCCAACCAACCTGGATGACCGGGCCACGGAATGGGAAGTGGATCTGATCAACTACTTCCGTGACAACCCCAGTGAGACACAACAGATTGGGGTGCGCAGCACACCGTTGGGCCCAGTACTCTATGTCGCTACACCAATTGCCGTCGCGCAAGGCTGCTTGCAGTGCCACAGCGAAGCCGCGATTGCGCCCGCTGCCATGATCCGCCACTATGGCTCCGACCATGGGCTTGGCTGGAAAGCGAACGATGTGATCGGAGCGCAGATCGTCTCCGTGCCGATGGCGATTCCGATTGCACTGGCGGACAAGGGTTTCCATGAGCTGCTGATTGGCTTGGGAGCCATCTTCCTGATGACGATTTGCCTGATCGATCTCTCGATCTACCTGATTGTGATTCTGCCGCTGCGGCGTGTCTCGCGGAATGCCGACCGCATCAGCAAAGGCGAGCTCGATCTGCCGGCATTGAAGATTACAGGCAAAGACGAAATTGCCGAGGTGACGGCGTCTTTCAATCGCATGCACACGAGTCTCGTCAAAGCCTTTGAAATGCTGAACGACTGACTTTGGCTGAGGGTTTTAGTAGATATTTCTGGAGCGAAGGAACTTGACTCGATCGGCACCTTCGCTGATTTGTTTGGCTGCCTCCCGAGCGATGAATTCCATATCGTCGGATTGGGCGGCCAGCTTTTTTATCACGATTCTAGCGACCGGGCCGATATATTCCGCCAGACTGCGGCTCAGTTCTTCGAGGGGAAGGCTTTGAAGACCGCTTCCTGAAGGCGTTCCCGGTTTGAGCGAACCGCCGGAGGGACGGCCAGCATGGGTGTCAGGCTTAGGCCGCGGCATCGCCTGGGTCGTCTCCTGCTTGGTGAACGGCTTGCTTTGCAGGGCGTGGACAAATTCCTCGGCAGTGGAGAAGCGCCGTGCCGGATCTTTTTCGAGCGCCCGCATGACCGCATCGGAGATCGCAATCGGAACCTGTGGGGTGACATGGTGCGGCGGCACCGGGATCTGCGTCATATGCCCTGCCATGATCTCGTAATTGCCCTCCCCTTTGATGGGAAGGACGCCAGTCAACAATTCATAGAGTGTGACGCCAACTGAATAAATATCCGACTGCGCCGTAGCTCTCTTACCGCTCACTTGTTCCGGAGACATATAGTGCAGCGAGCCAAGCAGGTATCCGGTAAGCGTTAGTTCGCTGGCCTGCTGGGTGATCGCGATGCCGAAATCGAGCAACTTGACCACGCCGTTTTCTGTAATCATGATGTTCGCCGGCTTGATGTCTCGATGCACAACGCCGAGGCGGTGCGCATAGTCAAGGGCGTGCAGGACCTGAGCAGTCAGGTCCAAAATCTGAGGCAGGGTGGTTGAATTTTTCAGACGGTAGTCGCGCAAGGTGTCGCCGTGGATCAGTTCCATCACCATGGCGAGATGGTCTCCATGGTAGAAGGCATTGTGGAGCGCGGCGATATTGACATGGCTGAGCGTAGCCAGCGTTTGTATTTCTCGGCGAAACCGCTCTACCATGTCGGGCGTACCCAACTGCTCCGGCAACAGAAGCTTCAGTGCATCGCGGCGCTGCGAGATCATGTGCCGCGCTTCGTAGACGACTCCAAGCCCACCGGCGCCGAGCTTTGCCACAATCTCGTAATCGCCGATCCTCTGTCCTGGTTCAAATGCCATTCGGGATGGCCGCGCCTTTCAACAGCTGTGGAATGTATCGAGTACACCTGAGAACGGCCTGAATCGTCAAGCCGTATTCTTGCCTTGCCATGAACCTCGCAACGCCCGTGCAAGACTGGAGATCCGAGTGGTTCGGGTGGCGGGGAACTCCGAAGGTGATAGGCAACCAACTTGAAGGGGGTCAGGTTGGCCCTATCCCTCCGACCGGTACGCGATGCGGCCTTCGCTGATCGTCCAGCGAACTCTGCCTTGCATCTTCCAGCCATCGAAGGGGGTGTTGCGGGACTTGGATTTGGTCTCGCGGGCGTTGTAGGTCCACTCGGCCTTGGGGTCGAAGACCACCACGTCAGCAAAGCTGCCCACTGTGAGCGTACCGCGACCCTTGAGGTTCAACAGCGCCGCCGGCTGGGCGCTGAGCAGGCTCAGAACGCGGCCGAGCGGCATCTTCCACTCCTTGTGGAGCCAGCGCAGGCTGAGGCCCAGCGCCGTCTCCAGGCCGGTTATGCCGTTGGGAGCATTCTCAAACTCCACTTCCTTCTCGTGAACGGCGTGGGGCGCGTGATCGGTGGCGATGGCGTCTACAACGCCATCGAGAATGGCCTCGATCATTGCGTCGCGGTCGGCGGCCGAGCGCAGCGGCGGGCACATCTTGGCGTTGGTGTCGTAAAGGCCCACGTGCTCGTCGGTGAGCAGGAAGTGATGCGGCGCCACCTCGCAGGTAACGCGCAGGCCGTTGCGGCGTGCCTGGCGCACGGCATTGAGCGCGGCGGCTGTGGAGGTATGGGCCACATGCAGGTGGGCGCGGGCATCGCGCAGCTCGCTGACCAGGCGGATGTCGCGCTCGACGATGCCGGACTCGGCTTCGTTGGGCCAGCCGCGCAGGCCAAGCTTGAACGAGGTTGGCCCCAGATTCATGCTGGCGCTCTTGCCGCCCACTTGCGTGAGCCGCGTGTCTTCAGCGTGCTGGATGACGCTGAGGCCCACGCGCGCCGCAGCGGCAAGGGTCTCGCGCATGATGTTGTCTTTCAGAATGGGCAGGCCGTCGTCAGAGACAGCTACCGCGCCTGAGGACTTGAGCGAGGCAAAGTCGTTGATGGCCTCGCCCTTCGATCCCCGCGTGGCCGCGGCAATGGGAAAGACGCGAATGACCGCGCCGCGTTCCGGAGCGAGCATCCAGCGGGTGGTCTCTGGCGAATCGTTGACGGGGATGGTGTTGGGCATGGCAGCCACAGCCGTAAAGCCTCCCGCCGCCGCTGCCGCCGTGCCGCTGGCGATGGTTTCCTTATAGCTTTGGCCGGGTTCGCGGAGGTGGACGTGCATGTCGATCAATCCCGGCGCGAGGATGAGGCCCGCGGCGTCCAAGACCTCTGCGCCGTTGGCCGATTTCAGCTTGCCCGGAGCGGCGATCTCGGCCACACGGCCGTCTTTGAGCAGGACATCCTTGAGGGCGTCGATTCCCGCCGCCGGGTCGATCAGATGGCCGCCTCGAATCAGCATTGCCGTCATGCGCGGCCTCCTTGGAGTACATTTCTTCTTTTGAGCAATCTTCGCAAAATAATGACAACGCTGATAACAAATGAAGCTACCAAAATGAAAAAGAGAACGCGAAGACCCCGTACCCAGCTAACAGGAATCCAATAAACAGACATAATAGTCCCAAGAACATAGTTATAGGGAACACCGCGACTCCTAATCCAATCGATCCAAAGAAGTGACACTACGATAGGGATTCCGAGCGTTGACAAAACTATGAAGGCCACAAAACTCCGATGGCCTTGAAGGAGAGCAAATCCAATCGCTTCGCCCACAGCCAGCACAATCAGGATCGGAATGCGAATTTCGGCAATAGTCGGCAACTTCATCTTTCTCACGCCCCCGATGCTGTTTGTTTCTTTGCCGTCAACGCCCGCTCCACCACCGCCATACGAATCGCGACCCCATTCTTGACCTGTTCCAGAATCACCGACTGCGGGCCGTCGGCCACGCCGGCTGTTATCTCCAGGCCGCGGATGATGGGTCCGGGATGCATCACCAACGCCGAGGGCGCATGAGAGGCCAGCCTTGGCCCGGTGAGCTGGTAGTTGGCCTTGTACTCCGCGAGGTCCAGTTGCAGCCCCGCCAGCCGCTCGGCTTGAATGCGCAGCATCATCACCGCCTGGGACTGGCCTAGCGTGGCATCGAAGTCGCGCTCGATGGCGATGCCCGGTCCGGCCTGCGCCGCCAATTCCGGCAGCAGTTCTTTCGGGCCGCAGAGCAGCACGCGCGCGCCCAGCCGGGGCAGCAGCAGCATGTTGGAGCGGGCCACGCGGCTGTGCAGAATATCGCCCACGATGGCCACCGTGACGCCCGCTAGAGTTTCCGCGGTGACAGTCTCAACGCCGGGCCGCAGGTGCGCCAGCATGGTGCGCAGGTCCAGCAGCGCCTGCGTAGGATGCTCGTGCATGCCGTCGCCGGCATTGAGCACCGGCAGGCGGGTCTCGGCCTCAAGCAGCCAGGCAGCACCACTGGAGTTGTGGCGCAGGATGATGGCCTCTGCGCCCAAGGCACGCAGCGTCAGGCCCGTGTCTTTCAGGGTTTCGCCCTTTTCGATGCTCGAAGAAAGGCTGGAAACAAGCGTGGTATCCGCGCCCAGCCCCTTGGCGGCCAGCTCAAAGCTGGTGCGGGTACGGGTGGAGGACTCGTAGAAGAGCAGCGCCACGCGCCTCTTGGCGAGAATGCGACTGCGGACCAGCGGGTCTTCATTCTCAAGCGCTGTGGCGCGGGTGAGAATGTGGCTGATGCCGGCGAGAGTCAGATCCTGGGCCGAGAGCAGCGATCCTGGATGGTAAGGGAACGGGGAGGCAGGTACGGGCGGCGGTTGAAGATGGCGGCGGGCTGGTGTGGCGGTCGGGTTCATACGGTTTAGCTTTCAGCTATCAGCTTTTAGCTGAAAGCCACCTTTCTTCGTTAGTCCACGCGCTCCACCAGCAGCACCTGCTCGTCGTTGTCTACCTCGCGGAACTTTACTTCAATAATCTCGCGGCTGCTGGTGGGCACGCGCCGGCCAATGTAGGTGGCCTCAACGGGCAGTTCGCGATGGCCACGATCAATGAGCACCGCCAGTTGCACGCGGCGCGGCCTGCCATGGGCGAAGAGCGCATCGAGGGCGGCCCTGATGGTACGGCCGGTGTAGAGCACATCGTCACACAGCACCACGTCGCGGCCCTCCACATTGAAGCCGATAGCTCCTGGCGTGACCACGGGGCGCGGCCCCGCAGTGGTGAGATCGTCGCGATAGAACTGAATGTCCAGCACGCCCGTATCCACAGGGTGCTTCTCGATGCCGGCAATCAGTTTGCCCAGCCGTTCAGCCAGGGGAACGCCGCGGCGTTTGATGCCAACCAGCGCAAGGCCATCGCTGCCATTGCTCTTTTCAACAATCTCGTGGGCAAGACGCACCAAGGTGCGCTCAATCTCAGAGGCTGACATCAGCCTGCCCTTAATCCGCAGACTCGTAATGTTTTCTTCTTCGTTCATGGTTTCTCTCTCGCAGGATGATACGGGCGGGTACCGCTCCGGGGCAAGTTGTGGAGAAGTGGAACTGGAAATGGGGCTTTTGAGTGGGCGATAAATGGGATCGCTCCCGCTCTGGGGCCGTCTACCCGCAAGACAAAAGAATGTCTAGACCTCGGGCCGGCGGCTGCGGGCCATCCATCGCGCCCCCATTGCGCCGCCTGCGGCAGCAAAAAGGATCAGGAAGACCGAATTGCCGGCCAGATCGAAAGCCTCCCAGCCTGCATGACCCTCGGGAGAAAGCCTCCAAGGTTGATTTTGAGCCTGTGCCGCCTGCATCTGAGCCGCGAACGCCGGTCCAACTCCCTCTGCCCATTGCAGGGCCATCTGGTCTCCAGTGGTAATGTAGGTCTTCCACTCGGCGTCCATTTGGCTGGACTCATGGAAAAGGAATCGCTCAGTGAACAGAGCGCCGCCGCTGACGCCAAATGCCAGCCAGCCGGCCAACAGCCCGGTCACCAAACCGATCCGAGCGCCGGCGCCGATGGTGATCCAGGCTGCTTGCTGGCCACGTACATAGAGCACCACAGCCCACGCAGCGGCCACCGCCATCCATAGCAACCCGAAGTGTCCCATCTCGGATGCGCCGCTGGACAGAATTCCAGCCGGCACCGCCAGCATCAGGGCAAGGCGCAAGGCTGGCTTCCATTCCACGGTGCTTGCATCCCGCACGGCTTCGTTCCATGGCGCAGGCTGCATCTGACCAGGGATGATCTCCGCCGAGTAGACCAGTTGCGGCAGCCCGCATGCGGGGCAGTAGCGGTTACCGGCCACAATAGTCTCGTGGCAACGAGTGCAGGTGATCTCCATACTTCTAACAGCCTATCGCATTGGGCCGTGGAGTGTGCCAGCGCATCGCGCTACCTTCATGCAAGTTTATATAAGTTGTTTAGAATCAGTAAGAACGATGAAGGGGGGTGATATTAATATTCGCTTTTATTTCGCCAAATATGATAACTAAGAGAATTATTTTCAGTATGTTACGCGAAAAGCGGGAAAAAAACGGTAGGCCGATGGTGGACAGTAGTCTGCAAAGCCCGCTCCGTCGAATATTTCAATTGTGCGCCGCGAGGAGGTAATTCTCTGCACAGCTGGATGCGGGTTCTTTCGGTTGGGGTCATGGATTTCAAGGTCTCTGAGGAAAATCATACAAGGTATTTATAATCAATTATTTGAGAAAGTTTCCTGTTGTTCAAAACGGACATGTACGCGTCACGTACTGATTCAGGAGCCTCAGTGAGATTGATCGAGCTTCGCCGCCACAATGGCTTCGGCCGCCTGCACGGTCTCATCGAGAGTCATGCTCGTCGAATCCAGAAGAACCGCATCCGGCGCTGGCTTTAACGGCGAATCGGCGCGATTGCGATCCCGTTCGTCGCGGGCGCGCAAATCGCAGATCACCTCTTCAGGTTGCTGGATAGGCTGAGGGCCTGGCTTGCCAACCTGGGCAACCTGGTCGAAGCGGCGAAGACCTCGCACTTCAGGAGCCGCATCCAGGAAGATTTTCACATCCGCATGGGGAAATACGACCGTGCCAATGTCACGGCCTTCCATGACCACGCCGCCCGCCGCGGCCATCTGCTGTTGCAGGCCGACCATCCAGGTTCGAATGGCTGGAAAGACGCTTACCCGCGAGGCTGCATCCGTTACAACCTGATTGCGAATCAGGCCGGTCACGTCTTCACCGTCGAGCAGGACTCGATTGTCTTGTTCGGTGGGTTCCAGGCGGATGGCTGTTTGGCCGGCAAGGGCTTCAAGGCTCTTGCTATCATCCGCAGGGAATCCAGCGCGAAGCGCCTTCAAGGCAAAGGCGCGGTACATTGCGCCGGTCTCGAGGTTCAGAAGGCCGAAATGCCGCGCCAGATGGCGGGCAACTGTACTCTTGCCCGCGCCGGCAGGACCGTCAATGGCTACGATGATCTTGCCGGCGGATGCAACACGGCGCGAGAGGTCTTCTTCCGCACTCATGCGCGCTTCTTCGTCTCCAGTTTGGACTGCGGTTTGGACTGTGACTTAGGCCGGGCGGTAAAACCAAACCGGCTGCTGTTCCCAGCCTTGGCACCGGCCGTCAACGCCGGTTTTCGGCTACCGCGCCCATTTCGCGAATCCGTACGTGCATCTGTCCGTTTTTCGGTCCTTGCACTAGAGCGCCCGCCTGCGTTGGGCTTGACTGCTGGCTTGGCGCCCTTTGAGTGGCCGTTGCGCTGACCCCATGCCGCCGGGGCTGAGGATTTCCCCGTCCGCGCGGCGGACGCTCCGCGAGCCGGACGAGCAGCGTTTCCATTAGGACGTGCGCTCTTGGCGGAACCGTTTCCAGCGCCTTTGCTCGAACCGTTACCCGCGTGAGTCCCGCTGGCGCTCTTTGAAGCATTCGGAGTCCAGCGGGCCGAAGAAGGTGGCCGGGAGCCACTGGCCGCGCGAGTGCCAGAAGGCCGGGGTGCTGATGGACGCGCATCACCGCTTGCGCGCCGGGCTGGCCTGGCACTGGAACGGCTGCTGGTGGACGATTGCGCCGGCTTGCGATCTCTGGAGTTCGCAGCTGGGCGGCTGAAGTGCGGCCGCGCGGCAGCGTTTTTTCCGCTGGCGGCTGGCTTGCGCGGTGCAACGGTGGGCCGAACAGAACGGGGTTCTTCAATCTTGCGTACTTCCACCGGAGCTGGCAAAACCTGCGATACCTGCATGGGCGGTTCAAGCTCCAATGCCTCCTCTTCATGGTCCCAGGAGCGCAGGAAGTAGGCTGAGGCGGGCATGGAGGAGCTGGAGTAAATGGTCGGAGCAGCGGCAAACTCGGGTAGTGTACCCGCAACATAGAAGTGCGGTGCGTGGCCCATGGAGATGGTGTGTACCTGGCGGGTGGCCACCAGGCCGCGCAGGACTTCACGAATCTTGCTGCGCGCGGTGAGAGGGGCCAGGAAGAGCTCAACCTCTTCCATGCTAGCCGCGATGACGGCCTGGAGATAGATGGACGCGAGAACAGAAATGGCCGTGACCTGCGAGGTGGAAGCGCCCTCGGCAATTGCCTTTTGGAAGCGGGTGCGCAGCAGTTGCCACTGGGCGGGCTGCCCGACAGCAGAGACAACGGGAATGATGCGAAGTTGCTGCCAAAGCTCGGTAATGGCGCGCAGAACCGCGCCTTCGGTCACTTCCCGGCCCAGCGCATGCGTGAGAGAGGCAAGGTTGGTGTCGCCCAGTTCCAACTGCTTGTAGGACTGCACAGCCAGTTGCGAAACCTGACGCGACCCGGTCAGTTGCGGGCTGCGCCGCCAGTCGCGGTCGCCCCGGAGAGCATACACGTAGGGCAGTACCCAGGCTGCAACAATGTAATCCGGCTGCTCGCCGGGGTGGCCCAACAGGTTGAGCCGGACAGCTACGCCCTCGATCTCAAGGCGCACCAACAGCTCTTCAGCCAGCGCAACATGTTTGGGATCGGGGGACGAGTTCTGATGGCCGGCAACGGCCTCAACAAATGAAGGCGCAATCGAGGAGGAAAACTGCCGACGGGGCAGAAAAAGACACAAGCCAGTCTCTTCAATCCAGGTCC
>Ga0302140_10002067_pt1 | contig 26126 bp, 27 predicted proteins | sample I_Bog_E1_1_FD_202095 | JGI IMG/M metagenome (GOLD analysis project Ga0302140, IMG submission 202095) | Peat permafrost microbial communities from Stordalen Mire near Abisko, Sweden - I_Bog_E1_1 | ecosystem: Environmental > Terrestrial > Soil > Wetlands > Peat | place: Sweden: Abisko, Stordalen... | reverse complement strand
ACGAGGACAGAGGGCCTCTTGGCAGCCGACTGCAGTTCTATAACTTTACTTTTCAGGTTCATTAATTCAACTGAATGTTCGTGAGTTTTTCGCTTTTTAGCGACTTGAAAAATGTTTCAATTTCCAGCCTCGACAAAGCGTTCAAACACTTCTCTTTATAAAGCCCACCTTTACGGGCAACTAATATACCATAATGCATATCTAAAAAACCTTCTTTCCGGTGTGCATCCGGGTTAACCGACAGCCAAACGCCTCTGTCAAGTGCATACTGGTGCCAGCGCCAGTCCAGGTCGAGCCGGAGCGGATTGGCATTTATTTCGATAACTACCTGGTTGGCAGCGCAGGCGTCAATCACTTTTTTATAGTTGATCGGGTAACCGCTTCGGCTCAACAAAAGTCTGCCGGTTGGGTGCCCTAAAATCGTAGTATGCGGATTTTCGATGGCTTTGATCAAACGCGACGTAGCTTTTTCTTCGTCCATTTTCAGGACAGAGTGAACGGAAGCCACTATAAAATCAAAGCGTTTTAATATTTCATCCGGGTAATCCAGTGATCCATCATATAAAATATCCGACTCGATCCCCTTGAATATCCTAAAGCCGCCTAAATTTTTATTCAGGTGATCGATCTCTTCGTGCTGTTGTAAAACCCGTTCGATGCTCAGGCCTTTTGCGTAAAACGCGCTTTTGCTGTGGTCGCACATACCCAGGTACTGCAGTTTTAATTCGTCGCGGCAGTAAAGGGCCATTTCTTCGATAGTATTTATCCCGTCGCTCCAGGTGCTATGGTTATGCAGTGTGCCCTGCAGGTCACCATAGGTTATAAGGGTTGGCAGGGAACCTGTTTCAGCTTTGCCGATGAAGGTTGTCCCGTCGCGTAATTCGGGCGCCACGAAGGCTAATCCAGCCTTTTCAAAAATGCCGGCTTCACTTCCAGGAGTGTCACCTTTGTTTACGATCCTGGACAATACCGCCTTTACAAACCCTTCATCGCCGGTTTGCTCAAATAAGGTTTGAAAATAATGCTGCCCTTCCGCACAAATGATCTCAACCACCAGCCCGTTCGGTAATTTTCCGGATATATGATCGCCTTCGCGTGTTATATCTGATAAAAACTCCGATGCCGCCAGTTTAGCCAGGACATTTTGAGCATCATCGTCGCCCAAAACAATAACCAGCTTGCTGATGATCTCGCAGCAACGGCGAAAATATCCCGCACATTCAATTAAGGCAGCCGGAAAAATACGTTTTAATTGATCAGTCAGCTCATTCGCGATGGCAACCACCTGCGCATATAAAAACTTCCCATTGCTGGCCATCGTAAATTCAATCGCATTGCGGACATCTTCCTGTGTTTTCAGGCCAAATCCTTTTGCCTCCACCAGGCGGTTTTCATTGCAGGCATAATACAGTTCGCCAAGGCTTTCGATATTGAGCTCTTTCCATATTGTGGCTACTTTTTTGGCGCCGATGCCCTTTATGCCCATCATCTCTACTACGCCCTGCGGGGTTTTAGCCAGCAGGGCCTCCATTTCGGCTATGGCGCCGGTTTCCAGCAATTCGGTTATTTTGGTTGCCGTACTTTTGCCTATGCCATCTATCTTCTCCAGCTCGGCAGTAGTTTTGTTTTTTACAGGATAGGGGAGTTTGTCCACTTTGAACGCGGCGTTGGCGATCGATTTAACCTTGAACGGGTTTTCCTCGTGCAACTCCATAAGTTGCGACAGCATACGAAGCTTGCGGGATATGGGTTTGTTTTCCATAATTGATCGACGCGTAAAAATACGAAAGGAAGATGGAATGCGAACTGTTTTTCGAATTGTTATTTGGGCTTCATTGACCAGCGCGACTAAAACGTTTTAGAACCCTCCGCTCTAACGTTGTTCCAGGCCAGATTTCCACCTTATAGAAATCCTCGCCTTCGTCACCGACAACTGAGGCGAGATTAGAAGAATATATTCGCGCTCTATATATCCCGGGTATTACTGTCAATTCTAAGTGAACCCCGTTGGTTGGACAGTCTAAAATCTGAATTATTCCTGATTTAACTTCTAAACCTGCTTCCACGATATGATCATATTCATCTAAACTTAAATCATTATTTGCATTTTCAACCAAATTTAACTCGCCCCTTACGGGGCCGTAACATTCCGTTATTGCAACCAGAATGATTTTTCCTACAATCAATCTGTCACTATGAGCCTCTTTGGTCCAAATAGTTATCAAATCGCTTTCGGTCGGTGCATCCTTGTCAAAAATGTAGAATTGACAGTGAGAAGTATAAAAAGCAAAAGGATAATTCATTCTCAAAATTAGCTATAAACAACAAAAAAGCCGCCCGCAACGCGAGCGGCTTTTCCAATCAAAATATAAATAAAAACTAATTAATCGATATGGTATAAGGCAATCTCGCCTGCGGGGTGCGCATCATTTGGGTAACCCCTTTCAGTTGCTCATAGTATTTGTAATCGACGCCCAGCTCCGATTTTATGGCGCGCACCTTCATTTGCTCGCTCATATCCGAGCCGAATTTACCAAAAATGCTTTTTTGTTCCGGATAGTATTCCAGCCGGTAATTTTTTAAGCCCGCCATTTTTGCAGCCGATTTGATGGCATCACTAATATTGCCCAACCGGTCAACCAGGCCTATCTTTATAGCTTGTTCGCCGGTCCATACGCGGCCCTGGCCAATGCTGTTGATATATTCCTGTGTTTTCTTACGGCCACTGGCTACTGCTTTTGTAAAATCGTCGTATCCATGGTTTACTTCGTTTTGCAAAATGTCCCTTTCTTCGGGGGTTAGCGGCCGGCTGATGTCGCCTAAATCGGCATACTTACCCGTCTTTACGCCATCAAAAGTCACGCCGAGTTTATCATTAAAAAACTTTTGCATATTGGGCAGCACCGCAAAAATGCCGATAGAGCCGGTAATCGTATTTGGTTCAGCGAAGATGGAGTCTGCCGCACAGGAAATATAATACCCGCCGGAAGCTGCATAGTCGCCCATGGACACAATAACAGGTTTTGCTTTTTTAGTCAGCATTACTTCGCGCCAGATCACATCCGAGGCCAACGAACTGCCGCCCGGAGAATTAACGCGGAAAACCACTGCCTTTATATTGTCATTTAAACGCGCATCGCGCAAGGCTTTCGACACTCTTTCGGAGCCAATGCTGTTATCATCGCCGTCGCCGCCGATAATATCGCCTGATGCGTAAATAATCGCTACCTGGTTCTTACTTTCTTTTTTGTCTTTTTTGTCGGTTTCAGGTATCGCCTTTGCGTAATCAATTAAGTTCACTGTTTTGATATCGCGTTTATAGTCAACCCCGGTGCGCTGCTTTAATTCGTCTAAAACCTCGTCCTTATATTTCATGCCGTCAACCAGGTGGTATTTCAATGCATCTTCGGGGAACCTGATCTTCAAATTGTCGGCAATTTCAAATAACGAATCTTTGCTTATATGGCGGCTTTCACCGATCCCGCTTAAAAAATGGTCATACATTGAACCGAGATAGGACGTTACCTGCAATTTGTTGGCCGCGCTCATTTTGGTAAGGAAAAAAGGCTCGACGGCGCTTTTGTAGGTGCCCACTTTGATGATCTGCGCTTCGATGCCTAATTTATCCAATGCGCCTTTCAGAAAAGTGATCTGCTCGCTAAAACCATGAAAAAGGAAAATACCTTTTGGATTGATGTATACTTTATCGGCAACCGAGGCAAGGTAATAAAAGCTTTGTTCATAAATTTCCGAATAGGCAATAACAAACTTCCCGGAGGTCTTAAAATCGATCAGGGCATTCCGTATTTCTTCTGAAGTGGCTTGTGCAGGTGTAAAGGCGCTTTCATCCAAAAAAATGCCTTTTATATGTTTGTCGGTTTTCGCTTTTGCAATATCGGCGAGCACTTCGTTCAAACCGATGGCTTTCGGATCAGAAATTCCCAGTTTAACAAGCGGGTCGTCAGGCGTACGCTCAGTTACCGGGACATTGAAGGAAATTTGCAGAATGGAGTTGGGCTCAACATCAACAGTTTTGTCGCCGGAGGCAGCTATAATGGCCACAATTATCAGGACAAAAAGTATGCTCGTGATAATAATGGCCACCATACTGGCAAATACAAATTTGAAGAATTGTTTCATTAAGTGTTATAAATCTATTAATTATGCAAACTTAGCAATTCGGTACCGAATAATATTAAGAGCAAGGTCAATAACATTTGTTACAACATGCATGAGGTTTTATTGTTACTGGGCAGTAATCTTGGCGACCGGCAATCATTTCTTGTGCGGGCCATTGAGGAAATCGAAGCTGGTATTGCCCCCATAACAAAGGCCTCTGCCATATACGAGACGCAGTCGTGGGGGAAGACGGACGCTCCCGACTACCTTAACCAGGTAGTTCTTTTGCAAACGGATTTGTTACCGCGCGAGGTGCTGGGAAAAATATTAGCCATCGAAAAAAAACTTGGAAGGAAAAGAGAAGAAAAATGGGGATCGCGTACGATCGATTTAGATATTTTATTTTACGGGGGAGAAATCATTAACGAGGAAGGGCTGCATATTCCTCACCCTGAGCTACATAAGCGGCGTTTTACGCTGGAACCACTCAGCGAAATCGCGCCTGATTTGATACATCCGGTGTTAAATAAAAATATTTTGCAGCTTAAAACTGAACTTTCTGATGATTTGATCGTAAAAAAGAGATATTTTTGAAATAACGACAATTGTATGTCACAAAATCTAATGCCACAGGATCTCGATCTTTCTTTTTTGTATGATATTGCTGACGGGAGCACGGAATTTATTGTTGAGTCGATCGACATGTTCTTACAGCACACGCCTGAATTATTAGGCACCATTACCACCGGGATTGCCGCCGATGACTGGGGTGTTGTTGCTGCTGCCGCTCATAAATTGAAACCAAACCTTGGTTTTTTCGGCATGACGCAAAGCCAGGCCAGTATACAGGAGGTTGAACTGATGGCTAAGGCGGGAGCTCCCGACCCCGTATTGTTACGATCGAAATTTGAAGATGTTAAAATTGTGGTGCTCGACAATATTAATTCACTGATACAGATCAAGGCCGAGAAAGAAGCGGAGCTCTGAGTCAAGAAAGTCCGAAAGTCGGAAAAGTCCGAAAGACAAAAAGGATTATCAGATAGCTTTATTATTCCAAATGAGGTCGGTTGGTCCCGAAATCCAGTTATTATTAGAGTTGTAGAAAGAACATCTTTCGGACTTTCTGTCTTTCCCGACTTCCGACTATTCTACAGCGCGCAAGCTAAAGCTATAACTTTCCATTATCAAGTTAGCCAACAGGTTTTTACAAGCCTGGTCAACTTTGTTGTGAGCTGTTTCGGCGCTGTCTGCCTCAATTTCGAGCGAAATGTGTTTGCCAATCCGCACATTTTGAATTTCTGTTAAACCGAGGTTTTTCATGCTCCCGGTTACAGCTTTACCCTGCGGGTCAAGAATTTCTTTTTTGGGCATTACGTCTATTTCAGCCTGGAATTTTTTCATTTCAATAAGCTTTTTTTACTGGCAGAAACCTGTCACGAGCCGATCTTGGTATTTTTTTCGGCGCCGTCTACAATGGGGATATCTGCAAATTTGAATTGGATAATGGACAAGATGATATAAATGAATATGACCACCGGTACAGCCGCAAATTTAAAAAATAGTATCAGAATTGCGGAGAACAGCAGTAATAAATAGCGGTAAATATTTTGATTGAAGTCGGTGCTTTTAAATTTCAGCGACATCATGGGCATCTCTGCTACCAAAAGCGAACACATTACCACCACAAAGGCGAGCAACACATAAGGGTTGGCCAGGTATGGCGTAAAGAACCGATTATGATGACCGAGGATCATCGGGAATGAGGCGATTAAAATAGCGTTGGCCGGGGTCGGCACGCCTATAAAATTTTCAGCCTGCCTCGTATCCACATTAAATTTTGCCAGCCTCAGTGCCGAGAATACAGGTATTAAAAAAGCAGCGAAGTTTAACCAGCTGCTAACTTTATCTATCTGGTGTGCCTCCAAAAACAATTGGTACATAATTACCGCAGGCAATACACCAAAACTTACCATATCGGCCAGGGAATCCAGGTCCTTGCCGATGCCCGAAAATGATTTAAGCACCCTTGACGCCAGGCCGTCAAAAAAATCAAAAATAGCTGATAGAAAAATGGCGTATGCTGCGCCGATGAGTTCGCCTTTAAAGGCCAAAACAATACCTATGCATCCGCTGAAAAGGTTTGCACAGGTAATGGCATTCGGCACATGTTTTTTTACCCGGTTTTTCATTACACCATGAAGGTATTTTTTATTTCGGATTTCGAAATTTCGATTTCGGATTTATTTCAAATTTAAACGTATTCATCGATTTTACATTGTTTAAATCCGAAATCGAACATCCGAAATTCGAAATCATCACGAATTCATCGATATCAAAAACTCTTCGTTGGTTTTAGTTCCCCTGATCTGCCCCTGTAAAAACTCCATTGATTCCTGCGAGTTCATATCGGCCAGGTGATTGCGCAATATCCAAATACGCTGCAGGGTATCGCGGTCGAGGAGCAGGTCGTCACGGCGGGTACTCGAAGCGGTAATATCAATAGCCGGGAATATGCGTTTGTTGGACAGTTTACGGTCAAGCTGCAACTCCATGTTACCGGTACCTTTAAACTCTTCAAAGATCACTTCATCCATTTTTGACCCGGTTTCGGTAAGGGCTGTTGCGATAATGGTCAATGAGCCGCCGTCTTCAATATTACGCGCCGCGCCAAAAAATCTTTTTGGTTTATGCAGGGCATTGGCGTCCACACCGCCTGATAATATTTTGCCCGAGGCCGGGGCCACAGTATTATAAGCACGGGCCAGGCGGGTTATTGAGTCGAGCAGAATCACGACGTCATGGCCGCATTCAACCATACGTTTTGCTTTTTCCAAAACAATATTGGCGATCTTGACGTGACGTTCAGCCGGCTCATCAAATGTTGATGACACCACTTCGGCCCGTACACTGCGCGCCATATCAGTAACTTCTTCGGGGCGTTCGTCTATCAGCAGAATGATCAGGTAAACTTCGGGATGGTTTTTAGCGATGGCGTTGGCCACATCCTTTAGCAGCATCGTTTTACCTGTTTTTGGTTGCGCTACAATCAAGCCGCGCTGTCCTTTACCAATAGGAGAGAACAGGTCCATGATACGGGTTGAATAATTGCCCGGATCAGTAAATAGTGACAGTTTTTCCGAAGGGAAAAGCGGCGTTAGGTGGTCAAATGGCACCCGGTCGCGCACTTCGGCCGGAACACGGCCGTTTATAGCCTCAACCCGCACCAGCGGGAAGTATTTTTCGCCTTCTTTTGGCGGACGGATACTGCCGCGCACGGTATCTCCGGTTTTCAGGCCAAATAGCTTGATCTGCGATTGCGATACATATATATCGTCGGGCGAAGTAAGGTAGTTATAATCGGATGAACGCAGGAATCCATACCCATCCGGCATAATTTCCAGCACACCTTCGTTTACAATTACATTGTCGAAATCAAGATTGATTGCCGGCTCCTGCGATTTTTGCGGCGCATTTTGGCTGCTTACCCTTCGGTCAAATTTTTGGGCGCGTCCTTCTGTGCCGGTGTCGTCGCTTTTAACGATATTTTCATCATCTGTAAAATTGTCATCGTCACCAGCCGCAACCAGCTGCTCGTTTTCATCCTCTTCGGCTGCAACCTCGTCATCCGGTTCGTCAAATAAGTTGGTGTCGTCTAAGGGCACTTCAACCCTTGGTTTGCTCACACTTTTAACGGTGCGAATCCTTTTTCGCACTTTTTCGGGCTCAGCAGCTGCGGCGCCTTTTGGGGTGTATATGGTATTTACTGTATTTTGCTGGGTGCGGGCAGCTTCAATAAGCTGCTCCTGCTCAACAATGCGCTCTATTAGTTGCGCTTTTCTCAGTTCTTCAGCTTCTGCGATGCCCAGCATCCTGGCAATATCGCGTAATTCCGAAACGAGTTTGTCGTTCAATTCGTTTGTATCAAACATATTAAGAAGTATAGTTCAAGGAAAAATTTTAGTTAGAATATTTTTTTGTGATTGTATTTATTTTCACTGGTGTTAAAGGCGAAATCGTATTAAATAACAACCCTGGGTATAATCCGGGCCTCTGTTAATTTAGCAAATCATGCATGTTGACATGGAGATGTTTAATATGAAGGAAATTTGTTTTGCAACCTGTTTATGCAACATCTAAACCCACGTAACTAATTGATAAAATAACCTGGAGTTTTAAATTGTTTCTTTAGTGCAAGAAAAATTCAACGGAAAACGCTGCAATTGTACTCAATTTATTTTGAAAATTAAAATTAATTAAAAAAATATCCTTTTACCGCAACAGTTGATTTTATTTTTAGTTTTTTTGCGGGACTAAAAAATACCTGCTTAAATGATTTCCCGCCTGCAGCTGATAGACCAGATCAAACTCAAAAAATCGTTTTTATGTGTAGGGCTCGATCCGGATTTGGAGAAAATCCCCGGATTTTTATTGGAATACCCCGACCCGGTATTTGAGTTTAACAGGCGGATAATAGATGCTACCCGCGACTTATGTATCGCTTATAAGCCCAATTCCGCGTTTTACGAAGCACAGGGCATCAAGGGCCTTCAAAGCCTCGCAGCGACGTGGAAATACCTGCCTGAGGATTGCCTGAGCATTATTGATGCCAAACGGGGAGACATTGGCAACACTTCCGATAGGTACGCAAAGGCTTTTTTTGATGAAAATGCATCGGGACTCAATTTCGACGCGATAACTGTTGCGCCATACATGGGGCATGATTCTGTGTTATCCTATTTAAATTATCCCGGCAAATGGGTAATCCTGCTTGCGCTGACTTCTTCGGGGGGCAGCAAAGATTTTCAATACCTTACTACCGAAAGCGGGTTTTTGTATGAAGCGGTAATTAAAAAGGCGGTGACCTGGGCAGCCCCCGATCGTTTGATGTTTGTTGTGGGCGCCACCAAAGGATCAGAGTTTTCCGGTATCCGTAAATACGCGCCCGATAACTTCCTGCTGGTGCCCGGCGTGGGGGCCCAGGGAGGCAGCCTGGAAGAGGTTTGCAAATACGGCATGACCAAAGATTGCGGGTTAATTGTAAATTCTTCCCGTTCGATCATATACGCCTCAAACGGAGAGGACTTTGCCGAAGCCGCCCGCGCCGAAGCGCTGAAAATTCAGTGGGAGATGGAAAACGAGTTGGAAAAAGCGGGTATAATCTAACTGTAACAGCAAACTCACGAAGGTTCTCAAAACTTCGCAAGTTTTCTTCCTAAGAAAACACCACTTTCCGCTCCGGAAATCTGGTTGCGTATCCGGCTACCATCGCCCTGATATAGTCGTTGCCTGGATAAGGGGTAAGGTGATTTTTTAACTGCTGCAGGTTGTCCACGTCAAAGTAATGCGAAATATACCCCATCCCATAAAACTTCCCTTTTTCAATCAGCAGGCAACTATGCTCGTCATCAGTACGGCCGGCATCCCTGATCGCAAAGGTGGGCAGCGCTTCGTTTAATTCCTCAATAGCGGCCATTACTTTTTTGTTGTATTCTTCCGGCGATTCCATGCCTTCGCAGGCGCAACTGGCGCCATTTATACCGCTGCAAGGTTGTGTGTTATTTTGAATGAAGCACAACTTTGGACAAAGCTCATAGCCTTCGATCAGGCGAAGCAATATGCTGCGCCCCTCGAATAAGGTGTTGCAGCTATAAATAGAGCCGGTCATTTTGCGGTGCTTGTCGACGGCCAGGCGAAGGTACCCGCGCTGGTCCTCAAAGGCGTACAGGCTGTAGGCCTGTTCGAAACGCTTTAAGGAGCGGTTGTATTTCGGCCATAGGCGTTTGATCTCTACCGCTTCCATCACAAACGCAATCAGTTCAGTGCCGCAAAGCTGAAAGGTAATGTGGTGTATGTTTCTTAAAAACTCCTGCCGCTGAGGGCCCGGGTTGTTGCCGGTAAAATGGCTGCATACCCGTTTTTTAATATTTTTGGCTTTGCCGACATAGATCACCTTGCCTTTTTGATCGTGGAAGTAATATACCCCCGGCGATGAAGGTAGTGCTTCCACATCCTGTTTAGGCAAATTAGCCGGCAAAACCTGTTCTTTTGAGTTTTGCTTCAGCGCCTTTTGGAAATGGTTTTCCTTATCACTTTGCAAAAGCAATGAAAATAACTTTGAGGTCGCCTCGGCATCCCCGGCCGCGCGGTGACGGCTCCCGTTTTCGATACCCAAATGCCGGCACAATTTACCCAGGCTATAGGAGGGAAGCCCCGGCAGTATTTTGCGGCCCAGTCTTACGGTACATAGCTTATTGCAGTGCAGCTCGTAGCCGGCGGTCGCCAAGTGATAGCGCACAAATGAATGATCGAAATTTACGTTGTGCGCTACAAAAATCTTATTGTTCAGCAGGTGAAAAATATCGTGCGCCACGTCTTCAAACGGCGGAGCATCCTGTACCATTTCGTTGGTGATACCAGTAAGTGCGCTGATATAAATAGGGATGTCCCTTTTTGGGTTAACCAGCGTGGAATAGCGTTCGACTACTTTTTTACCGTTATGGATGCATATGGCTATCTCGGTGATGCCATTTGCGCTGGCATGCCCCCCGGTAGTCTCAATATCCACTATGGCATACATCGCTGTAAATGTATAAAAACTTTTGCTAATTATTTTAGTGGAAAGGAGAAGAAAAAGTCCGGAAAGATGGGAATGTTGATTAAATCTGAAAATATATGGCTATTCCGTCAGTACTTTAAAATATCCCATGTTGTAAGTAAATACTTCGTCAGTTTTCATAGGCTGACCTTGCAGCCTAGCTGGTTGCTTGCATAAATCGCAGCCGGTAATTTTAATAACCAGGTTATATCTGCGCTTGTGCCTGATTTTGTCAATAATTACCCCTCTTACTATGTAGTCATAATTTTCCGCGTTTGATGGGGACAAAGAATAATAACCCAAACTGGCGGTATCGGAACGAGGTTCATTATGGGTAATGAAAAAAGGAATTCGCACCGTATCACCAATCGTTAATTTTGAATAAGCCAATTTAGCCTGTTGCCCTTCCCATTCAATCCTCCTTTGTGTGCTGTCCAATGAAGGTTTTTCCGGCTCGAAGTCCCTGTTGTAACAGGGGGTCGGTTGGCTGAACAAGCCTTTCTGGTACGCCTGTGAATAGACATTAGTTAAGTTTTTGAAACTAGCCAGCCGCTTCTTGTCGATTTTTCGTGAGGACATAAAATCATAGGTTGCTGCTTCCATCAACACCAAGTCTACCGTATCGCAATTACTTGTTAAATAAACTTTTGCGCGTTCGAAACCAAGGAACCCGAATACTAACACTTCAGTATTCGCGGGTACGTTTATCCTGAATCGGCCATCCAAACCTGTTTTACCCAGTGTGAAATTATTTTTGTCCCATATAAGGGCGAAAGGCACAGGGTCTTTGTCCAAATCTGAGATAACACGGCCACAAATCGTTCGCTCCTGTGCCCGTAGCTCAAGAGTTGTTATTAATAAAGCAGCTATAATAACAATAATCGTAGCTCTCATTTTATAATCGCGATATAAGAGATTTGACCAGTGGATATTGAAAGTTCATCATAAATGCACCGACCGTATAAAGTTAGTATTTATTCTAATATCGTCAAATAACATGCAAGTCGTTAGCCACAAAGACGAGGGTATACTTTCATTCCTGATTTTATTGAAAAAGAAAAAGCCGACAGGCAACCCATCGGCTTTTCTTTTTACTTTCGGACTCTTCCGGCTTTCCAGGCTCCTTCTATTTTTTCTTTTTCGAAGCGACCGGCAATTGCTGCTGTTGTTTTTGGCGCATCATCTCTTCCATTTTTGCCTGGAAGCCGCTGGCCTTCTTTTTTACCTCGGGTTTCTTTTTGTTTTCCTGTATTTGCTCGTGTATCTTTTTGTCATCAACCATCAAACGGATAACGTATTGCTGGGTGAAGGTCAGCATGTTGGCCAGGAAATAGTAATAGTTCAAACCCGAAGGGTAGCTGTTCAACGCGCCAAGGAAAATGATCGGGGTAATGTAACCTATGTACTTCATTTGCCCGGTTGCGCCTGATATCTGGTTGTTAAAGTAAGTATAGATAAGCGTTGAAGCCGTCATAAACAAACACATTACGCTAAGGTGGGTCCAGCCCAGGAGCGGCAGCGGGTGGAAAGTAATTACGGTATCATACGTAGACAGATCGTGCATCCACAAAAAGCTTTGCCCCCTTAATTCGAACAGACTTGGGAAGAACCGGAAAAAGGCGAACACGATAGGCATTTGTATCAGCAGCGGCAAACATCCCCCTAAAGGATTTACACCAGCTTTTTTATACAGTTTCATATACTCCTGCTGCAGCAGGGCGGCATTGTCTTCGCCTACTTTGGCTTTGATCTCATCCATTTCGGGCTTCAAAATGCGCATTTTGGCCATCGAAACGTATGACTTATAGGTAAGCGGCGATAAAACCAACTTTAATATCAGCGTTAAACCTAATATGATCAACCCATAGTTGGATGTGAATTTTATAAGGAAATTAAACACGGGGAGCACCGCAAACCGGTTGATCAGCGCGAATGGCGCCCATCCCATATAGATCTGTTTTTGCAGGTCGTAGCCCTGTGCTTTTAAGATGTCGTATTTATTGGGGCCAAAGTAAAACAGGATCGGGAATGTACCGTCTCCATTACGGCTAAGATTAAGGCTGGCGCTCATCTGTTTACTGTGGAGGCTATCAGCAACATCGGTGTTGACGGCGATGTGCGGCCTATCAAAACCTTTATCTGCGATGATCACGCCGGAGAAAAAATGCGCCTGGAAGGATACCCATTGCAGTTTTTTGTCGGTGACGGTTGTAGAGTCATCTTTATTAGAGCTCAGGTAATCAATCGAGCCTTCATTGTTGATATCATAAATCGTGGTGTAGCGTCTTTCCTGTTCAATATCCATTTCCTGCTTGCGCATGCTGGCCGCCCAATTGATATTGAGCGAATTGCTGTTAGCGATCACCTGGTCAAGTCCAACCGGCTTTATGGTTAAACCAACCTTAAACCCGGTGCCTTTAAGCGAGTAGATATAATCGATATATTGCGTAGGGCTGTAGCTTAACCGCATCGTAACCGAGCCCGAGTCCTTTGCCGCTACCTTTAGTTGGTCGGCGCTGGGTGTAAAATATAGATTATCGGTCTTGATGCTGTTGCTTCCGGCATTAAAGTTCAATCCAAAATGGCTTTTTTCGCCGTCAAACAATATAAGCGGTTTGCGATTATATGTTTTGTAGTTTTTTAGCTCGACAGAGGAAACCTTGCCGCCCAGCGTACTGAGTTTAACTTTAATATCAGCGTTCTCAAGGGTAACCTCTTTCCCGGTACCAACTGTTGCTGCACCGAAAGGTTGTTTTAAAATGGCCGAATCGACCTTTGTGGGTGCGGCAGGTTTTGATATATCGGCGCCTTTTGCGGCTAAAGCGTTTGCTTTTGGGATCAGCCCTTTTTTAACCGAATCGGCATGAATAGTTGCGGCTTGCTTTTTTAGTTCGGTTTCATTGGGTTTCCATAAAAAAACAGAAACCCCCATTATGATCATGATCAGGAATAACCCTGTGAATGTATTCTTATCCATTTGTGTGTGTCGTACGTAACTTACTGCTTACGGGCATAAGCCAGCGAAGCGGCGACAAAGTTAATAAAAAGTGGATGCGGATTTGCAACAGTTGATTTTAATTCGGGATGAAATTGCGTACCGATGAAAAAGGGATGGTTTTTAAGTTCAACGATCTCAACAAGGTTGTTTTCGGGGTTAAAACCAGTGGGTACCAGGCCGGCATTTTCGTATGCTTTTAGGTAGTCGTTGTTAAATTCGTAGCGATGCCTGTGGCGTTCGGAAATGCGTGTTTTCCCGTAATAGTTCGCCACTTTGCTTGATTTTTTTATCTCGCAGGCATAGGCGCCAAGACGCATCGTGCCGCCTTTCGCAATAATTTTTTTCTGCTCTTCCATCATACTGATCACCGGGAAAGGCGTAGCGGGGTTCATCTCGGTGCTGCTGGCTTCGCTCATTCCCAGCACATGACGGGCAAACTCTACCACGGCGCATTGCATCCCCAGGCAGATGCCGAAGAAAGGTATATTGTTTTCGCGCACATAGCGGATCGCTTCAATTTTGCCTTCAAAGCCACGCTCACCGAAGCCCGGCGCCACCAAAACGCCATGCATTCCCTTCAGCCGTTCAACCGCGTTGCCGGGTGTAAGTGTTTCAGACGGAATATAGTCCACCTTTACCTTGCACTCGTTTTTGGCTCCTGCATGGATAAACGATTCGCTGATGGATTTATAGGCATCCGGCAGCTCAACGTACTTGCCCACCAGCGCGATGCGTACTTCGGAGGTCGGGTTTTTTAAGCGGCCCAAAAAGTCTTTCCAGCTTTCCAGGTCGGGCTCGTTTTTGTGCGATAGCTTTAATTTGGTGAGCACCGTGCGGTCCAACTGCTCTTTCAGCATCAGCAGCGGCACATCGTAGATGGTTGAAGCGTCTATCGATTCGATCACCGCGTTCACGTTCACATTGCAAAACAGGGCTATCTTTTTACGGATGTCCATATTGAGGTGATGTTCTGTACGGCAAACCAGGATGTCCGGCTGTATACCATACTCCAGCAACATCTTAACCGAGTGCTGGGTGGGTTTGGTTTTCAATTCGCCTGCGGCAGCCAAAAATGGGATCAGTGTTAAATGGATTACCAGCGAATTGCCCGAACCGATCTCCCACCTGAACTGCCGCACCGCCTCGATATAAGGCAGCGACTCAATGTCGCCTACGGTGCCGCCCAACTCGGTGATCACGATATCGTAATCGCCGCTTTCGCCCAGTATGCGGATGTTTCTTTTGATCTCATCGGTGATATGCGGAACCACCTGTACGGTTTTGCCCAAAAAATCACCCTGGCGCTCCCGGTTGATCACGTTTTGGTAAATGCGGCCGGTAGTGATATTATTGGCCCGCGAGGTTGGGGTATTTAAAAAACGTTCGTAATGACCCAAATCGAGGTCGGTTTCGGCGCCGTCTTCGGTCACGTAACATTCACCATGCTCATAAGGATTTAATGTTCCCGGGTCGATGTTGATATAAGGGTCGAACTTTTGGATGGTTACGCGGTAACCGCGCGCCTGGAGGAGTTTAGCCAGGGAGGCAGAAATAATGCCTTTCCCTAACGACGAGGTAACGCCGCCCGTAACAAATATATATTTGGTCATGATTTTTGTTTGTGTACGGGATACAAAAGTACGAAATTTTGTGAGACCGGCGCGACGAAATAACAATTGTGGAAAATCGGTTGACCATCGCTAGGGCGTTGTCTTATTATACTCCCGGATTAGTTCGAGTAAGGAGTCGAGATCCCATTTGTCCGAACTAGTGAAACGGGCATGGCTTGCGGGATTATCACTTAGCATATTATCGAGCGCCTTATTACGTTTGGTTACTGCCAGGCGTCCGAAAACTTCAGTTTTAATACTTTCAATATGCCCCGGTGTTTTAAATACATACAAAACGGGCTTTTTTTTGTCGCCAGTGCTGATACTGAATTGAAACGGCCCTGCCGAAGGCCCAATTGGGGCAGATGTACTTTGGTCGACATATATCCGGTATAAATTTATTTTACCGGTTAATACTACCTCGGCGTAAACGGTATGCTCGTCATTTTCATAGGGCAATACCATCATGTGGTAAATCTTGCCACTATCGGCAGAGTAGTAAGAAATAACCTCGTCAAAATCCAGGTATTCAGAATGCTTGCTGCCAACCGGTTTGTATTTGGTTTGCCCTTTGTTTATGGCACATTTTATGGTGTCGCCTTTTGTAGTGACAACATAATCCGAAAATTGTGCCTTTGCTGCCTGGGTAAGTCCTAACGCTATCGTAAACAGCAGGGTTACTTTAATAAAGTGCGCCTTCAACCGGGCTAATGTTTTACCTGGCCGAATTATACAATTCAACAATACGCTTAATCTCCTCGTAACTAAATTTATCATCAGCCATATACTGGTCATAAGCAGTTTTATTGTCTTCAATCAATTGCATAAAATAGGTTTTACGCTCTTTGCGGCCGTTAAACAAGGTGTTGTCCCCGTCCTTAACCAGTTCGGCAGTGTCTGTACCTTTCGCAACAAACCATTGTGTTTTTGGTCCGTTGTTATAAAAACTATTACCGTTATAATAAACAAATCCGGCATCCATCTCATATAAACTAATTTTCCCCCGCTCCAACACCGTCATATAACATGGGTAACGCTGGCTGGTTATATAAACCCGGCGCACCCATTTTTTTTTATCTCCCGTGTAAAACTCCTTCACCTCGCCCTTGTCCACTTCTCCTTTATCACCTTTAGCCGTTTTGTATTTAAAGGCGCCCATCATGCTGCGCGAAAGTTTGCAGGCAATTGTATCATCATTGGCAGTAATCATCCGGTCATCAAACTGCGCTTTCAGCGAAAAACTTGTGAAAAGCACCAAACTAAACAGGATTGTTTTTTTAACGGAAAGGTTCATAGCAGGTAATTGAATATTTAAATATTGTGTTCTTTAATTTGTTTACAGCAGATAACAACTTGGCCCAATAAATATTTGAGCACCTAATTCCGTTTATTGTATAACTCAACTATACTTTTGATTTCGTCGAAACTAAAACTATTGTCGACCAAGAATTTATTGTAAACCTCCTTATTGTCCTCAATCAGCGCAACGAATGCATTTTTTGATTTTTTTTCTCCGAAAACCTTGAATTTACTGCTTTTCAGCAGATCTGCATGGTCATTTCCTTTAGCCACATACCATTCGATAGTTTTACTTACAGACGTGGTGTTGAATGGCCCGTAAGAGGTAAGGGTAGTTACATCTTCAAACAAACTGATCTTACCCAGTTCAATAACGGTCAAAAAATAGGGAATCAGGTGGCCATTTTGGTAAACCCGCCGTTTCCAGATTTTTTTATCCCCGCTATAGAACTCTTTTACGTTGGTCGTCTCAATTTTTATAGGTTCATCTTTTTCCACTTTTTTGTAGCTGTAACTATACTCATCCGCCATTAGCGTGATTGTGCAGGGAATCGTATCGTTTTTGACGGTGATGATGCGGTCTGGGTTCTGTGCTTTTGAGCATAGGCTCATAGTCGCTGTAACACTTAGCAGGATAAGCTTTTTTAAAGGTTTATTCATTGTCGTTATAATTGGTAATTAATCAAAACGCAAGCATCGAGGGGTACTGCTTGTATCGTCCGCAGCGAATTTTATCCGCAACGAAAGGAATTGTACAGGCGCATAAATTTTTCTTACAAAATGCACTGCAAAAAAACTTTATTACATTAAATAAAGTGAATCGCGGATGATTCTGATTGCAACCGGTTAATTGTGCCTAATGTAATATTATTGTTTTAACTTTTCCAAATCCTCCGGCGTATCAACGGCAAAAGTTTCCGATTCGGTTTCCGCCACTTTTATATGGTAACCGTTTTCTATCCAGCGCAATTGTTCCAGGCCTTCGGCTTTTTCCAGCGATGACACCGGCAACTTGGTGATCTGCTGCAAAACGTCTGCACGATACCCATAAATGCCGATGTGTTTAAAATAACTAAAATGCTGCAGCCAGTTTTCCGGTTCCTGCCCGCGAATATGCGGCAAGGGTGAGCGGGAGAAATAAACCGCTTCGGATAATTTACTGATCACTACTTTAGGCGAGTTGACGTTGAACAACTCCTCATTAGTTTGGATTTTTTTAACCAGCGTGGCAATTTGTGTGCCGGCATTATTAAAGCAAAAAGCAAGCTTGCTGATCTGTTCCGGGTCGATAAAAGGCTCGTCGCCCTGTATGTTGACGATCACATCGTATTGCGGATGCTTCAGCGCCACTTCTGCGCAGCGGTCGGTGCCGCTTTGATGGTCGGGCGAAGTAATAATAGCCGATCCTCCAAAATCATGTACATGTTTGTAAATGCGCTCATCGTCCGTAGCTACAATTACTTCGGCTAAATGGACAGACTTTTTGCTTTGCTCATAAACCCGTTGGATCATACTTTTCCCGGCAATATCTACCAACGGTTTCCCCGGAAAACGGGTAGAGGCGTAGCGGGCGGGGACAATGCCGAGAATATTCATTTGATCTGAATGGTTTGGAATGCCCTTAAAGCTAAGTCCTGGTCTTGTTTTGACAAATTAACGCCGAGCATGTTAAAAGTTAAACCTGACGACCGTTCTCTAAAGTAAATTCCGGTTATTCCTTTAGAGGGCACCCTCGGCCAAATAGTTTTTATAATATACTTTTCTGTGGAATCAACCTTTATATAGTGAGATTTTATTTGCGACGGAATTACAATAGGAACATAAATCGTACTATCCCTAAATGTCAAATCAGCAACATAGTCTGCATTTGGGAATTTTACCTTTTGGGCCTTTGTTGGTAAATGGACATTGGTTTTAGTTTGATAACTTGGATCCGCCTCAACATGAACTAATGTTGAATCAGTGGTTCCCAGTTTTTTCATTTCTGCTTCTTTTACTTTTTTAACAGCGAAATCAGCAGTGTAACTTACACCAGGTTTATAAAAGTAACCGGTATTTTGCCATTCTTTTTTATCCAGATATTCCTGCTCAGTCGAAATAAGGCTGTTAGCATATCCGCTACTGCTAAAATCAAATCGGATTAATACTTTCGGGCCGATAATTTCATCGATGAACGAATCCTCACCTCGTAACTTCTTATATTTCCAAGTGCTGGGTACAGTAATCTTAAAACTTCCAAGATCAAGTGTCTTCCAACTATCCACCATCGAAAGAAAACCAATCATAATTGGAATCCCAAACAAAATGATTCGCCTTTTATTCACTTAATGTGGTTATAGAATCTAAATTCGCAAACGCTAAAATAGCCCATGTATTTCCCGCTCAATCAACTGCACTATCGTGGCCAAATCTTCGGTTTTATTGGCGAAGTCAAGGCTGTCCTTGTCGATGATCAGAAGCTTGCCCAGCTTATAGCCGTTTATCCATTTCTGGTACTTTTCGTTCAGCTTGGATAAATAATCCAGCCGGATGCCGGTTTCATATTCGCGGCCGCGGCGCTGGATATTATTCACTAAGGTGGGTACCGATGCCTTCAGGTAGATCAGCAGGTCGGGTGGTTTAATAAATTCGGTGATGTTGTCAAAAATGGCCTGGTAATTCTGGTAATCGCGGGTGGTCATCAGCCCCATGTCGTGCAGATTTTCGGCAAAGATGTAGGCATCTTCGTAAATCGTCCTGTCCTGTATAATGTTGTGGCCGCTTTTTTGTATGTCGATGATTTGCCGGTACCGGGTATTTAAAAAGTATATCTGCAGGTTAAAGCTCCAGCGTTTCATGTCGCTGTAAAAATCTTCCAGGTACGGATTGTTGTCAACAGCTTCAAATAGAGGGTCCCAGCCGTAATTTTTGGCCAATAATTCAGTCAGGGTGGTTTTCCCGGCGCCTATGTTTCCTACAATTGCGATATGCATGTTTTAGTTCATGGTTAATAGCCTGTTGTTCATGGTTTATAGTTCATGGTTCATAGCAAAAGGGGACTGGTTTTAGCTAACTATACCTGTCTATCAGACATTGCAACAAAACTCCGCCTAATATACACCATGAACTATGAACTATCAACTAAGAACTAACTAAAAATTCCTGAAGCCAATGATCTCCCTCACTTCCTTAATCGTCCTTGACGCGCTTTCGCGGGCCTTAATGGCGCCGTGACGCGCAACCTGGCGCAGGTAGGAGGGATCGGTGGAAATGTCTTTTATTTTATCGCGGATGGGGGAGGTGGCCAATATGATATCTTCAGCCAGTTGTTTTTTCAGGTCCCCATAGCGGATCTGGCAGCTATTATACAGGTCGTTGAAGTGTTTATAGGTATCTGGCGTGGATACGACCTTCAATAAGTCGAACAGGTTTTGTATTTCATCCGCTTTTTCCTGGTTTTCGATGGTTGGGCCGCTGTCGGTTACTGCCTTCATTACTTTTTTACGGATCACGTCAGGTGGGTCGGACAAATAAACGGCGTTTCCTTCGCCTTCGGACTTACCCATCTTCCCTTTGCCGTCCAGCCCGGGTATCTTCACCAGGTTTTCGCTAAAATTGAATGCATAGGGCTCGGGGAAATATTCGGTATTATAAAGCCGGTTAAAACGGTTGGCAAACGTGCGCGACATTTCCAGGTGCTGTTCCTGGTCTTTACCTACGGGCACCTTTACGGCTTTATGGATGATGATATCCGCCGCCATTAATACCGGGTAAGTGAGCAGGCCCGCATTTACATTGTCCGGCTGCGAACGCACTTTGTCTTTAAATGAAGTACTGCGTTCCAATTCGCCCAGGTAGGCGTTCATATTCAAATAAAGATATAATTCGGCAACTTCCGGGACGTCCGATTGAACATAAATAGTCGATTTTTCAGGATCAATGCCTGCGGCCAGGTATTCAATCAATACTTGTTTCACATTTCCGTGCAGGTCGGCAGGGGTGGGGTGTGTAGTTAACGAATGAAGATCGGCAATAAAAAAGTAGCAGTTATATTCTTGCTGCATTTTTACGAAGTTTTGTATCGCCCCGTAATAATTTCCCAAATGTAAGTTCCCGGTTGAACGGATACCACTAACAACAGTTTCCATGGGGCGAAAGTAAGTAATTTTTATATTTTTGATTGCGATGAAAATGCTATTGAAGAAAACCCATGTGTACCTGTATGTGATAAGTGTGGCGCTGATTTATTTTTTGCTTTGGCCGCTGTTTTATTATTGCTCCCGTAAACCTTCCCGTTTCAGGGCCATGAGTTGGTTGCGAAGGTTGTGGGGGTTTGTCAGCTCGGCGCTGGTGGGCTTTGTTTTCAGTTTTGAGTATGAACAGCCGATCGACTGGAGCAAAACTTATATCATCTGCCCTAACCATACCTCAAACCTGGATATTACGGCAATGTGCATATTGGTAAACAATAATTGCAGCTTTATTGGTAAGGAGACGCTAAAGGATGGGCTAGTAACGGCGCTTTTTTTTCGTTCGGTGGACATTCCGGTAAACCGCGAAAGCAAAATGTCATCCTACCGCGCTTTTAAAATGGCCGCAGAACGGCTGAAGAACGGCATATCTGTGATCATCTTCCCGGAAGGAAAAATTGGCGATAATTACCCGCCCTCGCTTCATGAATTCAAAAACGGCCCTTTTAAACTGGCTATAGAAATGAAGGTGCCGATCATTCCTGTCTCGTCATCAAATGTGTGGAAAATGCTTTGGGACGACGGAACCAAATATGGAACCAGGCCCGGGGTTTGCCGGTACCATGTACATAAACCGATAGAAACCGCCAACTTATCTGCGGATGATGCAGATGTTTTGCGCGATAAGGTGTACGGTATAATCGGTGACAAACTGCGGCAAGGCAACATGACTTTACAGCTCGTGTAATCCCCCGGTTATTTTTTTTCGTAGGTTAACCCGTTGCACAGCCAATTCAAAAAAGCCAGTTAATGAAATTAAAACACCTGCTCAAAAAGCTGCATTGCTACTTGCTGATGTTCAACATGGTTTTTTTCTTTTTCCTGCTATACCTGCCCTTGTACTATTTTTCGAAAAAGCCCGAACGCTACTGGGGCATGGTGATGCTGCGACGCTGGTGGGCGCGGCTGAGCACAGGGTTTGGCGGCGTGTTTTTTAGTTTTGAATTTGAAGAGGCCATCGACTGGAGCAAAACCTATATGATTTGCCCTTACCATACCTCAAACCTCGATACAGCGATGGTAAGCATACTGGTAAAAAACAACCGGTTTTGTATTATGGGAAAGGAAGAGTTGACACGTAACCTCCTCACGGGCATTTATTTTCGGACGGTTGACCTGCCGGTTGACCGGAGCAGCAAAATCGCCTCATTCAGGGCCTTTAAAGCGGCCGGTGAACGACTGAAAAACGGGATCAGCATGGTGATGTTTCCGGAGGGAGGGATCGAGAATGATTATCCGCCGCAATTGCAGGAATTTAAGAACGGCCCATTCAGGCTGGCGATCGAGCAGCAGGTACCGGTGCTTGCGGTCAGTTCATTAAATACCTGGAAGATTTTGTGGGATGATGGCCTAAAGTACGGATCGCGCCCGGGTATCTGTATAATTTATGTCCACAAGCCCATTGAAACAACCGGCTTAAGTGTGGGTGATGCGGAGCAGTTGAAGGACGATGTTTTTAATATGATCTCCGCAAAAATCGGAACATAGAAATGCAATATTTTGCGTCTTCGTACAAATTTTCCCGGGACGCAAAATGTTGCGTCTCTACATTTTTCGCTATTTTTGACCACCATGAAGCTTTTGTTACGAAGGATACACGCCCAGTATTACCGGTTTAGCGTCTCTTTTTTTTACATGCTGCTATGGCCTGTCCGTTTTTACCTTAAACAGAAACCCGAGCGTTTCAAATACATAAACAGCGTTCGTCGAACGATTATCCGCTGCAGTACCTTTGTGTCGGGCATATTTTTTAACACGAAATACGAAGTGCCTATCGACTGGGGCCGTACGTATATCATCGTAGGCAACCATACCTCAAACCTCGATATCTCGGCTATCAACCTGTCTGCAAAAAATAACCATGTTTTTATAGGGAAAGAGGAACTGAAGAAAAACCTGGTGCTGGGTTATTTTTTCCGTACGATAGATCTTACGGTAAATCGCGCCAGCAAAATATCGGCGTTCAGGGTTTTTAAAGATTCGGCCGAGAAACTGAAACAAGGTATCAGCGTGGTTATGTTTCCCGAGGCCACCATTCCGCTGGTTTACCCGCCCACGCTAAGCGAATTTAAAAACGGGGCGTTCCGGCTCGCCATCGAACTGAAGATCCCCATATTGCCCGTAACCTCGCTGGATACCTGGAAGGTTTTTTGGAATACCGGCGCCAAATATGGCAGCAGGCCGGGCATTTGTCATATATTTGTGCACAAACCCGTTGAAACGGCCCATTTGACCATGGATGATGCTGATGTACTGCGCGACGAGGTTTATGAAACAATAAAAAGGAAACTCGGAATAGCATGACCATTGACCAGGATACCGTTGAAAAGATAGCCCACCTTGCCCGCCTGGAACTTACCGGCGAAGAAAAAAAAGCCATGATAAAAGACATGAACAAGATACTTGGCTTTATGGATAAGCTGAATGAGATTGATACTACCGGCGTTGAACCCATGGTTTATATGACCAATGAAGTTAACTCGCTGCGCGAGGATGTGATCAAACACGAGATCACCCATGAAGAAGCCCTGCTAAATGCGCCTAAACAGGACGGCGAATATTTCCTGGTGGCGAAGGTGATTGGATAAAGAAGATGAAAGGCGAAAGGTGAAAGGTGCAGCGTCTTTCGGACTTTCCGGACTTTTCCGACTTTTCTGACTTCCGCTGTAACAAAACCTATCACCCTACAGTCAAACCAACAAAAAATATGGCTCCACTAATTATACTTAACGATATCGGTCGGAAATATGTCATTGGCACTGAGATCATACACGCGCTTAAATCGGTATCGTTAACCATAAATAAAGGTGAATTTGTTGCTTTGATGGGCCCATCGGGTTCGGGAAAGTCTACACTGATGAATATATTGGGCTGCCTGGATACGCCCACAAAGGGAGAATATATCCTGAACGGTAACAATGTGAGCCATATGACCGACAATGAGCTGGCCGATGTACGGAATAAAGAGATCGGTTTCGTTTTCCAAACTTTTAACTTGCTGCCGCGCAATACAGCGCTTGATAATGTGGCACTGCCACTGATTTATGCGGGCGTTAACAGGGAACAAAGGCGTGAGCGGGCTAAACAAAACCTGACAAACGTGGGCCTGGGCAACCGGATGGACCATAAACCCAATGAATTGTCGGGCGGGCAGCGCCAGCGTGTAGCGGTGGCCCGGGCGCTGGTGAATAATCCCTCTATCATCCTGGCGGACGAGCCAACCGGTAACCTCGATACTAAAACTTCCATTGAAATTATGGGCCTGATAGAGGATATCCACGCGCACGGCAATACCATCATACTGGTAACCCACGAAGAAGACATAGCACTGCATGCCCACCGCATTGTGCGCATGCGCGACGGGTTGATAGAAAATGACTACCCCAACCCTAATATCCAAAGGGTTGACCGGAGCAAAATAGTGGTTGAGTAGTCTTAACCACTGATTTGTTTGATTAATGGATTTAGCTGACCCCTACTATTTAGCACAGTTTACACAATCGCTCCACAAATTCCGCCAAATGTACAGCTGTTTCGGGCATAATTGAATATAAGCTGCCTGCGATCAAAGTATGCCCAATGATTTCGATCATAAAATCATCATGCCTTAAATCCATCACCGAATTCCGGAAGCTGCGATCGATACTGCGCGCAGCTTTGTTCCGGTCGTTCACCAGCACATACCAGGTATCGCTGAAGGCTTTGTCGTCTTCAAAGTCCAGTTCTACGGGATGCACCAATTCAATGATTTTATCAGCAAGCGTTTCGTGTCTTATCAAAACGCGGTCAAAGTCGCTTTTCATGAAGGCAACCGCCCAGGTCTGGAATTCGCTTTTTAAATAATGCTCGTATCTGCCGGCAATACTTTTGGTCGATTCGACAAATAAAATATAACCGTTGTTGCCATTATCTTGCTTTATCACATAGGACCCACGGATATTCACCGTTTCATATCCTTTGAAAATCTCGAATTGCTCCAGGTGAAAATCGATATTGCCGGTATGCTGTACTTTCAATTTATTCTTTAATAAGCCATAGGTATCATTAAAAAAATCGATCGTGTCTGAATCAAGACCTGCCGTATCAAAAGGGTAGTTTTCCATTAATTAAAACTTGTTTTTAAGGAATGCTGATATTTCACCGTAAATAAACCAACAAATGCACAATAAACCAATGATTAACTTTCAGAGTGTCGCAAATCGCCCGTTAGATTGTCTCATTCACACACTCCGGGCGACTTAAAACGCCGTTATCTTTATTGAAAAATTAAATTTACGATCATGGCTTTATCATTTACCGTTTCAGATATCATACCCGCCAGTAAACAAGCAATTTACAACGCCTGGCTGAATGGCATACAACATGCAGCAATGACCCACACTGGTCTGGCTGAAGCCGGCACCAAGGTTGGCGATAGTTTTTCTGCTCACGATGGTTACATCACTGGCAAAAACGTCGAGTTAATCCCCAACTCAAAAATTGTTCAAAGCTGGCGGAGTACCGAGTTTGCCGAAGACGAAGCAGATTCGCTTATTGAGGTTACTTTTGAAGATCAGGAAAATGGTACGCTTGTCACTTTAACACATTCAAATTTGCCGCCACATGGCGGGCAATATGAAAGCGGCTGGAAAGCTTATTATTTTGAGCCGATGAAGGATTATTTTGGAGGGTAGGGGCAATAGGATAAAATAAAGTCTTGCTGGAACTTGTTTCAGCATCCCATCACGCAAGTAGTCCGTTGGCAGGCGGTACGTATACCAGCGACCAAGCGGCGGATTACCTGTCTCTTTTTTACTTAGCGCGTGGGGTGCCGAAACAAGTTCGGCATGACTTAAGGTATAGCTTTTTAGAAAATCCGAAATCGAAATTTCGACTTCCGAAATCAATACGCTTTACTACTCCCACATGAGCAGGCACAATTCGGGTCGCTGACGCCGAGCTTTCGTAGAAAATATTTGTAAAAGCCTATCCGGTCATTCATGCCGCTGTTGTTTTCGCCTTTCCCGCATTCTACGCTGCCATTCACAATGTTAATGGTCATGCCAAAGCCAGGCGTGCGGCCTGCGGCTTTATCAGCTACGTTAGGCTGCCATTTGCCAACCATTACGTCATGTGCAGACGGCTTGTAGGTTTGCGGCGTCATCCAGAAATAAATGGCCGTTTTAAAGGCTGTAACCGCATCGATTCCTACCAGTGAAGGATTATTAAGCAGCACATGCTTATCGCCAAATATACAGTCGGACGCATAGCCATAATTGCCATTATAGCTTAGCTCA
>Ga0302140_10002066_pt1 | contig 26133 bp, 25 predicted proteins | sample I_Bog_E1_1_FD_202095 | JGI IMG/M metagenome (GOLD analysis project Ga0302140, IMG submission 202095) | Peat permafrost microbial communities from Stordalen Mire near Abisko, Sweden - I_Bog_E1_1 | ecosystem: Environmental > Terrestrial > Soil > Wetlands > Peat | place: Sweden: Abisko, Stordalen... | reverse complement strand
CATTTTGCACGCGATTACGGGTGTGTGCACCCCGGCATGCCTCTTGGCCGCAAGCATCTCCGTCGAAGCCGTGACGCCCCCACTGGTGGGATTGGCCATACTCAAAGAACTGCTTCCAGACTAGGTGCGAAACCTAGCGAAGTCAATGGGTTGGATGCTCGCAGAAACTCCAAAGGTTCAACACCGGTTCTCAGCGGGAGGCCTTGTACTTTCGCTAGAATGTCGGTGTTCCACGTTCTTCTCGGGAGCGGTGATGAAATTCCTCCTCGTCGTTCTGTCGTGTTTGCCGCTCGTATCCGCTATTGAGGCGCAAACACCCGCGCCCAAACCGTCCGCCAGTTGTACGGTGCAGGGCCAAATCGTCAAGGAGCCCGGTGGGCAACCAATCAGGAAAGCAAACGTGAGTTTGTTAGGCGGCGGCTAGTGCCCTTGATCGTGGCCTAGGCGGGTCCCGCAGTCAGCATCGCCTCCAGTCTCGCCTTCGCTTGCGGCCACTCCGAATCCAAAATGCTGAAGTAGACCGAGTCGCGTACGCGGCCGGTCCAGGTGATCACATGCTTGCGCAACGTGCCTTCTTCTTTCGCGCCGATGCGCTGGATCGCGTTGCGCGATCTTTGATTTAAGGCGTCGGTTTTCAGTTCGACCCGCATGCATTTCCAGACCTCGAATGCATGCCGCAGCATCAGATATTTCGCTTCGGTATTGACTGCGGTGCGCTGCCACGGCCGCGCGATCCAGGTGGAACCGATCTCCACGCGGTGGTTGACGCGGTCGATGTTCATGAACCGCGTGCTGCCGATCACGCGTCCGGAGCCGTGCTCGACAGTCGCAAATACGATTGACTCGCTGCGTTCTTGCTCGCTAAAGGCCTTCTCCACGAGACGCTGAAAATCCTCCCGCATCTTCATGCGGTAAGGGATCCATTGAAAAATATCGTCGAGATCGTCTTCTGCGGCCTCCCAGAAGTTCTCGGCGTGCTCGCGGCGAATCGGTTCGAGGCGGACGACGGAACCCTCCAATGTGAACGGCATAGCGATATTCAGAGAAGCAGCGAGCGTACTCATGCTGGATTCCCTTTCGTGAACACTTCCATTATCTTGCATCCTGCGCCGGATTGTGGCATCTCAACTACGACGCCATCTGTAGAATGAAAGGCGTTGACCTGCGATGATCTCATCCGTCCAAAACATCGTAAATAGGCAGCGTCAGGAGTGTTGCCGGTGAAATCGCAGTGTTTGCCCTTCGCGCAAATCCCGCATAGCACGCACCTTTTCACTGACTTTCTTTCATACTCTCCCAAAGTTCATCCCTTTTACCCGCATTCTCCACACTTCACCGAATGGCTGAAGGAGGAGGCTTCCGCGCTGCAGTACGATTCTGCGCGGCGGGAGCGGGTGAGCGCGATTCTTGAACGTCAGAACAAGTCTTGGGGAGCTTCGCCGCAGACTTTCGCGAACATCGCTCGGCTGCGCGGCGGGGCGGCCGCCGTTGTGACCGGACAACAAGTCGGATTATTCGGTGGCCCGATGTTTGCGATCTACAAAGCGCTGACCGCCGTCAAACTGTGCGAACAGGCTGCTTCAGCTGGCATCGACGCGGTTCCCGTCTTCTGGCTGGCTACCTACGATCATGACCTTGCCGAGGTGAATCACGTTTCAATGCCCGGGCCCGACGGCCTTCTGCGGACGCTCACGACCTCCAGCCACGGGATTGCGGGCGCGCCGGTAAGCGAGGTGCGCCTGGGCGAAGAAATCCTGCCGCTCATCGAGGAGGCAGCAGGTCTGCTGGGAGATTCTGAAGCGGCGCAGTTTTTGCGCGAGTCGTATCGTCCCGGGGAGACGTTGGGCAGCGCGTTTTCCCGCTTCTATGCGCGCCTGTTTGGCCCGTGGGGCGTGATTCTTCTGGACGCGTCGGATGCAGAACTGCATCGCGTGGCAGCGCCCCTGTATCGAGCCGCCATCGAGCGCGCGGAAGATTTGGAGACAGCGTTGCTCGCTCGAGGCGAGGCGCTGGAGAGCGCGGGATATTTTCAGCAAGTAAAAGTGACGGCGTCGTCGGTGCTGCTTTTCGCGATGCACAACGGCGCTCGCACGGCGATCCACCGCCGAGTTAACAGATCGGATCAGGCTGGGGAATTTACTATCGGCAGCGAACCGGGAGCGGAGAGGCTCTCATCCGCGGAAATGCTGGATCGCATCGACAAGACGCCTGAGAATTTCAGTCCTAACGTGCTCCTGCGGCCGGTGGTGCAGGATTATCTTCTCCCAACTCTGGCGTACACCGGTGGCGCGGCCGAGACGGCATACTTCGCGCAGGCGGGCGCGGTTTACGAAACCATTCTCGGGCGAGTGACGCCGATCGTGCCGCGTTTTTCGGCAACGCTGGTCGAGCCCAAGGTGCAGCGCTGGCTGCGGCAGTATGGTATCACGGTGCTTGACACGTTTCACGGGCTCGAGGCGCTTCGGCATACTCTGGCCGCGCGCACGCTGCCGGCGGATTTGCAGGCGGCCTTCGATCGTGCGAATAAATCGGTGGAAGAATCTTTTTCCGGGTTGCAGGAAGCGCTGAGCAAACTCGATCCGACGCTGGTCGAAGCCAGCCAGACGGGCGCTTCGAAGGTGCACTACCAACTCGACCGCTTGCGGGAACGCGCCATGGCCGCCGAATTACGCCGCAGCGAAGTGGTGAGCCGTCATGCCGAAGGCCTCAGCCAGGCGCTGTATCCCGCGAACGCTTTGCAGGAACGAGGCGTGGCCGGAGCCTACTTTGTGGCTCGTCACGGAACGGAATTGCTGAAAAATATTTACGACGCCATGAGTATCGATTGCCTCGACCATCAGATTTTGGAGTTGTAAGCGAGAATCGGTCCGAGGTGCCGCGGCTAATGGCTTTCGCTGGTGGCCAGGTATGTTCCCAGCCCAATCATGATGGCGCCGGTCACCGTTCTTTGCCGGCGGCGGAAGACTGCGGAAGATCGAATCTTTTTCCCTAACGGCCCCGCCAGCAGGATCACGATCAGATCCGCCAACGTATTCAGAACTACTGAGATCGTTCCCAACGCCACGAATTGAAGGAACACATGCCCGGCGCCTCGGTTGACGAACTGCGGGATGAAGGAAAGAAAGAACAGCGCAGTCTTGGGATTAAGCACTTCGGTGGCGACGCCCTGCCACAGCGGGTTTCGAGCTGTCGTGGAGGTAGCCGCGGGGAACTTGTCCGGGGAAGATGTTTCCTGTTTGCGGGCTTCCTTCCGTGCGTCGAGGATCATTCTCACACCCAGAAAGCACAGATAAGCCGCACCCGCATACTTCACGGTTGAGAAAGCCAGAGCTGATCGGGCGAGGATGACGGAAACTCCGAGGGCCGCGGCAAAAACGTGGACCATGCCTCCCAGAAACGTGCCGAGCGCGGAGAGCACTCCTTCGCGTTTTCCTCCGGCCAGACATCTCGCCAGCACGTAGAGCATTCCCGGACCTGGCGCAACGGCAAGCAAGACCGCTGCCGTCAGAAACAGGAGAAGGCGCGTGGAGTCAAACATGATGGAGAAGATTGTACGACAAGAATTTATTGCCGCAGCCAGGTTTCGAGTTGCTCCACGGATTCCACGCGCGGCTCGTGGCGATGACGGTACGCTCCCGCCACGTCAAATAGGACGGCCTCCATCCCCGCATTGCGGGCTCCCACATAATCCACGGAGTACACATCGCCCACGTAGAGGCTTTCATCGGCGCGCGCGTTCATGGTTCGAAGCGCTGCCTCAAAAATCTCAGGACGGGGTTTCTCGACACCAACGATTCCTGAATCCGTGATGCTTTCAAAGCAGTCCGCAATGCCGCAGCGGGAGAGCACTTCCTCGATTTTCCCGTCGGCGTTGGAAATCACGGCAATGCGGAACTGAGCGCCAATTCGATCGAGGGCCTCGCGCGTGCCGGGCAGGATCTGATCCCAGTTGGCTGAGTCCTGAGTGTTGCGTACCAACTCCTGCCGCAGAGCGTCGCGGATACCCGCATCCTCAGCAAGTTCTGTCAGCAGGTAAGTGTGAAACGTCCACCAGAAACCGTGATCGACGCGACCTGCCTGCATGCCCTGGTCAAATTCTGCTTTGGTTCTGCGCTCCAGAGCCTGCCAATGCTCGAGTGTAGGATGACAATGGCTTGCGATGGGGGCCAGCATCGTCGCCCGGTTAGGGAAGAGAAGAGTATTGCCGACATCGAAGAAAATGACACGCCGGTCCGACATGCATCCATCTTACTGAAAACGTAGCCATTTACTCAAAGCGTTGCGATCTTAACTAAGAGCGTCGCACTGAAAGCATTCGTGAAAGCGAGAACTGATGACTTCGCTTCCTCACGGTTCGAGTTGAAAGCCGTTGATACGACTGGTGCCCCGAGTTCGTCCTAATTCGTGACCCGGAGAAGAAAAAAATGTAATATCCAAAGGAATTAGGCAGTTTTCAGACTTCTTATTTGTTGTATGTATTCGGCGCGATATGACTCTTTCTTCAACCACCGGGTTGGTCTCGAGCTTCACTCGCGTTGCATTCTCGGTTCACAACCTGGTGCGCGCCCAGTCCGCGCTGCTTGCCACTCTAGTGGTTTTCGAGCGCCTTTCCAGCCGCCGGAACGATGTTTACAACATTCTCTGGGCGGTCGTTTTCGGGTTTGCAACGCTGAATATCCTGAGCCTGGCCGCGAGGCGCTTCGAGCCTAATCGTCGCGGCCTCACCTTTGGAGAATTGATGGCGGTGCTGATAGTCCTGCTATCGATCTTCCTGCTGGGCTGGGAGTTGCTGAGCGTTTTCCACATCTTTCCGATCAAGCTCAACCGTTGAGCGTTATCCCCTCTTTTGCGGTATGATTCGCCAAATGGCGAAGAATCCCCCCACTTTCGAAGTTACGTGTCCCTGCTGCAGCGCGCTGCTGAAGGTGGACACGGAAACCCGTGCCGTAATTGCCCACACCGCCGCGGTGAAGCCCAGAATGTTCGCCGACATGGAAGATGCGGCCCGCGCCATGAAAGAACAGGACACCCGCCGCGAATCCATCTTCCGCCAATCGGTCGAGGCGCAGAAGCACTCCTCGGAGCTTCTGGAAAAAAAGTTTCAGGAGGCGGTGAAGAAGGCCAAGGAGTCACCGGACACGGGCAAGCCCATTCGCGATTTCGATCTGGATTAGAGCAGTGGCCAGTGATCAGTGGTCAGTGGCCAGAAAAACCCACTGAGGACTGACAACTTGCTAAAGCTATGCTGACTCATCCCTTGCTTCTCGGCCACCGCGGCGCGCGCGCTGAGAAGGCAGTTCCTGAGAACACGCTGCCGTCTTTCGATCTCGCGCTGGCTCAGGGATGCGATGGCTTCGAATTTGATGTACGGCTGTCGGCGGACGGGCAAGCGGTGATCTGCCATGACGCCAGCGTCCACGGCATCGAGATTGTGCAATCCACGGCTGAACGGTTAGCTCTTCCGCTGCTGCGCGAGGTCCTGACTCGCTACCACAGTTCTGCCTTCCTTGATATCGAACTGAAAGTCCCTGGCCTGGAAAAAATCACCGCGGATTTACTTCGCGACCACACTCCTTCCCGCGGCTATGTGGTCTCTTCGTTTCTCCCTGAAGTGCTGCGGACCACGCATGAGATCGACGCCACAATCCCGCTCGGCTTGATTTGCGAGACGCGAGCCCAGTTCAACCTCTGGCCCAAGTTGCCGGTCGAGTATGTCATCCCGCACTACAAGCTGGTTCGACAGAGTGTTGTCGTCAAGATCAAAGCCGCAGGAAAGAAAACTTTGGTGTGGACGGTGAATGCTGCCGGAGACATGAAACGCTTTTCGGGATGGGGCGTGGATGGGATTATTTCCGATCATCCCAAACGGCTCGTGAGAGCCTCGGGCGGCAAAGAGAAAGACCGTAGCCACGGATTCGCGCGGATCTTCACGGATACGTCCCTCTGATCCTAATGCCTGATCTTCATCATTTCGATCTTCTTAGTGACCTTCAGGTTTATCCTTCGAATCCGCGTAGATCCGTGGCTAAGAAGTGACTTGCCGGGTTCAATCCGCAGCGGCTTCGAATGCAGCCGTGGCCCGCGCCGGGGGGCGCAGGAAGGCGTCACGCTCGGTTTCAAAAGCTTCCAGGTTGGCTCCCATGGTGTGTTCATTCCAGCCGAGAACGGCGCCAATGCGCAACGCGGCTTCGCGGCTGCACGATTCGGACCAGCACGCGCCCAGCGCCACCGGCACTCTGCGCAGCAGAACGTCGCCCAAGGTGACGGCAAACTCTCTGCGGTAAGCCTCTACCACCTCGGCAATTACGTGGGAAGTATGCGGACAGATGGGTGCGCGGAGTTCCGCGCTCACCAATGCCATGCGGGCGATGTCCGCAGCGCGTTTGCCGTGCCACTCGATCATGCCCCGTGCCGATTCCTCACTCACCGCGCCAATGCGCGCAACCTCGAGTACCGCCTCGTCGAGCAAGGGATCGAGCGCAGGTCCCGGTCCTATGGCCATTGCACCCGGTTCCGCGGCCTTCAACCCGATCTTTCGCGCACAGTCGCGGGCGAGCGAGGCAGCAGTCGTCAACTTGCCGCCGATTACGGAAAGCATGTGGGTAGCGCCGTCCTCGGCATGGTCGTGCAGAATGTGCCGCCGTGTAACTGCGGAAGGACGATTGTCCGGAGAATAGGGGAGCGGCCGGATTCCGGCAAAGGCATGCTTCACGCTCTGCGCCGAGATCTTTGCCTTGGGAAACAACTGGGCCAGCGATCGCACGAGGTAGTTGACTTCGTCGGGTGCCGGGACTGTCTTTCCTGGGTCGCCGCTGTCGGCAACCTCCGTTGTTCCCACCAGGATTTGGTCATTCCACGGCAGCACAAAGAAGGGACGGCCATCGAGTGCTTCAGCGTAGACAGCCGTACTGGGTGAACCCGGAAAGCGCGGCAGAACAATGTGCGAGCCACGCACTCCGCCGAGCATCGGTTTCTGGGTGTGAATCGAAGAACGTTGGCACATACGGTCTGCCCACGGTCCACTGCAGTTGATCACCCAGGCGGCGTCCACGCGCTGGTCGCGCCCCGTGATCTGGTCGCGTAGCAGAACGCCTCGGACGCGGCCATGGGCCACGTCAACCGCCAGCGCTTCCATGTGGTTGCGGACGATCGCCCCAGCCTCCACGGCTTCCATCAACCATTCCGCTACCAACCGTTCGGGAAACTCGCATTGGGCATCTTCATAATTGAAGAATGACCATCGATGCCCGGCGTCCAGCGCCCGCTCCAGCCGCTTCAGTTCCATTTCGGTGGCATCCGCGCCCGGCGCTTTTCCTGCGATACGCTGGTAGAGCCACAATCCGGCACGCACTTTGAGCGCACTACGCTGACTCTTCTCGTTCAGCAGCAGGACGAAGTGCATGGGATGCACGAGGTGAGATCGTTCCCGCAGCAACTTTTCGCGGTCGCGCAGCGATTCCCGTACCAGATCCAGCTCCCCGTGTTCCAGGTAACGTAGTCCTCCGTGGATGATGCGCGTGGAACGGCTGGTTACCCCGGAAGCAAAATCGTTCTGTTCGACCAGCAGCGTGTGCTTTCCCGCGCGAGCGCACTGCCGCGCCACGGCCACGCCGTTGATGCCCCCGCCGATCACCACCACTTGGAAGTGTTGGTCCTCGAGGGATGCTCGTGGATTAGTTGCTAAAACCATGTGTATCAATCAGATACAGAGAGTTCAAAGGTAACGATAGAGCCGCAAGGCCACCCGCAACACTGATCACCCTAGAGTGTGCACTGGGTCGGTCAGGGGGAGAAGGTAACCTTGGTACCGCAAAATGGCAGGGCCAAAAGTCGAACTTCGCCGGCCGAACGTTCCGAAATGGGAGTGTAAGCCAAGGCCGGCCTGCCGTGCGGGAGCAGTCAGGCCGGTATCCTTATCTTGCTTCGGCTTTATCTAGGCGATCTTTGTTTGGGCGATCTTTGGGACGGGTTTTCCGACCCCAGTGGCACCTTTGGAGAATAGAGCGATCAGTTCTCGATTGAAGGCCGGAATGTCGTCGGGATTGCGGCTGGTGACCACGCCTTTACTCACGACTGCTTCTTCGTCCACCCAGGTTCCACCCGCGTTGCGAATATCGGTTTTCAGGGAAGGCCAGGAAGTTATGGTACGGCCTCGTACCTCGCCGGTCTCCACCAGCATCCACGGACCGTGGCAGATCGCGGCTACCGGTTTCCCCTGATCGAAGAACTGCTTCACGAAGCGAACCGCGTCCGGATTCATCCGCAGCTGATCGGGATTCATCACTCCGCCGGGCAACAGCAGCGCATCATATTGCTCCGCGTCTGCGGACTTCAGAGCAACGTCGACCGCGACCTCCTCACCCCAATCTTTGTGATTCCAGCCTTTGATCTTCTTCTCGGTCGGCGAAACTACTTGGGTTCGTGCGCCTGCGGCTTCCAGAGCCTGTTTTGGCTTCAAGAGTTCCGACTGTTCAAAACCATCGGTTGCCAGGATTGCGACCGTCTTTCCTTGTAGAGTATTTGGCATAATAGTCATCCTCCTCAAAATACACGGCCGGCATCCTTGGTATCGAGGACGTCGCCGAGGTTCCAAACCTATTAGATGCCGCGGTCCGTGCCAGGGATTATCGCTATCGAAGCGGCGTCGAAGTCGAGCGCGCATTGCCCGCACCGCGAGGGGTCATTTAAAGTGGTTGTGAATGTCCACAACCGGCGAACGTTTCGAACGCGCAGTCGCTATCATGGAGCGCTTGCGGGCTCCGGGGGGCTGCCCCTGGGATCGCGAGCAAACCTTCGACTCGATCAAGCCTTACACGCTGGAAGAAACCTACGAAGTCCTGGAAGCGATCGACAATCGCGACTGGGAGGAGCTTCCCGGCGAACTCGGCGATCTGCTGCTGCAGGTGCTCTTCTATTCGGAAATGGCGAAAGAGCAGGGATCGTTTTCGATCGACGACGTTCTCGACCGGCTCTCGCGCAAGCTGGTGGACCGGCATCCTCATGTATTTGGAGACGCGAAAGCAGATACTTCCACCGAGGTAAAGCGCAACTGGGAAGCGTTGAAGGTCGAAGAACGAAAGAAGCGGCTAGGTGACACTGCGGGCGAAGGCGCTGGGGTAGGGAAGACTGCACCATCGATTCTGGCAGGGATCTCTTCCTCCATGCCGGCATTGCTGGAGGCCCACAAACTCAGTTCGCGCGCGGCGCAGATAGGTTTCGACTGGCCTGACATGGAAGGTCTGTTCGCGAAACTCGGCGAGGAAACCGCCGAGCTTTGCCAGCATCTTCAGGAGTTTCCCGCTCCCGGTCCGCGCCCCGAAGGCGGCGGCGTTGCCGGCTCCGGTCGCCAGACTATTCCTGAAGATCTGCGGATTCGATTGGAAGAAGAAGTCGGCGACCTCTTCTTTGTGCTGGTCAACATCGCCCGCTATCTTGCTCTCGATCCTGAATCTGCTTTGCGCCAGACCAATCGCAAATTTCGCCGCCGCTTTCAATGGATGGAGCAGCGCCTGCACGAAGGCGGGACCGGTCCCGATCGTGCTTCGATGGACGAGCTTGAATCGCTCTGGCAAAAGGCCAAGCAGCAGGAGAAGCCGTGAGCCCGGACGCCATCGTGATTCGCCGGTGTCAGGGGATTGATGAGCTCCGGGCCTGCGTTGCGTTGCAGAAAGATGTCTGGAACTTCAGCGATGCCGAGCTGGTTCCGCTGCGCCTGTTCGTCGTCGCCGAGAAGGTTGGCGGGCAGGTGATGGGCGCATTCGAGGGCAGCGAGATGGTTGGCTTCGCTCTTTCGGTGCCGGGCACGCGGTCGGGCCACATCTATCTTCATTCGCACATGCTGGCCGTCCGCAAGGATCACCGCAATGGCGGACTGGGCCGCCGCCTAAAGCTGTTGCAGCGCGAAGAAGCACTCGCGCGCGGCATCGAACTGATCGAGTGGACTTTCGATCCGCTCGAGATCAAGAACGCGTACCTGAATATTGAAAAGCTGGGAGCCATCGCGCGGCGTTACAACATTAATCAATATGGAATCACGTCTTCGCCCCTGCAGGGTGGACTTCCCAGTGACCGCCTCATCGCCGAGTGGTGGCTCAAGTCGAAGCGCGTGGAAACTTTGTTGGCAACGGGAAAGAACCCGGCATTCAACCAACAAGCTGCCATTGCAGTGCCGGCGCAGATTTACGAATGGAAGGCCGCTGTGAAAACTCGAAGCCAGGCGCAGCAGGTGCAGGAACACAACCGCGAGCAATTCCTGCGCGCGTTCGATGACGGGTTTGCCGTGCTAGGTTATGAGCGCGATGCCGCAGGCGACGGCAAATTCCTGCTCGGCAGATGGGATGAGAAGTGGTCGTATGCGTCGGAAGAATGATACCGGGCTTCGGCTTTCGGGCTTCGGGCTTCGGCAAAATCTGTTGACGCAAAGCACGGCGTCACCTCGGATTGTCAGAGACCGCAAGATTTTGGTTTGGCCGAACCCCGAAGCCCGATAGCCGAAGCCCTCACATTATGAAGATTGAAGCCATCACCCTCCGTGAGATTCAAATGCCGCTCGTCCATTTCTTCGAGACGAGCTTCGGACGCACCTACAGCCGCCGCATCGTACTGCTTACCGCGCATTGCGACGGGGTCGACGGCTGGGGTGAATGCGTGGCCGGCGAAGATCCTTTCTATAGCAGCGAGTGGATCGACAGTTCCTGGCTCACCATCAGTCGCTACCTCGCGCCTGCCGTGCTCGGTCGCAGCATCGAATCGGCGCGCGACTGTGCGGCTCTCTTCTCCAAAGTGCGCGGCCACCGCATGGCCAAGGCCGCGCTCGAAAATGCGCTGTGGGATGCCGAGGCGAAACAGACAAACCAGCCCCTATGGAAGCTGCTGGGCGGTACGCGGACTGAAATCTCGTGTGGAGTTTCGATCGGCATTCAGGATTCCGTCGAGCAATTGCTCGACAAAATCCAGATCGAACTGGCCGCCGGCTACCGCCGCATCAAGGTCAAGGTCAAACCGGGCTGGGATGTGAACGTGCTCGAAAAAATCCGCTCGCGGTGGGCCGACATTACGCTGAGCTGCGACGCCAACTCCGCCTATACCCTTGACCAGGTGGAACATCTGCGCAGCTTTGATCAATTCAATCTGCTGATGATCGAGCAGCCGCTCTGGGACGACGACATCTTCTACCACGCGCGCCTGCAAAAAGAACTACGCACCGCCATTTGCCTCGATGAATCGATCGTGAGCGCGCGCAAGGCGGCCATTGCGGTGGAGACCGGCGCGTGCCGCATCATCAACATCAAAGTCGGCCGCGTCGGCGGATTTACCGAAGCTAAGAAGATTCACGACATCTGCCAGTCGCAGAAGATTCCCGTCTGGTGCGGCGGCATGCTGGAATCAGGAATTGGCCGCGCGCACAATATCGCACTTTCCACGCTCGAGAATTTCACCCTGCCCGGTGACGTGTCCGCCTCCAAGCGTTACTGGAAGGAAGACATCATCGATCCGGAAGTGCGAGTTTCGCCCCAGGGGATGATCGCGATCAGCGGCCAGCCTGGGACAGGTTATCGCGTTAAAGAAGATCTCATCGAAAAGCTGACGGTAAAGAAGGAGACGCTTCGTGCATGACGCTGGAAGCTTCCGACTTTCCGCTAGAATCCTGACGAAGCGCGATCGCCGATAGGCGCCATGAAGTCTGGGATCCCAGGCAGTCGCGATGACTTGTTGTATCGGAGGGGACTTGTCTCAACCCGTTCAAATCAGACGCCGCGCCTGGATCACCATCGGCGTCGCCGCTCTGCTCCTGGTGCTTTTTCTCCAGCTCGCTTTCTCCGTGCACCGCAACTCCATCACCTGGGACGAAGATGACCACATCTTCGCCGGATACATGTCGTGGAAGCACGCCGACTTCGGTCTGAACCCGGAGCATCCTCCGCTGGTCAAATTAGTCGCGGCGATTCCTTTGCTCAACATGCCGCTTAACGTGCCGGTATTGCAAGATCGCACTTTCAAACACGAGGCGTTCGGCGATGGCAAAGATTTCCTCTTCAAGAACGACGCCGATACCATGCTCTTCCGCGCGCGAATGGCGGTTTCGTTCTTCACACTTCTGCTCGCGCTCCTCGTATTTCTAGCTGCACAGGAAATGTTTGGCACGGCTGCAGGCTTCATTGCTCTCGCCCTGCTGGCATTCGATCCGAATCTGCTGGCTCACGGGGCGCTTGTCGGCACAGACGCCGGTCTCTCATGCTTCATGTTCGCTGCAGTTTATGCGTTCTATCGCTATGTGAAAGTGCCCTCCGCCTGGCGACTGATTGTTACAGGACTTGCCACCGGACTCGCACTCGCTGCCAAGCACACCGGCATTTTGCTTTTCCCGATGCTCTTATTGCTGGCGGTCTCTGAAGTGGTGCGGAACGGACGCGCCACGGAAGCTCCGGGCGGCGTGCGCGCTTCGCCGGCAAAGCGCGCCCGGCAACTCGCTGTTGCCCTTGTCGCCATCGGCGCTATCGCGATCACAATTCTTTGGGGTGCCTACGGATTCCGTTATCAAGCGCGCGCCGAAGGCCGGCAGATGAATCCTCCGTTGAATGAATTCGTGCAGGGCCTCTCGCGGCCGCACGAAGTTCGCCTCCTCCAGACCGTGGCCCGATTCCATCTTCTGCCTGAGTCCTACATCTACGGACTCGCCGATGTCCGCATCATGTCAGATTTCTACACCAGTTTCCTGCTCGGCAAGGTCTATCCCCACGGTGTGTGGTTCTATTTCCCGGTCGCCTTCGTGATCAAATCGAGTCTGTCGTTCCTCTTGCTGTTGCTGATCACGATCTTCGCGATCCTTGCACGACGACTGACTGCCGGGCGCGAAATCATCTTCCTGACCGTCCCTCCGGTTTTCTATCTGCTCGTTGCGATGAGCGCCGGAATGAACATTGGCGTACGCCACATCCTGCCGATGTATCTGTTTCTCTCCGTTCTGATCGGCGGCGCAACCTGGAGCCTCATCCAGCGCAACCGCAGATGGGCTTACGTAGTCGTCGCGCTTCTGATCTTCCAAGCGGTATCGACTTCGCGCGCCTATCCCGCCTACATCGCCTACGCCAACGAAATCTGGGGAGGGCCCGCGCATGTTCATGAACTCCTCAGCGACTCAAATTCCGATTGGGGGCAACAACTCAAGGACGTGCGGCGCTACCGGGATCAGCGCGGCATAAAGGACTGTTGGTTTATCTACTTCGCCGAAGGGGTGGTCGATGCCGGATACTACAAAATTCCATGCAGGCCGCTGCCCACCATGGACTCGCTCTGGATGGAAGAACCTTTGAACGCTCCGCCCGCCATTGACGGTACGGTGCTCATTAGTGCCGGCGATCTTTCTGGCTTTGAATTCGGCGCTGGCTCCTTGAATCCGTATGAGCAATTCAAATCTCTCCGGCCCACTGCGGTTATTGACTATGGAGTTTTCGTCTACGACGGCCATTTCGAGATTCCCCTCGCGGCATCGATCAGCCACTCGCAGAAGGCGCAATGGCTGCTCGAATCTCAGCGGCTTCCGGAGGCTCTCGAAGAAGCGCAGCAGGCCGTGGCTCTTGCACCCGACGCAGCGAACCCGAATGCGTTGCTAGGGGACGTCCTAAGTGCCATGGGACGGCTCAATGAGGCGCGCGCTTCCTATCAGAAAGCGCTCACACTGGCGAAAACGATTGAGCCTGATTTTCAAGTCGGACTAGCGAAGGAACTAGAGAGGAAACTTGCGGTGCCGGCCAGGTAAAGCTCATGCAACGCCGCATGTTTCCTAGTGCGACCTCGGCCCCTCCGCCGCCGCTCCCAGTTTATGATTCTCCGCCAGCCTCGCCTGTTCCGCCTGTAGCATCTCCACTCCCTGGGCAAACGTGGTGCCGCCGGGCACGCCCCGGAGGTCACTGAAAGCTTCCGCGTCGGCGGATTCACCGAAGCCAAGAAGATTCATGACGTCTGCCAGTCGCAGAAGATTCCCGTCTGGTGCGGCGGCATGCTCGAATCGGGGATCGGCCGCGCGCACAATATCGCACTGTCCACGCTCGAGAACTTCACCCTGCCCGGGGACGTTTCCGCCTCCAAGCGCTACTGGAAAGAAGACATCATCGATCCGGAAGTGCAAGGCTCACCACAAGGAATGATTGCGGTCAGCGACCAGGCCGGCACGGGCTATCGAATCAAAGAAGATCTTATCGAGAAGTTGACGGTAAGGAAGGAAACGCTTCACACATGACGCTGAAAGCCATCTCACGTGTGGTGGTTGGTGCAATCGCTGGTTTCGCCAGTGACACCGTTTGAGCGATAATCTCTCAACACAGTCCAAGAGACAGTCAACCATGCCACAGCCCCTCAAGCGGAGTGCGCTGATCGTGTTCGGACTCGCGATCCTTTTCTGGTGGTCATTCATGTTCGCCAAGCACGACCCACGTTTGCGCGGCATCATTCCGTTCGGCGATGACCCGTATGACGCGGTGGGCTCATTCGGCGCGATCGTAGGCATGCTGATTGCGCTACTCTCGCTTGTGCGTGCCTTTCGGCCTTACCGCAAACAGCCTCCGACCCACGCGCAACGTCTGTACCTCGTTCGCTCGCAAGAAGCCGTTGTCCTCACGGTACTCGTGACGCTCTTGGCCGATGCGATCGCTATGGCTCGACATCCCTCGCTGTGGGCCAATGCGGTGTCGAGTCGCGAGTTGATCATACTGCTGTGCGGCCTGGCGGTGATCGCTTTGGCTGTGCACTTGCTAATCAGGAATTCGCTGGCGCTGGTGGCGGATAGTCGGTCTACGGCTTGGGGCAGGGTGGTTCTCTCCGCGCTATCTGTCACATTCGTGCTGGCAGTTTACCCGGAACAACTGATCCAACGAACCAGTACTCATCTTCTCACTGTCGTCGTAGGAGCTTTGGTTCTTTTTGCGCCGATGAGGGTACAGCTAGTTTCGCTCGTGCCTCACGAGCGAGACGAAGAATCAACTGTGGCGACACCACCAGGGACCAAGGCATTAACCTCGTGGCATCGTTGGGGCATTGTGGTGGTCGTAGGGATCGCAATTGGTGGGTTGGCTTTTCTCGGCGAGTTGAGCGAAGGCAGCGGCGCAATGCCGCTGACTCATCTCTTGTTTGTTGCTTCCGTTTTTGTTGGTCTCGGACTTGCGGGACTTCTCATCGCATACGCATTCTTGGGACCCGCCTTGGGATTAGGATCGCGAGGCTGAACGAATCGAAGGAGTTGTTGTAATACCTCTATTACGCTCATTGACCGCCGACTCCTAGTGCGACTTCATCTCCGTCGCCGCTGCTCCCAGGTTATGACTCTCCGCCAGCCTCGCCTGTTCCGCCTTCAGCATCTCCACACCCTGGGCAAACGTAGTGCCGGCAGGCACGCGCCGAAAGTCGCTGAAAACTTCCTCGGACTTGATAGCAATACTCTTGAATAGAAGAATCTTGCCGGCAAAACTCAGCGACATGCGCGAGACGTCCCAGGAGCCATCCCCAACATCCCGCTGCTCCACCAGAAAATGTCCGCCTCGATCGAGGTGCCCCAGAATTCCCCATCCGAAGCTGACCTCTTTGAACAGGGTTCCGTCGATCCTGGCGAGCCTGCGTGACGCGGCATCAATCAGAACAAATCCCTGCATGCCGGCGAGCACCTCTTCCACGCGAGAAGGAGGATGGTATGCCGGATTGGGCCGGAACTTCAGCCGCACCAACCGGCCTCCGTCCTTGCCCAGGTCGGCCGCGCCTTTTTCCTCACCGTCATAGTCGTAAAGGAAAGCTTCGGGCAAAGCTTTCACAATGCGTAGCGTGTGTTCGTCATTCTCCTGCTCCTGCGAATGCTTGTGGCTCAGTTGCTCCGGGTTGCCCACAACACCCGCCATGCGATTCTTCTCGCCCTGTGTTTGTTCCGGCGTGAGAGGCCGGTCGTTATAGGCGATGGTCATGCCGGCCATCGCCTGCCGCGTCTCCACATAAAGCCTGGTCTGTGAGCCCTGCGGAGTCTGCTTGCGCGACCGGAACATGTGTTTCGTGGAATCGTCGTTGGCGGCAGCTACTTCGTTGGCCACCGTGCTGCGCACCAGTTCGATTGGAGAAGCCGCATCCTGCGCGGAAAGCAACGGCGTTCCGGTGGCAAGCGCAAGCGTGCCCATGCCGGCGAGCCAGGCAACCGGCGAAACAGCGACGGCGATTCGCAGAGCTTTTCCCACTGCATTCATCATATCCGTCTTACCACTCCCACCACGCTTTTAGTGTAACAATTGGCTTCTTGGCATCCCTACAGGGAACCGGGTAATCCGGCTGGAATAAGCACGGCTTGCCGCGCACTCCGTGCCTTGCGTATAGTCGTTGCAGTGAGCAACGTTCCGATTTGTCCCGTAAATATTGATTCGGGAGCAAACGGCGCGGATCCTGTTGCATTTAGGAGAACGTCCCATGAGCACACCAGCCACCGCGTTGGCACAAATCGGCAAGTCAGTCTTCATCAAAGGCGAACTTTCGGGCAGCGAAGATCTTTACGTGGATGGCCAGGTTGAGGGTAGTATCGCTCTCAAGGGCAACAGCCTTACGGTCGGCCCCAACGGCCAGGTCAAAGCCAGCGTCGACGCCAAAGGCGTTGTGGTGCAGGGAAAACTCGAAGGCAACATTCAGGCCAGTGACCGTGTGGACTTGCGCAAGTCCGCCATCGTCACCGGGGATATCACGGCCCAGCGCATCTCCATCGAAGAAGGTGCTTTCTTGAAGGGCAAGGTTGATATTCACCGTACCGACCAAAAGTAAGATAGGCCTGAGCGGATCGGCAGTCAGGATGTCGTCAGTCTCGCAGACTTTCATGAAACTCTTTCGAGGTTCGTCCGGACCGGACACCATCCCGGCGCAGGGCTCGCAGAAGCTCACCCGCCGCTCCAGCGGCCTGGGTGAGTTGACTCGCACCTGGGAGTCCGCCGAGAACCTTTGCATTCTGGACCTGGGATCGACTTCCCCCACCAACATTCGCCACTTCACCGAACACGGACACAGAATCTACAGCGAAGACCTGCTGACTGCCTCCACCGATCCCGAACTTCTTACCAAAGACGATCAGGGAGTTGCGGTTCTCGATAGCCGCAAGTTTCTCGCCGATAACCTGGTCTATCCAGCGGCTCACTTCGATTTCATCCTGTGCTGGAATCTGCCGGACTACCTTGATGAGAGCCTGGTCAAGCCGGTCGTGGGACGGCTCTGGTCAGTCTTGAAACCCGGCGGCATGCTTCTGGCATTCTTTCACACGCGCGACGCTGGTCCGGACTCGCCCTGCCATCGCTTCCACATCGTCGGCGCCGACACGCTTGAGATGCAGAAGATTGTGCTGCGCCGGGAAGCCCGCCGCGGTCCCACCGGAGCGGTCCACACTGCTATCTCGGATGGATTTCAGTTGCAGCGCGTGTTCAACAACCGCCATATCGAAAATCTCTTCCGCGACTTCGCTTCTATCAAGTTCTTTCTGGCCCGGGATAATGTGCGCGAAGTGCTGGTCGTCCGCTAGGCAGACTGCTAAGAGCTGAAGATTCGTATCAGGGCATGCCTTCAGGCGTGCCATGAGAGCCGCTGAATTGAGATGCGCCTTTAGGCGCTGCGGGACTCAGCAGGACTTCCAGACAATCACCCCCATGCGGAATAGATAATGGCGAGAGATATCCACCTGCACAGGTTTTGCAGAGAAATCGGACGCAAGCAAGCACCGAATCTCCTCCGGCACATACGCCCGTCGCACCGAAGTCAGCCCATCGAGCCAGGCTATGCGGCTGCGCATGAGGGGAAACCCAGAAAACGCCAAAGCCAGATGCAAGGGATGCCGCACCAGGTCATTGATCAGCACCGCGCGCCGGCTCACTCGCAAACCCTCCCACACGAACTGTGCCAGTTGCTGAGGATTCAGATGATGGGCAAAAAGGCAGCAACTTACCAGATCGAAAGCACCATCGCCGAAAGGCAGGGCAAACGCATCGCCTACAACGGAGCGATGACTAGGATTTCCTTCGGTCGGATTTTCCACGGGCAGATGAGACTGCGCCCGATCCAGCAGCGCTACGTCCAGCGCGATTCCGCGTTGTGCCAGTCTCCGCGAGACCAGTTCCGGCAGTTCGCCCAGACCCGCTGCGACTTCCAGCAGCGAGAGGCGGCGCATCCCAGTGGCTTCGGCCACACGCTCCACCATTTTTTGCGTGGTGGTGACCCCGCCGAACCAGCGGTTCACCCGGCCGATATCCCGCATTGAAGTCTGCACGTCGGCGGGAGAGCAGGCGTCGGAATCGAGAATCTCAGGTGCGTCGACTCGCTGCATGGCAGGGTAGTGTTCGATTCCGATGGGTCGCGCCGCGTTTAACTGGCTTCAAACCTCGGCCAGTTCCTCTTCCAGCAATTGCTTGTTATACAGGTCGCTGTAGTAGCCGTTCAAGGTGAGCAGTTCGTCGTGCGTTCCCAGTTCCACGATGCGTCCGTCGTGCAGTACGGCGATGCGGTCGGCGTTTCGCACCGTGGACACGCGGTGGGAAATGAAGATGGTGGTGCGGCCCTGCATCACATCGCGCAGGTGATTCAGAATCTTGTCCTCGGTGTGAGTGTCGACGCTCGAGAGCGCATCATCGAGGATGAGGATGCGCGGATTGCGAATCAAAGCCCGAGCCAGCGCCGTACGCTGCTTCTGCCCTCCCGACAACGTGATTCCGCGCTCGCCCACCATGGTTCGATATTGCTCGGGAAAGCCCTCGATATCGTGGGCAATGTTCGCGGCTTCGGCCGCGTCGTGAATCTCCCCATCCGTGGCCGACTCCACTCCCAGGGCGATGTTTTCGCGAATGCGGTCGCTGAACAGGAATGTTTCCTGCGGGACGAAGCCGATGCTCTGGCGCAGAGAAGCCAGTGAAAACTCGCGGATCGGCCTGCCATCCACCAGGACCGTTCCCGGCGCCGTGTCGTAGATGCGCGGAATCAGATTGACCAGCGTGGTTTTTCCCGAGCCCGTCGGACCGACGATCGCCATACTGCTGCCCGCTGGAATTCGCAGGTTCAGATCGTGCAGCACGCGCTTGCCCTCATATTCAAAACTCAGGCCACGGAATTCGATCTCGCCTTCCACTTGCCGGTCGCGGGCCTCGATGTCATCTTTGATCTCAGGCTTTTCCTGCAGAATCTCATTCAGACGGACCAGCGACGCCGTGCCCCGCTGGAAAATGTTGATCACCCAGCCCAGCGCGATAATGGGGAAAGTAAGCTGCATCATGTAAATGTTGAAGGCGGTGAATGCTCCAATCTGCATGTGGCCTTGCAACACTTCCCGCCCGCCCATCCACAACACCAGCACGAGGGCCAGGCCGAGCATGAGCTCCAGCGTGGGCCAAAGCATACCCATCAGCCGCACCAGTTTGAGGCTGCGCGCTACATATTCTAGGTTCGCAGTTTCGAAAGATGCGATCTCCGCCTCTTCCTGCACGTAGGCGCGAATCACGCGCGCCCCGGAAAAGTTTTCCTGGGCCCGCGCCGAAATGTCGGAGAACATCGCCTGAATTCTCTCGAAACGCTCATGAATGAGCCGTCCGAAGTACTGAATGACGATGCTGACCACGGGCAGCGGCAGAAACGCATAGAACGTCAGCTTGGGACTGTTGCGCATCATGAACCACAGCGCCGCGGTGGTGAAAACCAGCGTATTCGCCGAGTACATGATGGCCGGACCCAGCAGCATGCGCACCGCGTTTAGATCATTTGTGACCCTTGCCATTATGTCGCCGGTGCGCATGCGCTGGTAGTAGGAGTAGGAAAGCGTTTCCAGGTGGGCGAAAAGGTCATTGCGCAGGTCGAACTCGATATCGCGCGAGATGCCGATCACGACCCAGCGCGTCAGGAACAGGAAAACTCCCCGCACCGCCGCCAGCGCCAGAACCTGCAGGGCGAAGATCAGAAGCTTATGCCGGCTAACGCCACCTTCCAGGCTCTGCGCGGCGTTGCCGATTACCCGGGGCAGTCCCGCCCAGGCGCCGTTGCTCAGGACAATGCAAACCGCGCCCGCCACGAAGCCCCAGCGATAGCGCTTGAGGTAGGGAACTAGCGGACGCATACTTTTGGGAATCATGCAGGTTGTGTAGATGAAATTCTAGCAGGCGGGGTTCAAGTTTTGGCAGAGAGGAGTGGAACGAAGTTTCTTAATAAATCGAGGAACAAGCCTAGCTCGCCGCGAGTCTAAGGACGTTCTTGATCGCGGTTTGCGCGCGGCGTAGACGGAAGGAGATCCCGACCGAAGGCGATCAGGCTGAGCGTCGTAAGAACCACTCCCCAGGCGGCGAAGAAGGCCCATCCCAAGTCGAAGACGAATACCTCAGCCAGATCCATGGCATCCTGCCTCGTCACAGCCGCGCCGGGTCAGCCAGAGATCCGACCCGCGCGGCTGTGATTTCAAATTGCTTCAACCCTAGCTCGCGCAGAAATCTGCTGCCTTACTGCTCAGCAGGAGCAGGCGGCGCACTCTGCGTATGTTGCTGCATGCGCGCTTCCCGGTTGGCCTCGAATTCTTTCATCTTGGCCTGCTGGTCCGCGGTGAGCAACTGGAACAACTCGTTGTGAATCCGGGTCTCCTGCACTTTCAGCTGCACCATGGTCTGCGCCTGCTGCGCGACGAGAGGCTGCACCTTGGCTTCATCGTAGGTGCCTTCCTCATACTGCTTGAGTTGCGCCTCCATCTGGTGAAGCTGCTGCATCAGCGGCTGCAGCGTGGGGCGCTCTTTCTGCATGATGGCCTTCATCTGCTCACGCTGGGCGTCGCTCAGGTCCAGGTACTTCGCGAAGAAGCCCATCATGTGGCCTTCCATGCCGAATTCATGGCCGCGCATCGGTGGAGGTGCATCCGCGGTCTGTGATTTGGCGATCGCACTGCCTAACAACACCGCCAGCGCCGCTACAAGGAAACGAAAACGAATCGATTTCATAAACTCTGACTCCTTCAAGACCGGTTCCCTACAAGCGACCTTCTTCGTTGTCGTTGCCGGGAAACCTGGGCCTTTGTGGTTACGGTTATAGGAACACGATTCCTGCGGAAAAGTAGTAAAAACTCCGTAAAAGCGAGTAAAGTTTTGTCAATCGGTAGCGAGTTACGTTTGACAATTCTTTACCGCTCGCGCTGTTTGCTTGGTGCACAATGAAAACCACGAAGATGGAAAGAATTCTGGTTATCGACGACGACGTCGAACTCTGCACTCTGGTCAGCGAGTACTTGCAGGCCGAAGGGTTTGTCGTGGAAGCGGCGCACGACGGCGAGAGCGGATTGCAGCGCGCCACCGGGGGCGGCTACCTGCTTGTGGTTCTAGACGTGATGCTCCCCGGCATCAACGGTTTCGAGGTGTTGCGTAGGATCCGCGCGACCTCACGCCTGCCCGTGCTCTTGCTCACCGCTCGCGGGGAAGATGTGGACCGCATCGTCGGTCTGGAGATCGGAGCCGACGATTATCTGCCCAAGCCTTTCAATCCGCGAGAGCTGGTCGCGCGTATCCGCGCCGTTCTTCGCCGCACCCGCAGCGACAAGTCCGCCCCATCGGCACCTGAGGTGGTTCGCGTGGGCGAGATCGAACTCGATCCGGCTACGCGCAGCGTGCGCCGCGACGGCCAGCCGGTCGATCTCACTTCAGTCGAGTTCAATCTGCTGGAAGTGCTGCTGCGCGAGGCCGGACGCGTGGTCCCGCGCGAGCGCCTGGTGAATGCCGTGCTCAGCCGCAAGTTCTCGCCCTTTGACCGCAGCATCGACATGCACGTCAGCAAGGTCCGCAAGAAACTCGGCGACACCGACGCCGACGAGCACATCAAAACCATTCGCGGCGTCGGCTACATCTTCGCCCGGCCACGGGAGAAGTCCGGCGAAAAGGTCAAGACCACGTCATGAAGAGCCTGTTCCTCAAGATTTTTCTGTCCTTCTGGATGGCTTTTGCTCTCTTTCTTGTGCTCGCAATCCTTGTCACGCTGGCTTTTCGCCCGCGGACCTCCAGTTGGGAAGCTCTGCTTTCTGTCGCTTTGAACGACTCGGTGAATGTGTACGAACAGGGAGGCAATCGGGTGCTTCGGGAATACCTGGAGAATCTGGAGAGGACTCAACACGTTCGCGGTTATCTTTTCAATGAGAACATGGAGGAAGTCTCGCATCGAGGCGCGCCGGACTGGGCGCTCCGGGTCGCAACCGGCGGACCCCGGGTGCCGCATGAGGGTTTCATTTTTCCTGCGCCCCCTCCGGTGTTGCGCGATTCGCGCTCTTCCTCGGACGGATTGCATCGCTATACGCTGGTGTTGTCTCCTCCGCCGGGACCACGCCTCTTTCTGGGGCCTCGAGGACTGCCCATCCCTGGGCTGGTTATCGCCGTCATCTCCTCTGGACTTGTCTGCTACGTGCTGGCGTGGTTTCTTACCATGCCAATCGTTCGCTTGCGTGCCGCCACCCGCCAATTAGCCGCCGGCGACCTCGCGGCGCGGGCGGGCGCTCCCGACGTCCGGAGACGCGACGAGGTGGCGGGCTTAATGCGAGACTTTGACGGCATGGCGGAACGCCTGGAGAGGCTGGTGAAGGCGCAATCTCGCTTGCTTAACGACATTTCACACGAACTGCGCTCGCCCTTGGCGCGGCTGAACGTTGCTTTGGGCCTGGCTCGCCAACGCGCCAATGCGGAGAGCGGGTCCATGCTTGATCGCATTGAACTCGAAGCCAGCCGCTTGAACGAATTGATCGGACGCATTCTGACTCTGGCTCGCCTGGAAGATGGTGAGCAGCATGTGCCCGCAACGCCGGTGTCTCTCGACGAAGTGGTGCTAAGCGTGGCGGAAGACGCTGAGTTCGAGGCTCAGGCGCGGCACTGCCACGTGCGCAGCGAAATCTCCGCTGGAAGCTGGGGAGTTTGCGGAGAAGCCTCTCTCTTGCACAGCGCGATTGAGAACGTGGTGCGCAATGCCATCCGTTACACCCGCGAAGGCACCACGGTTGAGATTCATCTGGAGAGGGCCGAAAACGCGAGTGGCACGGAAGCGGTCGTAAGCGTTACCGATTGTGGTTCCGGCGTTCCGGCCGACGCGCTCGAGAAGCTGTTCCAGCCGTTCTATCGTCTGGACGATGATCGAGGCCGGCTGACCGGAGGTGTTGGCCTCGGTCTGGCTATCACGGAAAGAGCGGTGCGCTTTCATGGTGGCCGGGTTGCAGCATTCAACCGGGCTGAAGGGGGGCTGCGCGTAGAAATTCATCTGCCGTTGGATTCAACCAGTACGAACGCCGAGAAAGCGCCCGAGCCAGTTTCCGCGGGACAAGAAGCGTAAGCACAGTACCCAGTAGCTAGTACCAAGAAAAAGCTCTCCCGGTGTTCGTTGCCTTCTTCTTTATCACTGGGTACTAGGTACTCGGTACTGCCTCTCAGGCAACTCGCTGCCGTTTCCGAGGTTCCAATGAGCGTGGGGCGGTTGCTCTTCCCGCGCATTCCTGATACATAAATGGATGGCAATTCACGCCTTTCACAAAGTAATCCGACCCGATTGGCCGGGGAATGCGGAAGCACGTTCACAGGAGATAAAGCGAAGAATGCGGACAAGGTTTACCTGGGTTGCGGGAATTCTGGTCTTGGTTTCAATCGGTGTCCTGATGGCTTGCAGCGGCAAGTACACGCCTCACTTCGATGGTCTGGTGGTGGTCTCCACCTATACCGGCGATGCCGTGATGGAGACCTTCAGCCTCGATCTGGGCAACGGCGAGATGACGCAGGTCAACAACGCGGACGGACCTCCCACACCCGGAGCTGCAACCGCGGTTGTTCTTGATCCGGCGGGCGCATTCGCTTATGTGATCGTCACACAGAACTCGGAGATCACCCCCAGCTCGACTGGAATCGCCACGTATCAGGTGGAGTCAGACGGCAAGCTCTCTTCCGTGATCGGCGTAACGCCCATGACAAACCCGGTTGCCCTTGCCATAGATTCGGCGGGAAAATTCTTGTTCGTTGCAAATGGGACCGAGGGAACGGTTTCTGCGTTCTCCATCGGAAGCAACGCCTCCTTGACGTCAGTCGGAGTCGTCAGTCTGCCGATTCAACCGGGCGGGCAACCCCCGAACGCGTCGGCGCTGGCCGTCACTCCGACTGTATTCCCAGCTCTCAATGCGCCTTGTAGTACGCATATCCCTCCCACCAGCGAAGATCTATATGTGACGGATTATCTGAATAATCTGGTTTTCAATTATCAGGTTACCTCGACTGGGGCCTTAAGCCTGGTTCAAACCGGAGGATCGACCCGAGGGGTTCCGACTGGTACTGAGCCCAATGGGGTCGCGGTGGACCCCTGCAACCGGTTTGTTTACGTGGGGAACTCTGTGGGCAGCGTCAGCGCTTACACGATTTGCAGCGCCGTTTCCTTGCCGGAATGCCAGTTCGCGGACTACAGCCTGCTGCCGGTAGCGGGTTCTCCCTACAACTCCGGTAACGGTGCGGGGCCTTTGACGGTGGATGCGTATGCCAATTTCTTGTATGTATTGGCTACCAATAGCAACGCCGTGTATGGGTACAAGATCAGCTCCACCAACGGCGCTTTGACGCCGCTCACACCGGCCTTCGTGGCCACCAACTCATTCCCGACGTCGATTGCCATCCGTAGCGACGACAGCTTTATGTTCGTGGCCAACTTCAATTCGGCGAATCTTTCCGAGTACGGCATTACGCCCTTCACCGGAGCCTTGACGCCGCAGCCAACGGTAACTGCCTTTCCCCTTCCCTGGGGAGTGGCCGTAAAGTAGTTTTGGAGGGCCTCGCCATTTTCTTGCGAAGCCCCGGCGTTACGTCGGAATTTTCAGAATCAGGTAGGCGCCCACCAGAGCGAAAATCAGGTCCGGCGACCAGGCCGCCAGGGCCGGCGGCAGCTGGCTGAGATCTCCCATCGCCTCAAACAGACGCGACACCACGGTGTAAACCACGGCGATGCCCACCGCGACCGCGACTCCCGTGATGGCTCCCTTCTTTGCTGCTGACATGGAAAATGGGACGGCGAGCACTGCCATGATCAGTGTGATCAGCGGGAAGGAAAGCTTCTTGTTCAGCTGCACCCGCAGGCGCACCACGTCGAATCCACTTTGCTGCAGATCTCGGATATAGCGGCGCAGTTCCTCATAATTCATCTCGGAATACTGTTTCACCTCCTTCTTGAAATAAGACGGCGCCTCGCTGATTTCGGGAAAGGTGGAGACGTCGAAAGTGCGGTAGCCGGCGATGGCGGCGCCGCGCAGAGACCTCTGCCAGCCCTGCTCGAAGATCCAGCGCTCCATACTGTCGGACCAGTGAGCCCGCTCGGCATGGATGCGCTGCGCGATGGTGAAGCTCGCCGGGTCGATCTGGAAGATGGTGAGGTTGGCAAACTGGTCGCGATCGGGATCGAAGAACTGGTAGTAGTAAATGTCATTGTGCTGGCCGAAAATCCAGCGGCGATCGGGACGCAGGTAAGTCTGCGGAGGTTTGCCCTTGATCTGGTTGTGCAGTGCCTCCTGGCGCTTGTTGGTGTGCGGCAGATAGAACTGGTCGGCAAGAAACAGGCCCACCGCCAGCACCGCAGCCGCGGCCAGCACGGGCGTGACGATGCGGTAGATGCTGGTTCCGGTCGCCTTGATGGCGGTGATCTCGTTGGAACGGTTCATCAGCCCGAACGTGATCAGCACCGCCAACAACATGATCAGCGGTGCAACGCTGTAGAGCAGGTAGGGAGCGACGTTGAGCAGATACTCCGCGACCACGATGAACGGCGTTTGATTGCGCAGGATATCGCTCAGCAGTTCAAACAGGGTAAACACCAGCAGCAGGACCAGAAATGCGGACAGGATCATTCCCAGGTAAAGGAAGAAATCGCGCAGCACGTAATCATCGATGAGCGTGGGAAAGCTGGCGCTGAAGACGCGCCGGCGGGTGGAGGCGCGTTCGAAGGCGTTGTCTCTGCGCCTGTGCCTGCGGTCATGCGAGGCGCCGTTTGCGGGAAGATTATCGTGCTTCCAGGCCAGCCGGATCGCCGACAGCGACAGGGGGCGCCGCTCCGCTTGCCACAGCAGGAACAATGCAGCGGCAAAGAATACGAGGTTGGCCAGCCAGGCTCCGAACCCGG
>Ga0302140_10002062_pt1 | contig 26150 bp, 12 predicted proteins | sample I_Bog_E1_1_FD_202095 | JGI IMG/M metagenome (GOLD analysis project Ga0302140, IMG submission 202095) | Peat permafrost microbial communities from Stordalen Mire near Abisko, Sweden - I_Bog_E1_1 | ecosystem: Environmental > Terrestrial > Soil > Wetlands > Peat | place: Sweden: Abisko, Stordalen... | reverse complement strand
TAAGTCCCTCAGTCCCTGGTCCCTGCTTTTCCACTCCTCCCAAAAACCGCGCCACCTCTTCCAGCGGTCGCTGTGTAGCCGAAAGCCCAATCCGCTGCAACCTCCGCATGGTCAGCGCCTCCAACCGTTCCAATGTCAGCGAAAGATGCGCCCCGCGCTTGGTCGGAACCAGCGCATGAATCTCATCCACAATCACCGTATCCACGGTGCGCAGCGCCTCTGAGGCCTGCGAAGTCAGCAGCAGATAAAGCGACTCCGGCGTGGTAATCAGAATCTCCGCCGGATGCCGCGCAAACCGCGCCCGCTCCCTCTGCGGCGTGTCGCCGGTGCGCACGCTTATCGTCGGCTCGCAGAATGCCACGCCCATCCGCCGCGCCATGTTTGCCATGCCCGCCAGCGGCGATCGCAGATTCCGCTCCACATCCACCGCCAACGCCTTCAAGGGCGAAACGTAAACAATCCGGCAGCCTGATCGTTTGCCCTCAGCCGTCCGGCCACTGTCCACTGTCCACTGTTCACTGTTCACTGGCGGCAGCATCAGCCGGTCCAGGCACCACAGAAACGCCGCCAAGGTCTTGCCCGTCCCTGTCGGCGCTAGAATCAGCGCGCTCTCACCGCGCGCAATCGCGGGCCAGCCCATCCGCTGCGGAGCGGTAGGCGCGTCGAATACCGCCCGAAACCACGCCGCCGTTACCGGATGAAAGCAGGCAAGCGGATCGGCCGCCACAGGCCGCTTCAATGAGGATTCCGCAGCGGATTGGGTCGGATTGGAAGGTTCGAGAGACACGGAGCTTTAAGAATAGCGCGACTTGGCAGCGAAGAGGAAGCGAAAGATAGAAGCAATTGTCCTTTATAAATATCTGTCATCCTGAGCGAAGCCGAAGGACCTGCGTCACTATAGCTCTTTATAAGAATCTGTCATCTTGAGAGCTTCACAATCTCACGCTGCACCCGTCAGCCGCAGGCTCCCGCCCTGCATCACTTGTTAAAAGTGTCACAATGGTCCCATCTCCACTAAGCATTTGATGCGATTGTGCTTTTACCGTGACGAAGCCCTCCCTAACCGCATCTAAAATGCAGACACCGAAATGCCCGACATTGCCGGGAGCGACCATGCGAGACCATTTGGCCACACTCCTCGACGACTTTCGCCGCTATGGTCGCGAGGTCGCCGTGGTGCGCTACCAGGGTAACCGCCGCCGGGTCACTACCTATGGCCAGATTGCCATCCTCGCCGGCCGCTTTGCAGCGCTGCTTGCCCAGCGAAACATTGGCCCAGGCGACCGCGTTCTGCTCTGGGCTGAGAACAGCGCAGAGTGGATCGCCGCATTCCACGGCTGCATGCTGCGCGGTGTGCTGGCTGTCCCACTCGACGCCTCCGGAACCGCCGATTTCGCCGCGCGCGTGGCAGCCGATGTAACTCCCAAACTGGCCGTCGGCGATGCCGTCCTTCTCAGCCAGTTACCCTCCGAGTGGCCGCAAATCTGCTTCGAAGATTGGCTTGCACATCTTCCCCAGGAAGAAGCCGGCCCTGTTCCCGACCTCACTGCCGCAACCCCGTTGCAAATCCTCTTCACCTCCGGCACCACCGGCGATCCCAAGGGCATCGTGATCACTCACGGCAACGTGCTGGCCAGCGTCGGCCCCATTGCAGACGCCTCGCAGCCATACCTGCGTTACATGCGGCTTATCCATCCCCTGCGCATCCTGCACACGCTACCCCTCAGCCACGTCTTTGGCCAGACCATGGGTCTCTGGGTTCCGCCCATCTATAAGGCCGAACTGCACTTCGAGAGCCGCCTGGCCGCACCCCGGCTCATTCACACCATCCACCACGAACGCATCTCCGTGCTGGCCGCCGTGCCCCGTATCATCGCTCTGCTCAAGGCTCATCTTGAAGCAACCCTGTCCGGCCTGACCCAGCGCGCCAACGGCCCCAAAGGGACGGCAATGGGCGTCCCCGTCCCGCTGCGGTGGTGGCGCTTTCGCGATGTTCATTCGGCATTCGGCCTCAAGTTCTGGGCCATCATTTCGGGCGGCGGGGCGCTTGCTCCCCCGTTGGAAAAATTCTGGAACGCGGTCGGCTTTGTCGTCGTCCAGGGCTACGGCATGACGGAAACCACCGCCCTCATCACACTCAACCATCCTTTCCATGTGGCGCAGGGAACCATCGGCAAGCCGCTTGCAGGCCGCGAAGTCAAACTCGGCCCGGACGGCGAGGTTCTGGTCCGGGGCGCTTCCATCTCCACCGCCACCTGGTCCGGCGGCGCTCTGCATGCTCGCGCAGACGAGTGGCTTTCGACTGGCGATCTGGCCCGTACACAGCCCTCCGGCGAACTCCAGTTTCTCGGTCGAAAGAGCGAAGTCATCGTCACCGCCTCGGGCCTCAATCTGCATCCCGAAGACCTTGAAGCCGCCATCGAGAGCGAGCCGGGCGTCATCGCCTGCGCTGTCGTGCCTATGGAAACAGCCGCCGGCCAGGAGCCCTGCGCCGTCCTCGCCTTTCGCGGAACAGGAGAGCTGGCCGCCGCCGCCATCGAGCGCGCCAACGCGCGCCTGGCTGAGTTTCAGCGTCTTCGCCGCTGGATGCTGTGGCCTGAGCCCGACCTGCCGCGCACCTCCACCGGCAAGGTCCGGCGCAAGGCTGTGGCTGAGTGGCTGGCCAGAATCCAAGCTGCAGCAACGCAATCCGGCTGGCCAAATCCCGCCGGCGCGGCTGCCTTTGGCGCTTCGGCAGACTGGCTTCTTCTGCTCATCGCACAAATCTCCGGCGAGTCGCCTTCCGGCGTCGGCGACGAGCTCCGCCTCACCGAAGACCTCCATCTCGACAGTCTTGGCCGCGTTCAGTTGGCTGCCGCCATCGAGGAGCGCACCGGCGCCGCCCCCGAGGCCGGCAATGGAACTCTCGACCATGTACACACGCTGGGAGACCTGCGGGATCTGGTCGCCACAAGCTCCTCCGTCGCCGATTCGCCGCCAAACGCGGGCGCCACACCCTTGCGCCTTACCGGGGCCCCCGGCGACAGGTCTTCGTCGCTGGGGTGGCCGGGCGCAGGGACGGGAGACAACGAAGCCCAATTGCCGCTGCAGGATTCCCCGCCGGGCCCGGCGCCGTCGAAATATATCTATCCTCATTGGCCGTGGTGGCCGCCCTTCCAATGGCTGCGAATGGCTTTCCTTGAAGCGGTGATCCGCCCGCTGGTCTGGCTGCTTGCCAACCCGTCAGTCGTCGCCGCCGCGCGCCAAGTCCCCACAGGCGAGCCCATGCTCATCGTCGCCAACCATGTCACGGCCTTCGACGGACCGCTCATCGAATACGCGCTTCCGGGTCCCATCCGGCGACGCATGGCCGTAGCCATGTCCGGCGAAATGCTCGAGGACTTCCGCCATTTCCGCAATCCCCAGACGCCTCATCCCGGTGGCCGGTTCTTTCTCGCTGGCCCCTTGTACTACTTCCTCGTCACGGCCCTGTTCAACGTATTTCCGTTGCCCCGGCGGCGCGACTTCCAGCGCAGCTTTGCCCACGCGGGCGAGGCGTTGGACCGCGGATTCAACGTGCTCGTTTTTCCCGAGGGTGCGCGCTCCGCCGAAGGCCATTTGGCCCGCTTCCGTCCTGGAATCGGCCTGCTGGTGAAGCAAAGCGGCGCCTCGGTACTGCCCATGGCGATGCGCGGCCTGGGAGAACTGAATGAGCGTGGCCGCGGATGGTTCCGTTCCGGCGCAATCGAAGTGCGCATAGGCGATCCCATCCGCTTTTCGCCTCTGGACAGCGAAGCCGCCATCACCGCGCGCCTGCAGGCCGAGGTGGAAAAGCTGCTGGAAGAGCAGGGATCAGGGGTCAGGGAGTGAGATTACCCCCGGCAGAGCCGGGGGCTTTCGGTTGCTGGCCCCTCAAAGGGGCCTTATCGCAACCGTTGAAAAGCAAAAGCAACTGCAACAGCCAGTAGCTCGTTCGACAATGAGCTTCTACAAAGCCAAAGCAACAGCCCGGGAAATGCTCCCGGAATTCTCAAAGTTTGACTGCCTCCCCGGCAGAGCCGGGGGAACTCCCGATTGATTAGTCCGGTACTTCAGAAAGGCTTCTTTGACGACTTCTTCGAACTCAAGGTTAGTTGCGGGTATCGCGCAGGTATTGTTTGCCACCGTATGTCCTCCGGTGGCCTAATACCCAAAAAACGCAAATCACAATGCCGAAATACTTGCTAATCCACTCTCCAGTTCACTTTTTTGTGCTTGTCGCGAGGCTTCACTTTCGGCTTCCATCTACCCGAGACCGGCGCGCGTGGATCCCAAGCGCACCAAGGTAGGATACTAAGCAACTCTGTGGAACAGGGGTTCCGCGTATGTGGGCCGGAGCTACTGTCCTGGAAGAACTGGGAACTTATGATGAAGGCGAGTGAGACACTCCGGGGATTGGCCGCACCATATGCATGGGAGAGGGACGCCCCTGCACCGCACCTAGGGGCCGTTTGCAGTTCCACCCCAACTGATATCTTACTTGGCGGCAAGCTAGAGTATGCGCTTTGGGCCCGGCACTATACTTTCGGCTTTTGTCCAGGGTCGTCAGTTAGCGCTGAGTAGAAGTTGGAGGAGCGGATCAACTATGGGAGGTTGGGACGGGCTTGATCGCCGATGTGCCGGCGCAGGTTTACCCAAAGAAAGGAACAATGACGTGATTCGCCTGCGCATGGAAACTCCCTCTCGGAGATCTCTCGAACAGCCATTTGTTCTGGTCAATCGCTCTCTACTTCAACCCTCGGCCGGTCCCATTAGAAGCTGAGAAGTCAAGGTGGACAGCCCGTCCACAAGAGTCACAGGCTTAGACACAATCTGAACCTTTGCGGGCTTCAGACCTTCCCGGCTGGCTGTTACCGTGATTCTTCCCGGCGTCAGGGTGGAGCGAAGGGACACGCGATTGATTCCGCACTCGGTGTTGAGGTACAGGTTGTTGGTCGAGTCGATCTTCCCGCTGTTGTATCCGCCGCGCCAAATGCCTGGCCCGTCGATGGTGAAATCAACGCGCGCGTCATCCGTGGGGCAGCGCCGGCCTTTGGCATCCACCACCTCTACGTCGATGAATGCCGCGTCCTGACCATCGGCAAAGAGCCCCTCCGGGCCTGCGGTCATGGTCATCTTGATGGCAACGGGCTCACCGGCTGTGGCCAGTTCCTGCGTCACGACAATCTTCCCCGAGTTCTTCCCCGAAGCCTTCAGACTCCCCGGCACAAACGCGATATCCGGGAATGCAAACACATATCCGTTCTCCGGCTTAGCATTCACGCCCAGGGATTTGCCGTTCAGGAAGAGTTCAACCGACTCTGTATTGGCGACCACATAAACGGTCTTCACTGTCTTTCCGGCGGGCTGTGCGGGGATTGCGGGGGTGTCTGGCATCGGCGGCCGGCCTGGAGCCGAGGGACGCCCGGGAATGGCTGGCAGCGCCGGGCTGACAGGTTGCTCCATCGGATAGCTCCAGTGGCCAAGAATATGCAGATCCGGCTGGTCGTTCTGCATCACGCGATGGCAGAAGTAGATCTGCTTCGGAAGCCGCACTGCATCCAGTTTGCCACTGACCCGGCAAACCTCGCTCGAGTCCTGACGACCATCGGCGTCGGAGTCGGTAAAGTAGATGGACGCGTAGCCTGACCACTTGGAGTGAGCCGGGTCGTGGTTCGAAATCCGGTTTTGCGAGTAGGCCCAATAGCGAGCAATGCCGGCCAAAGCAAAACTCTCCGAGGTGTAGAGATACGGAGAACGGATTCGCCATGTGTCATTGGGGCCTTTCACGGCTTTGAAGTAAGGCGGCGAGTAATCGTCCCAGAACCGGCGCGCGCCCTCCTCGCGAAAATCCTCTGACTCAATCAGGGGCGCACGATCGCGGCGCGCAGCGCTGTATCCGCGAAAGATGTCATCGGTGCCGGTCAATGCGTCCGTTTTGGCATCCTGCCCAATCATCACCTCGTATGCCTCGGCCACCGGAGTCAGTGCGGAATTCGCGGCCGCATCGTCGTTATCGCGGTCGCTCATCAGACGCCCGCCTGACGGGTCCCACCGCTTGCGCAGCGCAACCATCCGCTCCATCTGTTCCACCGTCACAACGGTGTTACCCGCCTCCCAGAACAGAATGCTGGGGTTATTCCGGAAATAAACGATCGTGTCGCGCATCGCCTCCAGGCGCTGGTCCCACTGTCGCCCGGTCACATCGCGCTCTTTATCGCCCGCCGGGCAGATTTGGACGATCCCGTACCGCGCCAGCGCATCCGCATCCACCTTCTGCGGCGCAATGTGCATCCAGCGCACGTAGTTCCCATGGCACTCGCGAATCAGCGTCGCGTTGTAATCGTGCAGCCAGTCGGGATAAGCCTGACCCAGGCCTTCCCACTCGTTGCTGGCGCGCTGGGCAAAGCCCTTGAGGTAAACAAACTTGCCGTTGAGGTAAACGCCGCCTGCGCCCGCGCCGCCCTTGAACTCCGTCCTGCGAAATCCGGTGACGACTCTAGTCACATCGACGGTCTTCCCATCCACCGTAAGAGTGGCGTAGACCTTATAGAGATACGGGTCTTCGGTGCTCCAGAATCGGGCATCCTTCAGCGCGCCCGAGGCCGTATGAACCGTCTTCTCACCGTCTACCATGTCAACCGGATCGGCTTCGAAACGTGCGCGCACCTGCCCGCTGTGATCGACGATCGCAACAGAAAGGCCAATCGTCGCCCGATCGCCCGACTCATTGCGCACTTCGGAGTCGACCGTTACTTCGCAGGATCTCCTGGTGAGATCGAATTTGCCTCCATGCACATAAACCCCCGTAGTCTCCAGTCCGTAATAAAGCGGCAGCGTCTGGTAGATCCTGCCCGCAACGTGCAGCCAAACATGCCTGTTGATGCCGCCATGATCGGGATTGAAGTCGTTTGCATTCCATTCGAATTTGGTTTGCGTCGCGCGCTCCTCGTAGGTGGTCGTGTTGTCCACTTTCACAGCCAGCACGTTCTCGCCGGGTCCAAAATGCACCGCATTGGAGATGTCCACGCCGTATGCGGTGATCCCGTTTTCATACAGGCCGACAGGAATTCCGTTCAGAAAGATGTCGCCGGCCTGGCGCATGCCTTCGAATTCGAGGAAGATCTTGCGGCCGGCCAACTCGGCAGGCATTTTGAAATGCTTACGGTACCAGGAAAGGCCTTTGTAGGTTCCCAGGTCGCCGCCGCTGTGGGAGATGATTTTTCTAAACGAGTCCACGTCGTTGAAGCTGTGCGGCGTGCTAACCGTTGACCACTTCGAATCATCGAAGGCCGGAGCTTCGGCTCCTGACACGTCCTGGCAAATGAATTGCCAATTGAGATTGAAATTAAGAGTTTTGCGAGGAGATTCAGGCGGCATGTACGCATTGCCCTGGGCCAATGCGAAGGGAGAGCGGTTCGCTCCAAGAAGAATGGGGGTAGCGGCCGCGGCAACCGCGGCTGTTTCAAGAAATTGGCGACGAGAGATGGGCAGCGTTGGCATGAACCTGCTCCTCAACAATTGTCCGATGCCTTTGGCTCGGAGGATCTCGGATTGGAGGCGAGAGTTCTTCTCATACATCGAGTTCGAAGATAACCCTGGACCGATAGGTCGTACTCTGACAGGGCGGTCGAAGGCGAAGATAAAGATAAAGCTCAGCGGCGTTGATTTGCATTCGTATTGAATTCGCCTGGTGGAGCGATCCCAGCGCAGGCTCCGGCTATGAAGATGCGAAAAAGAGGTTCAACTCTTTCTCCATGATTGGAAGTAAAGGCTTGGAAAGGGACGAGGCGTCGTATCCAAGGATGGATTCGAGCAGCATTCCGTAGTAGAGGGCCGTAAATCCCCAAAAGCGTGTTTGACCCAAGCCGTCTCCCGTCTCCGCGTTGTAGTATTCGCGGAGAACCGGATTTTTCAGCAGAGCCATGGTGAACAAGCGAGTGGCCAATTCGAGGGCATCCGCCTGATGTCCATAACGGCGCAGCCCTTGAAAGATCATGTAGTTTGTGGGAGCCCAGGTGGGGCCGCGCCAATTGCATTCGCGGTGCGAGCCTTGATAATAGTCCGGCTCGGTCTTTGCGTAGCTTGCCACCGGATAGTTCAGCCAGAATTCTTCCTGGTTCAGCAGGTGCTCGTGGATCATCCGCTTTGCGCGTGCAGGGGTCGCCGCGCCGGCAAACAACGGCATGAAGTTGGTCGCTGACTTTACGTATACACGCTTGCCGGTTTTCTCGTTGCGATCGAAGTACATTCCTCCCGCTTCATCCCATAAGACGGCGTTGATCAGCTCGATGACACGATCGGCATGCGCATCGAATGAGACGCTATCCGACTTCAAGTTGAGATGGCCTGCAATAACCGACATGGCGCGCAACTCGCGGATCAGGTAGGAAGCAAGATCGACGCCTTCAACCTCAAAAGCGCTCAATGCTCCCGCCCGCGACCATTGGTTGTCGGTACCGGCGGCGTCGGCAGAGTTCCAAACCGGCAGGCCGTTGTGGTCTGAATCGTACGAGAACCATTTGTCGAGATACTTCACCAGGCGGTCATAGTAATTGCCGCGGACCCACTCGTAGTCGTCATGATTCTGTTTGGATCCGAGCACAGCAAGCTGCGCAAGAAATGGCTTGAACTGCTGCCGGTTTCGCTGTTTGATCAAGCTACGGTTGACATAGCCGTCCGGCTGTTCCCTGTTGAGGAACTCTTTGAGGTTTGTAAAGCAGTATTGCGAAACACCGAAGTACGAGAGGTAGAGGTTCTCGAAATAGAGGTCCCAGTCATAGAACTCGTTGTAGGGATATCCGGTGAGGAACGTCCCCTCTATGTTCGGGATGTGGCGCAATCCGTGGGCCTGAATATCGGCATTCGCGGTACGGAGGCGCTGGTTCAGTTCTTTCCAACCGTCCGCGCCTATCTGGTGGAAGAGAGTATGCGCCGCACGAGTTGAAGGGAGGGGAACTTGCGCTGGATCCGGCGTTGTTGCGTTTGAGGAACTCGATGGATCCTGTCCAAATCCTTTGGCAAATCCAGACGCCACCAGAGAGACTGAGGCGACCAGCAGATTGCGACGAGTGAGGGGCATCGAGTATTCCATTCCCTTTCAAGGTAGAGTGGATCCGGGCGCTTGAAGAATCGCCTCAGCGCGATTCTTCCTGCTGGCAAACAGCGCAGCGGTGCCTTGTGAGCAGATAGCGGCCTTTCCTATCGCTGGACACACAATGACATGCCATGATGGTCATCGGCATGCGCGTCATGGTAATCCTTGGACATTTATTCATTTGGTATGGGTTCTGGATTCTCAATCCTGTTGGATTCTGCATGAAGATTGCGACCACTTGGAACAGCATTCCGTGGGCGAGTTTCCGTAGCGCTACTTCGTCCAGAATCTCCTCCTTTTCCCTTTCGTGCCTGACGCTTCTCTCTCGGCATCAGACGCATTTTGCAGGAGAAGGTAGGCCAAATGGCGGCCCTCGCTCGGAGAAAAGACGATTTGGCTTCCGTCCTCATGGCCGGGTTTGAGATCGCGGTAATGGATGAACACTTCGTGCGTGTCATTCTTTCGGTCAACTTCGAGGATCCCAGCCAGAACGGCCATTCTTGACCCTCCTTTTGTCGTTGGAGAGGGAGCGATGAACTTGCCGCGATGCATTTGCGACGTTGAGGTGATTACACTCGCTTCGATTCGTGGCGGCGAATCGACGTCAGAACGTGCCGCTTCGAAGCCCCGGTAAGACCGCTCGAAAAATAACCCGAAGAGGTGAGCATATCCAACTGCCGCACCTCTTCGGGAGGAGGAGTCACAACGACTCAGAAGTTGATGTGTCCCGACAACTGGAAGTCGCGCGGTAAGGTACCAGGCGCCGAGACTGTTCCAAACGAGGCGGAGTACCCGGTAGATGTCGTGCCCCAGCCGCCATTGGGTGCGCCCCAGATCATCAGGTTCAACACGTTCTGGATATCCGCCTGGAAGACGAAGGCCATCTCGTGATAGATGGGGAAGGTGCGCCGCACCGAGGCGTTGAAGGTTTGGTTGGCCGGGCCCGTAATGCCAAACGCTCTGGTGCGTGGCGCATTGCCGATGAGATACTGTTTCGTACCCGAGGCGGTTGACACGTTGGCCGGAGTGGTGAGTGCTGTCGGGTCGACGTATTGGATCGCCGTGCAGCCAGACTGGCCGAGGCCGTTGAGCCCCGCGTTGCAGCCGTTGAATCCGTTGGGGCCGCTGCCGAACTTGCCGTTTTTGCGCGCAGACCCGCTGAATGCGGTGTTTATCGACGGCATGCATTGGCCGGAATTTGGCGCGGCATTGGCGCAGTTTCCTCCCGAGTTCCAGGTGGGGGTGAATGGAGAGCCGGTGTCGTAGGAGTAGACACCCGACACTTGCCATCCGCCGGCGAGCTGGCGCACCAGGAAGTTGGTTGCGCCGATCTTGCCGGTGCCGAAGGGAAGCTGATAGACGCCGTAGGCATTCAGGATTGTGGGCACGGAGATGGTTGTCCAGGAGCGATCGATCTTGTCCTGTTTCCAGCTTTGCCCGTGGCCGTCAATGGCTGCCGCTGGAATGGCGTAACCGCTGCGGAAGGTGCCGTCATCTCCAATGTTTTTGGAGAGAGTGAGGTTGGCGTTGAACGAGAGGCCTTGGGTCATGCGCTGGCTGACGGTGAACTGGACCGCGTTGTAGGAGAAGTTCTCTGAAAACGGTCCGCCAAAGGTGTCTATTACGTTGTTGTACTGCGGGAATGCCGTCAGCATCTGGGCGATGGTGAGCGTTGACTGGCCAGGAAATGCGTTGGCGGCGGCGATGAACGAAGCGGGATTCGGCAGACCCGCCATGGCGGCATTGAGAGTGGCTACATTGGCCGAGGTTGCAGGGGCGGTGAGAAGGGAAACCGGCGCGCCCTTAGAGCTGGTGCCGTTTACCGGACCGAGCGCGGCAAGGTAGGCGGGGTTCAATTGATTGTTCCAGTATCCGCGCGAATTCTGAGAACTGCCGTCCCAGGTGTGGTGCGCCTCATCCCCCACATAGTTGACCTGGACGATGATGTTCTTGGTGATGGAGCGCTCGATGCCCGCATTCCAGAAGGTATACATCGGGGCCCGTCCCGACAGATAGGGGTCGACGTATCCCATGGTGGATGGGGTTACGAATGCGCCGCTGCCGTTGAGGTAGTTGCCGGTATCGAGGATGGTGCTTGCGGCGCCGGGCGCGGGGGCTGCCGGGTAAGCATATCCCGCGCCGAAGAGGTCGGAGTTGGTGCTGTTGAGCCAGAAGGACGGACCTGCAGCTGCACCGGTGAGAGTGTCTCCCGGCGCTACGGCAGTGGTGTTGAATCCCAGAGCCTGCCCTGCGCCATTGGATCCGCCGTTTCCGGCCACGCGGCCGCCGCCGGTTCCGCCGCCCTGCGAGTAAACGAGGCCCGATGCGGCCCGGATCACCGTCTTGTCGTCAAGCGCATAGGTAAAGCCCACGCGCGGCCCGAAGTTCTTCCAATAGGTTTGGACCGGGGTTTTGCAACCGCAGGAGACGCCCGCGCCACCGGAGTTGCCATCGAATTCCAGTGCGCCCGCATAGCCAACGGCAGAGTTTGTCGCGGTGGGATTCAGGAAGGTGAAGTGATTGAACTTTTCATGCAGCGGGGGAAGATAGTCCCAACGGAAGCCGAGATCGAGGGTCAGTTTGGAGGTGAGCTTGAAAGTGTCCTCGGCATAGGGCGCTATAGCCTTGATGCGGCTGTATATTGTGGCCACATCCTGCAGAGGCAGGGTCAAGCCCGTGGTGCCGCTTCCTGTGGCGCCGACCGCGCCGAGCAGGAAGCTGGCGTATGCATATCCGGTTTTGCTCTGATCGATGACAGAGGACGAGCCATTGTTGATGGTGCAACCGCTGCCTGAGCATCCATAGCCCGCGGTTGCATACTGATCGAAAGTGAGGGGAAGAACACCTGTGTAGGTAGCCGGGTTGGCGTTGTTGAGACCTTCAAACTGATACGTAAAGCCAAATGTGAACTGGTGCTTTCCCTTCAGCCATCCCACGTTGTCGACCAATTCATAGTTGTTTGGGATGGTGAGCTGGGTTGAAGCCGAGTTGGTGTCAGTGGTCCAAGTGGCGGGAAGAATGCTGCCCGCCAAAGAGCCGGCTCCAGCGAACGACACACCGGGAAACTCCTGTCCGGCTTGTCCCGCGGGCAGATTGGTGACACCCATAGTGCCAACTTCGTATTGGGACAGGCCCTGAGTGGGATTGGTGATGGGCATGTAGAACCGCGTGTAACCGACCTTGAACTGGTTGGTCAGGCGGTCTGTGATGGTGTACACGTCTTCGATGTTGTACTGCTTGGGGACGATGGTGGCATAGTCGCCGACGGCATAGGGAACCGGGAGGTAGGGAGTGCCGAAGTTGTTGGTATAAACCACATGTCCCATTGCGCCGACCGAGGATATGCGGTTCTTCGGATTTAAGTCGTAGTCGACGCGCCAGTCATAAAGGTGGTTGTCGCGGCCGCCAATAGCAGTGCCGAGATAGTCGTTGTTGAAGGCCGAGGCGTTGTAATTGCCCGACAACCCGGAATTGGGTGAACCGGGAAAGTTGGGCATGAACGATTGCATCTTATTCGTGATGGCCGAAATTCGTCCGGGTGGAATCACGTTGAGCTTGCCATTGTAGCTAAACGGTGTGCGTGTGCAGCCGGATTCTCCACACGTGTTGCTTTGCGGATCGAAGATGATCGGGATATCGTTTTTGCCGCCATCCGACAGCGCGGAAAAGTCGCCCGATTCCATGGCGGTGGTGGGAATGGTGGTTAGTCCCGGCGGATTGTTCAAACGGGAATGGTACCTGTCGTACGCAAAAAAGAAGAAGAGCTTATCCCCGGTGTGAGGGACATGGCCTCCCACGGACGCCGAGAACTCATTGCCATGCTCGACACTCTTCGGCGCCGCCACGGTGGCTCCGGTGACTGTCTTCACGGTTGCTTCCTTTTGCGTGAATTGCCAGGCATCCAGAGCGGTGTTGCGCAGGAAGTCTGAAACTTGCCCGTGATAGGCTTTTCCACCCGACTTCATGGTGAAGTTGGATGCGCCTGCGCCCATGTACTCCGCTGGCGGGACGCTGGTGAGCACCTGGAACTGATCGACGGCATCAACGCTCATACTCAATGAGACCGTGCGGTTGTCACCCTGCTGATTGATGGTTTCCGACGGCACGCCGTCCAGATAGAGATAACCCTGATAGTTGGCGAGACCGGCGACGACAGGTGTGCGAGAGCCGCTCTGCGCGCCCGGAACCAGGGTGGCGAACGCGGTAGGGTCTCGCTGCTGAGTGGTGGCCATGATGATGGGGAGATTGGAGTATTCCTCGTTCTCCATGACGACGCCCAATACCGCGCTTTCCGTATCCAGGGCGGGTGGAGCAGAGGTGACCGTCACTGTCTCAACTTGTGCGCCAACCGTCAGTTTCGCATTGTAGGCCAGAGGGTTCAATGCGTCGACATCCAGGTTTTCCTGTTCCAGCGATTTGAATCCCTTGGCTTCTACCTTCAGTTTGTACATCCCGACAGGCAGAGGAGCGATGGTGTAAAGGCCTGCCGACGAGGTTTTCCTCTGTTCGGAAACGTTGGTTGCAATGTTGGTCGCTGTTACCGTGGCATCTGGGACGACGGCGCCTAAGCTATCGGTGACGGTTCCAGTTATGGTGCCTTCACCAGCGGTTTGTGCCGGGGTTGCTGCTGGAAAAAGCAGGGATAGCGAAGCCAGCAATAACGGGAAAGCGAGTCCCACCTTTGCGGGCCGGAGAGGGTGAACTTTCAGGTGCAGCATTTGTGTGGCCTCCGAAAATGGAAGTGAAACGTATTTTGGGAAGAATTTCAGTGGGGAACTTATTTCGAAAGAGAATGTAGGTGAGAAAGAAGAGGCTTGTCAAGGAAAAACGGTAACGCTAACGTTCATAATGCAAAAGGTAAATATTTTTAAGCACTTAGATCAGTTTGCAGGGATTCAGGCCACCCCTCCCACCCGAAAATGGAGAAGTACCCATTACCTGTTGAATTTGAATTCCTATTGCGCAAGGGGGCGTCGGAGGGAAGATGCGCGCACCACGAGGGCAGGTTGCAGCGCGACGTGACGAGGGATGCCTGAGGATTTGTTTCTTAGTCGGCTTAAGAGCATCTTGGCGGCGCGTACACCAATGAGTCTGCTGTGGTGGTCAACGCTGGAAAGGGGAGCCTTGAGACTAGCATCAAAGTGCAGGTTGTCGCACCCAATGAATGCGATGTCTTTAGGAATCCGCAGGCCCGCTCCGAACGCGACGTCGATGGCCGCAATTGCGATCGGATCGTTGTAACAGAAGACCCCATCAGGACGCCTGTGGGAGAGCAACTTGCGCATGGCCTCGTAGCTCTGTTGCCAGTCCTTCCCGTCGGCGGTCATATAGGGGCTGACCATGGAGGGTTCCATCTTCATTCCGTGCTTGAGGAGCGCATGCTTGTACCCTTCAAAACGGCCCACCCCTGTTGTAAATTCCAGGCCGCGGATGTGTGCAATTCGTTTGCAACCCATGGCAATCAGATGTTCTGTGGCAATCCGGCCAACGGCGACATCGTCGACCCCGACAAAGTCCGCACTGAATCCGGGGAAGAAGCGATCGATCAGTACAAATGGAACTCGCTGCTCTTTGAGTTGTTCGAATTTTCTTGGAGATGTACTGCAAGAAGCGATAATCAAGCCATCAAGCCGATGTCCCAGCAGTTGTTCAATCGCCACCTCCTCTGCTCCCGAATCCTCCATCGACGACGAAATCATGACCGCGTATCCGCCTTGCTTCATGGACGCGGCCAGTCCTTCCAGGACCTCGGCAAAGAATGGATGCAACAGCGTCGGAACAATGACCCCGACTTGTCGGCTTTGTCCGGTCACCAGGCTGCGGGCAGTCAGATTTGGCCGGTAGTTCAACTCCTTCGATTTCGCCAGAACACGCTTGCGCGTTTCAGGCCCAATGTCGGGACGTCCGCGCATGGCTTTGGACACGGTAATGATAGAAACTCCGCATGCCTGCGCGATGTCTTTCATTGTGATTGGGTTCATTTGGTTGTGCCCTAGCTTCCGGATAGATGGAAGGCTAGTGTAGCGAGCCCACCCTCCGTGAGGCAATGGTTTCGCCGTCGCGTTGGGCAACAAGAGAATCGGTTGCTGTAAAGAAGATCGCAGGCACCATCGTCTCCGGTGATTCTGCTGCCAACCGTTCACAGACAGAATCCACTTCGATCACACCACCGCGCAATGCACGCCCCGCTGCAACCAATCTAGTTAACCAATGACGGCTCAGGCCCTGGTGGCCATTACCGAGAATTCTGGGGACTTGGGAAATGGACAATGCTTCGAGTCTTTGCTTTGGAACCAGGGAATTTGCCAGAAACCTAAAGGAACCCAGCGCACTTGCGCTCACCCTTTTGGAAAGGTGTCGCTGCTGGGAGCGGCAGCCGAGTAGGGCACGGAGCGCTGCGGCGGCATGAACGACTGGCAACGTGCCTCGACTACTTTCCCACCGTCGGCGCCTTGAGAAAAACGATCCGATTGCCATCCGGATCCTGAATCGACAGCATCGACCTGCGCTTCTCCGTCGCTATGTGCAGAGACTTGAGCTCGGCTGCGACGTGGCGGAGATCGGGAGCCAAAAGAAAAAGCTCAAACGCCGCACCAGGTGGCTGCGGCTCCATCTCCACGAGTTGATGCGACGATCCCGGAATGCGCAGCCAGGTGTGCCACGGATCGACAGACGGGTCAAAAGCGAAGCCCAGCCTCTGCTCATAAAATGCCAGCGCGGCTGCCAGGTCACGGAATTCGATACCGACGGCTATGATCTGTCCGGAGATGCGGTTTGCGCTGAGATGCTGGCCGCGATCGTTCCAATGCCGGGAGCCGGGCATGTACTGCGTATACTCGATGTTCTGCTGCTCCGGTCCTGCAAGCGTAAAGAGCAGATTGCCCGCGCCCGCACGGCGAACGGGAATCGGAGAAAGACCCCCGGCAAGATAGAACCGATTCAACGCTTCGAGATCGTTCGATTCGAAGCAAACGTGCATGAAGCCGATGGGTTGCGATGACTGGCGCTGCGGATAGAGTTCTATGAACTGGCGATCGTTTACCTTGAGAGAGGCTTCGGTGGGCGTTCCGCCCTGATTCATGGAGAAAGCTTCCTCGAAGCCAAGGGTCCGGTAAAAATCGCGGGACTTCTCAATATCGGCAACGCGAAGCGCAACGTGGGCGATGCCGGCGAGTTCAGGAGACTGAAGCTGAGATTGGGCGGCGCATGCGGATGGGAACCATGACCCTGCGCAGAGCGCGCAGGAAACGAGGAGCGCTCCAGTCGCGCTTCTCATAGCACCTCTGTATCGACGCTGCGCAGAAAATCGCGTCGCCTGGATAGGAATGAGTTCACGGTCAAATCCTCCTCAAGATGGGGGTTCCGAACATTTCCTGAACGTGCGCGGGGAGATCGAACGGCAACCACGCCGTTCCAGCGCTCAGAGCGGTGGCTCAATCGAGATGAAAAACCTCTTCGATGGGAAGCATGAAGCCCTCTCCTCCGCCGTCTGCCCGCGCCTCAAAGAAAGGCGACATCTCCGCTTGCCAACGGGCGTTCGCCGGGTGGGTCTCCATGGCGTCACAGCATTTTTCGAAATCCACGGCTTCAAGGTAGCCAACGAGCAGGCCATCAGGGCGGAGGAACAGCGAGTAATTGCGCCAACCGGTTTCGCGAAGAGCATCGAGCATTTCAGGCCAGACCTTGGCATGACGCGCTTTGTACTCATCCACCCGTTCGGGGCGAACTTTGAGCAGAAAACAGATACGCATTGCACCTCCCGACGCCTTCCTCTGCAACGTCAATCTCGTTCCCCATTCGCATTATATTTTCTATAGAAACACTATTACTATCACCTTTCGGCAATTTTGGGCCGTTTTTTCTTCGAAGAACGGTTCCAGAAAAAACGCGCATGGGCCTGCGCGGGGCTTTCGGGCTACAGAGCGTGGCGCGTTTTTGCTTGCGGGCAGCGAAGGGATGAAGATGCACGACCGCCCCGTGGCACACTGACGCTTGATTCTCTGCGAGGATACGGCGCTCTCCTGGCTGCAGTGGGGACTTATCTGGGTTCACCGTATGGAATGTCTTTCGGATCTTTGAATGTGGAGTCGGTAAAGACCGGCCTACTTCCGTCCGCGGTCTTGATGGAGCTTTGAGTGATGGTCCAGTTCCTGGCGTTGGCAATGGTTCCTGCCGTAGCCGCTTCGATGTCGAGGTGATCAAGCCGGAAGTCGTCGAGCGTGGCGTCGGGATAGGCAGCCACATTGAAGGCGCTCTTGGCGCCTGTGGCCTTGATGTTCCAGATGTGAACGTCGCTGAAATGCGGCAGCCCTTTTTCCGGCGGCACCCTGGTGCCGAGGGTGACCCAGTAGGACGGAATGTTCTTCATCCCTTCGGGCACCACGGCGTAGCTGAAGCTCGGGTTCCAGTTCATGGTGATGTGAATGGGAATAGCGACTCCCTCGAGGCTGAGGTCGTGGATGCGGATGTCCTTGGCAAATCCGCCGCGCATGCTCGCCGACTTGAACAGGATGCCGGAGGGGACGCCGCTGAGGGCGGTGATGTTGTAGGCCTCGATGTTGCGAAACCCGCCGGAGGTCTCGCTGCCGATGGTGATGGCCGCCGCGCCATGGCGCACGATGCAGTCGCGTATGACAACGTCCTCGGTGGGACGGTTAACGCGCAGGCCGTCTGAATCGCGACCAGCCTTGAGGACAAGCGCGTCGTCGTTGGCGTCAATGTCAGCGTGTTCCACAAGGATTTTGCGGGACGAATCAACGTCGATGCCGTCGGTGCTGGGCCCCTTACCGCCCTCGTTATTGCGGATGATGACCCCGTCCACATGTACGTCGTGGGAGTAGAGAATCTGCACGGTCCAAAACCCCGATCGCGTGAGCAGGATGCCGCCGCCAAGCTGGACGTCGGAGGAATTCTGAAACAGGATGAGTCGCGGCCGCCGTGCATCGTAGTCGGATGCCCAACGCAAACCGCGGGGTTCATACGAAGCGCGAAGGTCCCAATATGACTTCCACCATATCGCCCCGTCGCCGTCGATGGCGCCTTTTCCCGTGATCGTGACATGCTGCTGGTCGCGGACATTGATGAGCGCCGCCGGCCAAGTCATCTCGATGCCCGAGATGCGCGTGGGCAGCATGGGGTAATCTTCGAGCTTCTCAGATCCGACAAGAGTGGCGCCTTCTGGCACGTTGAGAGTGACACCAGACTTCAGAAAAAGAGACCCAGTGAGGTACTTGCCGGGATTCATGGTGACCGTGCCGCCGACCGCGGCGGCCGCATCTATGGCTTTCTGCAGCGAACCGGTGTTCATGGTGGCACCGTCGCCTTTGGCGCCATAGTCGTTGGCTACGAAGGTCTGAGACGCGGCCCATGCGGGCGTAGCGAGCATCAGGCCAAACAGACCGATGGCGGCAATGGAGCGTGCGAATGTCGTCATTTTTTCCTCTGCACTTCAAGTTGGATGGGGCCGAAGAGGCCCGATGGAATGGGTTGCAGGTGATCCATATCCTGCGGATCGAAGCGGCGGCCGTACTTTGCGCGTAGGTCTGTGTAATCGCGCGGCGGCTGACCGGCGAGCAGGTTGATGGCCGTGTTATAGACGCGCACTTCGACATGGTTCTCGCCAGGGTGAATGAACTGCGATACGGCGATGCGATAAGGCGGATGCCAGAGAGAGCCGGCTCTTTTTCCGTTGATGAAGACCATGGCAGCTTCGCGAATAGGCGGGTCGAGCAGCGCGAGCATGCCACTGGCATTCGGCCGGCGTTTGTCCTCGAAAGGAGTTCCGGCGCCAAAGTCGAGGAAGAGGGTGGAATCTCGCGATGAAGTTTGATTGGTGTCGACCTTGAAGTTCCGCGAATAGATCACTTCGCCGGAATAGAACTGCCTGCCTGGGAGGTCGGTCCACGAGGTGAGAGCGGGGAGGGACTCGGGGCTGGCGCGCTGGCCGAAACGAATTGTCCAGCCGCTGCTCAGATCCGCCAGTTGTTCATCGACCACCTGCGGGCCAGGCGGTAACAGTTCCGACCACGAGGCCGATTTGTTTTCATTTGTATCGTGCAAGACAAAGATTCGCGATTCATAAGGTGCAAGCAACAAGGGAATCCGCCCTGGTTGCGTGGCTTGGAGCAGCTTGCCGCTGTCCGGGTCCCATGCATCGATGAACGCCCGCGTGGAACGGAACTGAATGGTCCCGTCGATGGGACGATTACTGGTGTTGGACACAAAGTACACGTCCAGGCCGGGGAGCTTGCGATGCAGGAAGCCAAGGCCTGCTATCTGGCCTGCCGCCTGCACGTCTGGCGGAAGAACGGAGTGTAGCACATCCGCAAGCTCAGCAGTCGAGGCGATGAACATGCCGTGGTGGTCGTCTGCTTTGAAGAGCCGATCGGAAACAGCGGCAATTTCGGCCGAATCGTTCTGTTCCATGAGACCGGGAGCCAGCGCTGGAAGCCTCTCCATCGCGATGACTTTGCCTGAGGATACGGCAAAGCTCTCGATCTTTTTGTAGGTTCGCAACGGAATCCTGATTGTAGGAGGAATGATGAGCACCGGGTAGGGTATGGCGCCCAGCTTATCGATGGTGGCGGCATCGATGTAGTCGACGTTATAGCCGGCATCGAGAATCGCCGCCATCATGGCGGGCGTGATGCGTTTCCGCATCTCATCCGTGACCGAATCGTGGCCGGGAGTGAATGCCGCCTGCGCATCGTCTTCAGGAAGGAGGATTGCGATGTCGTTTGCCGGAGCGCCCTGGCGAAGCAGCCAGCTTACGCGCTGGAGGTATTTTGTAATATCGGGCATGACCGGAAACCACGGATTGTGGGAGTTGAAAACCGCAGCCGCGTAGAGCGACCATCCTGGCTCGCCCGCGGCGGGGGCGGAGTACGGGTAGCCATGGCCGACAATCTGGTTGACGCCGAGAAGGAACATGCGATCGGCTTCAGCTTTCATATCAAGGGGGGTAGCGCGAAAGGCGGGGGAATGAAGCCAGGTCCAGGTTTCAGCGGATGTGATGGTTCGGCCGTAGAGGTGGTTGGCTGAGCTAGCCCAGCGGGTGAATGAAAACGTGCGCCACTGCGGCCCTTCGCCCTCAGGGAGGTTGGCAACGGCTTCATCGGCGAGGGTGACTGCGGGCTGGCCATAGGTCTGCGAACGGAAGCGGGTATGGTGAGCCTCGGCAAAGGTTGTGAGGGGCGCGAGGTAGTTCTCGCGAATCAAATCGGAAAGTGTCACGCCCCAGTCGTGACGGACTGCATTGGCCTGTGGCGTTCCCCCGGCCAGCAACTCGGGCAGATGAGGGATGAGATCATAGCCACGCCGCTTTAGATACTCGGCAGGAAGGTTCGCCGTCCAGTCGGAGTCATAGACTTCAAGCGAATCGGAGAACACGGAATAGGGCGGATGGTCGCCGAACGCGTCGACCAGCGGGGTCGCCACATCGGCCAGATGCTCGTCGATGGCGGCACGGGAGAAGTGGTCGAGGACGAAGCCTTCGGCTCCCGCGGCCGGCCGTTTCACCATCTGGCGCGTGTGGCTGGAGATGAAGAAGATGGCGGTGCCAGTGTTGCCTTCAACGGCAATGGAATCGCCGGTAAGATCGAGGGGCTTGGCAGAGGCGGGATCAAAAGACTTCTCAGTACCGGCAACCACAAATGCGGCGATGAAGCTGTCTCCTTCCGCGAGCGGCGGTTTTTCGACCTTGGCGCCATTGATGGGGATGGCCACAACTTTGAGACGGCCCGCGGCCAGAGCCAGGGTTGTTTTGGGGCCGCCATAGGGCCAACCGCTGCCGAGGGTGATGTTGACGCGCAGGCCAAGTGAGCGGGCGGTGGTGTTCACGAAGCTTATATCGTCGAGGAATTCCGGCGACAGATACTGAAGATTCCTGATGCCGGCGGCTTCGTTATCCAGCATCAGCGGATAGACCGGTTGAATCTCAACCCCTCCGATGCCCGCGCCTTGCATGGTCTCGAGCTCTTTGCGGAGTTCGGGCTTGACGACCGCGGGACCGAACCACCACCAGCGCATCATGGGCCGCGCATCCGCAGGCGGATCTTGGAAATGCCTGCGAAGAGCGGTGACGGAGTCCTGTGCAGACAGCGCAGACGAGACAGAGACCAGGAGCGCCAGCATTGCGGACTTGCCGATTACAAAACGACGGACGGTTAATGCGGATTTCTCACGGCAGGTGCAAGAAACGGGAATTGGTGGCTTGGCGACGTCGCGGGAGGGTCTGGAGACCCTCCGTACAGCCGGTCTGGAGACCGGCGCTACTCTAGCCGATGGGCTGTGAGAAATGCAGGTTAGAGCGGATTGGCGCGGTCCAAATATCATCCTATTTTCCCTTCGGCCGGCGGGATCGCGAAACGCTTCTGTCCGGCATCCATGCAGATTGAATCTACTCTCCGATTCTGGCGCGTTGCGTCCGATTTCGCGGCCAGGAGACTAAGGACGAGGGGGCACCGGCCCCTGCGGATTGAACTGACGCGCCAGTTCGGGCGTGGAGTGAACATCCGATACGGCGGGATTGTCCGCCCTGGCCACCTCGACGCCGAAGACATAACTGGGGCCGAACATGTTGCTGGTGAAAATGACGAGCTTCTTATCCGGCAAGAAATGAACATTGGGCTCGAGCCGATAGTTGTGCGCCGCCATGTTGACCAGGTGTTCGGAGTGGAGGAATCCCGGCTGCCAGAATTGAGGATCGTCGATGGCTCCTGGAGAGACGTTAAGCATCTGCGGCCGGAACAGCTCGATCCATTCGCCATCGGGCGCCTTGGCCACCTGCCCAGGGTCACCGCCGTCGCCTGCGAACAAGGTCTCTCCCTGGGTGAGGTTGAAGTGAATCGACCACTCATTGCGCTGAAGATGGTAGGCGACCCGGCTGTGCTTTTCAAGGTTATAGCCAGCCAGGAAGAAGTCTTCTCCCTTGGGGTACTGCCAGTCGTACCAAATAGTTTTGCCATCCAGGCCCCAGAATTCGTGTCCCGCAATCTCCATCGCCATCGTGCGTTTATGCATGAGTTCATTGTGCGTTCCATCGGTGTGAATCATCCAGATGCGATCCACCTTCTGCCATGGGCCTTCGTGACAATACATCAACAGCGTGGGATCGACGGGCGAAAAGAGCATATGCCCGATCCAGTCGGTGGAGTGCAGCAGAGGCGTCACTTTGCCGGTGGTCAGATCGACGGTAAACAGGACCACGGGAATGCGGGCGGCCAGGCGCCGCTCCATCATCTCTCCCTTGCCTTCCGGTTGAAGCAGGGTTCCCGCCTGGGGCACCGCCCTTGTTGAGGTTGTTGCGGGCGTTGGGGTGCCTGTGGGCGGGGTGCGATTGCTTCCATACTCCTGGCTGGCGGGTGTTGCGTTTTCCTCATACGTTCCTACACCCAGGGTTTCGTCGGCATTGATCGTGGCGACGCTCGCGCGGGGAGGCAGCGTCACGAGCTTTGTGACTTCGCCGGAATCGAGGTTTGCCTTGTAGACCGAGGATAGATTTGTGGATGGGTCCGTGCGCGAGAAAAACACGGAGTTGGTCTTGCTGCCCACAACGATAACGCGCATGGCGAATCGATAGGAAGCAGGCGGTCCGGGGACGGTAGCTGCCGGTGGAGGCGGGTTAGGCACGATGAGGCGGGTTTTAAGGCTGACAAGATCCAGGGAACGGATGCCCTCCGGCGCGCTGTAGACCATCTGCCGGCCGTCCGGGGTGAACGCGTTCACATTGAAGTAAAGGCCGGATGAACCGGGCTCATCGGTCAGGCGAATCACACGATGGCCGGTGTCCTTGTCTACCCACGAGGTTGGCGGCCCCTGTGAAAATGCCAGGGCCGACACTGCGGCAAAAAGACCAGCGGCGGAGAGAAATTTGCGAAGCATAGGGAATTGCGCTCCTCGGGGAGGGGATCAAAGCAGCGATTCCGGCAAGACGGAGGCACGCACCTCGACAAACCGCCACGCGATGATTTATACATCTCAAAAGTCAAGGTGGCAACTGTTTTCGTATTGAAAACTGCCGGGTCACGGAATAAAGCGAGCGGCAATTAGGCGCGCAGGCGGCTGCGACAGGAGCGATAATCCGGGCTGCGATGTATCTGGAAGGCGCTTCTCAAAAAGAGTCGAGGTTGATCTCGATCTGCCGCTGCCTCAATAGTTTCCAGGGCAGTTTCGTTCGATGCTGGACAATAATTTCCAATCGGACTAGTATGCTGGCTCATGTTCCCAACAGGCGTCATTCCGAAGGGCGAAGGCCTTAAACGAGACTCCATCACGGGAAATGGATCTGCATTGGTCAAATGGGGACTAAATCCGTGGGCCGTCTTGCCGATAAGCTATTTTGGGCTAGATAACACAAGACTTGCACCACTGGACTCTGCCTGATGAAGAAACTTGCCGGCGCGTTCGTCATTGCATGTTCGTCGATCGCATGGGCTGCGCCGCCGGCCCCATTGACTACGCTGAAAGCGATCCATTCTCTCAGCCATGCGGAAGCGGCCAAGTCCCCTGAGGCGGCTTTCGAAGCCACGGTCACCTATCGCAGGGCCAACGAATCTAATCTGTTTGTGCAGGACGGCGACGAGGCGATTTATGTCTATGCAAAGACAGATTTCAAGATGAGTCCGGGGGATCGGGTACTGATCCGCGGGAAGGTGCACGACACCTTCCGCCCCATTGTCAGCGCCGATGCAGTGACAGTGCTGGGACGCGGTGCGCCCATCACGCCTGTCCCGGCCACCTACGACCAACTGATCCGTTCGGAGCGGGACTGCATGCTAGTGAGAGTCACCGCCAAAGTGCAGAGCGCTGACCCAGTCATCAGTTCCGGCCAGGTGACGACCCACATGCGATTGCTTTTGGACGGCGGGATCGTCGACGTCTATGTCGACAAAGGCGACCGGCAGGTCCTGAATCCAATGCTGGACGCCGAGGTTGAAGCGGTTGGTGTCGCCACGGCGCGGTTCGACGGCAAGATGCAACAGGTCGGGGTGGGACTGGCCGTTTCCTCCCTCGACGAAATCAAGGTGATCAAGCGGTCGGAGAGGGACCCCTGGACACTTCCGCTGACCGAGATGGATCATGTGCTCGACACCTACCACGTAAAGAATTCCAGCGGCCGGGTCCGGGTCCATGGGACCATCACCTACTATCAGGCAGGATCCGCGATTGTGCTGCAGAACGGACAGAAGAGTCTGTGGATCATGACCACCATGGAGGAGCCGCTGCAAGTAGGCTATGAAGCCGATGTCACGGGCTTTCCCGATGCGCATTTCGGGTTTCTGACACTCGTGGGGGGTGAAGTACAGGAGACGGGGGCTTATCGTCCTGTTGCGGCCTTGCCGGTCACTCGCAGCCAGCTGACTGCCAGCAGGAACGTTTTCGACCTGGTTTCCGTAGAGGGGCAGGTAGTGTCGGTGGTTCACGAGAGCGCCCAGGATCAGTATGTCCTGGTTTCCGAAGGCCAGATATTCTCCGCCATCGTCCGACGTTCTCAGGTGGGAAGCGCCCCACCGCCGCCGTTGAAAGATATCCCGGCGGGCGCGCGGGTTAGAGTGACCGGCATCTGCGTTCTGCAGAACTCGAACCCCTTTGAACGTGAGGTGCCCTACGACATTCTTATGCGGTCGCCTGACGATATCGCGATGGTAGCCCGGCCTACGTGGCGCAATGTGCGCAATCTGACCATAGCTGTCAGTTTGTTGCTCGTCGTGTTAATAGTTGTCGGCGCCAGGGCCTGGGTTATTGAACGCAGAATGCGGAGACATTCTGCGTCGCTTGCCGCCGTCGAACAACGGCGCAGCCACATCCTGGAAGACATCAACGGGTCCCGTCCCTTGACCGAGATCCTGGAGCAGATCGCCGAACTGGTCAGCTTCAAGCTTGGTGGCGCACCGAGCTGGTGTCAGGTGGCCGACGGTGCTCGGCTGGGGAATGTGCCGCCCGACGTGGCTAAACTGCGAGTGGCGCATCGGGAGATACCCGCGCGCAGCGGTCCCGCACTTGGCACGCTTTTTGCTGCGCTGCGGCTGGGGTCCGCACCCACTGTCAATGAGGCTGAAACGCTCTCGAGGGGGGTGGAGTTGGCCACGCTGGCCATTGAGACTCGCCGCCTCTATTCCGATCTGCTGCACCGATCGGAATTCGACATGCTGACCGATATCGGCAATCGCTTCTCACTGGAGAAGCTGCTGGACGCTCAGATCGAAAAGTCACGCACGGACGCCTCAATCTTTGGATTGATTTATATCGATCTCGACCTGTTCAAGCAGGTCAACGACCTGTATGGCCATCGCATTGGAGATCTTTATCTCCAGGAGGCCGCGCTGCGCATGAAAAGGCAACTTCGTTCGTTCGATACGCTGGCGCGGCTAGGCGGAGATGAGTTTGCCGCCCTGGTCCCGCGGGTGCGCAATCGTGCCGAGGTCGAAGAGATCTCGCTGCGGCTCGAACAGTGCTTCAATGCGCCGTTTGCTCTCGAGGAGGTCTCACTCCGCGGAGCGGCGAGCGTCGGCATCGCGCTCTTTCCTGAAGATGGGAAAACAAAAGACAGCCTGCTGAACATCGCCGATGCGGCCATGTATGGAAAGAAAAGAGGAAAGCGGCAGGCAGCGGGAAATGCGGCATCCGGAGAGATGCCCACAACGCAGAACTCTCTATAACCAGCAGCTTGTCTGGCATCGGGAACCTGGACAAGCCAACGGCTAGCCTGCATTTCACCACGAACAATGCCTTTTTCCGCAGCCTGTTGGAGCCTGAAAACTCATCCCTTCATGGAAAGCGGTACAGCGTGACGCGAAGGATTGTATTAGGCCGCAATGTCAGAATCTCCCCTTGCGCATCATCGTCGCCTGCGATTTGACGCGTGACCACCCACTTTCCGTCGACGAACTTGCCCTGCTGGACGTCGCCCAGCCCGATGTTTTGCGGCCCCGGAGTATTTGCCGCGAAATCGATGCGAACGCCGCCACCGGCGAAATAATACTCGTCGGGACCTGTAGAGATGAGAATTGCGGCAGCTTCGAGTGGCGGCTCCGGGGTGGCTTGCAATGCGCTCGGA
>Ga0302140_10002060_pt1 | contig 26173 bp, 27 predicted proteins | sample I_Bog_E1_1_FD_202095 | JGI IMG/M metagenome (GOLD analysis project Ga0302140, IMG submission 202095) | Peat permafrost microbial communities from Stordalen Mire near Abisko, Sweden - I_Bog_E1_1 | ecosystem: Environmental > Terrestrial > Soil > Wetlands > Peat | place: Sweden: Abisko, Stordalen... | reverse complement strand
CACCCTCCCAAATGCCAGACCCAAAAGAGTGCGGTATCCTCTGGATCTTCCGCACGCGGATTACTTCCTCAAGGGCAGCATTTACCGCTGCCGAATACGTTTTGGCCGCCAGAATCTGTGTGGCCTCTATCAGCAAGCGCTCGTCCAACACAAGATTTGTGCGTTTCATGTGTATAGGGTATCACCGCATCCGCGCCGGCAGCACGATTTCATCGGGCAACCGTAGTCGAATCACGGTCCAATCTAGCTTTCTGATCCGAATCCCTTTCGCGATACGCCAAACATAGCTGGCGATACATCAAGAGTGACGGCGCAGGGTAGTTCTACCCATGCCGACAAGGATGGAGTAATTCACTTCAAGGTCACTCGTTGGAACTAGCTTGACGGGTGTTTATCGTCGTTAATCCGTTCGGCGCCACAAACCAGCATCAACGGTTGCGGCTAGTCACAATTCCGCAAAGTACGTGCGCTGAACTTTCGCCAGTTTGGTATAGCTACGCTCTGAGCGGGATTTATCAACAGAGTTTTATGCCGTAGGTTGTTGGGATCGCCTATTCGCAGAACCGCCCCACAAAGTGGCCCTGTTATTTTTGGCCAGTTCACACAAATGCACTTCCCGGAAATTCTTATGAAGTTCTGTTTGCTTTACCAAGTCAACCGTGTGATTCCATTCGATTTCATCCATGGTCCCGAAAGACGTGCAACTAACAACGAGCACCGTTTCTATCGGGTAATGTCCCTGGCTTTTCTCTAATAATCGTTTGATTATGAAGTCGGCAAGTTCTTTGACTTTTTCGTGCCAACCAATTGCCTGCGGTTTCAACTCAACCTTGCCCGTTTTAGGATCGCGCTGAAGGTTTCTTGGTCCCCACGAGATGCCGTCAGCATGGCCAATCCTTCGAGACCAGTGATCGTTTTCATGAACCGCACACGTGGCCTCGACTGTAATTTGCTCGGGTATTTTGGCCTTTTCGACCATCAGTTGAGGCGCGAAAAGCAGCGCATCATATGATTGGGATCCGTTCGACCATTGAATTTTGAAACGGTTCCCAGCGCTATATTTTTGCTGAACATAGCTGGCAATCGGCAGGATCTCTTCTATCAGTCGTTTCTCAACTACGGTGGGCCGCGTTCTGATAAGCCCGACGCCGTCCGGTTGAGCCATTATCTGATCGAAAAGATCATACCCTTTTGAACAAAAGCTCAACCCGTCTAAAAGTTGGTCATCAAGTGCGGATAGATCCGGTTGCTCTGGCATAAGAACACTATAGGTCGAAATTGATTCTTGATGGAGAAACAGCACTATCAAAGCTTTCCCAAAATCGCAGTTGCGCTGACGAAGCAAAAGTGCTTGTCACGTCTTGGCCGCATCCTGTACAATGCTGAACGCTGTCCAGCGATTTCCGAAAAGTCTTCGGCCTCTTCACCGGAAATGGCGTTCGAATCGCCCGGGAATTACATTTGGTTCGCCGGATGTCTCACCGGGATGCATTCCATCCCCTTTTCATGACACGAGTCGTGCTAGCAGGTGTCCGGTACAGCGAGGCGATTACTCGCGAGTATCGGCACTTCACGACTGGGCAATTACTCTAACGGCCGACTACGCCCCCTCATAGCACGAAATCACACGAAGGCCAGGGCATAAGGCCGATCACGCTTGTCGATTAGTTAACAATCTGAAGCTCGAAGCGATGATCAACCTTCACTGCCCGTTTCACGGGTAAAGCGGGCGCATGAGCTCTGACCGTAGCGGTAATTTCTTCGTAGTTTGCTCTGCATCCAGCTATTACGGCGGTAAGCGCACCTTCTGCGAGGGGAAGCCGATTGCCTTGCACCGTGTGGTAAACAGATGGCAAAGCGCTGCCGGTCGAAAAGACACGAAATTCCTGCTCGTATTCCCAGCACTGCGATTTCGTCAACGCCATGTCCATGCCTGTTTCTGAGCTGATCGTGGAGATCCATTGAGGGTACGTCGTTTGGTATCTGACTTTCATGGCAGAAATGAAAGGATTCTTGTCTGTGGCGAATTCTAGACAAATGCCGGAATGATTTTCGGCGTAATGGGACCACATCAATATGCAGCACGGGTCTGGCGTTAGACAGTATATCCGCCTTGCGACAATCATCTTCTCGATAGCGTCGCAAAGACCCTTTAAGAACTGTTGGGCATAGACTTCATCAGTTCGTATGCGGTTCTCAAGTTCTAATTTAAGATCACCTCGGAGGGGAGCGCTAGCATGGCTATGAAGCCAATCCATTGCGTGTCGAAATGTTGCTGGGTCTTTGAGTGGTTCTGGATCGAGCGTTGGAAAGCAGTCCCAAGGATCATTAAGGTTGGAAGGATCTGAGCAATAGATTCTCTGATCGCGAAGTGTAGCGGATAGCCTATCGGCGCGGAATTTTTCGTAGTGATACAAACTCTTGATCCCAAGAGCATTCGCAAAAACCGGTGGTGTTGGCATTCTTTCTAATTTATTCGGCGGCGGTCTTTTTCGGATCTTTCAATCACTTTCTTCAACGAGTTATTCTAGCTCTCGTTGATCAGGGACACGGAATTTAAAATGTTGCGTCCGATAATACCGATTTCCTGGTCAATCAGAAGGAACGGGCCACGGAATCTGCGATCGAGAAAAGCCATTTCCGCGTGGGCGGCGAGGGCGGAATAGCTGCTTCCTTCAAAGCCGATCAGCTCATAGGACTTCCCAGGGATGCCAGACAACCCCAATTCCCTGGCAGCCCAGAGCGGCAACAAAGTCACGTCTGCTCCTGTGTCGATTAGCATTGGAACGCTGGCCTTAGCCTATCCGCTCTCGGGGTTCAAGAGTGAAACCCGTGCAACTGGTGCAGGCGGGTCGAATCCGGTCGAATCGTAAGAAGGCATGAAACTACGGCTGGATGACCTGCATCTCGAAATCGGCCGCCTGCTCTTGCAGGGCCAAGCGCGGACTTCGAAGATGGATACGTCCGTTTGCTGCTTCGGAATCTGGAACGACGACATACACCTTCGCACCCTCGGGGATGTGAACTTCGGAATTCAACCTGATTTGCCCGTGCTCCACGACGCCTTCAAATGTTTGTGCGCCCATATCCCGCATTGTAACGGACTTCCGATCCGCTACTTGCTGGGCGTTGAGGATTGGGGCTTGCGGGTTTAGATCGTGTGTTACGGCGTACTGTTTACGATTCGTCCAGCCTTTACATAGTGCGACAGTCTTCACCCTCGAGAGGCTCGTCCGCTTCCGTGGGCTTATCTTAGCGCTTATGAGGGGTCACCCCGCAACGCCCCGAAGAATTGAAAAAGGCTCACGCCGTCTTTACAGTACACAGAACGCCGTGCCCTTGCCGCCGAAACGTGGTAAAACGCTACGATGGAAGCAAGGAGAAACCGTCCATGCAATTAAACGTCCCCCCCCGATCTCGAAACGCTCATTAACAAGCGTCTTTCCAGTGGCGGCTACACCAATGCCGAGGACGTGTTGCGCCGTGCCCTTGAAGCGCAGGATGCGGAAGAAAGCTGGACCGACGAGGAACGCCAAGCATTAGCGGCTCATATCGAGCAAGGCTATCTACAGGCCGAGCGCGGCGAACTGATCGACGGCGCTCAGGCCCGCCGTGGAAAAATGAGAGTGATGGCTAAAGGGGCAACAATTCCGGCCACCAGCGCACACAGCAAGAGCACCAAACGGGAGGCCTCACTCAGTTGATTTTTAGCGGCCATCACAAAGAGCCTTTTCGAACGAATTGCACTGTTTTTCCTAACACCCTTTTAATCGTCGATCAATGACATTGCCCCGGAGCCGGTAATTTCGTAGTCTGGAGGCATGGAAGTACATTTCACACCTGAGCAGGAAGCGAAGCTAACGCAGCTAGCCACTAATACCGGCACCGACACTGAACGTCTGGTAAGGGAAGCCGCTTTGCGTCTGCTTGCAGGAAATGGCGATACCCCTGAAGTGCCACAACCCTCTCGCGCCAATCCGTTGCCGATTTGGAGTCTTGGTGTGATGGGTTCTCTTCACCGGCGCCACATTTATGACGATGTCCGTTGAGCCGGCAGTGGTTGACGCAAACATTTTGATTTACGCGCTCGACGCTGACGCGCCGCAACACTTAGCTTGCCGCACATTGCTTGATGCCTCCGGCCCTCATTTTGGGCTTGCTCCCAGTTCTCGGAGCTGAGATTGACGCTTGGCTGAACCGGCACAGGCTGAAAAGCGTCCAATGGTACGAGGACCGCGGGAAGGACAAGATTTACGGCGCTATTCGTAAGCTAATCGCGCACACGGCCTCTACTCTTCTTTCAGCCCCAAAAATCCAGTCACAAGTTTTGAAAAAAACTTGAAAATACCTATAACTTCATTCTCCTCAGCCGCTTACCGGGAATTTTAACCCTCCAACAACACCCCTCTGCGTTCAGCCTACTTTCCGCCTTGAAGTATTTTGAAGCCAGAAAAGCCCATAAAGGGCCTTCCATTTCTCCGCAAGGAAACCATCTATGAACCGCAAAGAACGCCGTGCCGCCGCGCACAAAGATCGCAAGCTCGCCCGCAAAGCCGGCTTCCCCTCTCCCGCACCAATTCCAACACCCGCTCCCGAGCCCGTATCCGTACCGGCTCCCGAACCTCCCAAACCCGTCACCCCCATCTCCGACGCCCAACTCGCCGCCAACCGCGCCAATGCGAAGCTCTCCACTGGCCCGAAGACCGGCGAAGGCCGCGCCATCTCGTCGCAAAACCGCACCACCCACGGTCTCGCTCGTCACAACGGCGTCTTCGTCCTCCTTCCTACCGAAGATCCCAATGGCTTCGAAGCGTTAAAAGCCTCTCTCGCCGCCGAGCACCAACCGTCCACCGAAACCGAATCCATCTTAATCAACAGCATGGCCGAATCCCATTGGCTCGCCAATCGCGCTCAAACCCTTCAAAACACCTGCCTCGACCCCCAAACCGGCCAAATCACCGACGTCGGCCTCTTCTCGCTCTACCTCCGCTATCAAACCACTCACACCCGCGCCTTTCACAAATGCCTCAATGACCTCGTAAAGCTAAGATCCGAAAGGCGCAGAACCGCAAATGGCTTCGAAGCGCAAGAACGACAAAAGGAGGAATTGCGTATCAAAAACGAACGCCACGAAATGAAAAAAGATCATCATGAATGGGACGTTCGCATCAAAGACGCCACGCTCTGCCACCGCGCCGGCCAAAACGTCGCCAACTTTAACAAAGCCGCCCTCGAAAATCCCAACTTCGACGCGAAATACATCGCCGAAGTCGACCGTCTCCTGCAAAATGGTCGCCCGGAGGTCGCCAAAACCGCCGCTGCCTGATCGCAAACCTGTCCACCCTCCGCTCCTTGCTATAGTTCCGCGCCACAAGACCGCCAGTAGTCCACACTGAAATGTGATGAGATCAAGCAGAGGAATATTTAGGACATGGTGAAGCCGGTTTGCGTTGCACCCACCGCCGATATCTGTGGTGAAGGCGCGGTATGGCATGCGGAAGAAAATGCTGTCTATTGGACCGATATCAATCGTTTTCTGATTCACCGTTTCGAGGCTGCCACCGGAAACGTCAAAACGTGGTTCTTTGAAGAGCCAGTAACGGCCATGATTTTGACCAGTGCTCCCGGAACATTGGCGGTCGTCCTTGGATCGCGTTTGATTTTGTGGGAGCCGGCCAACGATGGGCGTCGCAACTATGGTTTTCAATTATCCGGCTGGCCGCAAGTGCGCTGCAACGATGCGCGCGCCGATCCGCGCGGATCGCTTTGGATCGGATCGATGTGGAATAACGTCAACGCCGACGGATCTCCCGGCGATTTGCAGAACGGTCACGGCGAACTCTTCCGGCTCGATCCGGATTTGAAGATAACTCAGTGGCGGGAAAAACTAGGGATTGCCAATACGCTGGCTTGGAATCCGCAGCGCACAGCGTTCTATTTCGCCGATAGCATGGCGAACACGATTTATCGGTATGACTATGACGCGCAAAGCGGTGCAATATCGAACGAGCGTCCGTTCTTCAAAGATTTTCCACGCGGCGCGCCCGACGGTTCTGCCATGGATGCGGATGGATACTTATGGAATTGCCGGTACGGCGGCGGTTGTGTAGTTCGAGTCGCGCCCAATGGAGCAATCGACCGGGTGGTGGAAATGCCAACGCCCAATGTCACCACTTGCACATTCGGCGGTGCGGACTTGCGCACCTTGTACATTACGACGGCCGCCGCCGGCGCAAAACCGGGCGACCGGTTTACCGGCGGTTTGTTTACTTTGCAAGCCGAAACACCCGGACAGGCGGAGAACCGCTTTTTACTCGCTTAGGCGGGAACGGAGATCGGCAAACTGCGCGAGTTGCAATTGCTCGGCGCGCAAGCCCGATTCAGGCATAGCGTCGATAGCGGTACCGTAGAACGGGCGTAAATTATTGCGCAGCGTTTTGCGTTTGTGGGTGAAACAACGGCTCACGAATTTAAGCAGGGCAGGCAGATCCGCCGTAACTTCCCCGCGGCGTGTTAGCCGTAGCGCCGCTGAATCGACCTTGGGAGGCGGAGAAAAAGCCGCAGGTGGGACTTTGCACACCAACTCTACTTCGCAAACGGTTTGCGCCGCCACCGTGAGGTAGCCGTAATCGCGCGAATGCGGTTTGGCGAGCAGCCGCTGGGCCACTTCCCACTGCATCAGGAACACAGCGCTGGGAAATTGTTCGTCAAGCTGCAAAAAGCGTTCGATGATGGGTGACGTAATATAGTAAGGCAAATTGCCCGCAAGGGCGGCAGGTCCCCACTGAGCCAAGTCAGTGGCCAGCACGTCGGCGCGATGAATGTAAAGGTTCGGACAGCCGGCGAATTTGCGGGTCAAATATTCGGCCAGTCGCGCATCCAGCTCAATCGCATGGAGTTCGTTGCACAGCGGAAGCAAGTGGCGCGTAAGAGCGCCGCGCCCAGCGCCGATTTCGACGATCTTTCCAGGATTTAATTGCACCGCCGCGGCGATTTGTTGAAGAATCGTTTCCGATGCAAGGAAATGCTGACCGAGCTTGCGAGGCAAGCACAAGTGTAGAACAAGTAGTTAGCCCGATAATGTTGAAGGGATGAATCAAACCGGTTCCATGGAAGCACAACTGGCGGCAGCGCGCGAAGAGATTAATCAGTTGAAGGCGGAGCTTCGTGCGTCGGAGAAAAACATTGCGCGATTGCTTGCGATGTTTGAAGAGCAGCAGCGTTTTGCGAAGCACCAGCAAGCGGCACTGGTGCGAATTGAGAACGTCGTCACGGAAGTTGTCACGGGACGGATTTGGCGGACTCTTAAGGCGGTGGGCTCAATCATCCAGCGGGTTATCCCGGGCTCGGGGAAATCGGTACATGGCGAGAGGCTGATCGCTCGCAGGAACACCATCCTGGTATGCGACGAGCCGCTGCCGGAAGAGCGCAATCCGCGTAGCGGCAAAATAACGGTGCGCGGCTGGGCTGTCGCGGAGGGCGGCGTCGATTGCGTTCAAATTCGCGTTGAGGGTCTGCCGTTGCTGGAAACACAACCCAATATTCCGCGGCCCGATGTGCAGAAGTTACACCCCGAATTGGATAAATCCGGCCGCGCTGGGTTTTCCATCCGCTTTGATTCCGAAACCCTGCCGAAAGGCAGACATCGCGTCCTGCTGCGGGCGCTGGTGCGCGGCGAAGTTGTTCGCGAAACGCTCACCTTTGTCAACATCGACCACGATGGCGGGTTTGTTTCCGATTACGACCGCTGGATTCACGAATTCGAGCGCCCGGATTCACAATTGATCGATTTAAAGCTGTCCTCCTTCACCCAGCGTCCTCTCATCAGCCTTGTCATGCCGGTTTACAACACCAAACCTCAAGACTTGGAGGCCGCGATTGAATCGGTAATGGGCCAGTCTTACGAACAATGGGAGTTGTGCATTTGCGATGACTGTTCTCCGCACGAAGCTACGCGGGAAGTGCTGCGCACATATGCTGCACGCGACGCGCGTATAAAAGTGCACTACGCGGCTGAACAAGGGGGCATCTCACGAGCTTCGAATTTGGCGTGGGGGCTGGCTAATGGGGATTATATTGCGCTGCTCGATCACGACGATACTCTTGCACCACAAGCGCTGGCGTTCGTCTGCGAAGCAATCAATCGGAACCCGGAAAGCGATCTTTTTTACAGCGACGAAGACAAGATAGACGAAACCGGCTCGCGCTTTGAACCGTTCTTCAAGCCTGATTGGTCGCCAGACCTGCTACTTTCGGAAAACTATATTTGCCACCTGCTGGTGTTGCGCCGCGATCTGGCGGAGAAAGCAGGCGGATTCAACCCGTCATTTGATGGTAGCCAGGATTACGACTTGGTGCTGCGCGCGTCGGAGAAGGCTGCGGGCATCTGCCATATCCCCCGGGTTCTCTACCACTGGCGGACGGGCGAATCTTCGACAGCCAGCGGCATTGAGAATAAGAGCTATGCGATTGAAGCGGCGCGGCTCGCTATCGAGGAACACTGCCGTCGCGTCGAGTCCGGCAATAAAGTCGAGCCAGGTGCGGTCGCCGGACGTTGGCGCGTGCGTTATTCGATTGACACGCGCCCGCGCGTGAGTATCATCATTGCATCCGGAGGCAAAGTTGATATTCTGCGCACCAACCTGGAAAGTATTTTCGCCAAAACTTCCTATCCCGATTATGAGGCCGTGATTGCCGACAACTCAAAGAGTGGTCTCATTGAGAAGCTGGTGCATCAACAGCAGAGCGGCCGCGCAAACCTGCGCTATATCGACATGCGCAATCAGCCGTTCAATTTTTCGGCGATTAATAATGCCGCCGCGCGCGAATGTAAATCTCCGCTGCTGCTGTTTCTCAACGACGATACCTCTGTCATTAATTCGCATTGGCTGGAAGCGATGGCCGAACTCGCAATGCGGCCCGAGGTAGGCGCGGTCGGAGCCAAGTTGCTTTATCCCAACGGCGCCATCCAGCATGCCGGCGTGGTCATGGGCCTCTACGATAACTGCGGCCATGCTTTCAAGGGTTTGAATGGAGCGGTAGGACACTACTTTGACTTTTCGGACGTGATTCGCAACGTGAGCGCGGTCACCGGCGCCTGCTTCATGACAAGGGCGGAGGTTTTCTGGCAAGCGGGTGGTTTCGACGAAACGCAGTTTGCGGTCGCGTTTAACGACGTCGATCTGTGTCTGAAAATGGGCAGTTTCGGATACCGGATACTGTACACACCGCACGCGGTTCTGTATCATCACGAATCCCTTTCGAAAACGCCTAAGGATTTGATCCCGCATCCGGCCGAGGTCGCAGCCATGAAATCGAAATGGGGCCAAGTCATCGCTCATGACCCTTACTACAGCCCTAATCTAACGCGGGTAGACGAAAACTATTCTTTGCGCACAATGATGCCGCGCTAAGGCGCACTGGATTCCACTTCCTTGAGTTTCTTCTTGAGTTGGTCGTTTGCCGGGTCCTTCTCCATCGCTTTTTTGTAGGTTTCTATAGCCAGTTGCTTTTGTCCGGATTTTGCATAAGCTTCGCCCAAGTTGGCGTAGGCAGCGATCGAATCGGGATACATCTGCACGTTCAGCTTGCCCAGGTTGATCGCCTCCGGAAGATGGTTATCGCCGAGGAGTTCGTCCGCCCATTGGTCGATAGCGCCCTCATCGAGTTTAAAGTCCGGTTTCTCCTTTTGCATCGCCGCATAAATCTCGGCCGCGTGATCGAACCCTTGCCGGCCGATCTCGGTGCGAAAGCCCTCGAACGAGAGAGGTACGCCCTTAGCGGCACGATAGTTCACGGTCATAAAGTGTTTCGGCACGCCAATTTCCGCCGGCGTCTTCTTCAAATAAGCCATGGCCGCGGCATCGTGCTTGAGATAGGCGTTCAAGAATTGCAAGGTGTAACGGGCAATCCAACTGTATCCGGTGATGCCATCCTCGCGCTCGTAATCGGCTTTATGCACTTCGGAGAAGTGTTTCCAAACCTCCTCGTTGCGCTGATACATGGAACTGTGCTCGGTATGGGTAAGGCCCAGCATATGTATGGTCACCAGATCGCCGTGCGTCCAGGCGTTCAAGACATTTGGGCCATCGCTCTTGCTGCCTTGGTTGAAGTAACGCGCTTGATCTTCGAGCGTGATCTCGCCCTGTGCGAAAAAGAGCAGCGGAATCGTCATCTGCTCGGGATGCACATCGCCGGCTTGTTTTACCAGCCCGGCGTAGTAACGCATGCTGCCGTCCAGCGCAACCAGTGCATCAATCCGGTTGTCGCGCGCGGCGGCGAACAGGTTTGAAATTCCTCCCCAACTGAAGCCGGCAACTGCCACCGCCGACATGTCTGTGTCCGGCAAAGTCTGCGCGTAGCCGATGAGAAAGGAAATATCGCGAGCTTGCGCGTTGATCCCGGCAACATCGTCGGTCATGCCTCGCGTCACTGCGCCCATGTCCGGACTCGCTACCACAACGTAGCCATGACTGGCCAGATACTCACAGAGATCGGCATTCTCCCATGACATGGCCGAGAAACTAGGAGCGTAAATCACCACCGGAAATCGGCCTGCCGCCAGCGGTGCATCACGCACGGCCCAAAGGGGCGTTGCCAGCGTGGGCGTCATGCCATCAATCCACTCTTTCGCTTCCGCCGGCATTTTGGGCTTGCCGAAACTGGTCTCGGTAGCCATAAGATTGCCGTAATCCCCGACCGTCAAGGGCTTGCCAGCCGCGTTCTTGGCGGGATACCAGATCAGCGTTTGCAGCGGCCTTGCACGCTCGCCCTGATATGGTTTGCCAAGCTCGTCGGTTGCATAGCGGTAAGTGCGTGAGTAATCGTATTGCTCCACTACTTTCAGGCCGACTTGATGCTGCCCGGGCTTCTCGGTGAAGTGGAAGAGCGGCGTGCTTTGGGCAAAGGCCAGCAATGACGAGCAGAACAGGGGAAGACAAACGCGAATAGGCATGTAAGGAATAGAATACAGGCATGGACCTAACCATCAACGGACGCCGAACTACCATTCAGAGCGACCCCGAGCGTCCGCTCCTATGGGTCCTGCGTAATGAACTCGATCTCACCGGCGCCAAATACGGCTGCGGCGAGGGGCAATGCGGCGCTTGTACGGTCTTGGTGGACGGAGTGGCGGTTCGCTCGTGCATCACGCCGCTCTATACAGTTGCCGGCCGCGAGATTTCCACGATTGAAGGCCTGGCCGATGGTGAACGGCTCCACCCGCTGCAGCAGGCCTTTCTCGATTGCGATGCCATGCAATGCGGCTATTGCACGTGCGGCATGATCATGTCCGCCGTGGCGCTGCTGCGCAAGTCCCCTGCCCCATCCGAAACAGAGATCAAACAAAACCTTGATGGCAATATTTGCCGGTGCGGTACCTATAACCGGATTGTAGAAGCCGTGCACAAGGCCGCAGGCGTGATGAAAGTATCTGCCAAGGAGACTCAGCATGCTTAAGCTGACTCGCCGGAGTTTCCTCGAAAGCCTTGGCGGCGGCTTGCTTGTGCTGTTCACGTCAAGCAAGGAAGCAGCGGGGCAGGAATCCGGCACCCACCGCCGTTCCCACGAAGACCTCCCGCCGGAAGTCTCCGCATGGCTGCATATCGCCCTCGATAACAGGATTACCGCATTCACGGGTAAGGTTGAAGTAGGCCAAAACATCCGCACCTCCCTTACGCAAGCAGTGGCGGATGAACTGCGCTGTTCACCCGCCGTAGTCACGCTCGTTATGGGAGATACCGATCTGGTTCCCTGGGACATGGGCACGTTCGGTAGCCGGTCGACTCCCACCATGGCGCCGGTAATGCGCAAGATGGCCGCCACGGCGCGCGAAGCGTTGCTAAGCCAAGCATCGCTGGAGTGGAATGTCGAACGCGAACATCTGCGCATGGAGGGCGCCTTCGTGCTGAACGGCGCTGCCAACCATCGCGCCTCGTATGGCGAACTGGCGGCCAAGATCGATTGGGTAAAAGTGGTGGGCAACGCCGATGTCGTGACAGCGCCAATTCATTGGCAGGTGGCGGGAACAGACTTACCGAAAATCAACGCGCGCGAAATGGTTACCGGCAAGCACAGATTTGTTTCCGATCACAAACTCCCGGGCATGCTCTACGGGCGTGTTCTGCGCGCACCATCGTTCCGCGCGAAACTCGTTTCGGTCGATACCCGTGCCGCCTCAAAAATGCCCGGCTTAACTGTCGTACACGAAGGGGACTTCGTTGGCGTTGCCGCGACCGATGAAAGGCTTGCGGAGAAAGCGCTGGCCAGTCTCGAAGCCAAATGGGAGGAGTCTCAGCCAAAGAGTTCCGATTCGGCGCAGGGTCTAGTGTTCGGCAACAGTAACGACGACACTATCGTGAAAAGCGCTTACCAAGTAGCCTACATCGCGCATGTACCGCTTGAGCCTCGAGCCGCGGTTGCCCAATGGAATGGCGGCAAGCTAACCGTTTTCGCGGGCACCCAAGTTCCTTTTGGCGTTCGCTCTGAATTAGCAGGCGCGTTTGGCTTAGCCGAATCAGACGTGCGTGTCCTCATGCCGGACACGGGTTCAGGTTATGGCGGCAAGCATTCGGGCGAGTGCGCTATCGAAGCCGCACGTCTGGCCAAAGTGGCCGGCAAACCCGTCAAACTAATTTGGACCCGCGAAGAAGAGTTTACCTGGGCCTATTTCCGTCCCGCAGGCCGTATCTACGTCACTAGTGGAACCGGAGCTAACGGCAAAATCAACTCCTGGAACTTCGTAAACTGGTCCTCTGGCCCCGCGGGAATCAAAACTCCATACGAAGTGGACGAAACACGGAGAGCTGAGCAATTTCTGGAAGGCGATTCGCCGCTGCGCGTTGGTTCTTACCGCGGCCTGGCTTCTACCGCCAACCACTTCGCGCGCGAATCGCACATAGATGAGATCGCTGCCAAGATCGGTGTTGATCCGCTCACCTTCCGCCTCAATAATTTGAAGAACGACCGTCTACGCGCCGTCCTCGAAGCTGCCGCCAACCGTTTCCAGTGGGCCAAACAAACGCCGACAGCCAATCGCGGCTTCGGCCTCGCTTGCGGCTTCGATAAAGGCGGCCATATTGCATGCTGCGTGGAAGTCTCCCTCGGGCCGAGCCGTCAGCTCAAAGTGGAACGTGTCGTCGCGGCTTGGGATTGCGGCGCAATCGTCAATCCAAATCATCTGCGCAACCAGGTGGAAGGCGCGCTGGTCATGGGGCTTGGCGGCGCGCTGTTTGAAGAGATTGAACATGCCAATGGCCGCATCTCAAATCCGCGGCTCTCCCAATACCGTGTGCCGCGCTTTAGCGATATCCCGAAAATCGACGTTATTCTGATCGACCGCCGCGATGTTCCATCCGCCGGAGCCGGCGAAACGCCAATCGTGGCCATCGCCCCAGCCATCGCCAACGCTATCTTCAGCGCGACTAAGCTGCGCCTTTATTCAATGCCTCTGTTGCCTGCGCTGGCAAAAGCGTAAATGGAGGGCACCCGATCTCCTTGCAACAATGAAGAAAGCGTTGCAAACATCTTCACGTTCACAACTTGCTCTTATCTTCGATATGGACGGCGTGTTGGTTCACTCCATGCCGCTGCACACGCTCGCCTGGGAGCGTTACCTGGCCGGCTTAAGCATCACCATCGAGAATCTGGAACAGCGCATGCATGGTAAGCGCAACTCCGAACTGGTGCGCGACCTGATTGATCCGAACCTACCGGAAGAAGTCATCTTCCACCACGGCGCGGAGAAAGAGCGCTTGTTCCGCGAAATGATGATCGCCGACGGCTTGAACCAATACGCCATTCCCGGCGTTCAGGAGTTTCTCATCCGACATCGCGAACTGCCGAAGGCGGTCGCCTCCAACGCCGAACCGCAGAACATCGACTTCGTTCTGGAGCATTTCCATCTGCGCCCCTACTTTCCAGTCACGGTCAACGGCATGCAAGTCGCCAGGCCCAAGCCGTTTCCCGATGTCTTTCTCGAAGCCGCGCGGCAACTGAACAAAGCGCCTAATCAGTGCATCGTCTTCGAAGATTCGCCTACTGGCGTGGAGGCGGCCCGTGCCGCCGGTATGCGAGTGGTAGGCGTGGAAACCACACCCACCCAATTCCAAGGCATTGAGCTCAAGATCAAGAATTTTCTCGACCCCGCTCTTGAACCTTGGATGGCTCAGCAACTGAACCCCTGACGGCTGTGCGCTACAATCCCGGTCATGTTCTCAGGTATTGAACATTTTGCCATCGCTTCGCCCAATCCCAAGTCGCTTGCGGAGTGGTATGTGACGAATCTCGAGTTCGCTCTGATATTCGAATACGCCGGCAATTACTTCGTGGAAGCGAAGAACGGCGTAATGATTGAAATCATTCCGGGTGAAGGGGAACACGGCACGCCCACGCCCAAGACTCCTGGCATGCGACATATCGCGATCGCGGTGGATGATTTTGATCTAGGCCTGGCGCAGTTGAAAAAGCTTGGCGTTCAGTTCGCGGGCGAGCCGTATGAAACTTCGGGGAACCGTCTGGTCTTCTTTCACGATGGCGATGGCAATCTGCTCCATATGATCAAACGCGGGAAACCCATGCCTCGGCCCGGCGCTTAAGGCATTTGCTTGTTAAATAAGGTTTTCAAAGCATTCGCTTACCCGGACTTCCGGGTGATGTGGTTTGGCGCTTGCACTTCGAGCATCGGCACGTGGATGCAAATCCTGGCGCAAAGCTGGCTCGTGTATAAGCTTTCGAATTCCCCGTTCTATCTGAGCCTGGACACTTTCTTCGGTCAAGCCCCTATCTTTCTGTTTTCCTTGTTCGGCGGCGTGTTCGCAGATCGCGTCAGCCGCCGCCGCTTGCTGCTCGTCTCGCAAGCCATACAACTCACTTGCGCTTTTACGCTATCGTTTCTGGTGAAAACAGATCTGGTCCGGGTCTGGCAGATCTGGTGCTTGTCATTCACCGTTGGCCTGGCCCAATCTTTCGGCGGGCCGGCCTATTCGGCGCTGGTGCCGACGCTGGTCGGCAAAGAGGATTTGCAGAATGCCATCGCCCTCAACTCGATTCAATTCAACTTGGCGCGCGTCGTTGGACCGGCGTTAGGTGGAATCGCACTGGTCAAACTGGGCGCTTTCTGGTGTTTTGCACTGAATGGCGTCTCGTTCCTCGCCGTGATCGCTTCCCTGCTCGCGATCCGCCCCACTTTCGTGCCAGGAGGTGCGCAGGAATCCGTCATGGATAGCATGCGCCAGGGTATCGATTTCATGCGCAAAAGGGAAGGCATGATTAGTCTGATTACGCTGGCATTCTTCATCTCCATGCTTTCCTATCCGCTGATCACTTTCTTGCCCGTTATCGCGCGCGAAGTATTTCACGGCACATCAAATACTTTCACGCTTTTTCTATGTCTCTCCGGCGCTGGATCGGTGACCGGCGCGCTCTTGATCGCGGGGCGGACCGCCCAAGCCGGGCAGGCAGGCAAATCTCTCCAGGCTTTGGCCGTGTTGGGCGTGACCATTGCCACGGTTGCCCTATCGCGCTTCCTGCCGCTGACCACCGGCGCCATTTTTCTGGCCGGAGCGCTATTGATGGTTGTGTTCGCTCTCAACACATCTCTCGTGCAATCGTATGTCAGCGATGCCATGCGCGGGCGCGTGATGAGCGTTTACAACGTGGCCTTCCGCGGCGGCATGCCTATTGGCAGCGTCGTCTGCGGCTTCTTGATTGAGAAGACTTCCGTTCCGCTAGTAATGGCCGGCAACGGCGTGCTTGTACTCATCCTCGCCTTGTATTACCTGCTCGTACAAAAGAAACTGGCGAAACTCTGAAACCCCGGACACGTCGTTTCTAAAATGAAGGTAGTGCTTCTAAAACGTATTCTTATCTCCTTTCTCGGCTGCCTTCTGCTCGCTGCGCAGCCTTCATCAGAACTTATTTCCGCCAGAGACCATCAGGATCTGGCTGCCCTGAACCGCATCATTGCGCAGTATGATCAAGCTGTGAAAGCGAACTCACAATGCGCTGAGTGCCTATACAAACTAGCGCTCGCCAATTCCTATGCCGCCGAAGTGGCCATGGAAACACACGACAAAAAGAAATCAGAAGCGTATGCCGAAGCCGGTATGGATAGTGCGCAAAAGGCCAGCATGGCAAACGGTAACAACGCCGAGTTCCATCGCTTGCTGGGTGAACTGTGCGGCCAGGTAATTCCGGCCAATCCGATTTTCGGCGCGCTGAAATATGGCCAGTGCGCCAAAGATGAAATCGACAAAGCCATTCAACTCGATGGCAAACTGGCGCTAGCATACGTCAGCCGCGGCGTAGGCAATTTTTATCTGCCGTCTTCCATGGGCGGCGGTCTCGATATCGCGCTGAAAGACTTTGATAAAGCGCTCACGCTCGATCCGAAACTCGCCGAAGCATATCTTTGGAAAGGCGTTACGTTGCGCAAGGCCAACCGCAATGCGGACGCACGGCAGGCTTTTCAAAGAGCTCTCGACCTCGACCCGCACAGACTTTGGGCCAAACAGCAGTTGGATAAAACGCCGGCGAGTTGATGGTGCGTAGCGCGTTGCTGTGCTTTGCTATCTTCGCAGCCGCCTGGCTGGAATTTACCGTTTTTCCGGGCCATAGCTACCTGGAAGGAGACACGCAACTTTATTTGCCGATGCTGGAACGGGTGGACACGCCGGGTCTTCTTTCGCGAGACCTGGTTGCCACGAATCCGACGTTATCTCTGACCGCCTACGACGAAGCGGCCATACTGCTGCACGAAGGCGCGCACCAAACGTTTCGTCGCGCCCTGCTTGGTCAACATTTTGTATTTCGCGTCGCCGCGCTTATCGGCATTTTCTTGCTGGCGCGCGCTACGGGGCTCAGTCATCTCTTTGCGTTCATTGTGGCTGCCATGGTCAATCTCGGCGCCACATTAGCGGGGCCGGCCGTCTCGTTAACCGAGCGTGAACCCATTCCCGCGGCCTTCGCCTTCGGATTAACCCTTCTCGCCATGGGCTTGCTGGCCCACGAAAAGCCTCTGTTAGCTGGTGTGGCCGGCGGAATCGGTTTTCTCTACGACCCGATTTTGGCGCTACCGTTTTGGGCTGTATTGCTAGCGGCGTTCTGTTTTGAGCCAAATCTTCGCCGCTTGATTCGGCCGACGCTGCCCGTCTTTTTGGTATTTCTGTTGCTCCTGGCAAACCTCGCGCAACTTCAACCTGGCACCGGCGGCGATCCTGTTTTCGCACGTATGTCATCGCAACTAACAGTCTTTCAGCGCACGTTTGCCCCACATCTCTACGTCAGCCTTTGGCCGGCTGGCGACTTGTACCAATTCATCGCGCTGTTTGTTTTCGCGTTGTGGGCAGCGGCGCGCTGTGCACCTCTGCTTAACGCCTGCTTCCGCTGGCTGGTTTTGGGCAGCGGCTTGTGCGGCTTGTTGTCGATCCCGCTCTCCTATCTGCTGCTCGACATAAACCATTTTGCGTGGGCCGCCCGGCTGCAACCGGCGCGCATGCTTCTTTTCACCGTCGCCGCTGCCGCGCTGCTCTTCGGCCTGGCGGGCATGCGCGCTGTCTTACTTCGATCCTTCTGGGAAGCGTTGGCTTGGTTTTCTCTGCTTTTTTCACTCCCTGTGAGCACTGGCATCTTTGATTTTTTGCGCGTCACGGATGCACAGCGGCTCAGCCGGTTCTCCATCGCCTTGGCCCTCGCGGCTTTGCTTACTAGCCTGCTCGCTGCCTTCGCTTCCGGCTCAGCGCGCTTCTTGACTCTCGCCGCGCCTCTTCTGGCAGCGCTGGCGTTAACGCGGGTACCCGCACTGCTGCCTCCTCCCATTCCCTTTCGCGAATCGCTCGGCCAAATGGCGCAATGGGCCGATGGCGCTACTTGGGGCAGCGCCGTTTTTCTGTTTGCCGACGCCGGCCGCGAAAATTATCCCGGCGTTTTTCGCGCCCAATCGCGCCACGCGCTCTGGGTGGACTGGAAAAGCGCGCAAGCAGTTTTGTATTCGGAATCGGCGGCGTCACATTGGCAAGAGCGCTGGGAGCGCACCATGGACCGTGGCTTTTCGCCCGACAGATTGGAGAGCTTCTTGCCTTTACCGATTGACTATTACGTACTCCGCCGGCAGAATCAATTGGCGAGCGCTCGTTCAGTGTTTACGAACCGCGATTTTGTAGTGTACGACGCACAGGATTTGCGCAACGCTGCCAAGCCTCTGCGCTAGCGCAGAGCGGGGATGCCTAACCGTTCAAATTAATCCCCAACTTCTTCAACTCTTCCGCGTAATACCGCTTATGCAGCAAATCGTACTCTTCTCCGCCCTCGGCAATTTCCCGCTTCTGCGTGCGGATCTTCTGCCGCGCCGCTTTGTCGATCTTCTCTTCCAGCTGCAGCAGATCTGTCATCTCGCGCACAATCGCCAGCCGCAGCTCGTTCGGGTCCTTGCGCACCCGGAACTCGCGCGATTTGCGTAGCGCCGCCACCAATTTGTGCGATAAATCGTTCACTTTATCGCGCGAAAGCTTCATCGGGTCGCCGCTATCTCGACCCGCTGCCCGCATGATCTTCCGCTGCGCCAGCAGTTGATTCTTGATCTTCCGGAACATCTCCTGATAGGAAACATTTTCGCGCCGCATGTAGTCGCTGTATTGGTCCAGCATGTCGCGCACTTCGTCGTTTAACTTGTCCTCAATCGACAGATCGTCCTCTATGACCTGCGCCATTGAAGCAGCCGCTACCGCCGGATCGGAGGTCTCAAACGCTGATGGACTCAGCCGATTGACCAATTGCCGCGACAAGTAGCCTATAAATTCCCGGGCTAATAGCATCCGTGGCTAGTTTAACAATTCAGCCAGGGGACCCATCGCCGCTCGCGCACTTATACGCCTAGTTCAGCAACCAATTCTCGATAGACGTCAAATGCCGGCTTAGGTGAATAATCGTCACGTAGTATCCCGAATTGATGATTCAAATCCGGATTGGCCGTATCCGCATCTCGAAGGCAAAATAGCTCGTAGTGCGTAATATTCAGTTTCCCGCGCAAGTCTTGAACTGCCCGAACGGACCGTTCCACGAACTCCGCTTGGCGCGTGTAATAGCGATACGGCCCGGTAGGCCAACCGTTTTCACAGATGTGAATGGGAACTGATCCTGGAATGCCCACATGCCGCAGAGTCTCTTCGCGAAACTCCGTCAGTACGCTAGTCACCTCCTTTGCCAAATCGCCCACCAGCGGCACCGCGACGTCGGGGTAAAAATTCAAACCGACATAATCAAGGGCATTGATGAATGCCGTATCCATCTTGTCTGCGATCTCACGCCAGAATCCGTCGTTCGGATCGGAACAAGGAACGGCATTGAAACCGACGCTGGCCGAAAGCGCCCGCTGCTTGAGCTTCTGATGCGCCACTTTGACGCCGGTCAGTATATTGTCAACCGCACAGCCAAATCGTCCATCTCCGGGATAATCATAAAGATTTGGCTCCTCGCAAATCTGCAAGCAGCCGATGTATGGCCCATACCGCGCAATCACATTCTCAATAAACTCGACCCACGCCGCAAGATTACAGCAGCGGTCCCAGTTGGAAAGCACCAAGTCTAGCTTTCGTCCGCGCCACGTATAACGCGCCAAGTCGGGCATGGACGGCATGTCCACGAGTTCGGCGTCCTGCTCGGTACCCGTAAAGCCCAGATAAGTGCGCACCAAGAACTGCTTATCGCCCTGCAGCAGGTCCAAAGCCCGGTTTATCTCTTCCGGAATATCTGGTTTGCCGGTCGCCAGTTCATGATGAGCTTCAGACACGCCGCCCATGTACACGCCGAACCGCAGGCCCCCCCGGCTATTGAAGGGAATGATCTTGGCTCCGCTCATTGTCGAGTTCATGCAAGTACTCGAATGCAATATCGGCCAAGGCGCGCCAAGGCTTTAGGGTCTATCTCGTCTGCACCAGAGATTCCGGCGTCGAAGGAGTAAAATGCAAGCCCTCCAGAGTCACCGGCAAACTGAAAAAGAAAGTGGCGCCTTCGCCTTCTCTGGACTCGGCCCAAATGCGGCCCCCATGCCTTTCTACAATTTTGCGCGAAATAGAAAGGCCCATGCCCGTGCCCTCTATTTCGCGGCCATGCAGCCGCTGGAAGAGGCCAAAAATACGTTCGGCAAATTCCTGGCCGAAGCCGCAACCGTTGTCAGCCACTGAGAAGATCCAATTCCCCCGATCGCGCCGCGCCTGAATCCGTATCCGCGGCGGTTCCGCCGACCGGTATCTGATGGCATTCGAAATCAAGTTCTGCAGCACTTGAGAAAACTGCACCGGATCAACCACGAGCGATGGCAGCGAACCGTGCTCAATTCGCGCCTGGCTTTCGCGAATCGCCGCTTGCAGGCTGATTTCCGCCTCCTCCAGCAGCCGTTCAAACGAAACAGGCGCAATGGGCTGCCCGCTTTTGCGCAGGCGTACCAGTTGCAACAAGCCATTGATCAGGTCCGTCATGCGCCGCGAGGCTGTTACAATATAGCCGATAAATTCATCGGCATCGGCATCCAGCCTCCCTTGGTACCGCGACGCGAGCAACTGGGAAAAACTGGTGATTGTCCGCAAAGGTTCCTGCAGGTCGTGGCTTGCTACATAGGCAAACTGCTGCAGCTCCGCGTTCATCTCTTCCAACTCGCGCGTGCGGTTATCAATGCGGTTCTGCAAATCGGCGTTCACTTTTTCCAACTGCTCGCGCGCTTCGTCGCGCGCATAAAGGTACGAAAGCAGCGCGTTATACAACCACACCATGACCGCGATCATCACCATCGTTCCCGCCGCGAAAAAGATGAATGTCCAACGATTGAGATTTCGCTCCCGCTCCAGATTGCTTTCTTCGAGCTCGCCGATTTGCTTCAGCAAATCGTTGACGGCGTTATCGATGCGGCCCATCACCAGGTCGGGCGTGCCCGTCTTTTCCTGATCCAGCGCGGCTTCCAGGTTGTTATCGCGCTGGGCCAGCACCTGAAGCTGCTGCGCCCAGGCAAAGCGCGTTTGCACTAAGGTGTAGATGGCCTCGATTTTTGGCTGTAGCTCGGGGTGGTTGACCGCATACCCTTGGCAAATTTTAATCCGCAAGGGCAGCAGCAGAGCCGCCTCGTTCAACGGCTGCAGGTAACTCTTATCGCCCGTTAACAGAAATCCGCGCTCACTTGATTCCGCGTTCTTTGCCAGGCGTCGCAGTTCTGAAATGCTGGTGCGCAGATTCTGAATTTCCAGCAAGCGGATATCGGTGCGTTCGGACAGCATCTCAACGCCCACAAAAACCAAGCTAAACACCAGTGGCAGCGAAAATAGGAACGCTAAGCGTTGGCGGGTTTTGGGGGGGACCGGAAGCGGCATTGAAGGTCGTCCTTCACTGTACCTGGACCAAATCCAGCGGAAACTGTTTCAAATTCCAGCGCAGTGCGTTAGTGCCAGGCAATGCAGCTTTTCCAGTAGCACCCGCTCGTAATTATAGTAAGCAATGCCGAGAGGAAGATGATATTGCGCCCGCAGGATGTGTGCTGGCGCACGTTGCGGTAAATCGCAAGCAATCAAGCGGGCCGCGCGCGCGCGTTCAGCCAGAGTGGGCGGGAATAAGCGGTCGAAATCGACTTCGGCAAACTTCCCGCGCGCCGCCCCTCGATCGCCGCCAAACAACACGTCAAAACACGCTGCCTCAGCCAAAGTACGGTTGGCTTCCCGAAAGCTGCACTTCTTGCTTGCGGCGAGCGCATGTTGCTGCCAGGAACCCGCCGCCGCAACGTCGCCCGAATCGGTCGCCCACTCCACCATGCGCCGCGACACCATTAAATTGGTATACGGACGGCCCTGAAAGCCGGCCATTTCCAGCATTAGCGCCGGCGGATATTCTTCCGGCCGAATCCCGCGCAAAGCCAGTTGGATGGCCTGTTGGCAAACGAACATCTCACGCGCATCCGCCGAGTTCCTAAAAAGCTCCAGCAACAAACGGGCATCGTTGCGCACTGCCGCAGATCTGCTGTTCGGAATCAAGCCCAACATGAAGAGAAAGAAACTGACCTCGGCGCAGCAACCCCAAAAGCCGTTCAGCCACCCTTGGCGATAAAAGGCAAATCGCGCCGCGGCGATCAACAAGGCGAGCGTCGCACACGGACCAGCCGCCACCAAAACCATCGTGCGCTCACGCCAACCCGCGCCGAAGTCGCGTGCCACCGCCGAAACCGAACAGCGGAACCAGTTCTTTGGGTCATAAAGAAAGATTCCGTTACCCTGTTGTCTTTCGTATTGGAAAGGCCCCAATCCGCCGCCCAGGATTTCGTAGTGCAGGCACCAGGCCGCAACCAAATGGCCAAGCTCATGCGCCAGAATTGAGGTGCTCAACGCCGCCAAAATTCCGCTGAGAGCGGAGAAAGAGTCTAACTTTACCCGCTCGAAAATCGCGCGCACCCACCACGGGCCGGCAAGTTGAAGCACCAAGCCAACCGTTACGGCGACCCCCAAAAGCTGCATCTGAAAACGCAGTTCGCCCGGCCTCTTTTCAGCATCGGCTGCCGGCGAAACAGGCAGCGCTTTCTCCGTGGCCACAGTCCCCATTGCCGTAAGTATCCGTCGCGAGAACAGCTTTAGGAAAGTCCGTCCCGTACTTGCTTCCGCCAATGAGTTACTGGCCTTACGGTCTATCTCGTTGGCTAAACCAGCTTGCTATCCCGCTTGCTAAACTTGAAGCCGAAACCTTGTAAATGGCCATTCAAACGCTTTTTGGCGCTGTTCCCTCCGAACCGAACCTGCTCGACAAACTGAAGGCCGGCATTCAGAAGACCCGCTCCGGCTTGGTGGACAAGCTCGAAGACGTCCTCTCCGGTAAGAAAGAAATAGACGCCGATCTTTTAGAAGAGCTGGAATACACTCTCATCACCGCCGACCTGGGCGTGCGCACGGTGGAAGATATTCTCGAGCGCATCCGCACGCGTGTTGACCGCAAGCTGACTGGCGACCCGCACGAGATCCGCAATCTCATCCGCGAGCAGATCCTCGAGGTGCTGGCAGCCTCTGAAACTCCCGTCCATACGGTTGCCACCCCGCCCGCTGTAGTGATGGTTGTCGGCATCAATGGCGCAGGCAAGACCACTACCATCGGCAAGCTGGCTCATCGCTTCCTCGGCGAAGGGCGCGAGGTTCTGCTCTGCGCCGCCGACACGTTTCGCGCCGCCGCCATTGAGCAGCTCGAAGTTTGGGCCGAACGCGCCGGAGTCAAAATGATCCGCCAAAAAACCGGCGCCGACCCAAGTGCAGTGGTCTTTGATGGTCTCGAAGCCGCCAAGGCTCAGGGTGCGGACTATGTAATCGTCGACACTGCCGGCCGCCTTCACACAAAAGAGAACCTAATGGCCGAACTCGACAAAATGCGCCGCACTTGCCAGCGTGTAATTCCCGGTTCGCCGCACGAAGTGTGGTTGGTGCTCGACGCCACTACCGGGCAGAACGGTTTGGAGCAAGCGCGTAAATTCACTGCGTCCGCCGGCGTCACCGGCATTGTTCTTACCAAATTGGACGGCACCGCAAAAGGCGGCGTGGTGGTGGCGATTGCCAGAGAATTGAATCTGCCCATTCGCTATGTCGGCGTTGGTGAAAAAATTGACGACCTGTTGCCGTTTGAGCCCGAGAAGTTTGTCGAATCGCTTTTCGATTAGATATGAGTGCGTACATGCAGCAAGCGCTGGAACTGGCGCTGAAAGGCCGGGGGAGAACGAGCCCCAATCCAGCCGTGGGCGCTGTGTTGGTGCGCGACGGCTTGGTAGTTGGCTGCGGCTTTCATACCTGGGCTGGACGCGATCATGCCGAAATCCTAGCGTTGCGTCAAGCCGGCGAAAATGCGCGCGGCGCGACCGCCTATGTGACGCTGGAGCCTTGTTCCCACACCGGCCGCACCGGGCCTTGCGCCGACGCGCTGATTGCCGCTGGCATAAAGCGCGTCGAAGCCGCCATGCAAGACCCCAATCCTCGGGTTTCCGGCAGCGGCTTTGAGAAACTGCGCCAGGCAGGTATCGAAGTCGCTCTCCGCACGGAATACACCCCAGCCGCCGAAAAGATCAACGAATCGTTCATTCACTTCATGCGCACCGGCAAGCCGCTGGTAACCGTAAAGGCCGCGCTCACGCTGGACGGCAAGATCGCCGCCCCCCAGGATAACTTCGGCTGGATCACCAGTGAAGTGGCGCGCGCCAATGTGCAACTGATCCGCCACCACTCCGACGCTATTCTCACGGGTCTGGGAACCGTGCTCGAAGACGATTGCCTACTCACCGACCGCTCCGGCTTGGAACGCAGCCGCCCGCTCCTGCGCATTGTGCTTGATTCACAACTGCGCATCCCCCTGACAACCAAGCTCGTCACCAGCGCCCGCAACGACGTGCTCGTCGTCGGCACCTCGTTTGCACCAGCCCACCGGCGAAAGGCCTTGGAATCCGCCGGCATTCAAGTGCTCATCGCGGATGGCCTATCGGGCCGCACCGACCCTCGCAAACTGATTTCCTTTTTGGCCGAACAAAGGTATTTGTCTCTCATGGTGGAAGCCGGCAGCCACGTGAATTGGACCATGCTCGATTCGCAAATCGCCGACAAAGTTTTCTTTTATTACGCGCCTAAGATTCTCGGCGGGATGAAGAGTATCCCCGTAGCGGGCGGCCCGGGCCGGATGCGCCGTGTCGATGCCATCATGCTCGAGCGCGTCACCTTGCATGACGTCTCAACCGATGAGTTTGCCGTCGAAGCCTACGTGACCAAAGGCGGCGCTAGCTAGGTGCCTAATCGCATTGGCCTTCATCCGCCAACGACAATAAAAACGCTCCGGGCGGCGTGGCGCGGGCACTCGTGCCTGCTGTCTCGACACTCGTGTCGAGACTGGGCCTGCGGCCCCCGGAGCTGGGGTCGTCAGCGGCCTGGCAGGACGGCAGTCTAGTGTTCACCGGCATTATCGAAGAACTCGGACATGTGATCGCGCTCGAGCCGCGTAGCACTGGCGCACGCCTGATCGTCGGCTGTGCCAGTGTCCTGCAAGACGCCACGCAAGGCGCGAGCATTGCCGTGAACGGCGCTTGTCTCACCGCGGTCGAGCTCGCGGAAGATCGCTTCGCCGCCGATCTGGCGCCCGAAACCCTCGCTCGCACCAACCTTGGCAGGCTACAGACCGGCTCTCCCGTAAACCTCGAGCGCCCGTTGCGCGCCAACGCCCGGCTCGACGGACACTTCGTCCTCGGACACGTGGATGGCACCGCGGATCTCATTTCCCTCGCTGCCTTGGGAAATGATAACTGGTGGCTCCGCCTTCGCGTTCCCGACGATTTAACTCGTTACATCGTCGAAAAGGGCTCTCTAGCAGTCGACGGCATGAGCCTCACCGTTGCTGAGATCAAAGGCGCGGAGGTCGCATTCACCATCATTCCCCACACCTACCGCCACACCACCCTGCACGGCTATCAACACGGGTCCAAAATCAATGTTGAAGTCGATATCCTGGCAAAGCATCTCGAAAAACTAAGGCCGTCTTGGTAACTGTTCTGGTGTTAGCGAGTATCGCACTGCCGCAGACCAATAACGCAATTATGCGAATCCCCTATCCTGTCGGATCTCCATGAATCTCCACCATCGCATCATCCTCCGTAACCGCCGGCTCCGGCAGCTTGCCTGTCCAATTCGCCCAACCCCAAAAAATCGCCGTGGAAGAACTCAGCAATCCGGACACCGCCCCGATCAGGCGCACACTATAATGTTGCGACGCTAGTCCCGCCGCCAGCATCGACAGCATCATCGTCGACCAGTTCATCGTCTCAATCGTCGCGAACACCCGCCCTCGATAGCGGTCGTCCACGTGCTTCAACAGGTTCGACCAGTTCAACAGCGAACTCACGGCCACCGCGCCGCGCGAAAATGCCATGAAAAACAGCGCCCATCCCCATTCACCCATCTGGCTGAAAACTACATAAGCTCCGCCATGCAGCAAGTAACAAAAAAACACCGTCTTCTTATAGGCTTCAAACCCGATTCGTTTGCCTAGCCTGTTCCCGACAAACCCGCCAATCAGCAGACCCACTCCCGCCGTTCCCCAAAGCTGCCCCAACCCTTGAGCGCCGCGCTTGAAGACCAATTCACTAAAAAGCGTGAACAGCACCTGCGCCGCTCCTCCGCCGCTCGCCCAACCG
>Ga0302140_10002053_pt1 | contig 26230 bp, 23 predicted proteins | sample I_Bog_E1_1_FD_202095 | JGI IMG/M metagenome (GOLD analysis project Ga0302140, IMG submission 202095) | Peat permafrost microbial communities from Stordalen Mire near Abisko, Sweden - I_Bog_E1_1 | ecosystem: Environmental > Terrestrial > Soil > Wetlands > Peat | place: Sweden: Abisko, Stordalen... | reverse complement strand
TACCATCGCCATATCGTGAATAAGACAAGTTGAGCATGCGCGGTGTCCCAGTTCCGCTGGAGAGATTGGAGCGTTTCGGCTGATGATGCAATCCAGCCAGTTGCCGTGCTGTTCTTTGCTCTCGTATAAGTGGATTTCGTCGGGTCCGATTACCGACTTGATGATCGCCGGATCGCTCGACGCCAGCGCGGTTGCATCGTTCAGCTTGGCCACCGGGTCGCTTTTTGTTACCTGCTCGTTGCCGCGGGAGACGAAGATCCATCCCTTTGTCCCATAGAACTTGATGCCGTTGGGATAATCGCCGCTGATACTCATTTGTGTCCCGTTGGCATACAAGCCCTCAGTCTTGAACGTTCCATGCACATCCCACAGCCCATGATCGGGAAACTCGGCCTTGCCCCACACTTCGATCGGGCCGGTGTACTCGGTATTCATGCCCCAGTGTGCGCTATCGACGTGGTGCGCGCCCCAGCCGGTAATCATGCCTGCACCAAACTGCCTGCAACGCAGCCATCCCGGCCGGCCATATCCCTTTTGCGGATGCACACGGTCTACCGTGTAGTAGACGTCGGGAGTCTCGCCGAGCCACATTTCATAGTTAAAGTTTTCAGGCACCGGCATGGGCGTTTTGTCGCCTCCGGCTGGGTCGCCCGGCAAGCCAACCTCCACACGCTGGATGTCGCCGATGCGTCCGTTGCGAACCAGTTCCGCGGCATATCGGAACTGTACGGTGGAGCGCTGCTGGCTGCCAATCTGCAGGATTCGCCCAGTTGACTGAACAGCATTGCTCAGTGCGCGGCCCTCGGCAATCGTCAGTGACGCGGGCTTCTGAAGATAGACATCCTTGCCCGCACGAACCGCGGCGATGCCGACGAGCGCATGCCAATGGTCCGGCGTGCTGACTACAACAGCGTCGATATCCTTGTTGGCAAGTAGTTCGTGAAAATTCGCATAGCCGGTGACGCCGTCGTAGGGCTTGCCCGTTTTCGTCGCATAGAAATCGTTGACAAACTTCTTCCCATCTTCCCGGCGATTTGCGTCCAGATCGCAGACAGCCATGATCCTTGCGCGGTCGTACTGCAGAATCAAGGGCATATCGTGCCCTCGTGAGATGCGGCCCACACCGATGGCTCCGATGTTGATGCGCTTGCTGGGCGCAAATTGGCCGAGCACTGTCGATGGCAGGATGGTTGGAAATCCGGCGACTGCTGCCGCTCCGATGCTGGTCTTCAAAAACCTGCGCCGCGAGACCTTACCCTTAACCGCACTTTTCATGGTCCCTCCATTTGCTATTCCTTCAGCGTTACGACCTCGGCGTTCTTCTGAGCCTTGATAACCAGTTCTGCCGCGAGCAGGCATTGGTCCTGATCCTGCGCAACGTGCGTTCTGTTCACAATGTCGGAAACAAATTGCTGGCCGAACGGCAGCGGCATGTTGTTGCAATCGATGTACCGCGCCACTTTGTTGTCAACGAGGAACAGATTATTCCCCTGGCGGCCGACGGCTACGTTGGTATATTTGCGGACCTCGATGTAACCATCGGTGCCCAGAATAAAAAGCCGTCCATCTCCCCACGTCCCCAACCCGTCGGGCGTGAACCAGTCGAGCCGCACATAACCCAAGCCGCGGTCGCCGCGCAGCACCATATCGCCAAAATCCTGAAATCGGGGACGATTCGGATGGCGCACATTTGCGATTTGCGACTCCACAACTTCAGCCTGCTTCGATCCCGTGTAGAAGAGAAACTGGTCAACCTGGTGCGAGCCGATGTCGCAGAGAATTCCACCGTACTGGTCGGGATTCCAGAACCACTCCGGCCGCCCCGTTCCACCGCCTGCGTCTCCGTGCCCTTGCACAACCTGGTGAGGCGCAATGTTTATGGTCTGGATCACCTTGCCGATTGCGCCTTGCTGTGTGAGCACTCCGGCGTACACCGCGGCCTTAACCTCCAGCCGCTCGCTGTACATTATCCCGTAGATGCGCTTTGTCTCCGCGATTGTCTTTCGTACCTGAGCCAGTTGCTCCAGAGTCGTAATTCCCGGCTTGTCCGCTAAAAAGTCCTTGCCGTTTTTCATGGCGCGCACGCCCAGCGGAGCGCGTTCACTGGCTATCTGGGAGCTGAGCACCAGTTGCGTGGAAGGGTCGTTAAGAATCTCATCCTGTGTTTTGACCACCTTCACATTGGGAAATCGTTTGGTGAAATTTGCGAGCTTGTCCGGTTCGCCGACCCAGGCCGACACCAGTTCTCCGCCGCCGCGCTGAACGGCCCCGATCATGCCGTAGATGTGGTCGTGGCTGACGCCGCAGACGGAAAACTTGATGTGGTCTTTCGGCGTCTCTTCAGCCTGGTCAGGCAGCACCGCGTCTTCGATTACGCGGCTCGGCTCTCTACCCAAAGCCAACGCACCCTGCCCAAGCCCCGTCATCATCGCAACCGACCCCATCCATCCGGTCTGTTTGAGAAAGTCGCGCCTGCCAGTAGATCTCATTTTCATCCCCTTCCGCAACCCGAACAGTATCACCAATAGAGGAACAAATGCGCAATGGGGAAGATGAATCCTGGAAACCTTGCGCCGCGGAACCATCCGATGAGAACTCGATCGCGATCAAAGTACCCATTCCGACCGCAGACCGGACCCTCGAAAGACCCGTACATTACCAAATTGTTTGCTTTTCCGCCGTACAATTCATTTCCCATTCACACGATTCATTTATCCATTGCAGAGTCTGGTAGTTGCGCCCCCTGCACGACTGGACGCGAAAACCATCCTAAAGTTTGGAGCGATCAGCATGTCCGATTTGGCGACTACCGTTTCAGAACGTCCCCCAGCGGCAGCATTACTCGACAAGAAAATGAAGAAATCCCACGCCATGATCAGCGGTGGCGTGGTTCTGTCAGCGCTGGTTATCGGACTTGGCTTCATTGCCGTCCATCTGTCACAGGACCTGATCGGCGTCACAGCCACCAGCGTGTGGCCCTTTGTGCTGCTTGGCGTGGCCCTGCTCATCGCTCTCGGGTTCGAATTCGTGAATGGCTTCCACGATACCGCCAACGCCGTGGCTACCGTAATTTACACGCACTCGCTCGACCCCAATATCGCAGTGGTCTGGTCAGGGCTCTGCAACCTGGTCGGCGTGCTCACTTCCTCCGGCGCCGTCGCATTCACGGTCATCACGCTGTTGCCCGTCGAGCTGATTCTTCAGGTCAGCGCCGGGGCAGGGTTCGCAATGGTGTTCGCTTTGCTCATCGCCGCCATTTTATGGAACCTGAGCACCTGGTGGTTCGGACTGCCCGCCTCCAGTTCGCACACCATGGTAGGCTCCATTATCGGCGTGGGCCTCGCCAACCAGCTCATGAATCCGGGGGGCGGCACCTCAGGCGTGGACTGGGCCCAGGCCAGCAAGGTCTTCCAAGTCCTGCTTATCTCGCCGTTGATCGGTTTCACCGCAGCCGGGCTGCTGATGCTTTATTCCAAGTATGGCGTGAAGAGCGCCGTTGTCCGCATAATCATGGGGCTTTTGGGCGGCGCTGCAGGTGGCTATTTTGCGTTCTTTGTTTTCAAGTCCTGGCTCTGGACCGGTTTGTTCGCCGCGTTTATCGGAGTCTCAGTCGTACTGGCTTCCAAATGGCTGTCCAACTACCCGGCCATCTTCGAGGCACCCAAAGGCAACAACCCTCCGCCCCTCCCGATCCGCGCGCTGCTCATCCTTACCTGTTCCGGCGTCAGCTTCTCGCACGGCTCCAATGACGGACAGAAGGGCATGGGTTTGATCATGCTGATCCTTATCGGTACCGTGCCAACCGCCTATGCGCTTAACCATGCGGTCTCGGCGAAGGATGTTCAGACCTTCATCTCCGCCTCAGAAAATGCCGGGAAGGTCCTCGATGCGCATGTGGACAAAACTGGCATCCTCGGCGCAGACGCCCGCACAGAGGTCACCGATTATATCCGCACCAAGAAGATTCAGCCGGACACGATTCTCGCGCTACGCGAATTGGTCGAGGACCTGAACCACGAAGTGGCGCTCTACAAGGAGTTCAAGTCGGTTCCTCCCGGCCAGCAAACCAACGTCCGCAACGATATGTATGTGGCCAGCGAGGCAATTCGGCTGATGCAGAAGAGCAAGACGCCTGCCTTTACGGCCGACGAAAACAAGACCCTCGCCACCTACAAGGTCCAGGTCGACAAGGCCACCAAGTTCATCCCCGCCTGGGTTAAGGTTGCCGTAGCCCTGGCGCTGGGTATGGGCACCATGGTCGGCTGGAAGCGCATCGTAGTAACCGTCGGCGAGAAAATAGGCAAGGAGCACCTGACCTATGCACAGGGGGCCAGCGCTGAACTGGTTGCCATGTGCACCATCTTCGCTGCGGATAACTTCGGCTTACCGGTGTCAACTACACACGTCCTGAGTTCAGGTGTTGCCGGGACCATGGCCGCCAACCGCAGTGGGCTCCAGTTCGCGACCATTCGCAACATCGCAGCTGCCTGGGTGTTTACCCTCCCAGCCGCGGCGCTGCTCTCCGGCAGTCTTTTCTGGCTTTTCCGCCAGTTCGCCGCCAGCTAAGCTGCTTTCAAACTGCCATTTCAGGGCGTCCAGTAATCCCGGGCGCCCTTTTTCCTGCCGTCGGCGCAGCGGTTCGCCCCTTGATCGAGCTACAGTCATTGTGCCTCCCGTGCGCGCGGGAGTAGAATTCTCTGCCATGGGATCAGGAACCGCGGCATAATCCCTGTGCGTCGGGCTCATCCTGGACCGGAATTAAATCGATGTAGCGTTGGGATTCTCTCCGTAACCCAAAAACCGGGCCGCGACTGAACCCAACAGAGGGTTTGGAGAGCCGGCATGAGGAACACCAATTGGATTACGGCAATTTTCCTGGCAAGTGGGCTGAGCCTCGCGCTCACGGCCTGCGGCGGCAGTGGCAGCACATCCACGGGGACCGGATCGACGGGACCAACAATCACCTCGATCACAGTCACGCCTACCACCGCAACCATCGGAACCCAGGTGCAGTTTGTGGCCACCGTCGCCGGGACGGGCAGTTTCAGCAGCCAGGTGGCGTGGTCTTACACGCCCCCCGTCGGCTTTACACAGAGTGCGGGCACCATGACCGCCGGCGGCCTCTACACCACGCCCTACCCGGCTCCGCCAAACATCACGGTTACGGCCACCAGCACACAGTTTCCGTCTGTGAGCGGATCAGCCACGGTGACCCTGAACCCACCGGCCGCGGTCGCGGGCCTGACGCTCAGTGTGGATGCGGGCAACCAGACCCACGCCATCAGCCCTTACATCTATGGCATGGACGCCTATCTGCTGGATGGATCTGCTGCAGATGCTGCCGCCGTTGCGCCAACCAACATCACCATCGATCGCTGGGGCGGAGACTCCACGGAGCGCTACAACTACCAGTTGGACGTAACCAATTCCATCGCCGACTACTACTTTGAAAACTCGCCGGGCACAGGTGGGGACGGCTGGCTTGCGGTGCCGGGAGTCAGCGCATTCGACGCTTTGGTGAACAGCAACAACAGCAACGGCATCAAGACCCTTGGGACAGTGCCAGTGCTGGGTTGGGTGGCGAAAGACAGCACGTCGTGCAGTTTCCCTTCATCCACCTATCCAAATCAAGTGTCGTTCGCACCAAACGGATGCGGCGACGGGCTGTACCCCGAGGGCGTGAGCGGCTGCACCAGCAGCAGCGGATGTAACATTACCGGCAACAACCCCGATGTAACCAGCATTCCAGAACCGCCGCCAACTCCGCCGGCTCCATCGGCAGTGAACACAGCCTGGGCGCAGAGTTCGTGGACAGGCGGCTGGGTAACGTCCCTGGTGAATCATTATGGACCCGGAAACCCAAATGGCAGCACAGGGAAAGGCGTCGCCATCTACGACCTGGACAACGAGCCCACCTGGTGGGATTCAAACGACCTCGACGTGCATCCAGTGCCATTTTCGTATGACGAAGTGACCAACGGCGGCATCGGCTCAGCCCTGGCCATCAAGACTGTCGACCCGACGGCCGAGGTGAGCGGTCCGGTAATCGACTGGTGGTACGCCTACTTCTATTCCAAGAAAGACATTGAATCCGGATGGGGTTCAGGCCCTTGCTACGAGCCATGGAGCAACCCCACCGACCGCAAGGCGCACGGCGGCGTTCCCTTGATCGAATACTATCTGCAAAAGATGAAACAGGCTGAAACCACCTATGGCGTGCGGCTTCTGGATTATGTCGATCTGCACACCTACTTTGCGGCCACCTACAATGGGAAAGGTTTGGGCTTAGCTGCGGCGGGCGATACCGGCGCGCAACAGGCGCGGCTCAGTTCAACGCGTGCCTTCTGGGATCCAACCTACACCGACCCCAATTTCCCTCAGCCCAATTACACCACCGATTCAAACTACACCACAAGCTGCGCACCTCCGCCGCAGTCTCCGCAACTGATACCGATGATGAAGACGTGGGTTGCCAACGATTATCCCGGCACCAAGCTGGCCATCGATGAATACAACTGGGGCGGCATGGAAGCCATCAATGGCGCGCTTGCCCAGGCGGACATTCTCGGCATCTTCGGCCGCGAGGGCCTCGACCTGGGCACCATGTGGCCCACCAGCGACCCATCCGGGCAGATTCCCGGCATGATGGCATTCGCCATGTACCGCAATTACGACGGCAACAAGTCCACCTTCGGCGATATGGGGCTGGCCTCCACCAGCGCGGTCGCAGGCGCAGATGCCGAGGGTTCGCTGGCGGTCTATGGAGCTTTGCGCACCTCAGACAACGCGGTCACCGTGATGGTGATCAACAAAACATACGCCAATCTGACGCAAACGTTCTCCCTCGCAAACGTGAATGCGAGCGGGCCGGCCAAGGCTTACCTTTACTCGAATGCCAACCTCGCCGCGATAGTGCCACAGGCCAACATCCCGGTCACGCCGCCCGTGGCGGGAAGCACAACCAGCACGCTGAGCACAACCTTCCCGGCGCAATCCATCACCCTGCTGGTAATACCGCAGTAGATGGGGCTGCGGCAGGCGCATGCGGCCGAGGCCTCGGAGCATGTGTGTTCGAATCGTTGCGTGAAGTCGCGAGCTCAAAACGTAGGCTCGCCGCATCGCACCTGGGACACTTGAGCGCCCTGCCTTTATACTTAGATGTTTGCCAAAGGCAGGCACGCGGGCACTTGAATAGCCCTCGGATGAGGAGCAAGCATTGGCACAAGCGGAGATTGGCATCATCGGCGGCAGCGGGCTTTACTCCATGCCCGGATTCACCAACATGCGCGAAGTGCACGTCGAAACACCCTTCGGCGACCCATCGAGTGTCTTCGTTGTGGGCGAGATGGAGGACCGCAAAGTAGCTTTTCTTGCGCGCCATGGACGCGGCCATCGTCTCCTTCCCTCCGAGCTAAACTTTCGCGCCAACATTTACGCCTTCAAGAAGCTTGGGGTCGATCGCATCCTCTCTGTCTCGGCCGTGGGATCGCTCAAAGAGGAGCACAAGCCCACCGATTTCCTTATGCCCGATCAGTTCATCGACCGCACCTTTAATCGCATTTCGACATTTTTTGGCGACGGGATAGTGGGCCATGTGGCATTCGGCGACCCGGTTTGCTCCACGGTTGCCAAGGCCGCGGCCCGGGCTTGCGCCGAAGTGGGCGTGGTGGGCAAGCTGGGTGGAACCTACGTCTGCATGGAAGGGCCGCAGTTCTCTACCAGGGCCGAGTCGAATCTTTATCGCAGTTGGGGCGCGGACGTGATCGGCATGACCAATCTGCAGGAGGCCAAGCTCGCACGCGAAGCCGAAATCTGCTATGCCACCGTCGCCATGGTCACCGACTACGACTGCTGGCGCGAAGGCCACGATGCGGTCACCATCGAGGAGATTGTGGCCGTGCTGCACAAGAACGCCGACAACGCCGCAAGGGTTGTAAAGGCAGCGGTCGCGGCCATGCCCACCGAACGCACATGCGCTTGCGCAAGTGCTGCAAAGTACGCCGTCCTCACCGCGCCCGATGTAATTCCAGCCGATATAAAACAGAAGCTGAGACTGCTGTTCGGCAAGTACCTGGGCTGGTAGGGACGCGAAAGGCGGCCACTGAATTGGCGGTATACTAGTGGTATAGGGGAGCCGTCGGCCCGGAGGTAGAAATGAAAAGGGACATCTTGAAGGAAGCCGAATATTGGTACAACTTCGACCGGGATATTTTCTACAACCGCAAGGCAAAGAAGGCTTTCAGCCTTGAGTTCGTCGACGATAATCCCGAAAAGGAGATACGCCAGCGAATCGAGGAGAATACCAACGGAAATGGATGGACGTTCTACTTCAACTCTCCTCCCTCGGAAGGCGTGAAGCGGGAACTGGAAAGAGTGCTCGGATAGTGCCGGAACGCACGATCGAAGACAAACTGCGGGAAGAGTATTTCGAGCTTCTCCCGAACATTCGCCGGGTTATGTGGCAGCTTGAGGCGGAGATTCGCTATTACACTCTTCCAATCCTGCACAGTTTGAAGTCTTACGAGCAGTTGGTAGTCAAGTCGCGCGTGAAAGATTGCGAGAGCGCATTGACTACGTTAAGCCGCAACAAAATGGGTAAAGAGAACGAGGGCAGGACATTCGATCCGGAAAGACCGGGAGAATACTCCATGCTGAATCTGCCGGATTTGGCCGGCGTTCGCGTCCTGGTATTCCCGAACAGCAAGTTGATTGAAGTTGACAATGCGCTCCGTGACCGCTTCCGGAGTTGGACTCAAAAGCCGGTGAAAAACCATCGTGGAGAAGTGCTCGCTCCAAAATACTACGGGTACTGCGACGAAGTGAGTAGTTCTGTCCGTGGAGAATACCAGATTGTTCCAATGTTGCTCGGCCTCTTCTGGGAAGTTGAACACTCCGCTATGTACAAATATAAGAAACTTGCCCGTTCCAAACGGATGCGAAAGCACCGGGCAGATGTAGAACTTGCACTATCACGCTTCGAAGAGGGAGTAGAGAGCTTTGTGCGTGATTACACCGAGCCGTCTTCCGCGATACCAAAACAGACTCCAAAATCTGAATGAGGACCACACATGTCAATTACCGTAGTAGGCAGTGTAGCTTTCGATTCCATTGAAACCCCGGCAGGCCGGCAGGAACGCTGCCTTGGCGGAGCGGCTACTCATTTTTCGCTGGCCGCCAGCTTCTTTACCGACGTGCGCGTAATCGCCGTGGTAGGCGAGGACTTCGGCGTCGCACAGGAGTCTGTATTTCATGCCCGCGGAATCGACACGCGCGGCATCGAGCGGGCCGAGGGCAAGAGCTTTTTCTGGGAGGGCTCCTATCTCGAAAGCTTCAACGAGGCCAAGACCCATAACACCGAGCTCAATGTCTTTGCCACCTTTGAACCCAAGATTCCCGACGCCTACCGCGATTCGAAATTCCTGTTTCTCGCCAACATCGATCCGGTGCTGCAGCGCCGTGTGCGCGATTCCTTTCCGCAGGCGCGCATGGTGGCCGGCGACACCATGAATTACTGGATCAAAGATCATCGCTCCGCGCTGCTTGAGATGCTCAAAGGCCTGGATGTACTGCTCATCAACGACACCGAAACGCGCATGCTGGCCGGCAACAACAATCTGGTGCAGGCCGCGCGCGCGGTGCTCGCCATGGGGCCCCATACCCTTATCGTCAAGCACGGTGAGTATGGAGCCACAGCCTTTTTCAGTAAGCGCAGCTTTGCCGGCAGCGACGTAGTCCGCCCGCCATTCCGCGTGCCCGCCCTGCCGCTGGAAGAAGTTGTCGACCCTACCGGCGCCGGAGACAGCTTTGCCGGCGGTTTCTTCGGGTATCTGGCCGCGCAGCGCGAAATTACGCCGCCCGCATTTCGCCGCGCCATGTTTTACGGCAGCGTGATGGGCTCCTTTGCGGTGGAGCGCTTTGGCACCGAGAGGATGCAAAAGCTTACCCGCCCGGAGATTGACGATCGCTTCAAACTCTTTCGTGAGCTGACACACCTTGACTGAAACCCCAATTCGCCGCATGGCCGGCTCGCGGGCTGGTATCCTGCAAGGGGAACTTTTATGGGTACTGGCCTGCTGCGCAGTACTCTCCCTTGCAGCGGTCGCGTGGAGTTGGCGGCACAACGCCATGCTCAACTATGGCGATGCGGTTGCCCATCTCCACATCGCCCGCCGCGTCTTCGATTCGCGCCTGCCGCGGCTCACCCAGCTTGGCTCGGTGTGGCTGCCGCTCCCACACATTCTGCTCCTTCCTTTCGTCCAGTTCTATTCCTGGTGGGCCAACGGATTTGCCGGCGTATTTCCGTCCGCCCTTGCCTACCTGGCCGGTTGCGTGGGTGTCTACCGGCTGGCGCGTCACTGGCTCCGTCCGCCCGCTGCCGCACTGGCCCTGGCCGTTTTCGCCACCAATCCCAATCTTCTCTACCTCCAAACCACGGCCATGACCGAGCCGCTCTTTCTGTGCGAGATGATCTGGATCGCCGTCTGGCTCGTCGAGTGGAGGGCGTGCCTTGGCTTTGTATCAGGGCACGACTTTAGTCGTGCCGAAGATGCCGCAGAATCGTCGCGGGCTTTAGCCCCTGCGGGCGCGGCCTCGTACAAAGCCACAAGACTGCTCTGGCTCATTGCTCTGGGCCTGGTGGCGGCAACCTTCACCCGCTACGACGGATGGGTAATGGCGCTGCTCGCATGGTCGGCCATCGGCGTTGTTCTATTCCGGCGCGGCGCAATGCGTTCCCCGTCCTTCTGGATGGCCAGCGTACTGGTTGTCGCCGCTCCGGTTATATGGTTCGTCTACAACTCCTATGCCTTCGGCGATTGGCTCTTTTTTGCGCGCGGCCCATACTCGGCAAAGGCTATCGAGATAAAAACTTCGACGCCCGGATTTCCCCCGCATCCCGGCTGGCATAATCCATGGGTCTCCCTCCTCTTTTTCGTGAAAGCTGCCGAGCTTGATTCAGCCGCAGTTGCGTGGGGCAATGTCCTGCTGGTCCTGGCTCTCCTGGGAACGGCCTGGGGATGGCTTATCGCGCGCCGCCAGGCCCTGCTCTGGGCCATGCCGCTGTGGTTGCCGGTTCCTTTCTATGCATACTCGGTGGCTTATGGATCGGTGCCCATCTTTCTCCCCACCTGGTGGCCCCACTCCTGGTACAACCTGCGCTACGGAATGGAATTGCTTCCGGCCCTCGCACTGGGCCTGGGATTTCTTGCGCAGTTCGTCATAGCCGCAGTGCGCGACTTCAAGCCGCAATGGGCCAAATACGCCGCTGCCGTACTCTTCGCGGTGGTCGTTCTGAATGCAGCGCAGATGTTGCGCGAGTGCCCGCTGGTCTACGTGGAAGGAACCAAGAATATTCATGCGCGCCAACCCATGTATAGCCAGATTCCGCCCGTTCTGCGCGCCCTCCTTGCCCGCCAGCCAGACGCCGTCATCCTTATGGACACCTCGCTTTATCCCGAGATTGTCTCCCTCACCGGAATTCCGCTGCGCCAGACCATCAACGAGAGCGATCTGGATATCTACGCGACCGCGCTCAGCTCACCAGCAACCCATGCGGCCATTGTGCTGGCCTTCGAAGGCGGCGAAATCGAGCAGGCCATCCACCTGCATCCCGAAGGCCTGACCGTCGTGCAGCGTTTTTCGGCTCCAGGCCAGCCATCCGCCACCCTTTACGTCTCCGGCACGCCCAATTCATCCGCTCTCAACAAACACGCAATCCCGGTGATAGCATCGCTCAGGGGTTCTCAATGACCATCGCCTTGGCACAGTTCGCGCTCCCCTTCAACTTCAGCGATCTGCAGCAGTTGGATGTGTTGAACGGCACCATCGGCCGCCTGCTTCTTGCTTGTGCCCTCGGCGGCGCTGTCGGCCTCCAGCGCGAAGTTCACCGCAGGTCCGCCGGTGTACGCACCAACCTGCTCATCTGCATGGGCGCGGCGTTCTTCACCCTCCTCTCCGCTGTGCTTGCCGGCGAAAACAGCCCCAACAAGGGCCAGGTCGCCTCCAACATCGTTCAGGGCATCGGCTTCCTCGGCGCAGGACTCATCCTTCGCAATCGCACCCGCGTCAGCGGTCTCGCCAGCGCGGCCAGCGTCTGGGCAGTCGCCTCCATCGGCATGGCATGCGGCGCCGGGCTCTACCTGGCCGCCGCCGTTGCCGCTGCTATCGTCATCGTTGCCATGGAAGTGGTCGGCTTCCTCGAGCGGCGCTCCGGCCTCCGCCCATACGGCGTTACCTACGAGGCACGCGGAGAAGACCAGAACCAGATGCTCGAGTCGATCCTCAAAGTCATGGATCAAACCCACATGCGCCTCGCCGATGTGGAGACCAACACCATCGGCGATACCCAGCGCGTCACCTTTCCACTCAATGCAACCGGCAACCAGCACAAGCGCCTGCACAGCCAACTCCTAACCGAGCCTGGCATCAGCGCCCTGCTCTGTTTCCGCGATCCGGAGGATGATTGATCCCCTTTACCAAGGCTCACGCCTGTGGCAACGACTTTCTGATCGTTACGGAAGGCGCCGCCGAAGGCTTGGACTGGCCCGCCCTTACCCGCCGCCTTTGTGCTCGCACGACGGGCATCGGCGCAGACGGCATCGAGTTTTTTGCCTGGACCGGGCCGGAATCGGGCCGCATCCGCCTGCACAACGCTGACGGCTCCATCGCCGAAATCAGCGGCAATGGCACCCGCTGCGTGGCTGCGTGGATGGCGGCTGCGCTCGGCTCAGTGCCCGGCAATGAGCTCCGGATAGCAACCGATGCCGGCCTGCGCGTGTGCAAGGTGAACTCAATAAGCGCCCCGGTCGAGTCTGGCCCGTTCTCGGTCGAAGTCACCACCGGCATGGGCGTTCCCACCTTCGCTCCCAAAACCGTCATCCTAAGCAGTGGGGCGAAGATCTATGGTGTCGCGGTCTCAACCGGCAACCCGCACTTTGTCGTCGCCGTCGACAATCCAGAATTTGCCGTAGCCGGTCAGCCCTGGCAGTCCATCGGCGAGGAAATCTGCGTACACCCCGATTTTCCTCGCCACACCAATGTCGAATTCGTTCGCATCGTCAATCCAGCCGAGATCGAGATTCGCATCTTCGAGCGTGGCGTTGGTCCAACCACATCCTCCGGCACCGGCAGTTCCGCATCGGCTACCGCGGCGCTGGCGCTCTGGGGGTGCAAGTCGCCGCTCACCGTAACCGCACCAGGAGGCGCACAGACCGTAGCCTGGGATGAGTCCGGCACGGAATTGACCCTCACCGGGCCGGCGGCTTTGATTGCCCGCGGCGAGGCTTGGTAGCATGACCGGCCACGTGATGAACCTGCTCAGACCGCCAGCCGTCTCGCCCGGCGCAACCATCGGCATTGTTGCTTCCGCTTCCTTTGCCAAACCGGAGCGCCTCGATCAAGCCTTGGCTCAGTTACCTCTGCAGGGCTTCACGCCTCATCCCGGCAAGTACGCACTTGAGCGCGGACCGCTCTTCTTTGCCGGCAGCCCCGCCCAACGGCTGGAAGATTTGCACCAGGCTTTCGCGGACCCCAGTTCAAGCGCCGTCATGTGCGTGCGCGGCGGTTACGGCTCAAATTATCTTCTAACCGGCCTCGATCTGGACCTGGTCCGCGCGCACCCCAAGCCCTTCTTTGCCTACAGCGACCTGACTGGAATTCAACTCCACCTGCTCGATCAACTGGGGCTTCCAGCGTTTCACGGCCCCATGCTGGCAGCCGATTTCTACCTCGAAGACGGTGTCCATTTACCCAGCTTTCGCTCGGCGCTTGCCGGCGACACTTACACCTTGGGAGCAGCCGAGGGCCTGCGTGTTTTGAAGCCCAGCCCCACACGCATCCCCGCACGCGGCATCCTCTACGGAGGCTGCCTCAGCATTCTGGTCTCGCTGCTCGGCACGCCATGGGAGCCGGATACCGAAGGCAAGCTGCTGTTTCTTGAAGACACGGGCGCAAAGCCCTACCAGATCGACCGCATGTTGTGGCAACTTCTCCACGCCGGCAAGCTGGACGGAGTGAGCGCCATCGTCTTTGGCGAAATGCTCGACTGCGCATCTCCCGGAGCGGACCCGGAACTGCTCGAACAGGCGATCCTGCATGCGCTCGAAGACTGCGACATTCCCATCGCCATCGGCCTTCGCAGCGGTCATGTGTCCCGCCAGAATGTGACGCTCACCTTTGGCGTGGAAGCCGAGCTGCACACTGGCGATCAACCAGAGTTGCGCCTCCTCGAACCGGCGGTGAAGCTATGAGTGGACAAGCCGCCCAGTGCAATTTGCAAAGGCTTTGTGTCAGGGCACGACTTCAGTCGTGCCGAAAGCGCCATAAAATCAACTGGGCTTTAGCCCCTGCGGCACGCTCTGCGCTTGGATTTCCCGAGCTTTCCCGTACATTCGAAAACCGAAGTCCCAAAAAAGCGGGATACAACTCATGAGCAAGCACATTCACCTCAGCGGAATCTGCGGCACGGCCATGGCTTCGCTCGCCGGCCTGCTTCAGTTGCGCGGCCACCGCATCACCGGCTCTGACAGTGCAGCCTACCCGCCCATGAGCGACCTGCTCCGTTCGCTCGGAATTCCCATCCTCGAGCCCTATGCCGAGTCCAATCTTTCGCCCGCCCCGGATCTCGTCGTCATCGGAAATGCGCTCTCACGCGGCAACCCTGAGGTCGAGCGCGTTCTCGACCAACGCATTCCATTCACCTCCATTGCCGCCCTGCTGCACGAGGAGTTCCTCACCGGCCGCGACTCCCTGGTGGTCGCCGGCACGCACGGCAAAACCACCACCACCAGCATGTTGGCGTGGATCTATCAGGTTGCTGCCCGCGAGAATCCCGCGCTCGAGCCCTCCTTCCTCATCGGGGGAGTGGCGGAGAATTTTGACACCAGCTTCCAGCTTCGACCCACGCGCACCTTCATCGTTGAGGGCGATGAGTACGACACCGCATTCTTCGACAAGGGCCCAAAGTTCCTCCACTACTTTCCCGACGCCCTCATCCTCACCCATGTCGAATTCGATCACGCCGACATCTACGCCGATCTAGATGCCGTCAAAACCGCGTTCAAGCGCCTTGTGAACCTGGTGCCTCGGCGAGGCCTCATCGTGGCCTATGACGGCAGCGAAAACGTGACCGAATGCATCGCCCATGCGTTTTCTCCCGTCGAGCGCTATGGCTTCAACGAAGGCTCCCACTGGCGCATCCAGAATCTGCGCCACGAAGACGGCCTAACCCGCTGGGAAGTTTGCCGCGGCGGCGTGCTGTGGGCGGAGTTCGAAATGAATCTGGCCGGCGAGCACAATGCCCTCAACGCCACCGCCGCCGCCGCGCTCGCCAGCGGGCAAGGCATTCCATCTTCAGCCATCCACTCCGCGCTGGCCAGCTTCAAGAGCGTCAAGCGCCGCCTTGAAGTGCGCGCCGAAATAGGCGGCATCACCATCATCGACGACTTTGCCCACCACCCCACCGCTATCCGTGAAACCCTCCGCGCGCTGCGCTCCGTCTATCCGCAATCGCGGCTTTGGGCGGTCCTTGAGCCGCGCTCGAACACCCTTCGCCGCAAGGTTCTTCAAGCGGACCTTGTGGCCAGCCTGCGCCTCGCCGACCACGTCGTCCTGGCCGGCGTTTATCAACAGCAACGTATCCCCGAAGTCGAGCGCCTGCATCCTGAGGATGTGGTGCGCGCTCTCAATCAGGAGGGCACCGCACCCGCTGAGCTCTTTCCCAACGTCGAAGCAATCGTCGACAGCATGGCGCCTCGCCTCCAATCCGGAGACGTCGTTGCAATCCTCTCCAACGGCGGCTTCGACGGCATCTATGAGAAACTGCCCGCGCGCCTCAAGGCCATTCAAACCTGAACATCGTGTCTTTTATATTCAAAGTCAAGCGCCAAAACCGCCGCGGAAAGCCCCTCGATGATCGCATCCCTTACATTGCTCGCAGTGATCCTGTTTCTCAGTATCCCGGTGGCGCTCGTTCTGATTCCGTTCACCGTTCTCACCGGCAATGTGATACCGCTCTATCGCACCTCCATCTGGATTGTGCGCACCGCTTACTCATTGGCCGGGATTCAGGTAGTGAGCGAAGGGCAGGATAACGTGCCCGCGAACACCGCGTGCATCTTCATGTGCAATCATCTTTCCAACCTCGATCCTCCGGCGCTGCTGCCGCAGATTCCTGGGCGCACCGCGGCGTTCTTCAAGCGCTCGCTGATGAAAATCCCTGCGCTGGGTTACGCCATGCGGCTGGCTGGGTTTGTGCCCGTGAGCCGCGACGGCAGCGTGCAGGGCGCGCAGGAGAGCGTAGCCGCCGCACGCAAAGTACTGGAGCAGGGCATTCACATCACAACGTTCGTTGAGGGTACGCGCTCCAAAGACGGCCGCTTGCTGCCCTTCAAGAAAGGCCCGTTCTATCTCGCGATGCAGACCGGCGCGCCGTGCATTCCCGTTTCGCTGTGGGGCACGGAAGGCCTGATGGCCAAGGGGAGCGTGCGCATCCGCCCCGGCACGGTGCACATCGTCTTCCACGGGCCGTTGCACCCATCCAACTTCGCCACCCGCGAGGACCTGCTGGAAGCGGTGCGCGCCTCAATCGCCTCCGGCCTGCCGGAGTGGATGCGAGGTTGAGCAAATCGAAATATCAACCCAAAGAGACCTGTTGCGAAAGCGGATTTCCGCCTACGGCCCGGCGAAAACTTCCTCGTTTTGGGGAATCTCGTTAGAATATGACTTGAGGAGTTGTCATGAATCAGTTCGCCAGCAATCTCGCCGAGAAGCTTGACACTCTCAGCCCGGAGCAGATCTCCACAGTGGACGAATTCGTCGAGTTCCTGCGCGTGCGTGGCCAGGATCGCGCTCTGACGCAAGCGGTCGCCGCCGCAAGCGAACCTGCATTCGGGGCAGTCTGGAATAACCCCGAAGACGACGTCTACGATGCCATTTGAATTCGGTGACGTGGTACTGGCGCCGTTCCCATTCACAAACCAGGCCGCCTTCAAACAACGTCCCGCCGTTGTTGTCAGCAGCCGGGACTACAACACCGCCAAGACAGACGTAGTGATCATGCCCATCACAAGTCAGATTGGCTCCGGCTCCGGCGTAGGCGAGATGATGATAGGCGAATGGCAGCGGGCAAATCTTCTCAAGCCTTCGGCAATCAAGCCGATCTTTGCAACGCTTGAACAGCGCCTCATCATCAGGCGTCTTGGGATTCTCCAGGCCCAGGACCAATCTGTGTTGCGCACCGCTATCGCCGCCGTACTCGGATAGGCCGGAGAGAACATAGCGTCGCCATCGCCCCTGGTCTGCCGACGTGGATGCGGGGATAAACGACCGAGCCGCTTACGGCTGCACAATCGCGTTATACCCATCGTTCATCAACTTCAGGCGCCAGCCGTTGGCCTCGTCCCTGCTCGTGAACGGCCCAATCCGCACATGAATCAGTCCATCCGTCGCGTCGCGCTGGGCTGTAACCGCATAGCCGCGCTTGCGCAAGGCAGTTCCCAAAACAACCGCGTCTTCAGGGTTCGCAACAGCCGCAATCTGCACCATCAGTGCGCCGCCTGAAGGCATAGGCTGCACAATCGCTGGCGCTACCCCGCCAGGCAGTGGCGCAGCAGGCGCGTAGGAATGCTGGGAGAGTGCGGGCCGAATCTGCGGCCCGCTTGCCGCACCCGACTGCGGAGAAGGTTCCTGAGCCGGTGCCACAGGTGTCGCCCCGCCCGTAGCTTCTGAAGGCTGCGAGGCTGAATTCGGAGTGCTGCCCGCATCCAGCGGGGCAGTTGGATCGGAAGAATCGAGCGCGGCAGACTGTGGCCGGTTGTTTGCCGTTGTCGCCGATGGCTTGGACCTCGAAGTGTCTGCCTGCAGAGAAGACGGTACCCCGGCCACCGCCTGCTGCACGGCCGCCGGAGCCCCGCGATGGCCCACCCAATAGCCCAATCCGAAGCAGACCCCGCAAAGCAGAACCAGGCCGAAAGCAATACCCACGAGCACAGCGGAACTCAACGTCAGTTCCGTTTCCTGGCTCTCCCGCGCCGGTTCCGCCTCTTCGGCGTCAAACAGTCCTCGCATACCGTGCCCCCGAACTCCCGAGCCTTCCCCAGACTCCGGAGCCCACCCCAATCCATCTCGTCTGTGGGATTTAGACGAATTCTACGGCTTTTCTGAAGGCGGCGCTGCCAGCGACCCCATTTTATTTAACAGCGTAAGTAACTCCATCGGCAGCGGGAACACAATGGTGGTGTTCTTTTCCACGCCAATCTCAGTCAGCGTTTGCAGGTAGCGCAACTGCAGCGTCATGGGCTGAGTGGCCATCAGCGTGGCCGCATCCACCAGCTTTTGCGCGGCGTTGAACTCGCCCTCCGCATGGATGATCTTCGACCGGCGTTCGCGCTCTGCTTCGGCCTGCTTGGCCATGGCGCGCAGCATCGTCTCAGGCAAATCCACCTGCTTCACTTCCACTGAAACAACCTTTACCCCAAATGGTTCTGTCCGCTGGTCGATGATGGTCTGAATGCGCAGATTCAGCTTGTCGCGATGGCTGAGCAACTCGTCAAGTTCCACTTCTCCCAGCACCGAACGCAGCGTGGTCTGCGCAAACTGCGAGGTTTGGTAAACATAGTTCGCCACCTTGATGGCGGCGTCGTTGGGGTTCACCACGTAGAGCGTCACCACCGCGTTCACTTTCAGGGTCACGTTGTCGCGCGTAATCACGTCTTGTGGCGGAACCTCAAGCACGTCTTGCCGCAGCGAAATGCGAACGATCTGGTCGAACGGCCGGAAGACCAGAATAATTCCAGGCCCTTTTGGCACCGGCAATGCGCGGCCGAGCCGGAAAATTACCGCGCGCTCGTAGTCGCGCAGGATCTTGATCGAGTTCAAAAGGTACAGGACGACGATGGCAACAACAATCAGGACTGGATACATTTGGTTTCCTCACTCAGCACGGATTGTACTCCTGCCGGCATTTCACGTGGAGGTCAAAAGGCAGCATTTACGCGGCTGGCCGGTTCGGCTCCGCGGGTGTTACTCGCAGCAGGTATTGTTCATGACCCACCACCCGAAGCTGAACCCCCGCAGCCACCGGCTCGCTGGCCACTGCCTCCCAGATTTCGCCTTCGACGAGCACGTGTCCCTCGGGCGCCAGCGGCTCCATTGCCCTAGCGTTGTGCCCCACCAATGCATCCGCGCCAATCAGGCTCTTCATGCGGCGCGCCCGCGCTGCCAACCACATTAGCCAAGCGGTGATCGCACCAAAGGCCACGCTCACCGGGATTGCAACCGAGAAGCTGATCCCCATCTCCGGCACAGGCGCGGCAACAAGCGTCAGCATTCCAAACGTCAGGCACACAATCCCCGCGATCGCCAGCACCCCGTGCCCGCCGAACTTGGCTTCCAGCAGCATCAACACCAGCGCCGCCACCAGCAGCAACACCGCTGTATATCGAATCGGCAGCAAATCCAACGCAAAAATCGCCAGCAGCACCATCAGCGTGCCCAACGCCCCCGGAACAATAGTCCCCGGCACATTGAATTCCAGATAGATCAGCAACGCTCCGCCCACCAGCAGCAGCAAGGCGATATTCGGGTTCACCAGCCAGCCCAGCAGCCGCTCGCGCATCGTAGGCTCCATCACTTCAATCCGCGCGTTGCTCAGATGCAGCACCAGCTTTGCTCCATCCATGCGCGTAATCTCACGCCCGTCCAGCATGGCCAGCAGTTGCGCATCGTTGTTGGAGATCACATCGATCAGGTGCTTGTCCAGCGCTTCTTCGGCCGTATACGAGTGCGACGTTGCGGCTGCGGCCAACGCGGCCTCAAGGTTGCGGTTGCGCTTGGTCACATACGAGCGCAGATGAGCCTCCGCATCGTTCTCCACCTTCTGGCTCATGGTGTCGTCCATCTTGCCCAGCTCCGACACCACATGGGCCGCGCCGGCATTGGTCCCCGGAGCCATCGCCGCCACATCGGCCGATTCCATCAGGTAGAAGCCCGCGGATCCCGCCCGCGCCCCCATCGGCGATACAAAAACAATCACCGGCACCCGCGAATTCAAAATGGCGCCCGCCATGCCGTACATCGAGTCCAGCAGTCCTCCAGGCGTGTTCAGTTCCACCAGCAGCGCCTGGGCTCCGTCGGAATTGGCCAGCGTTATTGCCCGGTCCAGTTCCCCCGCGCTCACCGGCTGAATGGTGTCGGAAAGCACCAGCTTGTCTACCCTCGGCTGCTGTGCCGCCCCCTGTGCCGCCACGTTTAGGGATCCCAATCCCAGGGTTCCGAGAAAAGCCGCAACCAACCCGATGAGAACCGCGAACCTGCCCGTGTGATGAACCATGGCTTGCTCCCTTCAAGGCCTTCCCGCAAATCCAGCTAACCGGCCTTACTTCTTCTCCGCTTCCCGAGCCTCAATCTGTCGCCGCAACTCCCCAGCCGCCCGGTCCGTGGGAGCCAGCTTCAAGGCTTCGCCGGCCTCTTTGTCCGCCTCTTCCAGCTTCCCGCCCGCCAGGTCCAGCCGTCCCAGAACCATATACGCATCCACCGACGGCGTCAGTTTCAGCGATTCGCGAGCTTCTTTGCGCGCAGCCTCGGTATCGCCGGTCCGCTCGCGCACCTCGGCCAGCCCGGTATGCGCCTCCGCAACCGTGTTGTCGATTGCTACAGCAGTCTGATAAAGCCGCTCCGCCTCCAGCAGCAATCCGCGGTTCAGGTAGTCCCGCGCTTGGCTCGCCAGCGTCAAAGCCCGCTTCTGCGGCGTCAGCGCTGCCAGCCTGGTAGCGCCCACCATGTCCAGCATCATCGCCGCCTGCCTGAAAGCGACAGCATCGAAGTTGCGCGCCACGCGTTCCAGCGGATCGGCCGCGCTCTGCTCCGCTGTGCCGGTGTTCTGCACGGCGGGAGACTGCGCCTCAGGCACGCTCCAAACCTTTTTCTGCAGCGCCAATGCTTCGCTGTCGTTGGGCCGCAAACGCAGGCACTGTGCCAGTTCCGTCAATGCCTCCGTAGTGTCCCCGCGGCGCTTCAGGCTAACCGCCAGATTGAAATGGTAGTCCGCGGCATTCGGATCGGCTTCCACCGCCTGGCGAAACAGCGCAATGCCGTCGTGTCCCTGGCGGCTCACCGCAACCGCCTGGTTGTTCACCACCTCGGCCAGCGGAAGCACGCGCGCAACATCTGCAAACGCCACTTCGGCCTTGGGGTAGTTGCCACTGAACACCAGCGAAAGCCCGCGAAAGAAACCCGCCTCCAGGGCGTCCGGATCGTTGCGCTCCACCTTGCCGAAGGCCTTTGCGGCTTCTTCGTACTGCTGTGCGTTGTAGTCCTCCCGGCCCAGCGCCATCCACGCCGGGCTGAACGCGGGATTCAGCGCCACGGCCCCGTTCAGGTGGCGCAACCGCTCATCGTGGTCAGGCTCGGTAATCCCGCGTATGTATTGCTCGAAGGCATCCACCCGCAATCCAGCGCCGGCCGCCACAAAGGTGTCTTCCGAGCCGTTGAAGCCGGGGTCCAACTGCTTTGTCAGCTTCCACGCCAGGGAGTCGAAAACGCCGATCAGGTCCTTCATTTCGCCGCGCGCGGATACTGGCTCGCTCATCCGCAGGTGCGGCACGTCCACCACTTGCGCCTCGGCCACAATCCCCGTGCCATCGGTTACAAAGCTGCCCACAACAATCGAATCGGCATCCAGCGTCTCGGCCAGCTTCAGCGAGCTGGCCCGCGAGGGATGAAACCCCTGCGGCAGCCCCAGATGGTCCAGCGCATACATCCGGTCCGCGCGGTTCATCGGCGCAAATCCCACCGCGGCAAACCGGCTGCCCAGAACCTCCGGCGCAGCCTCGCGAACCCACTCCAGGCTCGGCTGCCCGCTGCGATTGTCAAACGGCAGCACCAGCAGGATGCGTCCGCGGCCGCCGGTCGAGCCCATATCGGCCTCCGCCTGGCCTCGCGCGCAAATTTGAAGCGCCAGGGCGAGCATCGGCAGCATCACAGCGGCTACAACAATTCGCCTGATCGTGAATGAGCGAGATGAAAAAAACATAAGCACAACAGGCTGATTATAGGCGCTGCGGCGTTCAGCCTGCGCAAAGCCGCAGCCCGCGGCGGCGTCGGCTCAATTTGGCTTGCTGCCATGTCTCCGCGGCTCTGATACCATTTCCTCGATTTCCATTTTCCGAAAAGCTCTGAAAAGTCTCGCTGATTGAAGGCAACTCTCGGCTTCGCGGCGCTCAAAACCACCGCTGGCGTCCTGGCCGCGAGGCAAGCCAGCGGGAATCCCATTGTACGGAAAGGCCGGTCAGGCACATGCTCCGCAAAGCCCTCGCATCCAGCTTCTATTACAAGGCCTGTTGCTTTGTTTTTTACTTTGTGGTCGCGGCCGCGTCGTTCAATGGCTATTACCACAAATGGCATTTCGCTGAGCTGGATGCGCCCGGCGACGATCTCAGATACCACTTTGAAATGATGATGGACGGAACCGCATACCGGCCATACGTTCAACGGCAACTGTTGCCCGCCGCCGCCAACTGGATCGACAGTGCAGTGCCTCGCTCCTTTGAAACCTGGCTATACTCTTGGCAGAATGGTCCTAACGCGCATATGGACCAGTTTTTCGATACCCAAACGGCCGAGAACCCCGACTACTTTTTCCGATATCTGATCGTCTACATCGCCACCTTCCTGTTCGCTTTGCTGGCGGTCTACGCCATGTACCTGGTGTGCAGGGAGCTCGAGATACCTCCTCCCGCCGCGGTTTTCGCGCCTGCCATCGTCATTCTTCTTTTCCCTTACATTGAGAGCGAAGGCGGCTTCTTCTACGACTATCCAGAGCTGGCGTTCCTGGCGCTCGCCGTCTGGGTCGCGCTCAGGTTTCCCTGGTGGTCGATCCTCCCCATCGCCGCGCTGGGAGCATGGAACAAGGAGTCCTTTGTGCTGGTCATCCCCACCCTTTATCCCTTCATCCGGCGACGCTGTTCCCGTCCTGTCGCCTGCCTGGGGGTCGCTGTTCTTTGCCTGGTCTGCGTCGCGGTCTACTACCCCATCCGCCTGCGGTTCGCGCACAATCCCGGCGGTGCGCTGGAGTTGCATTGGCGCGATCAACTCAGTTACTACGCGCATCCGCTCAACCATCTCTTCGGAATCGAGATGACCTACGGTCTCCTGGCGGTCAAGGCATTCTCAGTGATCCCCATGGCCCTGCTCGCATGGACCCTCTGGCGCGGATGGCGCTATCTTCCAGCCACCGTGCAGCGCCACGCGCTCATAGCGGCGGCCATCAACATCCCACTCTATCTTCTCTTCTGCTGGCCAGGCGAGATACGCAATCTCAGCCTGTTGTATATCGCCTTTCTGCTCATTCTGGCGGTCAACCTGAATCATTGGATCGCCAGTTCCGCAAAGGTTGAATCTGCGGCCGGCCAGCCCTGAGTTGCCAGGTGTCCCGCATCTCGCCCCGCCAAGCCTCAATTCCCGGTCGGAATAATCCCCGCGTTCTCCACCATCAGAATCACCGTTCGCTCTGGCGCGCGCGTTCGATGAACCGATCCTTTCGGCACCACAAACCCCTGCCGCGGCGAAAGCTCAACCACTCGGTCTTCCAGGTCGATCAGCAGCTTGCCCTCCACAACATAAAAGAACTCGTCGTCCTCATCGTGCTTGTGCCAGTGGTATTCGCCTTCGATAATTCCCACCCGCACAACCGACTCATTCACCTTGCACAGCGTCTGGTTGAACCACTTATACTCGCAGCCATCAGCAAGAGCCTTCACATCGATAATCTCCAGCGGCGCATGAAGAATGTTCAACCGGGTTTCATAAGGGTAATCGACCACCGAATCAGCCATCGGACCTCCTCTTCCTATCGATCTTTAAGCCACATTACCACGAGCGCGCCAAGTACGCCTGCCCTGCGATGCTGGGTGTGGAAGTGGCGTTGTACTCTCAAACCACTTGCATGTCGAGTCAAGATGGAGTGTAATCTCTACGCAGAGGTCTCGAATGACGCTTACGGCCAAATCCAAACCCAAGGCAGCCGCGCGGCAAATACGCAAGTCGAAGTTCCAAGCTGATCTTGCTCCAGCGGAAGATACCATGGTGCGTGCGCTCAAGGCCGAATTGCAACTGACCAGCAATTCGGACTTCCTCTCCGATGCGCTGACTCTTTTCCGCTGGGCTGTCTCCGAGCGCAAGCGCGGACACCGCATCGTAAGCGAAAGCTCAAGCGGCGAGCGGAAGATTCTGGTATTCCCGCGCCTGGAGCGCGTGGCTCCCGAACTGGATCTGCCGCGTGTGCAGATGGATTGGAGCGCCCGCGAGATCGAGAGTCTCCTGGAATTATCCCAAGGGCAACCGGCCGAGCCAACCGAAGCGCTCATTCGAGCCATGAGGCGATGAGTTGGCTATAACCATTCGTCGGCTCGAAGAACTCGATGGCACACTTGGCTTCGATTGCGGCAACGAACCGCTAAATAACTACCTGTCGAAGCACGCGTGGATCAATCAGCAGAAGTGTTCCATCGGCGTGACCTACGTGGCCGTGGACGAAACTGCGCCGCGAACTGTTCTCGGCTACTTCACGTTGGCAACCTCCAGCATTCCGCGCGACCGCCTGCCGAAAAAGCATGTGCGTGGCCTCCCACCCTATGATCTTCCGCTTATCTTGCTTGCACGTCTTGCCGTGGACAAGCGCTTCGCGGGGCATGGCTTAGGGCGGGTGCTGCTCTCCGAGGCATTCGGGACTGCTTTGCGTGTGGCTGGTGAAGTCGGCTGCAGGTGCATAGTTGCCGATGCCTATCGAAACATGGTTGGCTGGTACGCGAAGTTTGGATTCATTCCGATTGAAGGCGGAGCGGACACAGGACCGCAGAGGATGTTTCTGGACATTCGGACGATTCGCGCAGCAATCGGATCCGGATCTGCATTCGACTAAGGTCCTATTCAGACCTGTGACTGTCAGGACTGTCTTGAAACGGCACGCCGCAGTCCCGCGTCCTTGCTGAGAAGTGGTGCGCAAAAAGCGCCTCAAACAGCACAAGTTGTGCCTCGGTGCCTGGATTGCGGATCATGATCGTCACATTGCACTGTGAAAACGCAACATTGCCAGCAGTGCTAGCACTTTCTCACCCCACAGAGGCAGTTTTGTGCGCAAGAATGCATCGAAAGCGCATGTTTTTTGCGCTGATTTCGCGCTTAAACGGCCTTAGGATGCACCAAAATGCACTAACTTGTCACCGGTTTGCCTGAACACATTAGCACATGCAGCGCTGCGCGCGGCGTGCGCATATAACACCACATTCGCAGCCAGGCGCCTGGTGGATGGTTCAGCAGCGAGCCGGCCCCGGCGGACGGCGGTTCGCCCGGCTCCCACCGCACTCATCTGCCGTGGTTCCCCGATATCGTGTTTGCTGCTATCTGAACCCCGGCTCCGCCGTCCAGGCGCGCTTCAAACTGCCTGTTGAACCGGATCAAGGCAACCCACATTCCCTGGTCTTCGCCCTTCCACTCCAGCGTACCGCCCAGTTCATGCGCAATCGCCTCCGGCCCAAGGTCGTGATGAAGACCGAAGAAGCGCTCCTCCATGGCCTCGTTATCCAAGCCAAAACTCCTCAACAGAGATGGCGGGTCGTCCTTGGTGCTGAACACCAGCGCCGTCGAATACTTCCAGGGCTCGGCTGCCGCCTTGTTAATCTGCGCGGGGGTAAAATCCTCCAGCCGGTAAACATCGTAAGGCTGCTTCAGATAGCCAAGCTCCGGGCGCGTCAGCTCGTCAGTTACCGGCCACGCCGATAGCACTGTCGAGCCTGGGTACCGCTTGTTAAGCTGCGCAATCCCAGCCAGATGCAGCCGGACAACGTGCGCGTATGCCAGGTTATCTTCCGGCGCAAACCCATAAGGCGGATTCACAAACAGCCCCGCCACAAACGCCGCCGCTGAAAACACCGCCAGCCCCTGCCAATACGGCACCCGCCGGTAAAACGTTGCAACCGCCACCAGCAGTACCAGCGGATACATGGGCAGCAGATAGCGCGTCAGCAGCGCGCCGCCCAGCACGCTGAGCAGCATTGCATTCACCAGCAGCAGAATGAAAATCCGCCACAGCACCGCTTTCGAGATCGTTGCCCGTTCGTGCCCCTCGGCGTCCAGCCTTGGCTTCAGCAGCAGCGCCGCATACGTCATCAGCACCGGCACAAACAGGTTCATGTGCGCTGTCAGGTGCAGAATCCGGTGCCCAAAGGCCGCCACAATC
>Ga0302140_10002049_pt1 | contig 26240 bp, 24 predicted proteins | sample I_Bog_E1_1_FD_202095 | JGI IMG/M metagenome (GOLD analysis project Ga0302140, IMG submission 202095) | Peat permafrost microbial communities from Stordalen Mire near Abisko, Sweden - I_Bog_E1_1 | ecosystem: Environmental > Terrestrial > Soil > Wetlands > Peat | place: Sweden: Abisko, Stordalen... | reverse complement strand
AGCAGTCAAGAGGGCAGGAGCGCGATGATGACGATCCGCCGCCTTGCCCGCATCCCCGCCCTCTTGCTTCCGCTGCTGCTTTCGGGGTGCTTCGTCATTTCCACAACGCGGCGCCTGCCCGTGCCCAAGATGCCGTCGATTACGCAGACGGTCACGCCGGATGAGCTTGTCAAGCGGTTGAACGAGCGCTGGGCCTCGCTCGACTCGATGACGGCCAAGGTGGATATCCTCACCAGCGTTCTGCAGACGAAAGAGGGCCTCGCCAAGGACTACACGCGCATGAGCGGAATTATTGTGATGCGCAAGCCGGAGCAACTGAGAGTGCTGGGCAGAGCGCCGGTGATCGGAATAACGATGTTCGACATGGCCAGCGACGGAAAGGAGTTTACCCTCTACATTCCGTCGAAGAATATTGCCTACAAGGGACCGGCGACGCTGAAGAAGAAATCGGCTATCCAATATGAGAATATCCGGCCGGGATTTTTCCTCGATGCGCTGGCGGTGCGCGGGTTGGAGCCGGACGAGTTTTATTCGGTCACCACCGACTCGGAAACCGTCGAAGACTCGGCGAAAAAGCACCTCTATTTTGTGCCGGAATACATTCTGAGCGTTACCAAGCACATTCCTGGCAGCCACAGGGACCAACCCGTGCGGGTAATTACATTCCATCGCGACAATATGCTTCCGTACGAACAGGATCTCTACGACAGCCAGGGGAACCTGGAAACGCATGTGTCCTATCAGGACTACCAGGATTTCGGTTCGGGGCTTTACCCGTCGACGGTCACCATCAAGCGCCCACTGGAGGACTCGCAGATTGTTCTCTTGGTTGAGAAGGTCTCGAAGAACGTGCCGGTCGCGGAGGATCAGTTTGTGGTGAATGTGCCTGACGGGACCGCGATCAAGAGCCTGGAATAACTGGCCTGCCCGCAAGATCTGTGCCAGTCGGCCTGTGCCTCTACTGGGGCGAACCAGCGCGGGGCACATTGGGTCCTCCGCCCTGCGGCATCACCATCACGCTGACCGACGTTGCGGTAAAGGTTCCGTCCTTGAGCGCTCCTTCGGCTCTGACCATGTCGCCCACCTGAATATCGGCAAGGGTAATGGGATCGCGGCGCTTGCGAAACGTTGTGTTCTCGTCCGCCACAAATGGGTGCGGCGCATTGTCCACCACTCCCATCACCGTCACCTTTACGCCGTCGATGGCGGTCACCTTGCCCTGAATCCAGGTCTTGCCGTAATTGGCCTGCATCTCCATCATCTGTTTGGCGCGCTCCGGATCCATCTGCACAATCACCACCGCGCCCACTTGTTTGGCCGCCGCGTCTACCTCGCCCATCGCGCCAATCGCGTCGCCAACTTTAATGTCGGTTGCCTTGATCGGCTGAGGCGGATTGCCGCCCCCACCCATGCCCTGTCCCATGCCGCCGCCTTGCCCACCGCCCTGCCCTTGTCCCTCACCCTGGCCCTGCCCGCCGCCGCGACGTCCACCGCCGCCCATGCCGGCAACCTGCTTGACAATCCGCGTATTTGCACTGAAGTGCACCGTGTACGTCTCGCCTGCTTCCGTCTTCACGGTGTAGTGATCGGCAGCCACTTCAGTCACCTTGCCCATGAATCCCCGGCCGCCTCCCATCCCCATACCGCCGCCAAATCCGCCTCTGCCATAGCCGCGCTGGCCATTGCCACCGCCCCCACCATTATTCTGCTGCGCCGGCGCAGGCGAATTGCTGTCTTGTGCAAAGGTTGAAGCGCTGAACGCAAGCGAAAGGACGACGGCTGACAAAAAAACGATCTTCATAACAACTCCCGGCGCGAAGGCCTATCCAGATAGACGCCCAACACCCTCCCGGAGTCTACATTGACTCGACTGTCATCCTCAGCACTTGATTAATTTGATTGTCATCTGAGCGAAGCGCAACGAAGTTGAAGGATCTGCAGTTGCTCTTAGCACATCCAGAGAAGAAGCCCCGTGCCCCATCCATCACGTTTTTTGTGATGGGTGGGACAACATGCACTCACCCCCGATGCCTTTTCTATTCCCTATTCCCTATTCCCTACTCCCCGTCATCAGATCCACAAACATCTTCTGGAACTGCGGCAGATCCAGATCCATTTGTGCATGAACCAGCCGCACTCCTGAATCCGGCTTCAGATTCTCGTTCCACGTGAGTGTGCCGCCGTAGTTGGGCCCACGGCTGAGGTCGACATCAAGATAAATCTTGTTCTCTTTCGTAACCAATGAAGGATCAATCCACGAACACGCAGCAAACTCATCCCACATGTAATAGCGATCCTGGCTCCACGCGGTAATGTAGCGTGCTGCCTTAGTGTTCGACTTGGCAATCGCATCCAGCATCTCTTTCGAGAACGGAGCCTTGAGTGAGACATCGGCGGTCGTCACGTCGATCCGCGGCCAGTCCGCGCGCAACACAATATGCGCGGCCTCCGGATCGAACCAGAGATTGAACTCATGGCGCGGATTGGTCGCGAATTCTGGATCGTCGGTCTGCGGGTTAAGGCTTCCACCCATCAGCGCAATCCCTTTGGTAAGCGAGGCAAACTCAGGATCGATCGAAATGGCGAGCGCAATGTTAGTCAGTGGACCCGCGGCGTAGATCGTAACCTCGTGCGGATGTGCGTGCACTTGCCGTACAAGAAAGTGTGCGGCGTCCTCGTCGATTGCCTTGATCGTCGGCTGACCTTCCGGCATGGGGGGAATCTCGTAGGGTCCATGCGGCCGTGGCCTCTCCGCCGTTCCTTGAGTCGCGTCGGCAGCAGTCACCGCCGGAGCCTCGCGCCATGCGCCAAGATAGGTCTGGCGGCCATCCAGCGTCTCGCTAAGGTAGGTTTCCTTTCGCGTGCGGACCAGCGGAAATACCGCTCCCCGCGCCACCGGCACATCGGCGTGTCCGGTTAGTTCCAGCATGCGCAGCGTGTGCAGCACTTCTTCGTCGCGCCAGGCGTCGCCCGTCACGATCGTTATGCCCAGCACCCTCACCTGGGGAGATTCAAGCAGCGACATCATCGCCATCTGGTCTGAGCCGCCAGGGCCTGAAGCGTCCTGATCGATCAGTACCAGTCTTTTTTGCGCCTGAGACACCAGCGCAGCAAGGGCAAGCACCCCCAAAAGAGCCGCAGTTCTCATAGGGATTCATTGTGGCATATTCAGGAGATTCTGCCGCCGGAATTACCTGCGCCCAAAGCCCCTCGGCTTCACGGGAGCCGCCACCGGCAAATTCGTCTTGCCCTGTGGGAACACGGCCAGAAAACGGTCCTGTCCCTCTCCGCTGCTGGCGGTCTCAACGCCTTCAATCGACTTGAAAACCAGGTGCATCTGCCGCCGCTCCCGGCTGTTCATTGGCGGGAAAGCATAGGGGATACCGCTCTTAATCACCTTGTCCGCGGCAATCTCCGCCTGCAGCTTGAGTTCCTGCGCGCGCAGCGCCTTGAAATTGGCGGCATCGAAGCTGACCAGGTCATTTTCGCGTTGATCGAGGCGGAGCATCTGCGCCGCAATCGTCTCCAGCGCCCGCAGCAGTTCGCCATTATGCTGGGTCACCAGCGGTACATCGGGGCCACCCAATTCCACGTAAATCTGGCGGGCTTCCATGCCCTCCGGATCGCGGGCGCCATCTCCGGCGGTGATGCGGTACTTGAGGCGCATTCCACCCAGCTTGTTCAGGGTGGACAGGAATCCGGCAATCTTCTGGGCGGCGTCTTGCAGGTTGGCTATAGGCATAACTGAGTAGTATCGCAGAGCCGGGCCGGACGCGTGTGGGGAATTCTAAAGAAGCTGGACTGATTACCATCCGGGTGACGGTCAAAGGCGAGATGAATAGCGATTCATGAAACTTTGGCCGGAAATTGTATGCTTCTGTGTGTGGGCATGCTGAGCGACTTCCGGCGCGAGAGAAAACGGCTGTTTGCTGGATTGCCGGCGGGCGCAGCCGTCATTTTGCTGCTGTTAGCGGGCGCCGCCCAAGGGCACTGCTCCCAGGAAGCGGCGGGCGCCGCCAGCCCAGGCCCATCGCCTTCCGACAAGCCGGAAGTGATTACCCTCGACGAGGCCATTCGCCGCGCCGAAGCCAACGAACCCAACTTCGCCTCCGCCAAAGCCGGCAGCAGGGTTGCCGGTCTCGACAAATCCATCGCCCTCGGAAGCATGCTGCCCAGCGTGGTCTACCACAATCAGGCCCTGTATACCGAACCCAACGGATTGCAAAACCAGGCAGGCCAGGGAGCCGGTGCACAGGCTTCGCCAAAGTTCATCGCCAACAACGCCGTACGCGAATACGCCAGCCAGGCCACCATCAACGAAACACTCGGCCTCCAGGGATGGGCCGGCGTCCACAGGGCGGATGCCGCGTCGGTAATGGCTGTAGCCGAGCTTGAAATCGCCCGGCGCGGACTGGTGGCTGCGGTCACTGCCTTGTTCTACGGTTCGCTGGCGGCCGATCACAAGCTGGCGGTAGCCGAGCGCGCCCACCAGGAGGCCGCGGACTTTTCATCGCTCACCGGAAAGCGCGAACAGGCACGCGAGGCCGCGCATGCTGACCTCGTGAAGGCCCAGCTCGAAGAACAACAGCGTCAGCGCGATTTCGCCGACGCCAAAGTCGCCGCGGAAAAAGCTCACCTCGAATTGGGCGTCCTCCTCTTCCCCGACCCGCGCATCCCCTGCACTCTTCAGGCCGACGACAACGCCCCTCCCCTCGCCTCGCGTGAGGACGTCGAACAGGCCGCCGCCAAAAATAATCCCGAGCTCAAAAGCGCGCTCGCCCAACTCAACGTGAGCAACGCAGATGTCCTCTCCGTCCGTGCAGCACTGCTGCCCGATCTCGGCCTGAACGTGACGTATGGAATCGACGCTCCACAGTTTGCCGTCAATGGGCCCGACAAAGTGCGCAATCTGGGCTATTCGGCGAGCGTGACGGTCGATCTACCGGTGTGGGACTGGCTCTCGACCGAGCACAAAATCAAGCAGAGCGAAATCCGGCGCGACGCGCAAAAGGTTGCGCTGAGTGCCACACAAAGACAACTCATTGCCCGGCTCGATGAAGCTTATTCCGAAGCGCAGGCAGCGCACGATCAGCTCGCTTCGCTCGATGACAGCGTGGCTACCGCCCAGGAGAGCCTGCGCCTGACCAAACTGCGCTACACCGGCGGCGAAGCCACGGTGCTTGAGGTTGTGGATGCGCAAACGGCCTATGTGAGCGCAGAGAACGCCCGCGAAGATGGCAGAGTCCGTTACGAAGTAGCGAGGGCCGATCTGCAAACACTCACTGGAACCATGTAAGGAAGATGAGCAGGATGAGGGGAATGACCGAGTTGATTCGAAACCAACAAACCTATCCCTTGGTGGAGACCAGAGTGCTCTCCTTCCGGCTGCGCTCCATGTTGCTTGGCGCGGCGGCGCTTCCTCTCGTTTTCCTGCCAGGATGCAAGAAGGAGGCCGCGCCGGAACCGCTGGTGACCGTGCAGGCAGCTCACCCCGAGCAGGGCCCCATCGCCGAGCACATCACCGCCGATGCTGTGCTGGCGCCGCTTGCGCAGGCTGCCATTGAGCCGAAAATCAGCGCGCCGGTGCGCAAATTTTTCGTTGAGCGCGGATCCCGCGTCAAAGCCGGCCAGCTCCTCGCCACCCTCGAAAACAACGATCTGGCCGCGGCGGCAATGGACAACAAGGGATCCTACATGGCCGCCGAAGCAGCCTACGATACAACGACCAAGGCGCAGGTGCCTGAAGATACGCTCAAGGCCGAGTCCGATCTGGCGCAGGCCAAAGCGAATCTTGACTTGAATCTGAGCATCGTCAAGAGCCGCAAGCAACTCTTTGCCGAGGGCGCCATCCCCGGCCGCGATCTCGATACTGCAACTGCGGCGCTGGTACAGGCGCAGGCCGTCTACGATGCCGCAGCCAAGCACCTCGAATCGGTAAAAAGCGTCAGTCACGATGCAGCTCTCAAGTCGGCACAAGGCCAATTGACCTCAGCCGAGGGAAAGATGAAGGGCGCAGAGGCGCAGGTCAACTACTCTGAAATTCGCAGCCCCATCGATGGCGTGGTCACCGACAGGCCTTTGTTCGCAGGCGAAACCGCTGCAACCGGCGCGCCGCTGGTCACCGTGATGGATGCATCTTCGCTGCTTGCCAAGACACACATCGCGCAAAGTCTCGCTCAACAGATGAAAGTCGGCGACGGTGCGAACGTGAGCGTGCCCGGAGTCGCCGATCCCGTCCCAGCAACAGTCTCTCTTATCAGCCCCGCGCTCGATCCAGGCAGCACGACCGTCGAGGTCTGGCTCAAAATCGGCAACAAATCCGGTGCGCTCAAGGTCGGCACCCCGGTCAAGGTCTCCATCACGGGACGCACTGTCGAGAAGGCATTGAAGGTTCCCGCCGCGGCTGTTGTTGCTGCGGAAGACGGAACCAAGGCAGTGATGGTTGTCGGCGACGACGGCGCAGCGCATCGCAAGCCCGTAACGCTCGGCATCACAGACGCTGACGATGTGCAGATCACTTCGGGCCTTGCGCCCGGCGATATGGTCATCACCGGCGGCGCCTACGGACTGGACGAAGGCACAAAGGTGAAGGTGGGCCCAGCAGCGGACGACAGCAAGGCCGGAGGAACGGACTGATGCCGAACGAAGAGTCCGGCTCCAGCAAGCCTTTCTGGCTCGCGCGTTCAACGCGCACCATCTTCTTCTTTGCCGCCATGCTCATGGTGGCAGGCGTCTACGTTGCGTTTCAAGTTCCGATTTCCGTCTTCCCGCCAACTGACTTTCCCCGCGTCGTCATCGGCGTCGACAACGGCGTCATGCCTGTCGAGCAGATGCAGGTCACCATCACCAAGCCCATTGAAGATGCGGTCAACGCAGTGCCCGGGCTGGTTTCCGTCCGCTCCATCACCAGCCGTGGATCGGCTGAAGTCGATCTCATGTTCGACTGGAACTCCGACATGGTCCTCTCCCTGCAATTGGTGGATGCAGCTCTCAGCAAGGTCGAGCAGACCTTGCCGGCCACGGCAAGGGTCACCACCAACCGAGTCACCATTGCCACCTTCCCCATCCTCGGCTACAGCCTCACCTCCGACACGGTTCCGCAAACCGATCTTTGGGAAATTGCGACATACGACCTCAAGCCGCCGCTCAATCGTGCCACTGGCGTCAGTACCGTTGCGGTGCAGGGCGGCCAGGTGCCGGAGTTCCATGTCGTTCCCAATCCCGCCTTGCTGCTCGCCTCCGGTGTCACCATTCAAGACCTCGTCAATGCCATCCAGGCTTCGAACATCGTCGATTCGCCCGGCCTTTACGAAGCCAACCACGAGTTGATCCTGGGGCTCGTCGGAGCGCAGGTGCACGATGCTGACGGACTGCGCCAGCTTGTAGTCAAAACCACGCCCGCAGGCGCGCCGGTCCGCATTGCCGATGTGGCAACCGTTGTGCAGGCCACTATGCCGGTCTACACCACCGTCACTGCCAACGGAAAACAAGCGGTGCTCCTCACCATCTCCCGTCAACCAACGAGCAATGCGGTTGCCGTCGCCGATGCGGTCGCCGCCGAGATAACCGAGCTCCGCAAAAATCTGCCGCCAGGCGTCAAACTCGATCTCTTTTACGATCAGTCGCAGCTGGTGCGCGACAGCATCTCCAGCGTCCGCGACGCCATCGCCATCGGCGTAGTTCTGGCCTGCATCATCCTTTTTCTCTTCCTGCGCGACTGGACCTCCTCCTTGATTGCCGGCCTCGTCATTCCCGTCACCATCGCCATCACGGTGCTGGCCCTCTGGCTCATCGGAGAAACTTTCAACCTCATGACGCTGGGCGGCCTCGCCGCCGCCATCGGCCTCGTCATCGACGACGCCATCGTGGTGGTCGAAAACATTGTCATGCACCGCGACGCCGGCGAATCCCGTGTTGAAGCTGTGCGAAAGGCTCTCAAAGAGATCGCAGCTCCCCTCATCGGCTCCACCATTACGCCGGTCGTTGTCTTTCTGCCGCTTGTCTCGGTAGGCGGCGTCACCGGCATCTTCTTCCGTGCGCTTGCCATCACCATGACCGCCGCGCTTCTCACATCGCTCATGCTCGCCGTCACCTGGACACCGGGCCTCAGCATCGTACTGCTCAAAGAACATGAATCTACGAAAGAGCGCGAAGAGCACCAGCCACGAGGGGTGCTCAGCCGCGTCCTTCAACTCCATAAGCAGGTTCTGGACTGGGCCCTCGCCAAGCCGCTCTGGGTCGGCGGCATATGCCTGGTTCTTGTCGCCGCCACATTTGTCGGCTATCAGGCTCTCGGGTCCGACCTTCTGCCCACGATGGACGAAGGCGGCTTTATCCTCGATTACCTCATGCCCGCGGGAAGTTCTTTGACCGAAACCAACCGCGTCCTTGAGCACGTTGAACGAATCCTCCGCGCCACTCCTGAAGTCGAAAGCACCTCACGCAGAACGGGGATGCAACTGGGCCTGGTTGCGGTCACTGAAGCCAACCAGGGCGACTTTACGGTGAAGCTCAAGGCCAAACGCAGCCGCTCCGTCGACGAGGTCATGGCCGATATCCGCGCCCAGATCAAAACCACCGAACCGGAGTTGGACATCGAACTCACCCAGGTCCTTCAGGACATGATTAACGATCTGTCCAATACACCCGAGCCGATCCAGATCAAAGTCTTCTCGAACGACACGGCCGCGTTGAATCAACTCGGCCCCAGAATCGGCGATGCCATCGGCAAGATCAAGGGCGTTGTGGACGTGCAAAACGGCATCGAGAACACCATCAGCGGTCCGGCTACCAACTTCCAGGTCGATCCCGTTGTGGCGGCCCGCCTCGGCTTCACTCCCGAAGAAGTTTCTCAAGATGCCACCGCGATTCTCGATGGAATTGCAACGGCCGACCCGCTCATCTCCAACGGTCGGCCCTACACCGTGCGCGTTCGTCTCGGCGATGATAGCCGGGCCTCGCTCGAGGCAATCCAGAACACCGTCTTCAACAGCAGTTCCGGCCATACGGCAACCCTGGGCTCGCTCGCCTCCATCGAACAGTTGCCGCCACAGAACGAAGTCCTGAAAGAGAATCTTCAGCGGCTTGTGGTGGTCACGGCGCAACTCGAGGGATCTGACCTCGGAACCGCAATGAATAAGGTGCAGCAGACCGTTGCCGGCCTTCACCTGCCCGGGTCCGTCCGCGTTGAATTCGGCGGAACCTACGAGGAGCAGCAGAATTCGTTCCACGACTTGCTGCGCGTGCTCCTGCTGGCCCTGGCTTTGGTGTTCGGCGTATTGCTCGCCGAGTTTCGCAACTTCCTCGCGCCCATTGCGATTCTCACTTCATCAGTACTTTCGATCTCAGGTGTGATCGCAGCTCTGCTAATTACGCACACCACCTTCAATGTGGCGTCATTCATGGGATTGATCATGGTCATCGGCATCGTAGCCAAGAACGGCATCCTGCTGCTCGACGCGGATGAAAAGTACAGGGACGCCGGCCTGTCCGCACACGACGCCATGCTTCAAGCCGCCCAGCGCCGCCTGCGTCCCATCGCCATGACCGCCATCGCTGCCGTCTGCGGCATGTTGCCTCTGGCCTTTGCTCTTGGCGCGGGCTCGCAGATGCTGCAACCCCTGGCCATCGCCGTCATCGGCGGCCTCTGCATCTCCATGGTCCTGAGCCTGGTGGTAACGCCTCTCGTCTACTACCTGCTGACGCGCGGCCGGGAACAAGCCGCTTAGGATGCCTGCTGTTTCTTGCGTAAACCAGCTCCTGGATTCGGTCGGAAATTGCTTTGTTGACTGCGTCGACGTTCTGGCAGAACGCCACTGGACGGTTTTCTTGGGGATCAGGGGACGGACGCGGGTCGCTGGATTGCCGGTGCGAGAATGGACCTATGTCCACGATGGAGAATCTTGTGTTGACGGCTGCCCAGGCTCGCGTGCTTGGCGCATTGGTTGAGAAGGAAGTAACAACGCCTGATTACTATCCGCTCAGTCTGAATGCGCTGATGAACGCCTGCAACCAGCGCTCGAACCGCGAGCCAGTAATGAACCTGGACGAGGATGACGTGCGTCAGGCGCTGCATGGGCTGGAGGACAAGGGACTGGCAGGTCGTGCGCGCGGAGCCGACGGGCGGGTCGCCAAGTACGAGCACTGGCTGGGCGAGGCGTTCAACTTCAGCCGGGCAGAAACGGCGTTGATCTGTGTGCTTCTCCTGCGCGGTCCGCAAACGCCAGGCGAGTTGCGCGGCCGCACCGAGCGCCTCCACCCTTTCGACGAGATCGGCGAAGTGCTCGCAGGTCTCCAAAAGCTGATGGAGCGCGAACCCGCTCTGGCAGCGGTGTTGCCGCGGCAACCGGGAATGAAAGAAGCCCGCTACGCGCATCTGCTCTCCGGCCCCGTAGAGTCCATCGCCTTCGCAGAGCCTGCGGCCAATTATGAGCCCGCCGCAAATTCAGGCCAGTTGCACGATCGAATGGACCGAATGGAGCAGGGGATGGAAGAGCTGCGACAGCAGGTGGCGGCACTAAGCGCAAAAATCGACAATCTGTTCGGGTAAGGGCTCGCCGCCATCGATTAGGTTCTCTTGCAACACAATGAAACGGAATAAAAGCATGACGAAGACGCAGCCCGTGATCTCGCGCAGAAATTTGTTGAAGCAGGTAGCAGGCCAATCGGCAGCAGCCATTCTGATGCCCGCGACGTTGTTAAGCCAGGAAAAGCAGGTGGCAACGCAGGACGGCCCTGACCACATGCTGCACTGGCCCGAACTTCACGAGCCGGATCTCATGTTCGCTTATGTCGGAGACGCGGAAGCAACCCGCTATCCGCTAGCTCGTTCCGGCTCAGACTGGACAGCACCTGGCACCGGCGACTTGCGCGTCCACTTCGTCGCCGCCACGCTGTTTCTCGAGTCGCCGACACTGCCCGTGCAGCGCGTTCACATGCGCTGGAATCACAAGATGCCTGCAGGAGTTTTAGCTTTGGGCGATGCTTGGGAACGCAGCTACGGAGATTTGCATTGGGCTCCACTCCAAGCCGAGCGAGTGATGCCGTGGTACTGCCTGCTTCACGTAGACGGCGAAACGTCGGGCATGGGCGTCAAGACCGGTGCGCGTAGTTTTGCCTTCTGGCAGGTCGACGCGGACGGGATTTCTTTGTGGCTGGATGTACGCAATGGTGGCAACGGCGTAATGCTGGGCAAGCGCACGCTGGAGATGGCCACCCTCGTCTCACTGCTGGGACCAAGCGGAGAAACTGCGTTCACAGCCGCACAGCGCTTTTGCCGAATTATGGCTCAGGGGACCGTCGTTCCTGAAAAACGAGGCAGCACCTTCGTTGACGTGATGTATGGAAGCAACGATTGGTACTACGCGTACGGGAAGAACACGGCGGAGGGCATCCTGCGGGATGCGGACCTGGTCAAGGGTCTGGCGCCGGCGGGCGGGCCCGAGCCGTTCACCGTGATCGACGACGGCTACCAGGATGTGGCGCGATTCCCTGACATGGCGAGACTTGCCTCGGAGATTCGAAGCCGGGGCGTCAAACCGGGACTGTGGATCAGGCCCCTGCGCGCGGCCGCGACCGTGCCCGCCAATCTCCTGCTGCCCAATGAGCGCTGGAAGGAAGATGGCAGCAGGCGGCCGCCTTTGGCCTACGATCCGACCATCGCGGAGGCGCTTGAAGCGATTGCGGCGGTGGCGACGGAGGCGTGCGGCTGGGGATACGAGCTGATCAAGCACGACTTTACAACCTTTGAGCTTCTGGGCCAGTGGGGCAGCCAGATGGGCGCCGCTCCCACGCGGGGCAACTGGCACTTCAACGACCGCACGCTGACCAATGCCGAGATTGTGGGCTTGCTGTACAGGCGGCTGAGGGCAAGCTGCGGAGAAGATCGCGTGATCCTGGGGTGCAATACCGTCGGGCATCTGTCCGTGGGAATCTTTGACGCCTCACGCACGGGCGACGACGTGAGCGGCAGAGAATGGGAGCGGACGCGGCGCACCGGGGTAAACACGCTGGCTTATCGGCTGCCGCAGCACAAGACGTTCTTCAGGCTGGACGCTGACTGCGTTCCCGTGACGCCCGAGGTGCCGTGGGCGATGAATCGGCATTGGTTGCAGGCGGTTGCCAGGAGCGGAACTGTTCTGCTTATTTCACCTGACCCACGCGGGCTGGGGCAAGAACAGCGTGATGCGCTGCGGGAAGCTTTTGCGATGTGCGCTGACAAGCCGAGCAGCGAACCGCTGAACTGGATCGAAAACCGAACGCCGACGGCGTGGCGCAGTGCCGCGGGCACGGCAGCCTATGACTGGATTCTGGAGGAAGGAGAAAGCCCGTTCCCGATCGGCATTCAACGCGGACCGGATTAGATACGAGTGCAATTTGGTTTGGCTACGGTTGCGGCGCGCCTAAGGTTGCGCTGTTTGAGGGCTCCCGTCGTGACCTGAGGAGATATGAGGCAAAATAGAGCATATGACGACTACAGCGACTTTGACGGATACGCGGACATTCGAAGAGAAACTGGACCTGTTTGCGCAGGTAGCGGTGAACGTTGGGCTGGGTCTGAAGCCGGGCCAGGAACTTGTGATGACGGCGGGGCTGGAGACGCTGCCGCTGGCGCGGCGTATTACCGAGCAAGCGTACAAGGCCGGGGCCTCGCTGGTGACGACACTATTGACTGACGATGCAATGACGCTCGCGCGTTATGAGCATGCGTCGACCGAGAGCTTTGACTACGCGGCAAAGTGGCTGTACGACGGCATGGCCGCTGCGTATGCGAGCGGTGCGGCGCGGCTGGCCATTGCCGGCGGCAATCCGGAGTTGCTGTCAAAGCAGGATCCGGACAAGGTGGGGCGGGCGAATCGGGCAGTGTCTCAGGCATACCGGCCCGCGCTGGAACTGATTACGCGGCACGCGATCAACTGGACGATTGTGGCTGCGGCAACGCCGGCGTGGGCGGCCTCGGTGTTTCCGGGCGAGGCGCCGGATGCGGCCCTGGCCAAGCTATGGGAGGCGATCTTCAAGGCTTCGCGAGTGGACGGAGCTGACCCGGTGAAGGCCTGGAAAGAGCACGATGCGAACCTGCACACGCACGCGGCGCGGCTCAATGAAAAGCGCTACTCGGCGCTAAGGTATCGCGGGCCGGGGACCAATCTTGAGCTTGGACTGGCCGACGATCACCTGTGGTTGGGCGGCGGAGGCACGGCGAAGAACGGATACTACTGCGTGCCGAACATTCCCACGGAGGAAGTGTTCTCAATGCCCCACAAGGACCGCGCCGATGGGGTGGTGACGGCGACCAAGCCGTTGTCGCACCTCGGCACGATGATTGAAGGCATCCAGGTACGGTTTGAGAAAGGCCGGATTGTGGAAGCGAAAGCGACACGGGGCCAGGAGGTGCTGCAAAAGCTGATCGATACAGACGCTGGCGCACGCCACCTGGGCGAAGTGGCGCTGGTTCCGCACTCATCGCCGATTGCGAGCAGCGGATTGATCTTTTCGAACACTTTGTTCGATGAGAATGCGGCGTCGCACATTGCCATGGGGCAGGCCTACATCTCCTGCATGAAAGACGGCGACAAACTGACCGATGAGGAGCAGGTGGCGAAGGGTTTGAACCAGAGCCTGATTCATGTGGACTGGATGATCGGGTCAAGCGAGCTGGACATTGACGGGGTCACGGCGACTGGGACAGCCGAACCGCTGATGCGCGGGGGTGAGTGGGTCTAGGGGGAGCAGGGACCGAGAGGACAAGGGATTTGGGCCCGGCGATTGCCGAAGTGCGGAAGGAAGGGATAGGATTCCTCTGGAAAGTTTTTCCTGAGGTGATCCTTATGCGTTTGTCCTGCACGGTTTTGATTGCTGTTCTTGGATTGACAACGTTTACTGCGACGGCGCAGACGCCGGCGGCAGCAACCAAGCCGAACGCAACCCCGGCGCCCGCTCACGCGACGAAGGCGGCGGCAAAGCCGATTCTGGCAGCGACCCCTCCAATGGGGTGGAACAGCTGGAACTTCTTCAATGGCAGAGTCACCGACAAGGACATTCGCAACGCCGCCGACGAGTTGGTAGCGACGGGGATGAAGGACGCCGGCTACAACTACGTGAACATTGACGACACGTGGCAAGGCGACCGTGACGCGGACGGCGTGATGCATGCGAACTCGAAGTTTCCTGACATGAAGGCTCTGGCAGACTATGTGCACTCGAAGGGCCTGAAGCTGGGAATTTATTCGGGTCCTGGAACGAAGACCTGCGCGCGCTTTGCCGGGTCCCTCGACCACGAGGTGCAGGACGCGAATCTGTATGCGAGCTGGGGCATCGACTATTTAAAGTACGACCTGTGCAGCTTTCGCGCGGACGTGATGGCAGCCAAGGCTCCAGACGACAAGGCCGAGCAGATGCGGCTGATGATTGCGGCCTACGACAAGATGGGCAAGGCGCTGGCGGCAAGCGGACGGCCGATTGTGTACTCGCTTTGCCAATATGGATGGGACTCGCCGTGGGAGTGGGCGCCAGCGCTGGGCGGCAACCTGTGGCGGACAACGGGCGACATATCGGCGAACTGGAACAGCGTTTACGCGATCACCGAGGAACAGGCGGGACTGGCCAAATATGCGGGTCCGGGCCACTGGAACGATCCTGACATGCTGGAGGTGGGCAACGGAAGGCTGACGCTGGCGGAGAATCGCAGTCACTTTTCGATGTGGGCAATGCTGGCGGCTCCGCTGCTGGCGGGCAACGACCTGCCGAATATGAAGCCGGAGGTCAAGGCAATCCTGACCAACAAGGACGTGATCGCGATCGACCAGGACAAGCTGGGCAGGCAGGCGACACGCGCCTATGCAGACGGCGAAGTGGAAGTGTGGACTCGGTCGCTGTCAGGTGGCGCCAAAGCGATCCTGGTGCTGAACGCGGGCTCCGATCGCACGGCCAATCATCCGTTCCACCTGGACCTGGCCAGGCTGGGCCTCCACGGACCTCTGAAGGGCAAGGACCTGTGGACCGGCAAGGACATAACAGTGACCAACAACATGCCGGTGGAACTCGTGAGCCACGACACGCTGCTGCTCAGGATTGGCGCGGCGAAGTAAATTCAGCCAGCCGACGACCGTACCCTGGGCATGGCCGCCGGCTGACAGATGTATAGCTCGATTAAAGGAAACGCGCTCTGCGAGAAGACCAGGCTTTAGTGCGCAATACCTAGCGAGACATTAAACCAGCGCTGATCGTCGGTCCATGTCTTGGCGGGCGTGAAACCGGCTTCGTCAAGCATGGCTTCAGCCTGCCCTGGCGCGTACTTGTAGCTGTTCTCCGTGTGGATGGTTTCGCCCTGGGCGAAGTCGACCTGGAGTTTGAGCGCACGGATCTGGATGGTTTGCGCGATGCGGCTGGCAAGATGCATTTCGATGCGCGACTCGGCTGCATTCCAAACGGCGCGGTGCTCAAAGCTCTCAAGGTTGAACTCGGCGGCGAGTTCGCGGTTGAGGCGGGCGAGGATGTTGAGGTTGAAGTCGGCAGTGACGCCGGCGAAGTCGTCGTAGGCGGCCAGGAGCGTGGCTTCTTCCTTGACGAGGTCGACGCCGAGCAGGAGAGCGTCGCCTGGATTGAGGCTGGCGCGGACGCGGCGCAGCAGGCGACGGGCTGCCTCCGGCTCGAAGTTGCCGATACTGGAGCCGATGTAAAGCACAAGACGGCGCTGGCCTTCGAGGGCGGCGTCGAGAGTTAGAGCGCGGCGGCCGCCGTGCGTGTAGTCCATCACGCGCGGGGCGACGGTGACACCGGCGATTTCGCTCTCGATCCGCTGCCTGGCGGCATCGAGGGCGGTAGGGGAAACGTCGACCGGCTCGTAGACGACGGAGTCCTGGCGAGCAACTGCGGCCTTGAGGAGCAGGCGCGTCTTGTCGGCCGAGCCTGCGCCGAGTTCAATGATGCGGAGACGGTCATCGCCGGCGGCCTGCGCAATCATCGCGTCAGCATGGGTGGTGAGGATGCCGCGCTCTGTGCGCGTGAGGTAGTACTCGGGCCGGCAGGTGATTTCGTCAAAGAGACGCGAGCCGGCCTCGTCATAGAAAAGCCACGGAGGAAGGTGACGAGGACTGGACGCAAGGCCGTCGCGGACGGCTGCGGCAATCTCCTCGTTCACCGAAACGTCACTTACCCGGTGCGTTGGAATGGTCCGCGGCTCACTTTGTGATTCGATGCTGGGGAAGACAAAAGTGGTCATGCGCTGAGTTTGATGCTTTGCACCTCGAAACGTTGTCAAAAAGCCCGCCGAATTTGCGAAACATTTATGAAGCGAGACGAATTCCGGAAAACTGCCATCGGGTTTCAGCGGAGAAGAAATTCCTATACGTAGCGCGGATGTGCGCGGCCGGCGTAACGCATGATCCGCCGCGCAAAACCATCTGCCCGCTCATGAACTTGCCGTTATACTCGCCGAGCGCGCCCTCAAGGGGGCGGAAGCCCGGATAGCCGAGATAGGCGCTCGAGGTCCAGACCCAGCAATCGCCGAAGCACTTCGTGCCGTTCTCGTTTTGGACTGGTGTCAACAAACCGCTGTCGAGCAGATTGCCTTCCACTGGTTGGCCTTCGGCTGCGGATTCCCATTCAAACTCCGTGGGCAGGCGATGGCCGGCCCAGCGTGCATAGGCGTCGGCCTCAAAGTAGCTGACGTGGCTGACGGGTGAGGAGCCGATTTGTTCGAGAGGCAACTCGCCACCAAGAGTAAAGACGCTCCAATCCCCGTTCTCGCTCGTGCTCGGGGCGCCATTGTCGCTCGTCCAGTAGAGCGGGGCGCGCCAGTTGTTTTCTTTTACGGCATTCCATCCGGCGGAGAGCCAGAGCTCGGGTTTCGTGTAGCCGCCATCAGCCATGAAGGCCGCGAACTCAGCACAGGTGACGAGACGACCGGCGAACTGGAACGGCTCAAGCCAGACGCGATGACGCTTGAGCTCGTTGTCAAAACAGAATCCATTGCCAGAGTGGCCAACGTCCCTTAGGCCGCCTGGAAAAGTGAGGAACGAAAGGGGCGAGGCAACCGAAGCTGCAATTTCGGACGCCGGCGATGGTTGCTTGTAAACGGGACGGAGAGGATTGGTGAAGAACGCGTGCTTGATGTCAGTGAGGAGCAACTCCTGATGCTGCTCTTCATGATTGACGCCGAGTTCGATGCGGCGAAGAGCTTCAGCATCTGCGTTGGACTGAAGCAGGCGTTCGAGGTCGCGATCGACGTGGTCGCGGTAGCGGAGGATCTCTTCAAGAGCGGGACGGGAGAAGGAGGCGCGCAGCTTCTTTTCAGGGAACGCCGAAAACCCTTCGTAGTAACTATTGAAGAGCCAGGGGAAGTCCCGGTTGAAAAGCCGATAGCCGGGGAGGAAGGGGACGAGGACGAAGGACTCAAAGAACCAGGCTGTGTGGGCGAGGTGCCACTTGGCGGGCGAAGCGTCAGGCGAGGACTGGACCATCATGTCCTCGGGCGTAAGGCCGGCGCAGAGCTCGAGAGAGCGGCGGCGAACTGAGATAAAGCGCGCGGCCAAAGTTGATTGCAGGTCAGGTCCGGCGGTGGTTGCCATGATGTCGATCCCCACGTCAAAAGAGTGTAGCGCAGAGTGTAACCCAGTCCAGCGCCGTTTTGGCGCCGAAAAAATTGCGCCTGGCCAAAACCATTCGATGCGGGAGAGTGGCCGGAGTCTTCATTATGGTGGTGTAATAACGATTGCCGGGGTTTGACAGGATGGCGTGCCGGGGCAGGGAGGGCACATGTCTGGATTTGAGCAACATTTGTGGATTCCGGGGCTGGTGCTGATGGGCCTGATGGCTGCGCCCTGCTGCGCCCAGGCCGACCAGAGCCAGAGCGCGCCAGCAGCCGTCACTCCGGCCCAGGCGAGCCCCGTTGGACAATCTGCAGGGCCGGTACCCGGACAGGCGCCTTCCACGCCGGGCCCCGCGAACCTGACCATACAGACTCCCCCGCCGACGGATGAAGAAATCGGGGACTCGCTCTCAGCGCGGAGAGCCTACCAGTCTGCGATTACGGCCTACCAAAAAATCCAGAATCCTTCAGCGGAAGTGTGGAACAAGATGGGCATCGCGTACCAGATGATGTTCAACCAGAAGGACGCTGCGCGCTGCTACGCGAACTCGCTGAAGAAGGATCCGAAGAACCCACAGGTACTGAACAATATGGCCACGCTGTACGACTCGCAAAAGGATTACGGCACGGCCGAGCACTACTACCGGAAGGCGCTGAGGATTGATCCGAAGGCTGCGGTGATTCTGCGCAATCTAGGGTCGAACTATCTTTCGCAGCACAAATTCGGCCGCGGGGCGATGTGTTTTCAGCAGGCGATGGCGATTGACCCAACGGTGTTTGATGCGCACTCCGGCGTGAGCGTGGACAACCCGAGCTCGGTGCAGGATCGGGGAGCGATGCACTATTACATGGCACGCAGCTGCGTGAGCGCGGGGATGCAGGAGTGCGCGATCCAGAACCTGCGGCTGGCGTTGAATGAGGGGTTTACGAATCCCAAGAAGATTGCGGCGGACAGCAGCTTTGCGAGCCTTCGCCCGCTGCCGGCCTTCCAGCAACTGATTGCGGCGCAAAGCTCGCAGTAGCGGATATCCTTTAGCTCTTATGCGGGAAAGTTTGTAAGAGGCTCTAAGGCGTGCCTTTTGAAAGCTGCGGTCCACACTCGTTTTATCCTGGCATGCACCGCGCTACACCTTCATAGCCGTCTGTCCTCGCAGGCTTTATGCCTCTTGCTCCGGGCCCCAAAAGCAGGGCCCGGAGCAGCCAGGAATTATTGGCCGGGGGCTTGGCTGGATGCGGGTTCTGCCGCGTCACGTGGAGGCCAGCCGCAGCGGCCGCGCATGCCTTGACGAAAGCGCTCGCGCTCTTCCGGGGTGAGGTGCTCGTACTTCTCTTCCCAGCGACGGCGCCAGCGGGCTCCGGAACCACCGTGGCCGCCAAGCCGGCCGAAGAGAATGCGGGAGAGCACCAGGATGCCGAGCGCCTGCCAGAAGCTGAGCGCATGCCATCCGAAGAGCGGAGGCAGCAGCCAGTTCCACAGGTACTTGACCACTTCTCCGCCGATAAACGTGAACAACACGACCGCGGCGATGCCGACGGGTGCCATCCAATACCATTTCTTTCTCATACTCATAGCGACTCCTTCAAGAATTACTGAACTCCTCGTGAATGCTCTGCAGGCGCTCGCGCAGGCGGCGGACCGCATAGCGTTTGCGCGCAAGAAGCGTGTTGACATTGACGCCGGTTTCGGCGGCCATTTGCTTGAAGCTGATCCCGTCAATTTCATGCGCGACAAAGACCTCGCGCTGGTCCGGGGGCAGCTCGTTGATCGCCAGCTCCAGCTCATCGAGCAGCATGGAGCGCAGGTAGAGGCCGTCCGGTCCGTCGTCGGGGGAAGGCAGAATATCTTCAAGCCGCAGCAGGTCGCCGTCCTCGTCTTCCACTGCCATGCCGCTGAAGCTTTCCGGCTTCTTTTTGCGGAAGAGGTCGGTGATGCGATTGCGCGCGACGCGAAACAGCCATCCAGTGACATGCTCGATGGGCATGAGCAGGCGGTTAGCTTCAACCAGTTCGTAGAAGACCTCCTGGAGAATCTCTTCGGCGTCGCGTGGGTCAGGTACGCGGCGGCGGATGAAGTTGCGCAGCCGCGCCTGCTCCCTCGTGACCACTTCGGAGATCCGCTGGTCCTGTTCAAACACCATCTCATCGAGTCTCGCCGCTTCGTTCATCTGTAGGTGAAGACGAAAGAGGGGGTGCGGATATTGTAGGCGGGTGGGGAACGGGTGCCTGCAAGAAGGGGTGGCCAGAAAAGTGGGTGCCCGCGAAAACAGGAGTAAGATGCTTGCAGAATCCTCACGTTCACTGGCTGGGCCCTGCGATTCCCCGATTTTTGGGATGGGCTTTCAGGTTGCGGCCGTGGTGCGTATTTCACTCTTCCGGTGGTCACCGAACCGCACCGGGCCCTGCTTCTGAGATGAGGTTGCGAACTCAGAAAGAAGGTGCGCGATGTTGAAGCAAATGACCCAATTTTTTTCTATCGCAATTTTTGGCTTGTTGTCGATGGCGCTTCTGATGACGGGGCGTGTCGCTTCACAGGATTCCAAAACTCCGGCCGTTCTGCCGGCGCCCTCGCCCGGCAAAGCGATGGTATGCATCTACCGCGTGGGGCGGTTTACCGGCTCGGCCTCGCACGACGAGCTTTATGTGAACGGCGTTCACCTGGCCAAACTGCTCAATGGCGAATACGCATTCACTGAGGTTGCGCCGGGGACCGTGGTGATCAGCGGATTGCCCAAGATGTACACCGTCGACGTCTTTACTGCGGCCGGCTCTGCAGTCAACCTCGCAACGAGAAAAGAGAACGAGCGCGCGCGGTTTGAAGCGGAGGCAGGAACGACGTACTACTTCAAATGGACGTCCGGAACCATGGCTACCGGTATCAAGGTGACGGCCGTGGATCCGCTGTTGGGCGCGAAGGAAATGACCAAGCTGCACGTGTCAAAGCCCCCCGTGGAACCAACCAAGCCGGATGCCGCGGACGCAGCGAAGCCTGACGCAGCGAAGCCGGATACGAAATAGGATTTCCGCTCGGAAGAGGGGTTGGGCGGGTGGCCGTAGTTCAGTGGCAGAACTTTCCGTTGACAATGTGTCACCGATGATATCTACAATGTAGACATGGCTGAGTTGCTGGGGACATTTGAGCAGTCGGTGTTGCTGGCGATCCTTGGGCTGGGCTCGGAAGCCTATGGCCGTGCGGTGCTGAATCGCGTGCAGGAGAAACTGGCGCGCGATGTGGCGGCGGGAGCAGTATATGCAACGCTGGAACGGCTGGAGGCGCGGGGCCTGGTGCGGTCACGGCTGGAGGCGGGAACCACCGTGCGCGGAGGCCGGGCGCGGCGTTACTACCTGCTGGATGCCGAGGGCGAACGCGCGCTGAGCGATACGCGGCGGGCGCTGACGGCAATGTGGAACAACGTGCAACTGCCGGCGCAGGAGGGATGATGAGCGCACAAAACTCAGGTCCCTGGCGCTGGTCTGAGGCGCTGCTGGAGCGGCTGCTGCCCGAGACCACGCGGGAGACGATTGCCGGCGATTTGCGCGAAGAGTTTGTGGAGGGGATTGAACCGAAACGGGGAAGGCTGCGGGCGCAGTGGTGGTACGTGCGGCAGGTGGCAGGTTTCATTCCGTGGTTTGCGAAGGAGGGCCGGGGCATGAGCAAGGTTTTGATGACGCTGTCGACGGTGGTGCTGGCCTGCGCCTCCTGGCTGGCGGTGATGGAGACAATTCTGCGGCATCCGGGTTACGCGGGGCGAATTGCGGAGGCAGTGGGGATTGCGGCGATTTGCGCAGCCACAATTCTCGCGAAAATGCTGCATGCAGGCGTGGTCGTCGAGCGCTGGCTGTGGCTGGGCGCTGGGGCGCTGATCGTGCTTGGGGCAACGGCGTTTTTGCAAAACGCACGCGCAGTTCACTTTGAGGGATTTGTGATGGTGATCTCGTTGCTGCTGGTGGCGCAAGGGGTGCTGATGCTGGCGACGATGGGTAGAAAGGGCGGCGGCTCGCGACCCTCAGTCATCTGAGTTTTTGCTTTTGATCCCTGCAGGCCTTCAGTCGCAATACCGCTGGAGGCCTTCCTGAATTCGGCAGCGTTCTTGATGGGGAAGCGATTGGCCTGATTGCGGCGCGGGCGACTAGACTTTGATCGCACCGAAAACCCAGGGGAGAAACAATGCTGAATCGCCGCACCTTTCTTAAGACCACTGCTGCTGCGCTGCCGATGACGGCCGCGCTGGGCGCGCTCGACGCGACAGTTGATGCGAAACCAACATTTGCCGCGGAAGAAGCGGCGAAGCCAGGTAGGCCTGCCGCGAAATTGAGGTCTCTGCCGGAGCGTTTGAAGCCGGTGGACGAGTCGAAGCTGCCATGGCCGCAGCGTGTAAGGCGCGTGGGCCAGAGCAACATGACCGAGCACGACCCTGCCGTGATGAATGTCGAAGAGTGGGCCGACTACTGGCACTCGTGCGGAGTTGATGCTGTCTTCGTCAGCGTGACGGGGATCCTGGCGTTTTATCCATCGAAGGTGCCGTTCCACAAGCATGGCAAATTCCTGAAGGATCGTGACTTTTTTGGCGAGTGCGCGGCGGCGGCGAAGAAGCGCGGCATGCGCGTAGTCGCGCGCATGAGTCCTGACCTGAACTGGGAAGAAGCGCTCGGAACGCATCCGGAGTGGGCGATGCGCAGCAGGGACGGCTCAGTGCAGTTGAGCACCGAGGAGCCGCGGCTGTTCAAGACCTGCATGTTCTCAAGCTACATGGACGACTACATGACGGCGATTATCCGGGAGATCAATTCGCTGTACGACGTGGACTGTTTCTACATGAACGGCTGGCCGCCGATCGGGAATCTGCCGGATTGCCATTGCGCCATCTGCAGCAAGCTGCCGGCAACCGGAACGCCAGCGTACTGGAAGGTTTTTAACGATCGCGTGTTTGAGCTTTGGGAGAAATACGATGCCCTCGCAAAGGAAAAGAAAGCGGACAGCTTCTTTTTTGCGAACCAGGGCGGAAATGTGCACGGTGGACCGAATCTGGACCGGCTGGGCAAGATTGCCGCATGGTTCCAGGCCGATAACCAGGGACGAACGAATGACGATGCGGCGATTTGGGGATGCAGCCTGCAGGGGCGCGTGTGCACGGCGATTATGAACGGCAAGTTTGCGGCGAATGTGACGGCTGGGTACTCGACAGGCCTTGTGCCCTGGCGCAACGCGACCAGGAACGCAGCCGAGACGACGATGTGGCTGAATGAAACACTGGCCAGCGGCATCGTTCCCTACTACCACTTTGTTGGCGCGGAAGGCGGGCTGGGCGAGGATCGCCGTTGGCAGAAGACCGGCGAAGATTACTTCAAGTGGACTGAAAAACACGATGCGCATCTGAAGGTGAGGCGGTCAATTGCGAACATCGGCGTGGTGATGGGCCAGAGCACGCAGCTTTTGTACAACGGGCCAGGCCCGGAACGCTCGCACCAGTACATGCACCAGACGACACAAGGCATCTACGATGCGCTGCTGCGGGGCCGGCACGCGTTTGACTACGTGCATGAGGATCGCTTGGAGCCGGAGAACCTGAGCAAGTATCGCGTGCTGTTGCTGCCGAATATTGCCATGCTGAGCGACCGGCAGTGCGAGCAGATACGCGCCTATGCGCAGGCCGGCGGATCGCTGATGGGAAGCTTTGAGAGCGGACTGTACGACGAAAACCTGAAGGCGCGTGCGGACTTCGGACTGGCGGATGTGTTTGGGGTGAGCAAGTCCGGTGACGCGATTGGGACCAACGGAAATGCCTACTACGCGCGCATTGAAGATCCGGCGGGTGCGAGCAAACACCCACTGCTCGCGGGGTTCGAAGATACGAACTGGCTGCCGGGGGCGGGGAATCGCGTGCCTCTGAAGCCGGTGGACAATCCACTGTTGACGGTAGTGCCGGGATTTCCGCGCTATCCTCCGGAGCTTGCGTATCCGCCGGTGCCGCACACCGCCGAGCCGGCTGTGGTGCTGCGCGAAAAAGGCGCGAGCCGTACCGCGTGGTTTGCCGGAGACATTGAGCGCACATACTGGCAAACCGGCCACGGCGATCTGCTGCGGCTGCTGCACAACACGCTTGAGTGGCTCACGCAAGGCGAACGGGTGGTCGATATCGACGGCGAGGGGTTTGCGGAAGTGTTCTGCTGGGAGACCGATCCTGGCTATGCAGTACACGTGCTGAACTACACAAATCCCGATGCGCAGCACGGATGGATTCAGGACACCTACCCAATCGGCGCACAGCGGGTTGCGCTAAAGCTGCCGGCCGGGGTGCGGCTCAAAAGCGTGCAGTTGTTGAGGGCCGAAGCCGCCGTGGCATTCACCATGGATGGAGCGACAGTGCGGTTTACGATTCCGCGGGTTGAGGATTACGAGGTGGCGGCGATCACGGTGGCGTGATGGCTGACCTTTTTCGTTTGATCAGTGGATGGAGGCAGGCACGATGAGCGACGGGCGAGAGGAACGCGAAGAACAAGAGTGGCGCCGCGAGCAGGAAAAGCAGAAAGAGCGCGAGGACCGGCTCGACCGGCCCGGGCGCGACGAGCGCGAACCGGAGCGGGGCGGGTCATAATCCGGTTGAGATTGAAACGAAATTGTGTCCCCAGCGGCTTTGCGGCCGGCTGGGGATTTTTAGCGGTCAGAAGCGCAGGACGGGCCCGGTGGAGATGCGGCCGTTGGAGTTGATGACGCCCTGGACGGTTTCGTCGCTGGATTGAAAGTTGGTGTTGTAAAAATCTCCCGTCAGGCGCCAGACAAGACGGCGCGAGATGCCGAGATCAAGACCGCCTCCAGCGGCCATGGCGAAGGTTGAGCCCGATTTGAGCGAGGGGATGACGTTCTGGTTGAGGTGGGCGCTGCCGACCAACCCATGCGCGAACAGGGTGGACTTGCCGAAGTGCAGCGAAAGCTGCGGCCCGGCGAGAAAGAAATAGACGTGCGGGTCGAAGACCGGGCTGTCATTGCGATAGGCGCCGGATACGTCTCCTTTGACGCCAAGCCAGTTGCCGACCACAGGCAACGGAACGCGCAGAGAGGCGTCCCATCCGTTCATCGCTCCTGCAACGGGATTGACATTGGAGTGGTCGTAGGGGCGGAAGACCAGCGAGTAGCCGCCGTAGAGCTCCCAGGCCGGCATCGGCATGTGATCGGTGTAGTGGGTTTCGTCAGTTTGCGCGGAGAGAGCGCAGGGCGAGGCAAGCACAGACGAGATCAGGAGGAAAAAAGAAAGCTTACGCAACATGCAATCACCTCAGGAAACCTGAAATAAAACCAGGGCAAGAGGCTTGCAGAGGTGCAAGACAGATGAGATGCGCCCCGGGCCGGAAGGGCTGGCTCACGGAGTTGGCAGGTTGGACGCAGCCGGGCGAAGGGCGTGAGCCCGGAGCTTAAGGATGGAGGGACCCGGGGGGACTGGGGACTGGGGACCTGCGCCGGCTCAGGGCGTTGCGGGGGACGAAGGCTACGCGTATCTCCCCGACCTGAATGCGGTTAAGGCATTTTTGTCCTGGCTCATCCAGCACCGGGAAAATTTCCTTGAAATAATTCTTGACGCATTCCCATATAGGAATGTATTGTCCAAACCATGGCACGAGCCGCAACCACCTCCGATCCGTTCAACGCTGTGGCCGAGCCGCGCCGCCGGCAGATTTTGAGCTATCTTGCAAACCAGGAGCGCCCCGTGGGAGACATCGTCACCGCGCTCAAATTCGATCAGCCCTCGGTATCAAAGCATCTCGGGGTACTGCGCAAGGTCGGCCTGGTGCGGATGCGCTGCGAGGGCCGCCACAAGTACTACCAGACCAACGCCGAAGCCATCCGGCCTCTGCACGCCTGGGCCAGCGAGTTCGAAAAGCTCTGGCAGCATCAATTGCTGCGCGTGAAAGAGCGCGCCGAAGCGCAGGTACGCGGCGAAAAGAGGGAACAGGCAAAGGGCTAACAGGCGTTCACAAGGTTACCCAATTCCAAACCAAACTTCCTCAAGGAGAATGTATGACAACCACCACACTTCCCGATATCGAAAGCCTCTCATTCAAGATCGAACTGGAAACGCGCGTCATGGCGCCCATCGACGTAACCTTCGCCGCGCTCCTTGAGCAGCTCGGCCCCGGCTTTGAAAAGTCGGATGGCGAAAGCATGGCCTTTAAGCTTGAAGCCTGGCCCGGCGGCCGCTGGTTCCGCGACCTTGGCGACGGCAATGGCCACTGCTGGGGCCATGTGCAGGCCATCAAGCGTCCCACGCTGCTTGAGTTCTCTGGCCCCCTGATGATGTCTCACGCCGTGGCCAACAACGTGCAATACCGGCTCCGCGAAGAAAACGGCGAAACAATCATCAAGTTCCACCACGCCGCTTTTGGCAACATTCCGGATGATATGAAGAAGGGCATGGTCACCGGCTGGAACTACATCATCGACCATGCGCGCCAACGCGCCGAGACGAAGTAGTCCGGCGCATTCCACTCATCCCCTTCCCCAAACACAAGGAGGATCACGATGTCGATTGCAGAGATGTTTCTGGCTGAGTTTGAAGTGCAGGCGCCCATTACGCGAAAGTTTCTGGAGCGCCTTCCCGAAGACAAGCTGAAGTGGAAGCCGCACGCAAAGTCGATGACCGCCGGACAACTGGCGTATCAC
>Ga0302140_10002046_pt1 | contig 26265 bp, 23 predicted proteins | sample I_Bog_E1_1_FD_202095 | JGI IMG/M metagenome (GOLD analysis project Ga0302140, IMG submission 202095) | Peat permafrost microbial communities from Stordalen Mire near Abisko, Sweden - I_Bog_E1_1 | ecosystem: Environmental > Terrestrial > Soil > Wetlands > Peat | place: Sweden: Abisko, Stordalen... | reverse complement strand
TTTCAATTGGCCGCCGTCGAGAGCGGGTTGCAAATCTTTTCCGAGTGCAAACGTCTGCTAGATATTTCACGAGATAACACGGCGAGTCGCACGGCGGCGATTTCACAACACGGTAAATTGCTTTTGGAAGCGCCGACTGGCGCGGGCAAGACTTTGATTGCCGGTCATATCGTCGAGAAATTCTCGGCCCTGGAATCGGTGGTCTGGTTCTGGTTTGCACCGTTCAAAGGCGTGACGGGACAGACGGCTTCCTCGTTGCGCGCGGAACTGCCAGGTCTGCGCTTGCGCGAGTTGGCCGAAGACCGCCAGGCGGCGGACAGCCGTTCGGGCGACGTGTTCGTAACAACGTGGCAAACGGTCGCAACTAAAGTGAAAGACAGTCGCAATGTCCATCGTCCCGGCGAATCGAATCTGACCATCGAGGAACTCATCGCGGCGTTGCGCCAAAAGAAACTGCGCATTGGCGTGGTGGTAGATGAAGCGCATCATGGTTTTTTTAGCACGGGCGCGGAGACGCAAGCAATGAAGTTTTTCCGCGAAACCTTGCAGCCGGAATACACGGTGCTGGTCACGGCCACGCCCGACGATGCGGACATAACGAAATTTGAGAAATCACTTGGCTTGTCAAAATTGAACCGGACTACCATCAACCGACAAGAGCCGGTGGATGAAGGATTGATTAAAGAAGGCATAAAGTGCGTGGCCTACTTTGCGCCGCCCGGGCAGGAAACGCTGGTGGATTACGAGGATGTGGCGTTGCGCGAAGGCGTGGCCTTGCACCGGAAATGGAAAGCTGAATTGAAGAAGTTGGGTGTTGACCTTACGCCGCTCATGCTCGTGCAAGTGGATTCCAAAGACAAAAGTGTGGAACGGGCGAAAGAGCGTTTGCTGGCGCTCGGATTTACAGAAACGCAAATTGCCATCCACACCGCCGAAGAGCCGGACAGCGGGTTGCTGGCGCTGGCGAATGACGAGGCGCGGGAAGTTCTAGTTTTCAAAATGGCAGTGGCACTGGGCTTTGATGCACCACGCGCGTCCACGCTGGTTTCCATGCGGGCGGCACGCGATGAAGATTTCGGCGTCCAACTGGTCGGGCGCATTTTGCGTGTGCATCGCAAGCTGCAAGGACGTGCGCGTGCAAAGACGCTGCCGGAAATCCTGCGTTACGGTTATGTTTTTCTGGCGGATGCGGAAGCGCAGACCGGGCTTGATCTCGCCGGACAACGCATCAACAAGCTGCAAACGGAATACGCCAAAGTCAGTCCGACAACCGCCGTCACCATGCTGGGCGGCAAACCGCACGTTCAGGTCTTGGGCGCGGATGGCCAGATTCGATTGATTCCACTGACTCCGCCAGCGTCATGGCCAGTTTCCGAAGCTACGGGAGAAAGCGTCGCGCGGCCGGATGGGGATTACAGCGGCTTTGCGCTTGAGTTGCTCACCGGTGGCTATGCTCCACAAGATTTATTACCGGCAGAGTTCAAGCCGACATTGCCGGTCGGCAACGCGCCAGTGATTCGGACTTCGCGGGGATATAGCTACGCAATACGCCCGGATGTGCCGCGCCGCTTCAAAACACAGGTGGTTTCGCCGGATAATGAAGTGACGGAAGAAGATTGCGCGCAAAAATTCATGCTTTCGTCGGGTGAAATTCTGCGCGCGATTGCGGCCAAGGTGCAAGTGCAACGAAGGACGCTGGAAGTATTCACGCACCAGATTGAAATGGATTTCACCAACGCGGTGATGGATGCCGACCACGCGGCTAAAATCGCTTTCAAGGTGCTGACGAAAAACGAATCGTTTGATGCGCGTGAGCTACGGCGGTCGTTGCTGCGAAAACTCAAGGCAACGTTGAAGGAGTTGGCACTGGATCAAGCCGACGATGATGAGCAAGTGGGCCACATGCTGAATGTGATTCTATGTGCGCGGCCAGAACTACTCTATCAGGCGCAGAAAGTGGCGCTGGCCACGCATTGCCAAGTGGAACAGACGGAAGAGGGATTGCCGGCAGCATTGGAGAATGACTCACCGCTGCCAACTTCACGGTTGAATGTTTATCGCATCATGCCGCCAGGTCTGAATAGTTGGGAACGCCCCTTTGCCGAATTACTCGACCACGATTCCCAAAAGATTGTGCGCTGGTGGCATCGCAATCCACCGCTCAAGCCGTGGAGCGTCTCGGTAGTTTTGGATGACGGACGAAATTTTTATCCTGATTTCGTGATTGGTATCGAGGGCCGCAAGTGCGATGACGGCGGCTTGCTGGCTGACCCAAAATTTGCATTTGAGATAACGCAAGAGCAGCCGAAAACCTACGCCGAGCATCCAATTTATGGGCGCGTATTGATTCTCAGTCTGCAAGGTGGCGCGCAGTGGATGACCGTGCGTTACGACGAGCGCCAAAGAAAAGCCGTGCTGGATCAAGAATTTCGTCTCGCCGACGCGGCAGGCTTCTGAAAACACCCTTTGAACATTGGTTCAAGGATTGAATGTTTAATCAAAAAACCAAATCCAGCGATGCAAATTCCGAGCGTGCCTTCCTAAAAGCGCCTTTCCTCGGCGAAGCACGCGCGGTCAATGTGGAGGCGCAGGGGCAAAAGGGCGCACTACATTGACGGCGTGGGCGAGCCGATACAATGGAGGCGCAAGGCACGCCGCTGGCAGTGTTCTTCTGGTGCTATATTTTGTCATTGAGTTGCACCTCAACCAAACCGCCGCCAACGGCGAAGTGTATCCAGACACTTGTGACTGGCAATTTCAGCTTGTTTAGCGCCTCGCGATACAGTGCAAGTTGGCCGCTGTATGAAACGGCCTCGGTTGACCACTCCGAGCGCTTACCGGGAAATGATTTGTGGTCAATGAGAATCCAGCCATTGCCGGTTTCCACCAGCATATCAATGAAGCCTTCGATACGCTGGCCCGTCTCATTTGTGGTCGCAATGGGGATTTCCACCAAAACCTGTTTTGGCTGGAACTGCTGTCCAAGACACGCACGAAGCCGTTTGCGCAGTCGCTCCACCTCTGCCGTCGTCTGATCCACGACCGTTCGCCGGTTGACGACATAAACCAGACGCCTTGGCACCTTGTCGGGATGAGTGAGCAGTGCAATAAGCCAGATTGCGACGACGGATGTTTTTCCCAAGCCAGTCGGCAAGTCCGCTATCGAAGGAATTTTGCCTCGGGCGAAACCCTCATAAAGCGACTGTTGCCACGGGAATGGACTTGTTCCCGTTAGCGCCGTAAAGAGTTTGGTGAACGCAGTATTCGGCATGGTATTCAGCGGTCAATCGCGTAAGCAGAGAGCAGTTTTCCCCATGCCGGTTGGGATGTTGATGAGTTTAGAGCGGCAGGCCATGCCAGAATCGTTCCCCGCCAAACGGGATTGATAGTCATAGGGCATATTGCCCGTGGCCGTGTGAAAAAAGGTATCGAAAGGAAGTCGGCTCATGGTTGGCCTCCCTCTTGACGTTGCGATGCAAGTAGCCTGGTCATTGACTGCCTTTGTTAATTTGGCGTAGCGCCAAGGCCAAATCCGCGCTGATTTTTCTTGGCGGGTTTCATATGTATATCAAACAGAATCCCGATTGCGAGCGTGAAAAATTCAAGAATTAATGGATTGCCCGGAACGCTTCGGTTGGGATGTTGGTGCAGGGAAAACGGAGCGTCCTGCCGTGAAGTATTTGGCGGAACGGCGGGAGAAGCGAAGTCGTGGAAGCCTTGTTCTTACGAGGTCAGGCGCGCGAAGTGTAGCAAAGGAATGAGCAGACTCCCATTTTCCGCCTTTCGCGGACATCCCAGCATAAAGCGCAATTATTCAGTCGCAGGTCAGTGAAGTTTTGATTCAAGCGCTACACCGATTGTAACGCCAATCACCATGCCGATGGCAATCAGTCCGAGCCAGGCCAGCCAGTCCCGTTTCAATTGCACCCCATTGATCCGGCCATCCAGATCCGCGCAGGTTTTACGAAACATTTCCGTGCCAGCTTTCAAGTCGGTTTTGATGTGATTATATGAGGAAATTCCGTCATCCAAATGCTTTCTTATATCTTGGGCGAAGGCCCCGATGGATTTCAACTGGCTGCGAAATGAATCGGAAGCCTGATTCAATGCCTCGGTGTGGGCTTTGACGACGCTTTTCAATTCATCGGCCTGGTCTTCACCGACGGCAGAAAGATTTTTAACTAGCTCGGCGGTTTGCCGACGATATTCGGCCAGATGCAATTCAATCAATTTTCTGGACTCATTGACCGCCTGCGGCACGAGTGCCGCCGCGCGCCATTGCGCGCGCGTGAGCAAGGCCAGTTGCACCGGAAAACCGTTCTCGTCCCCGTCACTCCACTCGACCAACATCTTCCGAAATAGCTTAGCTTCGTCGGCTGACAGCCCTACACACAACGAATCAAAATCGGTGTCTTCCATACGTCATTCCCCGAAATTCAGTTGCGGCTGCGGCTCGGACTTTGTTTTTTCCTTCGCTGGAGCGGATTTTTCTTTGGGAACAAGCTCCGTCGGCAGCAATAATTCCGCGATGGCATCGTATTGCCGGAAAAGTTTTTGCATCGCCCATTGAATTTCACCGGCCAGCAGCCGTTCCAAGTGGCCGGCTTCGACGTGCGACAACTCGGCGAAGTTCAAGCCGCGTTTGGCGATGGCCTCCGCTTTTTCAATCGCCAGCAGCGTGGTCGGCGTGACGGCTGGCAGCGTCACGGACTTCGCGCCAAACTCCAGTAACTGCTTTTCCAGTTGTGAGCCTTTGAATAAATCGCCGCGCGCCTTGGCGGGATTGTGGACGATGACATAGTCCACGCGGTCGCCTGCGTAGAAAAATAATCTGCCCGCGTTGGTCATGCTTTCCGTGTCGTCGGTCGGAAACAGAAAAAATGTCAGCCGGACGCCCTGCTCGGCGCACACGTCGAGCACCTGCAATTCCTCCAGTGCGCCCAAGATCAGCGCGTCAGCCTGGGCTCGCGTATCAATGACGTGGACCGGGGCGGAATCTTTCAGCACGCGCCGGAACAAACTTAACAAAGCAGTTTTGCTCTCCTGCTCGTTGCCGAGGTGATAGGAGCGCACAGTTTGTGGATGTCGGTTGGCGAACGTGTGATGCCGGTCGTCGAGGTCGGAACCGTTCCACGGCACGCCGAGCCGGTCGAGCCAGGCGGTGCGGAATTCGGCTTCAAAACTTTTGCCGAGATTGCCTTTGGATTGGGGATTGAGGTGGATGCGTCGAGTTGTGTTCATATATTTGTGGGATCGTTTAGTTGCATATCTTCGGGATTTGGCCGACGAACTTCGCGCGATGACGGAGTTGCAGCCAAAATTGGTTTTCGCGCAGGTGCCGGGGCGATGCCGGTTTGAGTGGTGATCGCTTTCGACACAGATGGTATTTCTTCCCAATGCGCTTGCGCCCGGCGGTGAAGATAACGCCGATAAAATTGATGAACACCCTGCGTAGTGATGGCGCAGCCTTTTTCACTGAAAAGCACGGCGGCAATTTCCTGCCACGTTCTGCGCCGCTGGCGTTGGTCACGGATGAAATCCACGAATGGTTCAAGTCGGCTGTGAAAAGCCCGACCGCCGCCGCAGTGTTTGCGCTTCTCCGGCCCGCCATTGTTGATGATGTCTGGATTCATCACCGCAAAGTTTAGGGCGTTTTGCGCCAAAGCGGTTAGCGCATACTCGGCGGATTAAATGGCAAAGGTAGCTGATTAGGCCGGATAGTGTCGGCGATGCTGTTTCGGGCGTTGAATTCCGTTGACGCGATGTGTTGAATCGCGTTGATCGGTGTTGACGACCGATGTTGAAAGGCGTTTAGCCGCGTTGAAATCATCAACGCAAATCAACGGATTTCAACACCTGTTTTTGCTGCCGCTATTTTCCGAAGCGAATGCTTCGGGGATGGTGTCTAACTAAATTACCGGCTTTCCAATTCCAGAAAGCCGCCACAAATCACGTTCGATTGAACGTATTAAAATTGGAGCACTGATGTTAAAATGACGAAGCACTGAACGGGCGTTCTGAAACCGGCAGCGAAACGGAGCAGGTCGGGAGTGGCATGAACGGACGACGGCGGAGTTGAGCGCGGTTTTAGAATGACCGGTGAGTGCGCGACCGTCTAGGTTTCCATTGAGGCGATTTGTCTGGCCGGTTGCTGAATACCTGGAAGCAAGCCGGCCAGTCAAAGCGCCGATTCATTCCCAATCGTTTTAAATGCGCTGACATCAAAATCAATTGGGCAGTAAATCTTCGAGAATTTCACCGGTTTTTCTGACCAAACCGATACGGGGGAAAATCTTGGCAACCGTGAGCGCATGTTCTTCGGCGGACATGGCCGCCATGGCATCTTCCGCAAAAATCTGATTGAACCCATATTCAAAAGCAAAACGGGCGGTGCTCTCGACCCCGATGTTGGTCGCGATGCCGCACAGGACAATGGTTGTGATGCCGCGCCTTCTCAATGCCAATTCAAGTTCGGTCCCGTAAAAGGCACCCCACTGGTGTTTGGTAATCACGAAGTCGCCCGGTTGCGGCCCCATTTCGGGAACAATCTCCGTCCAGTCTGGCGGCGGAGTTTGTGTCGGCCAAGGTGCGTCAACAACGGGACGCAGCACGTCTTTACCGTCTGTAGAAAATGCCACCCGCACCAAAAATACTGGCATCCCGTTTTTTCGGAAAGCGGCGGCAATCGCAGCCGCATTTTTCACAACGCCGTCTGCTGCATGGGGAGCGGTTTGCCGCCCGACGACGCCCTTCTGAAGATCAATGACGACCAGCGCCGTCTTGACCCGGTCAATGAATGAGTTTTTCATGGCTGGCATATTGCCACTTTTCATGGCAACCCGCATCAAGATATAAATGCTCTGCTAGGCGCACGGAAAATAATCCTGAGACTCGATTGAAACGAAGTAACCGGGTAACATCTGCTCGCCGATGCCATCTGAAGAAACTACCACACCCGCCATCACTGCTCCGCCAGAATTCATGGCGCAGCCTCGGCCAATGGGGAGCGTGTCATGGCGTGACACCTTTGCCGCCCTGAAACATCGCAATTTCCGGCTGTTCTTCATCGGTCAGCTTGTATCGCTGATCGGAACTTGGATGCAGACCACCGCTCAAGGCTGGCTCGTATATCAGTTGACTGGATCGAAGGTTTTGTTGGGCACGGTGGCGGCCGTCGGAACTTTGCCCATGCTGGTTTTATCCCTGTGGGGCGGCTCCGTGGCCGACCGGCATCCCAAGCGGATCATCATTTTCTACACCCAGATTGCGATGATGATTACCGCCTTCGTCTTTGCCGCGCTGGTGGGGAGTGGCCACATTCAAACGTGGCATATTCTCGTGCTGGCGGCGCTGGGCGGTGTGGCGATGGCTTTCGACATGCCCGCACGACAGGCATTCATGGTCGAAATGACCAGTCACGAAGACCTGATGAATGCGGTGTCGCTGAACAGTTCCATCGTGAATGGCGCACGGGTAGTCGGTCCCGCTGTGGCGGGCTTGCTCATGGCATCCGTTGGCATCACTTGGTGTTTCATCCTGAACGGCGTCAGCTTCATTGCGGTCATCGTGGGGCTGTTGATGATGCGTCTGCCCAAGCATGAACCCCGGCCCAAACCGCACTCAACGGGGCGGCATATCATGGAAGGATTCAAGTATGTGGCCGGCCACCGTCGCGTGCGCATTTTGCTGCTGCTCTTTGGCGTGGTGGGCATCTTTGGCTGGTCGTATGCAGTGCTGCTGCCTGCCTATGCAAGCGACATTCTTCATGTCGGCGAAACTGGCTATGGTGTTCTGCTCAGTGCCAACGGATTCGGGGCACTTTTGGGGGCGCTGACGGTGGCGACCTATGGAAACCGCGTCCGGCCACGGCTGATGATTCTCGGCGGACTTTGGTTGTTCTCAGCCATGCTGGCGCTGTTGGCCATCGTGCGTTGGTATCCGCTGGCGCTTCTGTGCCTGGCGGTTGGTGGTTGGGGAATGATCCTTTATTTCTCAACCACCAACACGCTCATCCAGAGCAGCGTGTCCAACGCGATGCGCGGGCGGGTGATGGGCATCTGGGCACTGGTATTTGGCGGCATGATGCCTTTGGGTGGCATTGAGTCTGGATTCCTGTCTCATGCCGTGGGCGTGCCGTGGACGATTGCGGTGGGGGCAATCATTTGCGCCGGTGCCGGGCTGGTCACATGGTGGGCGGTGCGGAGCAATCCTCCGACTGCTGCTGACGGCGGAGACCGTCACCACCGGCTCAGTCTCGATCAGAAAGACAATCTGGCATCAGGGTAAGGATTGTTTACACCTGCCTCCCGATCGTGTCATAACCAAGAAAGAATTTCCGGTGCCTTGCGGGGCACCGGCGACGTTTCACCTGCCGGCACACCCACAATCATCGGCGCGATGGCTGTCATTTCAGCCGGGATTTTCAACTCCGACTTCCATTCCGGCGTGTTCAGTGCCGAGACCGCAAAACCGATGACGCAGGTGCCAAGCCCCTGCGCACAAGCAGCCAGCAGCAGGTTTTCCGCCGCCAGCCAGCAATCCGCCACGGCGAACGCCCCTTGTAGTTTGCTGAAAATAACGATCAGCGTGCCGGCGTTATAGAAAACATGGAAATCCGGCTTGTCCACCACATGTAACGTGTGCTTTGCACGGTCGGTATCGGAACCTTGGGCTTCGTTGTGCACAAGTTTTTTGGCGCTTTCTGACAAGCGATCCAAAACATTTTTATCCTGGACGACGGCAAATGACCATGGCTCCTCGTGCATGGCGGTGGGAGCATGGACGGCGGCATCGAGCAGCGTTTGGATGACTTTTCTTTCAATTGTCTTCGACGCATAGTCACGCACGGAGCGCCGATGCTGGATGGCATCCATCACGCTCATGGACGCTTCGCATTTGGTGGAATTTTTTGGATTGCTCATGGCTTGGTGATGAATGTGCGCTTGATGTGCGATTTGTAGAAAATGCTACGAATTTAATCATTGATCCCGCCATGAGGGTAACCCGGAATTTCTCTCAGAACTGGGGTTACAAGGGTGGCGCGCATCGTGAGAGTTTCCGTCCTGATGACCGCCGAGAATCCGTTATCCTTGACCGATGCTCTTTCGGTCAGCATCAGTCGCGATGGAAAAATCAATGCCAAAGGCATGGCTTGCAGGGTTGGGGCGGCAGTGTGGAGACTGGTTGGTATCATAAACGTGTAATTTGTATTATTTATTTGATCAAGTGTGGTGAATCATCAGGCGAGCAATTGTGGCAGCGGAGGCAGTGGTGGTTCTGGCGGCAACGGAGGCAGCGGGATGTCATCGCCGACGCTGGCTGTCTTGGACAGAACATTTTTTACCATGCCCAGCAACTTCCCGAACGAATAGGGTTTGAGGAGCATTTTCACGGGTTGCAGACAGGGGTGCAGGGCGAATTCCCAAGTGGGCAAAAATCCGGTGGCCATAATGACCGATAGTGTAATGCGTGATTCGTGGATTTTTTTGAGCAACTCGACGCCGGACACCTTCGGCATGAATTGGTCGGTGAACAACAGATCGTATTGGTAAATTTGCAACGCGGTCCAAGCAGTGGCCCCATCTTCGGCGACATCCACTTGGTAGCCGGCGTCTGTCAACCCTTCAGCGGTGATCTGGCGGAGATCACGCTCATCTTCCACCACAAGAATGCGCTGGCGAGAATTCGACTGGCGATGAAACGGTTCGCATATTGGATTATTAACATCGGAGATATATTTAGGGGACATTGATGACACAATAGCCGAACATTCTACTTGTGCTATGGGGTGTTCACCCCATTTGCTTTTTAAGTTCAGCATTTTCGCATTGATTCAGAGGGCCAAATTTAATTTCCTATACATCCGGTGAAAAAGTTGGAGCACTTCGAGCAGAAAAAGGAACATGCGGTGTTTTGTCCCGTGGGACAGGCCTCGTTTGACGAGATGGCTGACTTGATAAGCCGCGCGGTGCTTCGCTGTCGCCAAAAAAAGATTGAGAAACTGCTGATTGATTCAACCGGGGTGTCGGGATTGCAGCCGCCCGGAATGGCTGAACGATATAATTTCGTCGAACGCATTGCTTCCAACGCAAAGTCATCGGTCAAGATCGCGCATGTGGCCAGTCCGGAGTGGGTTCGTTCGGGGAAATTTGGCGTAATGGTGGCTAATAATCGCGGGCTTGACGTAAAACTCTTTCATTCGGCGACAACTGCCTTGGAATGGCTTCTGAAAACAAATGAATCAAACCAGCCAAAGAATCCTGCATACCGGTAAATTCCTGACGCTGATCAAAGAGGGTCATTGGGAATACGTTGACAGGGTCCATGGAACCGGTGTCGCGCTCATCATCAGTGTGACCACGGAACAGAAAGTTTTGCTGGTGGAGCAATACCGGATTCCGGTTCACACACGCACCATCGAGCTTCCCGCCGGTATCATCGGAGATGAACCGGGTTGCCCGAGCGAATCGTCTGCCGCTGCCGCCCTTCGCGAACTGTTGGAGGAAACTGGTTATGCCGCCGGGTGCCTTGAGCCAGTGATGACCGGAGCCTCTTGCAGCGGAATCACGTCAGAACGGGTGACGCTCTTTCGCGCTTTCGATTTGCATCGCATTGGAAAAGGTGGCGGTGTCGCGCACGAAGACATTACGGTTCACGAAATTCCGCTGGCAGAGGTCGTGAAGTGGTTAGAGGCGAAAGCGACAACCGGTGTTTTGATTGATCCCAAGATTTACGCAGGCCTTTTTTTCGTCGCTCAAAACAAATGATTAACGCACAAACAATGGTTCGTTTGGATGCAAGGTCATCTTGGTTGCGCCTGCGCCGGACGAGGATTTGGTGCTTTGCCATTTAAGCTATTTTCAAGCGGCGAAACACTAAACCTTTTACCAAATCCATGACGAATGTGAAAGCAATGGCCACGGCCAGAACGCTGCCCAACATCCAGTGCGGCAGCGGCAGCATGAGCCAGCCGCATCCGGCCAGCGTCGCGGCGATTATCACATCAATCGCTGACGATAAGACGAGCCAGCGGCTGGGATGAGGCGATGACCAAATTCGCCCACGGGCGCGCACGGCATACATGGTGGCCTGGTTTCCGCACACCAGAACGAAGAACGCCAATGTCTGCAAGGTTGCGATGCCCAGTCGCAGGTGGAAATGTCCGAAGGCGAGCACGCCGACGCAGAATACCAGTTCGGAAACGCCCATGAAGATGCCCGCGATGGTCAGCGTGCCTATGCGCCAATTATTTGGCAGCAAGGAAGGCCGGACATGATCGGTGGTCAACGACATGCCGAGCAAATCACCGGCCATCATGACGATGATCATCAGCATGGGTGTGAGAATCGCGTGACCGGTCATGATGAGGCCGACGCCCAGGAACAACACCTGCACGATCTTCTTGGTCACGGAATTTAGCGTGTAGGTTAGAATGCGCTGGAACGTAATTCGTCCTTCCTTGACGGCGGCAACGATGCCGGCGAGACCTGGATTGATGAGCACTACCCCGGCGGCGGACTTGGCCACATCGGTTGCAGTTGACACCGCAATTCCCATCTGCGCCTGCCGTAGCGCAGGTGCATCGTTGGCACCATCGCCGCACATGCCGACGATGTTCCCGTCCTTCTGAAAAGCCTTCACCAGTTTGAATTTGTCTTCGGGCAGCACGCCGGCAAACACCGCGTAACTTTCCGGGCGAACGTCGTTCGGTATTGGCCCGGGCGGACACACCGACCCATTGAGACCGACCGCATGAGCAACAATAGCCGCCGTCGCGGGTGCGTCGCCCGTCACCATCACCATGCGGACGCCGAGGGTTTTCAATTGGGTGACCAATTCTGCCGAGTCTTCGCGAGCCGGGTCGCTTAGCGCAATCAATCCCATGAGTTGCATCGCCGCCGGCGGTCCTGCAGCAACGGCCAGCACCCGAAAACCTTTTTCTTCCAGTTCAGTCGCCGCCGCCGCCGCTGTGAGAGAAGGAGCTGCAATCGTGACAACGACGGTGAAAGCGCCTTTGACAATGCGCAGCGTTCCGAGACTTGAATCCTTTGCCGTCGCCTCGGACATCTTCGTCGCAGGATCAAACGGCGTGAAATGAGATAGTTTGGGTGGATTCGCAGAAACTTTTTTGGCCGCAGCGGCACGAATGGCTGCGTCCACCGGGTCTTGACCACCATCGGAACTGGCGAGCGCCGCCATCGTCAAGATGTGCGATTCATCAAAGCCTGACAGCGGATGAACCGAAGTTACTGAAAGTTGATTTCGCGTGAGTGTCCCGGTTTTGTCAGCGCACAGCACATCAATCGAGGCCGCTTCGTCCACCGCCGAGAGGCGTGTGGGCAAGACACCCTGACGCGCCAAAGCCCGTGCTCCGAGTGCGCTCGCCAGCGTGAACGTGGCTGGCAGCGCCACCGGGATCGAAGCCAGCACCGCTGTTAAAATCAAAGGAATGATCTCAGCGACCGGCATCGCGTGGGCATGTGCATACACTACCATGAGGACAATGAGAATGCCGTTGAACACCGCGAGATTGCGCACCACACGCAACACCGCCTTTTGCTGTGAGCTGACTACGTGCGCTGTGCGAACCAATTCCGCTGTGCGGCCAAACTTGGTCCGGGTTCCAGTTGCCGTTACTTCCGCGACCGCTTCGCCGCGTCGCACCAGCGCCCCGGCAAAGGTTTGGAAGCCCGGACCGGCTTCAGTGCCGATGGACTCGCCGGTGAGCATGGATTGATCGAGGAGAACATTCCCCTCGGTCAGCTTTACGTCTGCAGCGACGACGCCACCGAGTGAGAGCTTCACCATGTCACCCGGCACCAGATCGGCAGCGGGTAGATTTTTCCACACGCCATCCCGGCGAACCGAGGCTGTCAGTGCCAGCCGCGATTTCAGCGCGGCCAGCGTTGCCTGGGCACGGCCCTCCTGGAAAAATCCCAGCGCGGCATTAAATACCAGCAGCACCGCGATGATCCCGGCTTCGACAAATTTTCCAAGCACCAGTTCCAACAGAATCGCCGCTTCAAGCATCCAAGGGATTGGGGTCCAGAATTTGGTCAGCGCCCGGCGCAAAGGATGCAGCGCCGTATCAGGCATGGAATTTGGACCGGACTTTTCCAGTCGGCTGCGAGCCTCATCGCTGGTGAGGCCATTCGTGGAATTGCTGGTCGGAACAGCAATTGCAGCGGGGGCAGAAACGAGTGAAGCAACTGGCATAGGTTAACTGTTCACCAGTTCATCTACCCAGTATCCTTTCCGATTGTAGTGGCCATGCAGACCGATTTCATAATCGCGGGTCAGCAGAGACTCGTCCGTATATTCCGGTGACTGCTTGATGGCCTCGTGGGAAAGATTGATAAAGACTGTTTTATCGTCCCAACTGACACGATCAATCCATTGCGGTGATACCAGGACTTTTTTCCCAGCCCACCAATTACTGGTGTTCACGATGAGATAACGGATTTCCCACGTTTCATCATCAATGATAAAATCTTCCACATGGCCAATCTCGCCGTCGGTGGCGTGGATGTAATAGCCGCTTACCGCGTGCGTGCTGCGCAAATGGGGATCCCACGATTTCTGCGCGGGAGTAAATACTTTCCATTGTCCACGGTCACGCTCGATGTCAGGACAATATCCCCAACGGTGTGGGCCAGCCCAATACACTGGAATATCATAATACCCATAGAACGAATCCTCGAATTGGCGGGAAACGGGCTTGTCGGTGTCCAGGGAGGGGCTGTCTTCAATCCGTTTTTTGGTCAGAGCGACGTCAATTGTTTTCTCTTCGTTGAATATGGCAACCAGCGCGTAGGGCGAAATCAGCACCTTTCGGCTCGCAAGCCAGGTTCCCGTTTCAGCTACCAGATAACGAATGGTCCAGAACCGGTCATCAAAGTAGAATTCTTTGACTTTCCCGATTTTACCATCCAGTTCGTCCAGAGCGTCCAACCTGTAACCCTTCAGGGTTTTGACTTTGCTTAACATAATATTTCCTTTCATTGTTTGGTGTCGTCCGGCTCATGGCGCATTTAAGAAATCACGTTTAATCTGATCGGCACGCCTGCCAGCATCACATTGCTCCTGCGCAGTTGGTCGCACAATGGGGTGAACACCCCATAAGATGAGCCGCCATGTTCATTGTCACTGCCGCTTTTTCGGGAAAATACGCGCCCAATAGCCGGAGAGAGAATATCTGAACAGCACGCTTAGAACTACGATGACCAGCCCCGCAAAAATCAGATAAAGTGCCGTAGGCCCCAACCAAGATTCGAGCAGCTTCCACTTCTTTCCGAAAAAATATCCAATCAGAGTGTAGGTGGTAGCATAGGCCGCCGACCCCGTAAGGTCGTAAACCAGAAAAATGCGCCAGGGCATTTGTGACATGCCAGCCAGCAGATTGACCATGACCGGAGGGAACAAAAAGATGAACCGCGCGATAAAAACCGTCTTATCACCATGCCGTTTAAAAAATCGTTCGGGCCACTTCATCCGTTCGGGCGTGAGATGGAGCCAGCGGATTTTTTCCAAGCTGCCCCGGCCCAGCCGCCGCCCCAGCCAGAAGGCACCGATGCCGCCCAGAAAACAGGCCGCCGTTCCGGCCACCATGGGTTGCCACAGTGAATCCGCAGTTTTCCCCAAAACAAATCCGGCTCCCAAAAGAATTGTTTCCCCCGGCAGGGGAAAACCGAGGTTGTTCAAAAACGCGACAATGAAGACGAGCACATATCCGTAATGAGGGATGTGAGGCAGAAGAGAATGCAACCAGTGGAGCATGTTCACCGCCCTTTCTGGATAATCGGGCACTTGAGCAGCCATTTTGGCCAGGCGTGGCGCTCAAGGAATGGCCGCTGTCGTTTCATGCGAAACATCCCAGCCGCCGCCCAGTGCTTTGATCAACTGGACACTCGCCGTCAGTTGTTCCATCTGGAGGTTCAGTGCCGTCCGCTGATTATTCAGCAGAGCGGTTTGTGCGGCGATCACATCGAGGTAAATGTCCAAGCCTGATTGGTAGCGGACGTTGGCGAGGTTCAGGTAGCGCTGTGACGACGCCACGGCGGCGTTCTGTTGCTGGAGTTCCTGCGACAAAATTCGCAGCGTCGAAAGATTGTCTTCGACTTCCTGAAAGGCGGTGAGCACGGTCTGACGGTAATTCGCGACAGTGCCCTGGTAGATCGCACGGGACTGTTCGGTGACCGCTTTGCGCAAGCCGCCGTCGAAAAGGGTTTGCGCCAGCGTTGCGCCGACGGACCAGACAAGGCTCGGACCGGAAAATAAATCTTGTATCGAGGTATTTTGGTATCCCGCCGCGCCGCTCAGGGTGATCGTCGGATAATAGGCTGCGCGCGCCACGCCAATTTGCGCATTCGCCTCGGCAACGCGGCGTTCGGCGGCGGCGACGTCGGGACGGCGTTCGAGAAGTTCGGACGGAACGCCGAAAGGAATGGCGATTGGTTTTGCAGTCAGCGAACAATCTGGGATGGAAAACGAGGAAGCCGGCTTGCCGAGGAGCGTTGCGATGGCATGTTCGAGTTGCGCGCGTTGGATGCCGAGGTCGGTGGCCTGCGCGAGCGTTGTATTGAGCTGCGTTTCAGCTTGCGCAACGTCCTGGTCAGACGCCAAGCCCGCGTCATACTGGGCTTGGGTCAGCTTTAGTGATTCCTGATATGCGATCACCGTTGCATCCAAAAGCTGCTTCTGCGCATCCAACACTCGAAGCTCAAAATAATCCATTGCCACTTCTGACTGAATGGTCAGCCGGACGTTTTCGAGATCAGCCAGCGTGGCTTGTGCTTCCAGCGAATTAGCTTTCACCGTGTTGCGAATACGGCCCCAGAAGTCCGGCTCCCAGGAGGCGTCGAATGGCAGCGCATATTCGGTGAACGTGGAAGAAGTCGGCGAAGAACTTGATGAATTTATCTGTTGACGGGACTCCGAGACCGAAGGACTGGCGGTGACGGTTGGGAAATACTGCGAACGGGCTTGTTTCACCACGGCCCGCGCGGCGAGAAAATTCGCCAGCGCAACGGCGACAGTCTGGTTGGAAACATTCACTTGGCTTTCAAAAGCATTTAGCTCTGGCTCGTGAAACATTTTCCACCATTGGCCGCGAAGCGCATTGTCCATTGGCTCGGCGGTTTTCCAGCCGTCAGTTGCTGATGCTTGCGCCGGCGTCATTTCTTTGAAGACAGCCGGGGTTTGAACGGATGGCTCCGCATATTTTGGCGCGAAGCTGCAGCCGGCGAATAGAGCCAGACACGCCAAGGAAACGATGACCATTCGGGTTTCGGTTTTCGGCAGTGAGAATAAGGTTTTCATCCAATGGTTCATGGTTACCCCCGGAAAATGTCGAACGGCTCGATTTTGAGAACCTTGCGGATTCCGATATAACTTGAGATTCCGGCAATCAGCAAAACCATGCCGAAGGCCAGCCCCAGGTTCCAGAACGTGATCGTCGCGGCGTAATTTGGTAATCTGGATTTGGCAAGGACGATCATCAACGTCACCATGCCGATGCCGAGGCCGTAGCCGATCATGGCGGTAAAGAATGCCATGAAGAGGATCATGTAAATCAGCTCCCGTCCCTTGGCCCCGATGGCTTTCAACGCGCCAAATTTTTCCAGGTTTTCCAAGATGAAGGTGTAGAAAGTCTGGCCCGAGATGGACAAGCCGACGACAAAGGCGATGATGGTCATCAAGAGGATGTTGGTGCCAATGCCCGTCTGGTAAACGTAGAAATTGCTGATCTTATTGTCGAATTCATCCTTGGTGTAGGCGACATAGCCGAGTTTGGCCACCTGCTTTTTGATCCCGGCGATGGCGGCGTCGTTCTTCGGCTGCATCAGAACATAGGATAAGGTGAACCGCGTCGAAGGCAGGTATTCGACCGCCCGGTTGTAGGTGGTATAGAGCGTCGGCACACCATTCAGTCCGTTGGAAACGACTTTGGCGATGCCCACAATCCTTCCGCGATGGTCATTGAGTTCAAACGTGGTGCCGATTTTTGGATCCCCCAGCTTGGATATTTCAGGATCGTCCACCACGAAGAATGTATTGTCGGCATAAATGTCCAGAATATTGCCTTGTTCGAGTGCGGGCCGGCCAAACAGGCTGCTGTCGTCCAGGCCAACCACATTGACCCCTTGATAGGCGCCACTGGCGAGCTTGACCAGCGCGCCGCCCATGAAGAGCGGCACCGCATAGCTGACCCCGTCCATGCTGCGCGCCGCGTCCAGCACGTATTCCGGCATGGGGATCGGACTGCTGGCCGTATTGACCGCCGGATCCATGATCCACATCGCGGCACCGATATTAGTGACCGGCGAAAAAGCCTTGTTTAGAATGCCGGCAAACAAAGCGGTCATTTCCATCATTAGGAACACGGCAAAGGTGATCCCGATCAACAACGCAAAAAACTTGCCTCGATCGTTGACCAGCAGCTTGAAGCCAATCCGCAGTATGCCGCTGTATCGCATATTAGAAATTGTTTGTAGCGTTTGTTCCGGTTGCTACTTGGCCGATGAAAACATCCACCATCTGGCCGGGATAGACCGGGGCATCCTTTTTCTCAAAACGGAAAATCACCGGAAGCACGCGCAGATCCACCTGCTCCTGTTTTTCATTGGACAGCTCGATCTTGGGCGAGATGTAGGGCTGCACCCGGACGAACTCCAATGGCACCTTGATGTCCGTCCCGGTGATTTGCATCTGCGCCTGAATATGCCAATGCGACGGCAACCGTGAGACGAGTATCTCGTCCACATAACAGCGCACATCCATGAAATCTTGCGGCCCGCTCATGACCACGAGCGGGTCGAACAGCTCGGTGTAGGTGTCATAGTTGCCCTGTGGCGACACATAGCCACCGACTGCCGTGTTGACCGCCAGCACGACTCCGTCCACCGGCGCTTTTACCGAATAGTATTGCAGCAGCGCGTTGGCGGCCTTCAGTGCGGCAGTCGTCTGGGTGACGGCATCTTCCGCCGTATCCAGCACGTCTTTGCTGACCGATTTCGGGTCAATATCATAGGCGGCGCGACGCTTGACGTATTGGTCGCGTGCCGCTTTCAGGTTGGCTTCAGCCAGTTCCGTGCTGGCTTTCTGCAAAGAATCTTCAATGGTGAAAAGCAGAGTGCCAGCCTTCACCTGCTGGCCTTCCTGCACCAGCACCCGGGTGATCGGGCCGGATACTTGCGGGAAGATATTGATGTTGGCCCCGTTCGGCTGTTCGCTCTCAATCATGCCATTGGCATAGATGGCCGTCTCGAACGGGTTGCTCACCGGCTTAAACACAGGTGGCTGCGGCTTCCGTTCCAGGCCAAAAACATAGGCGGCAACCAATCCGGCCAGAATGCCGATGATGGCGATGGCAAAAATGATCTTGTTTCCGATTTTCTTCTTGGGCGCAATGGCTTTGGCTTCAGATTTGGCCTCGGTCTTAACTTCAGTTTTAGTTTGAGCTTTGATTTCAGGCGCGGATTTGGCCGCTTTGGCATCATGTGTCAGTTCGATCGCTTTGGGGTCGGGCTTGGGTGTGGCGGTTTCTGGCTTTGGCTCAACCGCTTTAACTTCGGGATTAGGTTGGTCGGTATTCATTCGGTTCCCTTGTCTTCGGCGGTGAGATGTCCATCTTCCATGTGAAGGATACGGTCCGCATATTCGTTGATGCGCGCATCATGGGTGACAATCATGATGCAACGCTTTTCATTAAGAATTTTCTCTTTGACGAAGGCGATGATCATTCTCCCGGTGTCACCGTCCAGGGAAGCCGTAGGTTCGTCGAGAATCAGAATCTCCGGCTGGCTGATGATTGCCCGCGCAATCGCCACGCGCTGCTGCTCGCCGCCTGAAAGTTTTACCGGCAGAATTTCGCCCCGGTCTTTCAAACCGACTATCTCCAGGTATTGCCTCGCCTCGGCGATGGATTCATCCCAGTTGCGCTGCTTCAGGATCAGCGGGATCGCGACATTCTCGGCCGTGGTCAGCCGTGGAAACAAATGGTAATCTTGAAAGACGAAGCCAATCGTGTTCAAACGGAAATCCGCCAACTGGTCATTGTTCAGCGTCCAAATATCGGCTCCCTTGACTTTGACGTTGCCGTCGTTGGGCCGCAGGATGCCGGAAATCATGCTGAGCATCGTGGTCTTGCCGCTGCCGGACGGCCCGACGATGAACAGCATTTCGCCAAAGTGCGCGACCAACCCGACCTGATTCACCGCCGTCACCCTGGTCTCGCCTGCGCCAAACCATTTGGTCAGACCGGTTGCAACAATTGCCTCATGCTCGTTCGTTTCAAGTTTCACTGGGTCGAAGTCCAAGAATCATTAGAGTCATAAATGGTCATGGCCCTGGCGATCTTTCCGGTCTTGGTTCCGAGGTTCTTTTGATAAATCGTGCCCTGCTGATTGACGATGAAGGTCATCACGCCTGTGTTCCCCCATTCGGCCGGCCACGCGACCAGCGCAAATCCGGCAATCATGTGTCCGTTGATGATGTAATCATACTTGCCGCCGGGTGCGTGTTTTCCCTGGCGGGTCAGGATTTTGAAATAATAGCCGTGATAAGGTGCCTCCTCGTCGTTCAGCATTTTGGCCGTGCGATGATAACCGTCCACCCGCGCCTGCGCGATGAGCGGCCCCAAAGGACTTAATTCTTCGCCCAGTTGTTTCGCCGGCCAGAAGAGTCCGTCGTGAGTGCCGGGTGTGCTGCGCAGGAACTGGGCGTAGGCCAGCACGCCGTCCCCCAGACGATCCTGGCTGGCATATTCACGCTGGGCTTCCACATACGCATTGCAAACATTGATCGCGCCGATTTCGTCCCGGCCGATGCGGCGGGCGAGGATTTCTTCACTGCCGGCGGCGGTATCGAAGAGCCACTGGCCATTCTGCTTCACCAGCGGAATGGGAAACGGCCAACCATTCGTCCCGACTTCCAACGTGATGTTGGAATCAGAATTGGTGGTGAGCACAGTTTTTTCCGTCAGGTGCTGGACGAACATCTTATATTCTTCGGTGGCCTGGACCACATCGGGTGAAATCAATTCATGTCCTGCCGGCCCGAAAATCAAATGCAGCGCGTTGGTATCATGATTTGTGGCTGCCGCCACCAACGCGTTGACGGCGTCGTTTGGTGAATTGAAAGTCAGCTCCTCTTGCGCAGCGACGCAAATGGGCAACATCAAACCCAGTCCCATTGCCAGCATTGAAGCCGGACGCAACCCTGTGAATAATTTTATTTTCATCGGCGAAATTGTTTTGAAAATCATAGGAATTAAAATTAGCGCCTGTCACCGCGACCACCGCCACCACCATGGCTGCCACCGCCGCTGCCGCTGAAACCGCCACCACCAGAAGGTGCTGGCCGTGAAACCGGCGCAGAATGGGTGACCGACTGCATACTTTGCTGGCCGCGATTGCTATAAGTTCTCGTATCACTCGGACTTTGTATGCCCATGAACGCCCCGTTTGATTCCGGCCGGCTGATGGTTGCGGCGTGTTCATCGGGAGCGGGCGTGGGTCGGGAAATGCTGGTTGAACGTTCGCCACTAAAGTCATTGACCGTCCCGCCACGCGCGGGCGCGGGACCGGAACTATTTATTGAGCGTTCATCTCGCTGTGCTGCCGGGTGGGCCAGCTCTTGTCTTATGACGGACGGCGACACCGAACGCGAAATCGCGTCCCCGCCATAACCCCGGTCGCCACGGTTGGCCGCGACCGCGCCGGGATGATAGTCAGCTCGCCAGACGCCCGTATGCCCCATGTCCCGCTGACGAGACGGTTCATGCCACCAATTGGCCGGACGCGAATAGCCGTTGCCCCAGAAAATGAGATCGCCGGCTCCCCAATTACAATCGTAATCCATCCATATCCCGAACGGCCAGCCAATGCCAAAAGTGATGAAAGGCGGGCCATACGCGGTGTCATAATATACCTGGTCCGGCTGATAGACGGGGACATAAATCACTTGGGGATCCGCCGGAACAATTTCAATGTCACTGCCGTCAGTAATCACCTGTTGCTGTGGAGAGGATTGCAAGTTGCCCAGTTTGGAAGCCGTGGTGCGCAGCCGTTGGATGGCGTTCATCACGTCCGGCTGTTGATTGAGAAAGGCCTGTCCCGTCTGGGTCGTCCAATTCAAGTTGTCATCCATCCATTTCAACACACTGGGATAGCGGGCCACGGCCTGGACGCTGGCATCCCAGGGCTGCTGCGCAATCAGGCTGGGGTCGCCGCCGCCGGTGATATAACGGTCAGCCAGCACGATTTGCGTTGGCAAGGTGGATGCCGGCAGAATTTCGGCAATCAGCGGGTCGGGATAAAGCGCAATCGGTCCCAACAACTGGTCCAGTTGCGCGGCGGGCAGCGTTTGATAGGCTGGCATCGGCGGCGGAACCGCCGCCTGCGCCCACACCGACAGGACCGCACCGGTCAGCAGACACACCAGAACAGGAGTTTTGATCAATAAATTCATTGTGATTTTAGAATTTTAACCGGCCAATTTGTTTCATCACACAATGACTATAAGTCGAAACCTTTGGCCGCCACTATGGGGTGTTCACCCCATCGCAGGAGTCGGAATAAACTGTTCAAACAATGATCACCAGTGTAGTAGCTATACCGGCGAGGCTTGACACGCACCACATTTTTTCCGTGGACAAGTTTTATTGGGAAGGTTCGCAGACGCGACCGCATTTCACCCTCCGGCTTCGTGAATTGCGGTGCCGTGCATACCGCTCCGTTCCGCTTGGCAAGGACACTACGAAACCGGCTCAAACAGAAGCGCTCACCATTGAGCGCGAGTTGGGCAAAAAGGCGCGTTACGGTGGCGGGGTATTCAGCGAACGATGGCAATAGAGATTTGAATTATGAGAGCGCCCCTGCCGCTTGGCAGACTCCATTTTTTTGGGCGGCCATCTGCCTTCGCCGGTTTCCGTTTGGATGCCATTCGCACTGAACGGGCATTTCTGAAATAGGAGCGCGGAACATCTTTGTGGAGTCGCGGGATTTTAGAAATGCCCGTTGAGTGCGCCGCCGTATAGGTTCGGTCGGATGCGGCGATTTGTCTGGCCGGTTGCTGAAACCTGGAAGCAAGCCGGCCAGTCAAATCGCCGGGCTTAACCCTGCTGCCAGTGCGGTTTCTTCCATTGGGCAATTGCGCGGGCAACCTCCTTGAAATTGGTGATGCGCCATTTCGCTACGTCGCCCACCAATGAAGTGCGCTTTTGCAATGCCGCTGCTGGACTCCGGCGAGCCTTACGCCGAGCCGCCATGCGACTTTGCGCTTTCTGTCTTTTTACTGCACTGAACGATATTTTTTTCACGGATGGCCAGACATTGCCCGGCATCCTAGCCGCGCAATCGTTTTCTCTGCGGCCGGGTCAACGTGCCCAACCATATGCGCGGCGTGTAGATGTCAATGCCGAAAGGTTTTTCCAACACCGTCAAATCCCGGTCGCGGGCAATGATCGAGCAGCATTCCCGCTCGCCCAAAGCCGCCTCAATGAATTTGTTGTCCTTGGGGTCGCAGCACACTTTTTCTTGAAACGGGATCGGCGTAACCCACAAGGCTGACGTTCGCAGGGTATTCAACCAGAGCGAGGTATCCGTGGTGAAGGGCTGCTCCTGTTTCACCCGTTCCAAAACCGCCTCGTATTCGGCCAGAATTTCTTCGGTCATCACTGGCGTTATTATGCCGCACAACCATGCCTTGAGGCAAAGGCGCGGCTCGTGACGCCAGAAGACGCCCGCCACGAAAACACCGGTGTCAATGACGGCCAGATTCATCACGCACCTGGCGCAATGCCTGATTGACAATGGCTGCCGCCTGACGAGGGGAATGTTTGCCGACGGGTGTTTGCCTCAAAAGTTTTCGGACGGCCTCTCGTCCGGGAGGCTTGATGGGACGGATCAACAGGCCGTCCTTGCCCAGGTCAAACACGTTCAGGGGACCGCCGCGCTCCAACCCTTCCCGTTCACACCACGCCAGCGGAAACACCGTCTGGCGTTTGCTGGTCAGGGTCATGGTCATCGTTTTTATCATGGTAAGGATTTATTACCTAAAAAACCTCATTTGTCAAGGGTTTGACCCGGATTTCACCTGTAAAATATTGTGCCCCTGATACACCAGACAGGCAAAGTTTCCTGCCAAACTCTGCAAATGACGATGAAAAACATGAATCAAAACATGGCCGGCGGCGGGCGGACGGTAAAGGCGAAATTCCGCCAATGCGAGATTCGCGGGCAGAGGCGGCAGCGAGGGCGGTTTCCCTCAAATCATTTTTTCGCTGTAAGGATTTATTACCAGAAAAACGCAATTTATCAAGGGTTCCGCCGGAATTAGCTGGTAGTATTTTGTGCAAACCTTGCGCCAAGCCGTTGAAATTTTCTGCCAAACTTGTCAATTGACGATGAATAACAAGAGTCAAAACCATGCAAGGGCAAGGCCAGTGGCGCGGTTGGAAGAACTGAAACCTTCCACGTCCACGGTTGTCGCCCATAAAAATCGGATGGATGCCAGAATTGTTTTTGGCGGGTGGCCGCTACGAAACCATTCTCATTTTCCGGTGGCTTCCATCGGCCACTACGGACGGAAATTCACAACCGCATTTTGTTTCATTTTGAAACTTTTGCCGGTTTGTCTTCGGGCAGCATTTCACTTTGGTGGCCGGATTAACAGTTCAAACGAAAAAACACTTTGTTCGGAAAATGAACTTTGTCTTTTGAAAAATAGTTAAAATCGGTTCTATGTTCACTGCCGTAGCGCATAAAAATCTGACGGATGCCGAGAAGTATTTCGACGAGCATCTGGCGCAGAACGATTACTACGCCGCCGGTGAAATCCGTCCCGGCCAGTGGATCGGCGCGGGTGCGAAACGCTTGGGATTAACGGTTGAAGTCACGCGCGACCAGTTTCATGCGCTCTGCGAAAATCAAAATCCAAACGATGGCGAACGGCTGACGCAGCGGAGCCAGAAGGAAGGCCAGCGCCGGGTGTTTTATGACTTCACCTGTTCCGCGCCGAAATCGGTTTCGGTGCTCGCGGTCACGCTGGACGACCAGCGATTGATGGAAGCGCATGAGGAAGCCGCCAGACTCGCGTTCCGCGAACTCGAAACCTTCGCCGCGACTCGCATCCGCAAGCATGGCATTGAAAACCGTGACCGTGTGACCGGCAACTTGGTGGCCGCCTCATTTGTGCATGACAGTTCCCGCGCGCTTGATCCGCAGTTGCATACGCATTTCACGGTTTTCAACGCGACATTCGATGAACGTGAACACCGCTGGAAAGCCCTGCAAGCGCGGGGCATGTATGACGCGATTCGTTACGGCACAGCGGTTTATCGGAATGAACTGGCCAGGCGGGTGCAACAAATCGGCTGCCGGATTGCTCCGGCCAAATACGGTTTTGAAATCGAGGGCGTGGGCGATGAAATACTGAAACGGTTTTCCAAACGGGCGCAGCAACGTGACGCGGTGGTGCAGGAAATGGAAGAAAAGTTGGGACGCAAACTTTCCAACGATGAAATCTCACATGCGGTGCATCAGAGCCGGGCAAGGAAAATTAAGGGCATTTCCACGGCGGAAGTGCGTGAACGGCAGTTGTCGCAATTGTCAGCAGATGAGCGGCAATCGCTGCAAACACTCCGCGCGTCGGCTCGTCCATCGAGCCTGCCGCACATTGCGCTGGTGGAAAATCAGGTTTTGAACCATGTCGTCGCCCATGTGTTCGAGCGCAAATCGGTTGTGCCGGAACATGAACTGTTGAATGTGGCGTTGTCGCATCGCCTGGGCGATGTGGATTTGAACCACTTGAAAACGGCGGTGAAACATTCACCAAACTTGGTGAAAACGGAGCGCGGATTTTCAACCAAGGAAATTGTGGCGACGGAATTGGATTTAATCCAGACGGTCAACGCGGGCTGTGATTCGGTTGCGCCGTTGCATCCCGGTTATCGGCCTGCCGGCTGGCTCGGCGAAGATCAACGCCGGGCAATTTACCATGTCCTGCGCACAAGTGACCGGATTACGGGACTGCGCGGACTGGCTGGCAGTGGTAAAACCACGGCATTGCGTGAACTGGTCGCCGCCTGCAAAGAGGCAAAGATTGAACCGCTGTTCTGTGCGCCAACGGCGGCAGCAACCGAGGTTTTGCGCACCGAGGGATTCGAGGCGGTGACACTGCAAAGTTTGCTGCTGACGAAACCGGCGTTGTCTGTCCGTCAGTTGGTGGTGCTGGACGAAGCCGGGGCGGTCGGGATGGACGACATGAAGCGGCTGTTTGACCTGGCGCGGGACGCACGCATCGTGCTGTCCGGCGACACCGGCCAGCACGCCTCGGTCGCGCGTGGTGACGCGCTGCGGATTTTGGAGAATCATTCGGATTTTCAATCGGGACAACTGACCCGCATCCGGCGGCAACGCAAAGTCGAATATCGCCGGGCAGTTGAACTGGCCGCGCAGAAAAATACCAATGAAGCGTTCGCACAATTGGAACGCATGGGAGCGGTAACAGAATTTTCAGGCGATCAATTGCACGGTGAAGCTGTGCGGTCGTATGTAAAAGCATTGAAGCAAAACCAATCCGTGCTGCTGGTTGCGCCGACGTGGAATGAAATCGAGGCGGTGACGGAAAAAGTCCGTGCCGCGTTAAAAACGTCCGGTCGGCTGGCGGGTGACGAAAAGGAGTTTCAAGTTTTTGATTCATTGTCATGGACGGAAGCGCAGAAGCGCGATGCGCGGCAATATCGTCCCGGCCTGGCGATTCGGTTTCACCGGCAAAAAACTGGTTTTGTCAAAGATGAAACCGTCGCGGTGGTCGCCGTCGAAAATGACGCCTTGAAAGTCCAACGCGCGGACGGTTCCGAAAGTATTTTCCATTTGGGTCAAGGCTCTGCCGTGTTTGATGTGGGGGAGAAACGGAAGTTGAAAGTGGCCGCTGGCGACAAGCTGCTGCTGCAATCGAACTGGCAGAAGAGATTCGTCAATGGCGAACTCGTCGAGGTGCGGGCGATTCAAGGTGAATCCCTGGTGCTGGCCGATGGCCGGGTGATTCCAGAGAATTATCGCACGTTCACGCACGGCTACGCCGTCACGTCACACGCCGCCCAGGGCAAGACGGTGGATGAAGTGTTGGTCGTCGCGTCGTCGCGTTCGCTGCCGGCGATCAATCAGCAGCAATTTTACGTCAGCATCTCGCGCGGGCGCGATGCGTGCCGCGTGTTCACTGATGATGCCGAGATGTTGCGCTCGCACGTCACCCGTTCCAGCG
>Ga0302140_10002044_pt1 | contig 26293 bp, 18 predicted proteins | sample I_Bog_E1_1_FD_202095 | JGI IMG/M metagenome (GOLD analysis project Ga0302140, IMG submission 202095) | Peat permafrost microbial communities from Stordalen Mire near Abisko, Sweden - I_Bog_E1_1 | ecosystem: Environmental > Terrestrial > Soil > Wetlands > Peat | place: Sweden: Abisko, Stordalen... | reverse complement strand
AGCGACGCCAGAAGGCGCTGCTGCCAGCCGACATGATGGAATGGCTGCCGGAAAACGACATCGTCCATCTGATCGTGGAAGCGGTCGGGATGATGGACCTCGCCAAGTTCGAAGCAGGCTACAAGCTCGGCCACGCCGGGCAGGCGCCGTTCGCGCCGCAGATGCTCCTGGCACTGCTGATCTACGCCTACGCGCAAGGGGTGCGCTCCAGTCGGGCAATCGAGCGGCTGTGCCACCGTGACGTCGGCTATCGATTTATCGTCGGCGACAGCATCCCCGACCACACGGTGATCGCGCGGTTCCGCCAGCGCCACAGCGCGCAGATGAAGACGGTGTTCCTGGCCGTGCTGCGGTTGTGCCGGGAGGCGGGGCTGGTGAAGCTGGGCCTGGTGGCGCTTGACGGCACCAAAGTACAAGGCAACGCCTCGCTGGAAGCCAACCGCACGGCGGCCAGCATTGAGGCCGAGATCGAGAAGATGCTGGCCGAGGCCGAGGCGACCGACGCCAAGGAAGACAGCCAGTCGGCCGCGCAACAGGGCGCTGCCTTGCCGAAAGCGCTGGCGCGGCGGGCGGAGCGTCTGGCGCGGCTGCGCAAGTGCAAGGAGAAGCTGGAACGCCGGGCGGCCGCGGCGGCTGCGCGCCAGCAGGCGAAGATCGATGCCCGGGAAGCCGAGGAGCAGGCTACCGGCAAGCGCAAGCGCGGTCGCAAGCCGAAGGCCGCTGATCCCAGCATCGATCCCGACACCAACGCCAACGTCACTGACCCCGACAGCGGTATCATGAAGACGCGCCGCGGCTGGCTGCAGGGCTACAACGCCCAGATCGTTGTCACCACCAACCAGATCATCATCGCCAACGACGTCACCACCGACGCCAATGACGTGCAGCAGTTGACCCCGATGCTGACGCAGGCGCAGGCCAATGTCCTCGCGGTGGCCGATGCGGACGAAAAGGACGAAGTCACGCTTGGGGCCGCGGTGGCGGATGCCGGCTACTGGTCGGAGGCCAACGCGGCGACCGAGACCACGGACTGCGAGCTGATCATCGCCACGCAGAAGGACCACAAGCAACGTGCCGCCTTGCGCGATGCGCCGCCGCCGCGGGGCCGCAAGCCCACGAACATGACGGCACGCGAGCAGATGGACCGCAAGTTGCGCACCAAGCACGGGCGCGAACGCTATCGCCGCCGCGGCTGCTCCGTCGAACCGGTGTTCGGGCAGATGAAGGACCGTCAGGACGCCCGCCGCTTCAGCATGCGCGGGCTTGAGCGCTGCCGTGGCGAGTGGAACTTGCAAGCTGCCGTGCACAACATCAGGAAGCTACACTCTGAATCTGCCCGGCGTGCCGCAAAGACCAGGAAAGAGGCGGCAGAAAGGGCGAGGAAGGCCGCCTGAGGCGGCTGACTCGCCCCTCTGCGTCACATCCGCCGTCAGCCGGCGCTGGGTTGTTGCGTTACCCAACTGCCGAATCGGTGCTACGGGACGCTTCCACGCTTTCAGCATCCCTTCCATCCAGCAAAAACCCCACGAGCGCCGATTTCGCAACAGGCTCCTAAAGGCGATGATCTACCTCATCGCCGGCAAGCTGAATATTCTTGCTTCTACTTGAGATGGCGAGGAACCTGCCAGGACCCGTCCAAGTCTCTGGAATGTTAAAGACCGGCCGAACTCCCCTTAGGACCGTAAGCACAGACCAAGTAACAAGTACAACATATAGAAAAAATACCGTGTAAGTAGCGGCGGGCAGGAGCCAGTCGGCGGTCCACGTAAAACTTTCGAATTTAGGCCAAGCGTAGTCGGTCACAAAACGGGTAAACACAGCGGCCACCAAGGCGCTGAGAAAGGCAATGATGGTTAGCAGCCGTGAGACTTTACCGTCTTCGTATTCGGTCAAGGCTTTGACTTCGCTTAGGCTTGTCCGGGCGGCATCGTGCACGCGGTCAACGGCGGCGTCGGGGATCGACCAGCCCTCCAGACGATTGAAAAGATCGGTGAACGCCTTCTTACGCTCCGCTCGGTCGGGCCTCCGTTCGCCTCCGGCCACGATGTGCCTCCACCAAAAAGCCAACTGCCTCGTGGTAGTGTTCACCGAGGCGGTAGGCCCCCTGTTTAGCGATTCGCCTTCATAAGCTAGCATGCCCGAGGCCGACCGGTGCGACAACGATGGACTTATGGGGTGCATGGCTCTGACCTCCCCGGCTTGCGCCGGGTTCCGACCGACTGGCGAGGAGCGTTTCACCGACAGAGTCGGCGAAACGGACAAACAGCGCTGGTGATCGGCCGAAGCGCCAGGGGGGCGTCTGGGATCGGTCGCTTACCCACAACGATGCCAATCAGGCCCGTCGGTATCGGTTTTGGGCCATTCCTGTAGCGAACTTGGCCGGTCTTGCCCGGTGAAGAGCAGCAGGTATCGTTCGGCATCCGTTCGCGGGCATTTGGATGCTCGACCGCACGGACAAGGCGGAAACGGCCTTTCGGGGCCAACCTGTAGCTCCGCCGCCACAGTGAGAGACGAATCGGATAGGAGGTGTAATTTCTCAGTTGTCCATCGCGACGCTGGGGTGCAGTAACTGGCCTCTCGCGTGGGCGACGGCAACCAGGAAACTGCGGCGATTCGATGAGGTATGTGGTCATAACAGCCTGCACTAACCGGAAGCGGGTCGCCGCACCGGTTGGCTTGAAGGCCGCCTCCTTGACACCGGGCTCCCTTGCCAGCGTCGCTGAGGCCTGGCTCGGCCGACTGCGCTCTGCGACGCCCGCTGTTAAAGCCGAGGGCTTGTATGCGGGGCGGGCCTTCGCTGAAGCCCGACGCATCGCCAACGACGGGAATCTCTACATCGTGTCAGCAGGACTGGGGCTGGTCCAGGCCCAAGCGGAGGTGCCGGCTTACGGTCTCACCATCGCCGCCGGCACTGCGGACAATGTGCTTGCCCGCGTAATCGGACCAGCAGCACCGGTGGATTGGTGGAGGCTCGGACCTGCGCGGTCGCCCTTCAACATCGACGTGCTGGAACTTGCGGAACAACATCCTGGGGTATTGATTCTTGCCGCACTTCCAAGCGGCTATCTGCTGATGGTCGCCGCTGATCTCACGCGCCTCGCCGATCGCACCGACGGCCGGCTGCGGTTGTTCTGCGCCGCGCCCCCCGCTGACATGCCGGAAGCTCTCCGCATGGCTGTCATGCCGTACGACACCAGGTTCGACGGGCCGGACTCGCCCTTGGCCGGAACCCTTTCCGATTTCGCGCAGCGCGCCATGCGACACTTCGTTGAGAGCGTTATTCCCAGCGCAAGTGCCGGTAGCACCGCGTCGCACCACACGGCTGTCAGGGACGCCCTCGCCAATCTCCGGGCCCCCGCGTGCATCACACGAGGCCGGGCGTCCGACTCTGAGATAATTGAGTTGATAGCAAGCCACTGGGGCCGGGCCGACGGCAAGTCCACGCGGATGCTGAGGTTGCTTCGCGACCAGCTTGGCGTCGCCTGCGAGCAAGGACGGTTCGTTCGCTTGTTCCAGGCGGCGGCATCGCGCGCCGTGGCGGTTCCGTGATGACGTCCGCACCTCGCCGGGACAGGACCGAGCAGTTCGTGGTGCGCGCCCTGAAGACTGTGCAGGGTGGTGTAGACGTGTTCGCCTTTTTCTTATACGGCCCGGACATCGCACGCGTTGCCGACATCAGCCGGATCACCCGTGAGGATGGCGAACTGCGCGGCTTCCAGCGCCGGGAGGTTCAAGCCCACGTCAAAGCCATCGCGGACTTTCTTAACCGCGGCCCGGTGCTATTCCCCAATGCTATCATCCTGGCGCTTTCGCCAGACGTTGCGTTTCGTCCGAGCCGTGGTCCGCGACCAGATGGCTTCGTTCCAACTGCCGACGCCGGCACGCTCGTCCTGCCGGTGCGAACCGAGGGGCAGCGTATGGCGTGGATCGTGGATGGGCAGCAACGGTCGCTGGCACTCGCCCGCGCCAAAGGTGGACGACGCCTTCCGGTTCCGGTCGTAGGCTTCGTCGCCCCTGACCTCGAGGTCCAGCGCGAACAGTTTATTTTGGTCAACAAGGCCAGGCCGCTTCCGACTCGGCTGATAAACGAACTTTTGCCGGAGGTCAGCACCGAGCTGCCGCGCGACCTAGCTGCCCGTCGATTGCCCAGTGAACTGTGCAACGCGCTCAATCGCGACCCGAAGTCGCCGTTTCATCGTCTGATCCGTCGGGAATCGGACGGCGTGGACGCCAGTGGTGTCATTACGGACACCGCGCTGAGTGAGGCCATCCGTCGCAATCTGCGCGGCCACACCGGCGCCCTGCGCCCCTACTGCCAGCAGGGCACTGGCACGGGCCGCGCCGGGGACACCGGCGCCATGCTACGCACGCTGCTTCTCTACTGGTCCGCCGTACGGGACACCTTCCCAAACGCTTGGGGCCGGCCGCCCACGGAGAGCCGGCTAATGCATTCGGCTGGAATACGTGCGATGGGAATGCTGATGGATCCCATCATGCTCCGGGCGGAAAGCTCGCCTCGGCCCGAAGCGGAGGTGCAAGCGTCGCTCGCGCGCGTCGCGCCCCACTGCCGTTGGACCGAGGGGACCTGGGAAGGACTCGGTTGGAACTGGAATGAGGTGCAAAGCACGCCGCAGCACATCACGCGGCTTGGCGAACACTTGGCCCAGGTCGACCGCGATCTGTCACGTCGACCCCCTTCCAGCCGATGAAGTTTATTTTCGCCGACACCATGGATTACGTGGACCCCGGGTTTGATTTTGCCGAGGACCGCAATGCCGCGGATCGGCAGCCCTACTGGGACGACGAGTACCCGCACGAGCATATGGACGCGCCGCCCTATGACGGGATGTTGGTATCGCGCGCCGCTGTTGGAAAAGGGCGGCTGGGCGGCGGCAAATACACCGAGGCGCAAGCGATGGCATTGGGCCGGATGGGAGCGCGGGCGTTCCTGCGTCTGAACGGCCCGCGATTCCAGCACATGCCGGTGTTCGGCGATTGCGGCGCCTTTGCGTATGTGAAGGAAAGCGTGCCACCGTACACGCCCGAGGATATGCTCACCTTTTACGAAGATGGCCAGTTTACACATGGATGCTCGGTGGACCACATCATCTTCGACTTCCATGAAGACGACGACGAGGGCCGCTTTTCATCGGTCGCGGCGCGAGACGAGGCACGGCGGCGATTCGATATCACGCTCGCAAATGCGGAGGTTTTCTTTCGCGAAAGCCGCGCACTCGGAGGGCGCTTCACACCACTTGGCGTCGTGCAGGGCTGGTCTCCGGGCTCCATGGCTCGAGCCGCCCGCAGCCTATGCCGAATGGGTTACCGCTATATTGCGATTGGCGGCACGGTCCCGCTCCGCACGCCCCAGGTAAAATCGTGCGTTCGCGCTGTGCGAGATGCGATCTCGCCTGATATTGCCCTGCATGTACTTGGTTTCGCAAAGGCCGAAGACATCCAGCAGTTCGTCGAGTTCGATATCTCAAGCTTTGACACGACGTCGCCGCTGCGCAGAGCGTTTAAGGATTCGCGTTGCAATTACTACCTGCGCCGCCCTGGAGACGGTCTCGACTATTACACGGCGCTCCGTGTCCCGCAGGCGACCGAAAACCCAAAGCTTCAATGGCTAGCCAAAGAAGGGAAGGTCCGCCAGGAGGACCTCCAGCGCCTAGAGAGTCGGGCGCTGACCGCATTGCGGACCTTTGCCCGAGGCGAAGCAGACCTTGATGAGACACTCAATGCTGTACTCGCCTACGACAGCCTGACGCTGCTCCAGAGTGCGAAGGGAGAGGCGCGCACCAGTCGTGCTACGCTCCGGGCGAATTACCGGCGGACGTTGGCAGACAGGCCGTGGGAGAGATGTGCTTGTCGCGTTTGCCGCGAGCTGGGTGTCGAGGTTGTCATTTTCCGCGGAAGCAACCGGAACAAGCGGCGGGGCATCCATAACCTTGCCGTTTTCAAATCTCTCGTAGACGATCTGCCGCGCCTGGGGGAGGGCGCATGCGCCAATGAGCAAGTTGACCTATTCAGCAGTCCGCGCGAGCCAGAGCCAGCAGCATCAAGTTCTGTGCTTCGCGACTAGCGCCGCAGATCTCCTGAAGTTCGCCACCATCGAACGGGCGGGGCGCGACCGTGATGGAAATCTGAGCGGATTCCAAAGGCCGCAGATAGCCGCCCACATTCGGGAGATTCGCGACTATCTCGAGACGGAGCAGGCCGTACTTCCGAATCCGATCGTCGTCGCATTCATCCGCGGCATCTCGGTCAAGAAGGGCCCAGCCGGCACCTGCCAGGTGACCATAGATTTGTCTGACGGCGCACCTGGGTTTGTCGTCGACGGCCAGCAGCGGCTGACGGCGTTGTCGCAGATAGAGAGCAAAGATTTTGAGGTATTCGTCTCCGCTCTCGTTTGCACAGATGAAGCCGAATTGCGCCGTCAATTTGTGCTGATAAACAACACCCGGCCGCTGCCCAAATCGCTGATATACGAGTTGCTGCCAACCGTTGAAGGCGGCCTTCCCAGACGCCTGTCGGATCGCGCGCTTGCCGCCGACCTCGCGGCGCGGTTGAACTGGGAGCGCGGATCGCCGCTGGAGGGGAAAGTGCACCAGCATACTAACCCGAGCGGCGTCGTAAGTGATACTGCGCTGCAACGGGTAGTCCTAAACTCGCTTTCCGGCGGAGGTGCTATGCGCGACCTGGCGAGGCGAGCAGGGGGGGTAGGGCCGTGCTACTCGACTCTTTCAGAATACTTTTGGGCGGTGCGCGCGGCGTTCCCGGACGCGACCTGGGACCGGCATACACCAAAGACTTCGCGCTTGGTTCATGGTGCGGGTATCGTCGCTATGGGTCACGTGATGGATCTGCTGTACCAAGTCGAGGGCGCCGACACGTGCGATGGTTTTCGGCGGGGACTCGCGAGCCTCGTCGATCGTACAGCTTGGACCGCGGGCGAGTGGGATTTCGGCGGCGGTGATGTGCGACACTGGCGAGCGATACAGAACAATCCTCGTGATATTGCGGTGCTTTCCCAACATCTAATTAGCTTGGTTCGCCGCGAAATTCGTGCAAGGCGAACCGCAGAGTTGGTCGAGCCTCCGTTATTTCGGGCTGCCGGGGACTGAGGACCCACTCGGTGTCCTACGCGGTAAACGAAGTCTTCACGCCCTCCAAGATGAGAGCAGACAGCGGCAACGTTTTGCCGCGCCGGTGGTTCCGTGTTCTGCGGCACTTACGTCGCCGTCTTGGAATGAATCCGGAGGCGGCCGTTTCCCGCATGTGGAAGCACTCGCGGCCGCGCTCGACACCGTATTGCCGGTTGCCAGGTTTGCAAACACGGGAGATAATTCGCACACCATGAAGATCACCCAGGTTTTTACATTCGAAGCTGCCCATCGGCTTCCGAATGTGCCTCGTACTCATCGTTGCTACAATCTTCACGGTCATTCGTATCGTGTCGAGTTGCAAGTAGAGGGGCCCGTTGATCCCATTACGGGTTTTGTTGTCGACTTCTTCGACGTCGAGACGGCTTTCGAGCCGCTGCTTCTGCAGGTCGATCACCGCTACCTGAACGAAGTGGATGGTCTGGAGAACCCGACGGCGGAGAACATAGCGGTTTGGATTTGGGATCGGACCAAGGCGCTTTTGCCGCAGGTTTCACGAGTAATCGTCTACGAGACGCCGCTCTGTTGGGCGGAGTACGACGGCCGGTAGGCGATCAGAATGGCGAGGATCTTGGGGAGGTGAAATGACAACTGAACGAGCGCTAGTTCTTTTCTCCGGGGGCCAAGACTCCACCACGTGCCTGGCCTGGGCTCTCGATCGCTTTGCCGCGGTGGAAACAGTCGGCTTCGACTATGGCCAGCGCCATCGGATAGAGCTGGAAGCGCGCAAAACCGTTCGGGCAGCCGTGTACCGTGAGTTTCCGCAGTGGGCTGGCAGGCTCGGTGAAGATCACGTGTTGGATCTTTCTGTGCTCGGTGAGATCAGCGATACCGCTCTCACTCGCGATGCAGAGATCGTGATGCAGGCAAACGGCCTCCCTAGTACCTTCATACCCGGCCGGAATCTTCTCTTTATCACCTTCGCGGCGGTTCTCGCTTATCGCCGTGGAGCGAAGCATCTCGTAACCGGGGTCTGTGAGACCGACTATTCGGGATATCCCGACTGTCGCGACGACACGATTAAGGCCATGCAACTGGCGCTCAATCTGGGAATGAACACGCGCTTTGTGCTGCACACGCCTCTCATGTGGATTGACAAGGCCGAAACCTGGATGCTGGCCGAGGAACTCGGTGGCGAGGCGCTCATCGCACTCGTCCGGGACGAGACGCATACCTGTTACATTGGCGATCGTGTGAACCGCCACGCTTGGGGTTGGGGGTGCGGGACTTGTCCTGCGTGCGAGCTTCGGGCCGATGGATATCGTCGCTTCACCCGCGAGCGGCCAACGTGAGTCCGAGCGCGGAACTTGGCGGTTGGCCGAGTCCCCCGGTGGCCGGGCCGCCGGCCTAATCGTTTTCGAGGCTGTCAGAGACGGCGCGCAGGATGCTTGCCGTCCCTTTGCCAGGCGCCCATATGAGCTCACATTTCGTCAGCGCCTCCTTAACACAATAGAAGGCCTGATGGCTGCTGCTTTTCCACGCGAACACGAACACATCCGCAGCCCTGGCCAAGCCAGCGAGTTGCGCCGTACAGACAAGATCAGAGTTGACCACGACCTTGCACCCAGGGAACATCTTGAGCAGCGCCTGTTGGGCGCGAGTGCCGGCGGCTTCTGCGAGGGTGTAGATGCCGACGGTTTTCCCCACGAGGTCGAAGCGCGTCGGTGCATTGGCTGTGGTGTCGCCGTCATGCTTCAGGCCGTCGAGCCTCTGCTGTTCGACTCCGTAGTCGCGCGCCAAATATTCAATCGGAACTAGGTCCTGCGCATGGAGTCGATGCGCGAAGCCCTGCACCTGTCCGAGGATCAGAAGGAAAAGGCGTAGTCGCGCCTCGCGTGCTTGATCGGAGGGGCTCGGCGCGATGGCCAGGAGTTCACATATATCCAAGCTCCAGGGTAGATGCCCATAAGAGCCAACGCGGCGCTGAACGTCCTCCAGGTCTGCGATCATCGACTCGTAGTCGGCGCCAGAGAGGCCAAACTCTAGCAGGCGGACCAACAATTGCGCCAGCAGGTCAAGGCTCGCGCGCGTCTGCGCGTCATCCAAAGCGATCAGGACAAACAACATGGCGGCGATCGGCTTGGTTCCCGCCGGTACCTCGCTGCCTTGTGGAAAGAAGGCAGTGAAAATCTGCGGCAACGCGCGCTGTACAAGCGCCGCCGCCTCACCGCTCAGGTTGCCGAGGATAGTGGCAAAGGCCTGGGACTGAGTCTCATTCGCGCCGAATGGCGTGATTTCCCATTGTGACGCCGCATCGCGAACCGCTGCTTCCGCGGCGGAAAGGCTTTCGCCACGCGCGAGTTGATCGGCCCACTGCATCCAACCACCGATTGACGGCGGATGGGCGGGGACGGCATCTATCTCGGGGGTTACGGACGAGATGTCAGCCAGCTTATCTTGGAGAACTGGCGGCAAGGAGGCGATGAGCGCTGGGGCGGCCTTGGCGATAGCCAAACGTAGACGTTGCTTGGCCTCGTCCGTGCCGATGAACAAAGCGCATGAGACCATGCGGCCAATCGCCTTCCGCGTCAGCGGTAAGGCCAGAAAGAATTCAAAGGCGCGGTCATATTGGCCGTCGTCGAACGCATCCTCGGCATCCGCCTCAGAGAGTTCGGGGAGTTGGGCCGCCTGGGTGCTGCACAGGAGCGCCGCAATGAACGGCGCCTGCCGCTCGCCGTCGGGTAACATCGACGTCAAATGCGCAAGAATCTGGGCGTCGGGGCGGCCTTGAAGACATTCGAAGAGGAGGAATGCCTTGATGACACGCGGGCTGCGGAGGCCGTGACGAGACGCGAATAGCCGAGGGTAGCGCTTGGCAACATCCCGATCAAATGCCGCGAGGAGGGCGGGAAGGTTCCCGGCGGGCTCAAGGTCGTCAACATAGGTTCGGTAAAGCGCCTCGATGACGTCGGCCAGGGTCTGCGGCGGCAGTTCGAGGTCTGCCAGGGTCGTGACCAACCAATGATCGCGCGCGATGTGCGGCCAAAGCCCAAGCCCTGCCTTCATACGCACGTCGAGGTAGCGGAGGTTCTCCTCATTCAGCCGGCCAGTTGCGCGAAGCTCGGCGATCATCGCTTCTGCGCCAGACTCGTCCTGAGCGAGGAGCGCACGGTCGAAGTCGGCCCGGATGCTGCCGACTGGGCGTAGGGTCCGTCTCCGTGTCGGGGGCCTGCGGATTAGCAGAGCGGCATACTGCGCGACTCGGCTTGCAATTTGCGCATTCGTCGTTGGATCAGGTCCTGTGAATCGCCAGACCGTTCCCCCGAACCTCGTTTGCATCGCGGAGGCCATCGGATCGCCTGAGCCGTTCCGCACGAGTTGGAAGACGCTCAGATAGGAAGGACCCAGCCAAGCCTCGATCTCAGCGCCGAGTTCATTGGCGCCCTGAACGGCCTGTGTCGTAGCATACCAACCTGCTATTTCACGGTCTCGCACGAAGGGCAGGAGGATAGGGGCTTGGTTGTTGGGACTGGCCAGAAGTTGGAGCCATGGTAGAACGCGTTCGGCTAGCGGTTGGGGCGCAGCGCCGGTCGATAGCGCGGACCAAGTGAGCTCATTGGGCGCGGCAAAGAACGCGCTGAGCCAAGCCGCATCAATGGGGGATAAACCGTCGATCACGTAGCAGCCTCGACATAGGACTCGAAATTAAGCCGGGCTTCGGCGATCGTCTTCAGTGTCGTGTCGTAGACGACCATCTCATCATTGAGCTCCAGTCCGTTGTGGGTCAGGTTCATCGAACCGGTCAGCAAGCCGCGCTTGAGCAGGACGCCCTTGGTGTGCAAATGCTTGCGCTGTACGATCGTCAGCATGTCAGCAATGCCAGCTTCATCGGCTGCCTCGCCCAGCCCAACAATGAGCGGGTCATTGTGCTCGTCCAAGCTCGTAGCGATTCCGAGCGGCGTGCCTCGTGCCATCAGATCTGTCGCAACTTCGATGAGTCGGATTTCACGATGACCCCATTCCGGGTTGACGGATGCGAACCCGCCCGCACGGTTGTCGAAAAGAACTATGTTGCTGATCCACGGACTCACAAGCCAGGCGCGTTCGCCACCGGGTGCCAGCAACTCTGCCAGCAGCATAAGCTGGAGAAGCTCGCGGATCAAATTCTGGCTCGTGACAGCGCTCTTGAAAATTCGACGGGTCCGGAACGTCACTGAACCGCCTCCGCGACATCGATGTCAGCTTGATAGCTGTCGGCCACGCGGCGAACTGCTCGGACCCTCGCGAAGACCGAAAGGTAACTCGACTGGACCGGATTTGTCGCAAGAAAGTTAAAGGCTTCCGCAAGCATTTCCGCAGAGACGGCCGGACAGACCAGTGTTACGGCCCCCGTCTCAGCCAGGCGCTCGAGACAAAGGGCTCGCCAGTTGTCGTCGCGGACGTCGACCGGATCGATGCCTTCGTCGAGATAAGCGCTCACCAGCAACGGCTCTGGCGGTGGCAGTTCAACAAAGGTCGAGTGGAGGTGGAGACCAGATCTCCGGATATGTGCGCCGCGCGGCCAGAGCAGACCGTAGATCACGCCGAAACGCCATTGGTCGGGATTGATTGTGGGGGTATCGATACCGGCGAAGCTCAGCGCCGTATCAATGTCGTCTCGGCGCGCAAGTCTGTAGGCGAGGACACGCGCGTCGAGTTCGATCCCGAGGCGCTGCTCGTGAATGCTCCACTGCCGCAAAGCGTCGAGGAAGAAGGCATCGCTTTCCGAGGTCGATCCCGGGCGTAGCACGCGGTTGGCGAGGGCGACCATGAAAGCGTGGAAGGCAACGAAGCCCCGTTCAGCCAGCGCCTGGCGAAGTGCTGAAAAGGTTCGGTGGCTCTCGTTGGCGCCATAGGCGTCGCGAAACGCCTGAGTCGCGCGTCCGATGTTGCCATCGGGCTCCTCCTCGACGACGGTTTCAAGGAAGCGAGTAAGTTGGAAATCGCTCAATGCGAAGTCATTGTCCCGCAACGCTGCAGTCATGAGACCGAAGAAGCGCCGCGGCTCCTCCGCATACTGGCGAAGAACCTCTTCAATATGCCCGTTGCCGCCCGGCGCCAATTCACTAATCCAAACCTCGGCGCTCGCGTGCCCGACGCGTACGTCATCCTCTTCGCGGGGGCCGGGGTCGATATCGACGGCAAGGCTTGCGCCGTCGATCTCAGGGCATAGGCTCAGGATTGCGCTGAAAGCCGCGGCGCCGGTGGTTGCCGCGAAGCGCTGGCGGAGCCACGGTTCCCAGTCGGCGGTGATTGGACTCCACAGGATCGACGCCAAGCTGAACAGGCCGCCAATGACCAGCGGGTCGGCGAGAAAGGCGGCCAGGTCCTGCCGGAGCCTGTCCTGAATATTCCCGCGACCGTTAACGTCGTCGACCACTGGGGATTGGAAGAGTATATCGAGCGTCTGCTCAAGACTGAGATCCGCCCGTCCGTCGGCAAGATTATCGACGGCCTGTTGTAGGCTGATCGACTTAGCGATTGCCTCATTGGCAAGGGAGGCGAGAAGAAGGTGTGCCAGCCAGTCACGTGCGAACGGGTTGTCGACTGTTGTGAGATAAGGGCCGTTGACGGCTAGATCGTGAAAACGGGCAATTCGGAGCGCCCGGTAGCGGGGTCCGGCCTCCTCACCAAGATTGGACCAAAGAGCTTCCGGATAGCGCAGGCGGATGCACATTGCATCGACCACCAGGCCGAACCCGAGAGCTGCCGCGGTCCCACCGATCTCGAAGCTAAAGTTCTTGGTGACGGACGTCCCATCCCGAAAACGGATCTCAGCGTCACTTCCGAGCGCCATACGCCGCACTTCCACCGGGGTCATGCCCTGATGCGTGTAGAACCGCACATCGTTAACATAGCGCGACCACGGGTTGCGTTGCGGCGGGTCCAGAACTAGGCCAAGGTGGCGCGCGACGATCTGGCTTCGCCAACGTAGCTGAGCGTTCGACGTGTCAACAACCGTGCCAGGCGTCTGCTGGACAGTGATGACACGCGGGCGAAAGACGGCGATGCGCAGCGCCCCGCCAGCTGACGCCATTTGCCAGTCGCCAAGATGATCCGCCCTGAGTGCGTTGTCGAGCACCACCCGTTGGGAACGGTTCGGATCAAGCGGCGGACAGATCCAATGGCCTTCGAACGCGTGGCTGAGTCCGTAGCGACGCGACACGCGCCCGGGTGAGAACTCGCGCATTGCCTGGACCACCGGCATTGCAACGGCAGAAGGAGTCGCGCCACCTGAAGGTGGCAGCACGATTTGGACCTCGGGAAGATTCAGTTCGCCGAAGAGATTGGCCGGGGCAAACTCGGGCAAGGGTGAGTTAGACACACGGACCTCGCCATCGGCGTAGCCGTACGCGCGCCAGCCCGTCTCCAAACGCCGGAGCGCCGTCGGCAAGACCTGCGTCAGCAGCGGCCTCGGATGTTCCCACAGGAGCGACTGGATTTCGTCCATGTCAATACGCAGCGCTTGCGCGAGGTAGTTCGCATACCGATCCTCCTCCGCGGGAGAGGTGAGGATGCTACTGATAATTGCGGCAAGCCTGACCTGGCGCGCCCGCTGGTTGGGGGAATTTGAGGGACCGCACAGGTTGGTCCAGACGCTGCCCGGACGGACAGAGCTAAGGTTTTGACTAAGATAGTCAAGCGTCGCGTACACGCCTTGGATTCGCTCGACATAGCGATTGCCGATCGGGAGCGTTCGGAGGGGTATCTCGGGATCAAAGAGCAGATCATAGCCCTGGTAGGCGATGCGATCACGGCCGTAGTCAGAGAGCACGACAACCGTCCAGGGGCGCATGCGCCGTGACCGTCCGGCGCGGCCTTTGCGTTGGAGAAACTGGGCGATGTCGGTGGGGGCTTTGTGTTGAATGATGCCCCCAACGTGCGGATCGTTGAAACCGACCTCGAGTGCGGCGGTCGCGACGATGATATCGAGATTGTTGCCGACGCCGGGATCCATCGACATGACCCGGCCGACAGACTTGCGATCGCTTGCCTGAAGGCTGTGGCCGATTTCAAGTGCGGCCTCCCAGTCCTGGCCGTGAAGCTTGCGGTGCTGGCTGGACATTGGGAACCGCAAGACTGCCAGCCCGCCATTGGGATGGTTGTTCATGTCGACGGTGCCATTGCTCTGGCGGCCCTCGGCGTCGAGCATCGCAAAATAGGCGCGGTTGATCACGTCGAGATTGTCGCCAAAGAGGAAGAGTCGCTCTCCGAGGGCGCCGTCGCTCTTGCGTGCATTAGGCTCATCAAGCATGCGTGAAAGCAGCATCGCCGCCTGGATCGTGGTCGATAGCAGCGCGGCTCGCGACACCGGGTCGCCACGGAGGGCGAGGAGGTATTCGCCACCTTCGGCGATCATGTCTTTTCTGGCGGGGGCAATCTCGAGCGACGCCTGCTCGCTCAGGCCGGTCAGCCGCGCGAAGAAGCGTGCGCCGTCCTTGAGCGTCGCCGAGAGACCGACGAAGCGCACCGGTTTGCGTAACATATGTCGCCAGCGACGGAGCAAAAAAGCGACTTGAGCTCCCGAGGTTCCGGCGTAGGTGTGGACCTCGTCAAGAAGCATCAGCTCAACCGCGCGCTGGCACCGGTCGCCGACCCCAAACAGGTGGCGGTAGCGGGCGTCGCCCATACGCTGGTTGAGCATTTCCGTGGTGGTAAAGAGGATATCAGGGCATTCCCGCTGGAGACGTAAACGAGTCAGCACAATCTCATCGCCATCGATGAGCGCACCGCAGGTGAGGCAGAATAGCCGCTCCCTAACGGCGTCTCGGTCGGCGTCGCGCCAGACCATGTCTCCTCCGCATCCGGGTGAGGGACAGCGCAGATATTCGCAAACCAAACCGGCCGAATGCCGATGCCAACCGTCCTTCTTCTTGTCTGCGCCCGCGGCACTGTCAGGCGTCGGCCCGAAAAAGGTGCCGATTAAGATCTTACGACGTCCCACAGCGGCCAACCACACATCAAGCCGCCGCGCCTGCGCGTAAACTTCGGCAAACTGGTCCTTTAGAAGTTCGTTGCGTGGGTAGACGGCCAGAATCTTGACCCAGCGGCTCTCGATCGGTTCCCTGCGGATATGCGAAGCTAGACGGGCTAGTGCCGGGAGATAGAAGGCGAGCGTCTTGCCGCTGCCGGTGCCAGCGCTGACCAGTGTTGCAAGCGACCGCTGGCCCTCAAACCCACCGAGAATGCGCGCCGCGGCGTCGACCTGAAAGCCGGCAAGCGCGAAGTCGGGGCCGTAACTGGCGATCAGAGCTTCGATCGCCTGCCGAGCGTAGCGGTCGGGCGTGGCACTGGCAATGGATGCGAGACTCTCAAGAGCGCCGATGGCGCGCCGCGGGTAGCGGCGGCGACGCCAGATAAAGCGAAAATCCGCCACAAGCGTGGGCGCGTTCTGCCATCCGATTGGGCCAAGATGCTTAGGGAAGAGCTGGCGCAAGCGGAACATGAGGCGGACCGTCTCGGCCATGCGGGATCGGTAGCGTCTTCCAGTGACCTCGCCAACGTCGAAGAGCAAGGCCCTACGCTTAAGGGCGTCCACCACCTCGCCCACGCTGACGAAACCCAGCCCATCTGCATACTGCGGATCGTCGAGCATCGGGTCGATGATCGCGGCGAGTTCCCCCGACGTGACGAATCCGTCCACCAGCCCCCACGTGAGAAGCCGGGCCTCGCGTTGCTCGATCTGGTCAAGGCTTGCTAAGAGGAAACTCTCGTCGGCGCTCATGAGCGGCCCGTCGATCGGATGCAGTAGCTGTCGAGGCTGCCGTTGTCGTTGAGCCACTGAAGGACCGCAGGCGTCAACAGGCTAAGTGGTGCGCCGCTTTGGGAAAGAACAGCCTCAAGAAAACGCTTGACATCAGGGGGAACCGCGAAGTCAAAAGTGTGAGCGACTTGTTCGAGTTCGGCCACAATCTGGCTAACCCGATCGATGGCAGACTTGTCCGTTGGAGGCGTGTCGAAGGCTGTCTTAAGTTGGGAGTAGAAGGTCTGATATGCAACGAACGCCACGTCATTCTGATTGGTCCGCGCGAGCTTTGTACGAACCGCCGCTGGCGTGTCGCCGGCGAACACTGTCTGACGATGGGCCCGCCAAGCCGCGGCGACGCCCTGAGCGAGTTCACGCGATGCCGCCTCTGCCTCTTCCAGCAATGCCTTCCACCCCTGTCCCCGCTTCAGGGTCGCAGCCCTGGTTTCGTTGACGAACTTTTCTAGCAAGCTTCCTGCGCGCTTGCGCGCGGCAAGAAGGCTGGCTGGCGGGGGAACGTCGATCGAAGCGCCGGTAAGCAGCGCCTGCTTGTCGAGTTGCACGCGAAGCTTTTCGGTGCGTCCGGCCAGTTCAGCGCGCAAGCCTTCAAGATTCGCGGCCTCTTCCACGTTGGAGGTCATCTCATTGAGCCGAGCGAGACGTTCACGCAGAGCATTCGCGCGGGTCGGGAGCGACGTCGTCATTCGGCGGCCTCCTTTGCCACCGATGGCTGAGCGGCGATAACACTGAGCATCGCAATAATTTCGCGCGCGATTGCGGCGGGATCAGCCTGGCTCCGATCCACCTCTTCCCGTGCAACGCTGTGTTCGGCTGCGGTAACCAGCGCGGCCGTATCGCCGAGGAAGCACATCGTGCGGCCGATCAAGCCTAGATCGAGGGAGCCGAGAGCGTTCAGCAGCTTGGCGATCTGCTCCCGATCCGCTTCAATTATGGTAGTGGTCTTAGAGACTATCTCGACGATCGGGCTTGCCCGAAATTCGGTCACCCGTCGCTCAAATTCCTTGAGGCCCATCGGCAAGGCCGATGGCGTGGTACCTGTGGCCGCGAGCAAACGTACGATCTCCTGAAGGTCGGCGATGAAGCCAGCTTTGTCGAAGTCATCGTCGATAAAGCCTCCGATTTGCTTATTGAAAGCCGCGAGTTTTGCGGTCACCGGCGTCAACTGGCTCCACAGCCGGCTGTCGGCGATCGGACGGATGAAGGCCCGCACGTCCTCCGGGAGACCCTCGCTGATCTCCGCGACGCTTGCGTCGCCGCCGACAGTTTCGAGGAGTCGTGCGATATCGATTGCAAAGGGAGTACGGCCGGACTCGCCCTGGAAGCAGGCGATGCGGGCAAGGAGTTCTATCTGCAGCAACGTGCGAGCCGGCTTGGCGCCGATCAGTCCGAGCGCGTTGCTGCGCAGTTTGTCCCAGGCCTCGTCAAACGGCGTGCTGTCCCTGAGCTCAGGTTCGGCAAACAGACTGATCAGCACGGCGTCCGGGCTCGACGGCCGAATGGGCGGCGCTAGGCCGGCGATCCTCGACTGAGTTATGAGCGCCCGCGCTAGGGCGCATGCCTGTGCCTTGGCATCTGAGACGAGCATTGGCGTCAACTGGGCCACGAGATGATCGACGATCGCGGTGCTTGAGACATAGTCGTCATCGGCCCCGGGATAGGTCCAGTGCTTGGAATGGACGTTGACAAAGCTGACCGCCGCCATGAGCCCCGCGCGGATTAAGCCGTCCTCATCGCGCGGATCATCACAGACGATGATCTTGCGTCCACTTTGCGGATTGCCGCGGGCGTGGGGAATGGTGATCCAGCTTGGTCGAAGCTCGCTTGGGCGGATGCGGAGGCGGGGCCAGTCCACCGCGTCCTTAAGCATCTCGAAAAGCGCGTTGCGGATGTCGCGCGCTTCGGTTTGTCCGAGCTGGGTGCCGTCGGCCCAAGCATCTAGGTGAGCCCGCAAGGCAGTAATCTTGGGGTCTTCCCGTGGGGTCGGGAGAGCAGGCGGCAGCGGTGTGATGTTCGTGGGGCCGGTCGGGCCCGGGGGCTCAGGGACGAAGCGAATGCTGGCGAGTTCAGCCGGTGTCGGGAGGTTGAACGCCGTGAAGGTCGCAGGCGGAACGTGTGCAAGCGCCGCCGGATCGGCGGGGTTGCCGCCCCAGATAGCGAGCAAGGCGCCGAGTCGGCGGCGGATGGGCTCGGGTTGGTGCGTCTGCCGAATCCAGTTGGCGAGGTTCGCGTTGGGCCGCAGTGACTGAAAGTCGGCAGGCGGGAAACCGCTGGCTTCGAAAGATTGGCGCATCAGTAGGGTACTGCGCAGGATTTCATTGATGACGCGGCGTGGGTTGAAGATCAGCCGGGTGCCCTGCGCCAGGTGCCGGTCAGCCAGTTGCTCTATCGCGTGCCGATTAAACGGAAACAGAGCGGCGCCCTTGGAGTCGAATCCAAAGGCGGCGACGGCGTCGCTCTCCGCTTCGGTCATACCATGGTCATACCAAGCTGGAAGCCAGTTCGTGAGGGGTTGGTCCGATCTCTGCAGTTTGAAAAGCCGGACCAATTCGTCCTCGCCCCAGCGCGCGGCATTCAAATAGGCGCCAACCATGGCGACAACACCGGCCCGGATTTCATCGTCGCTCTGCTCGCGGCCGCCGACAACCCATTCGCGCTGAGCCCGGGTGAGGATCGTGTCGCGAAAGGCAAGATAGCCATCCGTGAGCGCCATCGCGGTGCGCATGGTCGCGCGCACCTTCTTGCCCTCATACTCCCCCTCATAGATGCAGACCTTGAGCAAAACGTCCTGAATGCCGGCCAGTGCGGCAAAGTCTTCGACGAGAAGAACAAGATCCTTGCCGTCGTTGAAGAGAACTTCTCGTACAGCCAGAATGATCTCCTGCAGCGTTATGCCGCTTGTGCTCTGCTCGAGCTGGAACACGTTGCTGATGGCGGTATCGACAACGTCGTTGAGTAGATCGACGACCGGCTGAAGACGCTCGACTCCTTGCGTGGCGATGTTGAGCTGATAATAATCTTGCACCCGCTGCGCGGCCTGGTTCAGATGAAGGGTCGTGGGAAGAATGAGATCGTCTGCGATGAACTGCGAAAGTGTGTCGTCCGCCTCCGGATGGTCTGAGCGGCCGCGTAGCGCGCGGGCAACAACGCGGGAGAGAACATGTTCGATGAAATGGTGGTCGAGCGCGGCGTCAGAGAATAGCCGCGGAAGCATTTCGGCGTGACCGATGAGCGCCTTGAGGTGGGTACGATCTTTATGCTGGTGAAGTTCAACGATCATGCGTTCGCGCTTGGAGGCGAGCGCGTTTTCCAGATGCGCGCGGAAGGTCACGACCGCCTGACCGACATTAACCTCGGTGACGGCGCGGGTCAGGTCTTCGCGCGACTTCGCGTGTCGCGCGTCATTGGCCAGTGGTTGCAAAATCAGTTCAACGACCGTACGAAGGCTTGCGCTCTTCGGGATACGAATGATGTGGAGTTTCTCGCGGCGAGGAGAGCGCTGCAGTCGGGCGTCGAGCCAACGGATAACGTGCGACTTGCCCGCACCCGAGGGGCCCGTGACCGGAAGGAGCAACGCCCCGCCCGGCACATTGTCGGTTAGAAAGGCGTCGACGAGTTCATCGTCGGTGGCCGGCGTGATGATGTTGGTCCCTGCGTTGCGACAGACGAGCAGCGATGGCTGATGAACCGCCAACAGGACCGAGACCTCGGCCGTTTCGGCCTCGTTCTTGATGCACGCGTTGACCGCAGCCGCTTTGGGCCAATAGGTTTCGAGCATCATAGGCCCTTCTGTACCGGCAACCGTCGAATATGGGTGATCCTGCGCCAAGTCCGTGCATCGCACCCGAGGAGTGAGATGCCGGCTTCCGTGTCACTCTTCCGTTCGGCTGCGATTGACCCGCCTCGGTCGAGCCGTTGGATAGCGCGTGACAGCGATGTCGAGACATGGCCCTCCCGCGGGCGCGGCCAACTCGCCTGGTTAAGAACCTCTTCGATCGCGAGTCGATAGACGCCGCCGTCCAACACGGGCAGTACTCCCGCAGCACGTTCGAGGAAGAGCGGTGCAGGCAGCGACTCATCTTGGCCAAAGATGTCTTCGAGGGCGCCCCGAAGTGCTTCGGTTGGATCGACCGTGACCTGCGCTCCCCCATGTCCGAACCCCAGATACGTCATCCAGGTACGGAGGCCGTTCCAACGCGTGTCATTCTGAAATATGCGCTTGGAAAGGTCGGTGATCTGGCCGCCCTCGAGTGCAGCGATCTTCGGGGGCGAACTGGTGTCGATCGCATAAACGTCCTGCGCCAGGATCCAGGAAAGGCCCCGGCTAAAGTCGGCGCTCCTGTTCTCCTCGGACTCCCAGAAGCGCGCGTTGTTCTCGGGCGCGAGCGCTATGGCGCGGGCGACCATCGGCAAACGTGTTTCCGCGCTATCGGCGGTCTTACCGAGACGCGATCGATGGGGCTCGCGTAGCGTGACCGGTCCGTCGTCCGAGTTGAACAGGCCGAGTTCGCTCCAGCGGGTCAATGTCTGATTGAGTTGCTTCGAGTCGAGCAGACCGAGATCTGCGCCACAGGCCTTGATTAGGTCGTCACGTGGCTTGGGTCCAAGACGTACGAGCGCGCGAGTCAGAACGACCAGCACGTTGAACAGTCCATCGCTGGGCATGTTGAGAATGCTCATATTCGCGCCCCGAGCTGAAACTGATCGACCGTGAGGATGTTGGTTCCAATCTCGGCGAGCCGTCGGCTGCGATGCAGCGGATCCGCTAAGGAAAGCGGTGTCAGAATGACATGTAGCGGCCGTTCGAGGAGAAGGATATGTGGGGGGACCGTACCTTCGGAGAGCAAGGTCGCGCGGGCGAGCCGGTAGGACGTCGGGCGTGATGCTTCCTCCTCGAGCGACTGCAGCAGGAGGACACCGCCACTGGCTCGGGTGTGCAGGCGATCGAGATCGGGCATGCGTGCACGGATGGCATCCGGTAGGCCGAGTTCGCGAATACCAAACGTCGCCACCAGGTCACCGAGGAGCGCCATGGCCCCGCCAACATCGACCGGTTCGGCCAAGGGCAGGATGACGGGCCCTGCGATATCGAGGTGAGGAAAGCGCTCGCGGAACAGAGTGGTGTCGCAAGGACCGACATCCTCGATGCCATGGGCCAGCGGCTCCGAATAGGCGAGAGCGACAGTTCCCGCCCTACGATGGACCGGGCATCCGCCACAGGCCGGCGCGACAATGAGCGTGCGACGCGGCTCGTGGCTTCGGTAAAGGGAGTCGAGCAATCGCGACACTTCTGCGCCGCTCAAGAGATCGTTGAGGAGGTTGCGGCCGGTCGCAGAGGCGTCGAGCGAACGCATGCGCTCCCTGACGATTCGAACATCGAAGACCGCTTGGTTGCGGTGGCCGATCTCGGTCATGCTGACGACAATCTGCCTGAAATACTGCGCCCACTGTTCCTCGTTGCGAAGTTCAAAGGACGACTCCGTCTCGTTGTCACTGCGAGCAATCAGTTCGGGAGGCAGCGACTCGAGTTCGAGCATCCCGGCACGCGCCATCATGATCAGCGTACGCATATTCCAAGCGGCATTGTAATCAGACTGCTGGCGGAGGCGGGGTGGCACGACGTCTAGGTCAAGCCTAAGCAACCGCCCGACGGCGTCGAGCGGTTGGGCGTTCTCGAACAGAGCGGACCATCGTTCGAAGGCGAGTTCGTCACTGATTAACGCCGGCGCGCTAAGGCGGTCGGCAATCTCGCGGTCCAGGTCCGAATAGATCAGCAGGGAGCAGGACGTCCGGCCATCGCGGCCGCCGCGCCCGACCTCCTGGTAGAAGCGGTCGAGAGTCTCGGGCACGGTTGCATGGATGATTGCCCGGACGTCGCGCTTGTCGATGCCGACGCCGAACGCGGCAGTCGCAACGACAATATCGACCGTGTTTAGGGACCATTCATCAATGATACGCCGCTTATCGATGCCGCGCGTTTCCCCGTGAAAGCATTCAACACGTGTGAACCCTGCACTGCGAAGCCGTCTCGACCAGCGTCGCGCGTCGTCGCGCTTGGTGACATAGAGGATCATCGGCCGAGGCGCGTGCCTTACGGCCTCCAGAACCCTGGCCGTCTTTGCGGCTTCATCTGGCTCGCGATGGACCCAATATTGTGGCTCGGGCCTGAGATAGATTGAGGCCACCATGTGGACAGCGCGTACCGGACCGAACAATGCATCGATCGTGTGCACCGTGTCGGGCGTGAGCGTCGCCGACATGAGGATGGTTCGAAATCCCAAGCCTTCGCAGGCACTCAGCAACCCCCGCCGGACGCCGGCCAACATCTGAAATGCCGGGCGAAAGCCGTCACCCCATTGACTGACGAGATGGGCCTCATCGATGACAAGACAGGCGACAAGCCCAGCCCGAGCTGCGTCGTAGAGCGCTGGCAGAAGCGCTCCGGTCATCGCCTCGGGGGAACAATAGAGAATGCCCTGGCGACCTTGACGGATGGCGGTCTTGATACCCTGGCGCTCCTCACTGGTTAAGTCGGCGTGCCACGCGAGTGGAGGAACCTCGCGGCGGGGGAAGCGCACCTTTAGCAACTCGGTCATCTGACGGGCCTGATCGATGACGAGCGCGGTGGTCGGGACAACGCAAAGCGTGAGCCCCGATTCCAGCCCACGGACTAAGACCGGCGCCTGTGCGACGAGGCTCTTGCCTGATCCGGTCGGCAGGGAGACGATGAGGGTCTCTCCAGGCGGGAGGAGAAAGGCGCTTCGCACCGCCTCGCGCTGACCGGGCGAAACATAGAAGTAGAAACCGCTGGCTTCACGGAGGAACGGATCGATCGGTCGGCGCCAGTCAAGCCGTACCTCTGGTGCCGCGAATGCGTCTTCGAATACGGGTGTGTCGCTCTTCGCGAGCCAAGCCGGCGACCAGGGGACAGCCTCAATCAGGTATTGAGCGGCGCCGACGTTCTGCGCGCGTATCCCGAACTCGGCCCAGCGATCGCGGGTTGGCCAGCCAGGGTTGGCCGGGATACGCAAGCGGGCTGGTTGCTCGGTCCTGAGTGCGTGCCGACGGAGTGCATGCCGGAGCAATGGGATAAGGTCGCCGATGCCGGCGATGCTGCCGCCGGATCGAATGGGCCCGAGAATCTGGCTGATGCGGTCAAATACGCCGTCGCTGGCGCCCCGAGGCACGGCGACGGTCGGCCAGTTGGCCAGCACGTTGAAAAGGGTGTTGAAGTCCAACTTCGCCGACCTCCTCCCTTTCACCAGTATCTGACATGCGCCTAGCGCGAAGGCGTCCCGACCGAATAGTCCCCGAATACTCGCTGACTGGCGACCTGCTGTCGTTCCGCCGCTGCGCCAGGCAGTACAGGTACCAGAACGGGAGCGCCCTGCCGCCCTCTCGCCCGGTGCAGTTGTGGTACGGAGAGTTCATCCACGGCCTGCTAGAGAACGTATATAGGCTATGGAAGAGTGGGGGTGATCTGTCCTTCCCGATTCCCTACACGCAGCTGACACTCGGCGATCCCATCGAGAAGCCGCCACTGGGTCTCCCCGAGTTCGACTTGCGCAACCTCGGCTGGCCGGTTGAGGAGTCGCTGCTCAACCAGAACAAGCGTGCGCGAAGCAGAAAAGCCAGGCTGTCGGCGTACCGGCGAGCTGAGGCTGCTGTGAACATGCTTGGACCTCACCTCTTCCCCTTGATCGCCGCGGCGGAGGAGCGGGTGATAGGCACGCGCGAGATCCCAGGAGCAATTGCAAATGAGCACCGCGCCGAGAAATACGCACTTACCGGAGTTATCGACGTGCTGACAGAGCTCGAACTCGGCTCGGCGCGGTCCGGTAACCTGATCCGCCAGGCCGTCCAGGCCGCATGCCCTGGTCTGACTGGGGAGTTTGAGGTGATCGTCGACTACAAGGGCACGCGGCGACCGGATGCCGGATCGAACGAGTGGACCGACGGCGAGTGGCAAGTGCAAACGTATGCTTGGCTCCGCCACGAGCAGCGGCGGAGCCGGCGGGTGGCCGCGGGTATCCTCATCTATGTCAACGAACTCGCGCCGGGCGAAGGCGACATTCTGGCACTCAGGGCGGCATTGGGAGCCAAGCGGACGGATGTCCTCCCGGTCCGTGACAGCGACAGGCGCATGCTAGAAAACTGGCGACCTGGCGCGCGCCCAGAGTTCAGCGCCGAGTTTCTGTTCAGCCGCGCGGTCCGGGTGATCTCAGTGGACGATCAGAGCATCCTAACCGCTACCGGCGCCTTCGACGAAACCGTCTCGCGGATCGAAACCTGCGTCCGCCAGGAGGAAGAGGCGGTCAGTATCCTCCAGACGTGGCTGGACGACTGCGGCGATGCAAAGACGTGCGCGGCCTGCGATTTCCGATACTTTTGTGACGGGTACCTGCGCACGGGCAACGCGATCGGCGCAGAGGACACGCTGCAGGACGACATTTGACGCGGCGCCCCATCCAGAATCGACAGCGCCAACATGTGCCGCCCGGCCGACCAACCATGGCGCCGTGCGTGATCGCGTCAGCGGTCATTGCCACTGGGTCGAGATCAAAAAATCGCCAAAGCTCTCCGGAGCCGACGGTTACGATCGGCCATCAACTCCCAGACCGGCCGCTGGGACCGGCCTGCGTAGGGCGCGGAAGGCCCGGAACCGATTGCCGACCGCGCGTCGGCCCGCAGGCCGTGATGCTGACCGAGGGGCCGGTCGCGTCAGCGCGACAGAATCGCACTCGGGTCGCCGAGCCAGACGGGCCAGTACTGATTGGCGCAATACCAACGGCATCCGGCCGTGGATCGCAGTCAACTCCGCGGTCGCCGGAATCATTCTCGGACTTCTCGCGATCAGCTCAGGTCGCGCACCCCGGCACGGGACGTGGCGTCGCTTGCCTGCGTAATGCAATGGCGGAGACGACCGAGCAGGTGGAGGCGGATTGCTGCGGTGAGCGGACCGCTGTAGGGCAGTCTGGCGGGGATGGTCTGGCGCCCGGCTTCTTATCTCATCAAATTTTTTAAAGCGGAGTTTGGGTGGTGATCGTCCGATTTATAAACACAACCACATTACTTCTCGCCGACACGGACATCGAGGCGGCGTTCGAACACAATGCCGACCCGATACTGGCCGCCATGTGTAGGGAATGCGGTCCTATGGACGGGGGTCGTCGATTCGACATCTTTCTGGTCAGTGCGGGAGATATGGACAGGTACCGGACCGCGGCGGAATGCGCTGCCGGTAATCCGCAGGGGGGTGAGCGCGAGCAGGAACTGGAGAGAGAGGCGAGGGATGTGCCGGGTACCGACGTGCTGGGGTACTATTTCCACCACCATCCCGACATGCATCGCCCGGCCATCTTGCTCCGACGCTCCAAGTCATATATCCAGCGATGTTCTGTGCCGTGGCGATCCACGAACTGGCGCATGCCATGATGGACGGCGAAAGATCCCACGATCTTGATTACAGAACCACCTGGCAGTGGCTTACCGATCGGTTCGACGACGGCCAGAAGGACATTTTTTGCGTGCCACCGGACCATGTCGGACAGCGTTGCGACGACGGCGGCCGCACGGGAGGCGAAAACATGCCTCGCGTCCGTAGGATCAAGCACGTCTTGGAGGAAAGCTTGGCGAATGCCTTCGCACTCCGTCAGCGATTTTCGGATGGGGAACGCATTGCCGTCACCGCCTTCGTCAGCGGGCAGTCACCCCCATACCGGGCAGGATTGAACTGGCTGCACTTGGACGATGATGCGTTGGCACAAACCGCCAGGTCCTGGTCCCGGTTTAGGCGAGATCTCCCTGGACCGACGCGCAACACCCCCGGTCGCTTGAAGCGCGTTTACGAGGAGGGTCGAACACCGCTGGAGTTGCTGGCCGACCGCCTGGCCAGCAAGGTTAGCAAGCCGATTTCCGGTCCCGTGGACTTCGAGGCGGATTTCCTCCGCCACCTCGCCGCCCGGCTACCAGCTTGGCAGGCAGAATATCAAAAGTGCGGAGAGAACAATTACGATGATCGATTCCTCAACTATTATTGCGGTGTTTATGAGCGGCTTGCCATCCACGCAGACCACGTCGGTGATGATAAACTGGTTTTGGCCTTATTAGTACAGTGGGAGAATAACGGGCGACACGGTGCGGCAGCATGCGGCCATTTCCGAAGTCTTTATGAGAAGAAAATCGCAGCAGCCATCGCCCGTACCAAGCCGTGACCCCGATTCATTTTAGACTGTGACGGTCTTACCGGGTTCGTTGAGGGGCTCTGCTTCCCGGTTAAGGTAGGGGTCTTATACCAACCGCCCCAGCCCCTGACTCTCGGGGGCTTCCCAAGCGGCTTGAGGTTCGATTCGATAATCCACCGCGCCGATTCGCGGGAAAGGGGCAT
>Ga0302140_10002040_pt1 | contig 26315 bp, 19 predicted proteins | sample I_Bog_E1_1_FD_202095 | JGI IMG/M metagenome (GOLD analysis project Ga0302140, IMG submission 202095) | Peat permafrost microbial communities from Stordalen Mire near Abisko, Sweden - I_Bog_E1_1 | ecosystem: Environmental > Terrestrial > Soil > Wetlands > Peat | place: Sweden: Abisko, Stordalen... | reverse complement strand
TCCTGCTTAATTTGACGGCGGGATTCTAGGGCTGTAAGGGTTGACCTCCAATGGTCACTCTTGCAGCCCTTGCGTCAGCACCACGCATTGGTTAAAGTCTCCCACGCGGATTCAAACATCGCTACATTCCCATCCGCCAGCGAACAACCTGTTACTACGACTACTGACGCCTTCTTGGTCTGAGAGCCTGATTGTTAGAGCCTGATGATTGGAGCCCGGTGTCCAGAGCTTGGGTTGAGAGCCCCGATGTTGAGAGATAAGACGACCATGACGGTTCAAGAGATCGGTGAGCAGATTCACAAGCAGGGAATCTTCACCGGCGGCCCTCTGGAATACTTCGACCAGGCCGGTCGTTTGCAGCTTTACACGCTGGTCCGCGAGGGCATGTCGCCCTACTCAAAGGTGCTGGATATTGGCTGCGGCTGCCTGCGCGGTGGCTATTGGCTGGTTCGCCTGCTTGACGCCGATTGTTATTGCGGAATCGAGCCCAATGAAGTCATGTTGCAAGCTGGCATCGATCATTGCCTGACTCCGGAGTTGCTAACCTTGAAGCGCCCCAGGTTCGACAACAATTCGCGTTTTGATTTTTCTGTCTTTGGAATGCAATTCGACGTGGTAGTGGCCCGTTCCATCTGGACTCATGCCTCCAAGAAGCAGATTGAGGTGATGCTGGACAACTTCGTCAGTGGAACCAGCCCCCATGCTTTTCTGCTGACCTCTTATCTTCCCGCGGTCTGGTACCGGCCGTGGCACGGGGATTACACAGGCGGCGGCTGGGTGGGAAAAAGCCACGAGTGCAAGAAAGCCGGCCTGGTAAATCATAGACGGGAATGGATCGATGGCGAATGTCGAACTCGGGGTTTAAAGCTTCAACAACTCAATGACGCGCCGTTTAACGGCCAGTACTGGCTGAAGGTCACGAAGCTGGCTGCCGGAGAGAGCGTTTAGATTTCGTTATCAAGCCGCAGCTGCCGGACCGCAGCCTACCGAGCTTTTCCCGCACTGCGCGTTGCTCCGCCCCCACCCGAAGATGGAGGGCGATAGGTGAAGTTAATGGGAGCCGACCGATCGGAGCGGGAAATGGCGGACGGACGGTAAACCGGAGTATTCTTTGGCGCCGAAGATCCCCTGAATACATTCAGGCCCGACCGCTCGATCTGGTCGAGTTCGTGCTGCGAGTCCTCGGACTTCAATCCCAAAGGCGCCACGACTGGCGCTGTCGAGCAGGGCAAACCGGCACGGCTGCAACTCTTTCCCGCAGGGTCGTCTGGAATGTGAGCGGTGCTGCGAGTGTGAGCTGCAAACCCCGGTCGAGCGAACAGGGCAATCGACAACACAAGCGCCGGAAAGCTAAGAAGACGGATGCCGCGTTTTGTCATTAATTTTTCTCCTGGCGATTTGTCCTGCTGGTCAGCTCCGGGTCGTGCGAGTCAGATCGTTCAGCGTGACAAACGCCGGCGGATCAGCCCAGCCATCGCCAGGAAACCCGTTCCCACCAGCAATAGCGATCTGGGCTCGGGAATTTCCATCGGTGCGGAGCATGTGCTGGCGATCGTGCAGCTGACTGAGCCCGGGTGCACTAGACTCCACTTGATCATCGGGGTCGGCGCAGTTGCCGGCTCGATGAAGTCCGGGGTTTTTGTCTCCCCGCGCGTAACGCCGTGAGTATTTACCTGCGTTGGGTTCTGCAATTGCGTTTGTCCAACAAAAGTAATCGGACTGGCCTGCAGCGTTCCAACTGAAAACATAAAAGCCAGCAAGAACCTTGCCGCGTTCTTGCCTGCAACACCATCCAATCGAGGGCACAAGCTTGGGGGAACTTCCGCATAAACGGACACAGTCTTAGCTCCTTGCTCGTTTGAGGCCGCGACCCGGCCTCGGTTGGCAACTTATACTCGGGGCCGGAGCAGAACGATACGATCCTGCCCGGTGTTGCTGCCGATTGCGATGATCTCGCCTTGATTATTGATGCCCAGGGCCTGAAGCACTTCCCATCCATTTCCAGGATCAAGGAATTCGTTCAAGTCGTAGAGCCGATCCTCGCGGAAAAGAAAACCGTGAAAGTTCTCATCTCCCTCGGTTAATGAGCCGCCAACTACTTCCCCATGATTGTTCAAGTCACGGGCAATGCTGAAGGAACCTCCGAGAGTTCCCAGCATGCTGCGTACTCCGTCTTCCTGCCGGAACGCCTCAATGCGGCCAGTTTCCGGGTTCATGGAAACGCCCACGTACTGCGCAACGTCATTCAGCGCGAGCACGTCGTTCCGATTGTTGTCGAAAGGCCCGAGGTCGATCACCTCAAACCTCTCAGCGTTACCAGCAGCGCTCTTACCATCTTGAGCTGCTTGGACTTGTCGAGTTGATTTCATAGAATGGAACTACTCCGTGGTCGTGAGTCCTTCTCCTGCAGCCAGGTAGCGCATGTGCGCCCGCATCGTGTCCAGAGCCTCGATCCGGTCACCCGCTGCTCCGTCAAAAAGATGCTCGCCGGTTTGTGCGCGCCAAAGGGAGTAGCGATAGAAGCTATGGCGCGATTGCGAACTCAATTTGATGTTTCCGCGGAAGTTATTTTCCTGAATCACCCAATTCTGCATAAACGTTCTCCTCAGCTTCCCGCTATCTTCTCGGAACGGTTAGTACGTGTAATCCCCTAAATGAGGTATTGTGAAATTTCCCGGGAACTTGCTCCCCAATTCCCGAGAACGCGAATGCCCGTTTTCCTCCGTCCCACTCCCTCCTACGAATTGTTGGTCTTGGCTTTCAGCTTCCTCCTGGCTACCAGCCCGATGCCCACAAAACCAGTTCCCATCAGGCCCAGTGTGCTCGGTTCGGGAGTGAACAGTGACGTGCTTCCATTGGCGAGTTGCAGAGATCCGCCGCCGATTGGAAACGGCGTCCGCGAGCTGAGCGTCTCTTGGATAGTCCCCCCTGTTACCATCAGCCCGCTGGATGAATAGGTTCCCGTGACTGAGGCGTCCAGGTAGTACATGCAACCGCCGCTGCCGCAGGTGTAAGTGGTGTGGCCGTGGGAGACGTGAACGATGACTCCGGTCTCGGTCCAGTTGACCGGACTCGAGAATGTTCCGGAGAACAAGGTGGATGAGCCTTCCGTAATCGTAATGCTGCCGCCGGCGGCGAAGGTGCCACCAGTCGTAAGGTTTCCAGTGAGCAGGCTGCCAGTGCTGAGGGTGAAGGTTCCCAGGTCGGCGCCTTGGAGATTTCCGATCTGCGTGACCGTGGAGCCGGTTATGGATAAGCCGCTGGTGGTACCGCTTAGTGTTCCTCCGTCGTTAGTGATACAAACGCTTCCTGGGTCACAAATGTTTGGAGCGATGCTGTTTGCCCAGGATGCCATCGGCGTAAGTAACGCCACAATTCCTGCGATTACAATCTGTCTTAGCGCGGGGGCCCAAAAACGCTTAATACACGACATAGCATGGTCCTCCTGATTGCATATCGTCGGCGAAGGGGCAATTGTTGTAATCCCTCAAATGAGGTATTCGTCTAACAATCTGTTTGAACGGATTTGCTGAGGATGGAAATGAGAGGTGATCGCAGGTCGCCAGCGTGCCGATGCGATCGTCGTAACGAGTATCCGCTGGCAGGGAAATCAAGTTGTGGGTCGACTGAGGTCAATCGCTCAGAACACATTGCGTTGTAAAGCGACGCACTACAGGACAGCCGAGAACATTCGCACCACAAGCTCGGTCTGGCGGTGGGTGTCGGTCTTCATGAAGATGCGTTTGAGGTGGGTTCGGGCGGTGTGAGGGCTGATGAAAAGCTCCTCGGAGGCTTCTTCGATCGATTTCCCGCGCAACAGATAGGATGCCAGCGCCGCCTCACCGCGCGTCAGGCCGTAGAGCTGGGAAAGAACGGTTTCATTTACTTCCAATCCAACTTCCTGGTCATACAGCGTCAGCAGTGCGGCACGGCCCTCCGTTCCAGGCCAACTTTCCAGTCCGGGGCCGGGAACAACCCGTACGATCAGCGCACTATGAGCTACCTTCCGTGGCAAAGAAAGAGGCGAACCTTTGGGCTCGCCTTGATTGGGATTGCTGATCGCCTCCTCCAGAAGCATCTGCAGCAGGCGAGTGTCAGAGGCGCGATCCGCTACCAGTCCAGTTCTCGCCAGCGCAAGTCCATCTTTCTTCTGCAGAATTGCCAGCGCAGCCCGGTTTGCCAGGTGGGGGCGGCCTTCGGCGGCGACCAGCATCGCGCCATTCCTCACCAGTTCCAAACCATAGGTCAACGCCACCAACACATCGCGAGGCGCTGCCGCCTCGCCTCCAACCTGAGAGGGGAACTCATGCGATGCACTGGGTATTCGCATGTTATCGCGCGACTCCTTTTTCGAAGATTCCGAAAAACCCTGAACCGTCCCGCCCTTTGCGTTATCCATCGAATTCAAAATTGAGACTCCCGGAAGCGGCACTTACGTCGAACGTCGGCGCATCGAATCGTCGGCTGGGCCATGCTCGCTCTCGTAGAGCGATGGTCTGGCTACCGAAACAACAGTCCACGGAGTGTCGTGGAATAGTGTTGCGTCAAGATGACGCGAATGTTAATGGAACATTAATTTCGGGTCAAGCTCGCCTTCATTCTGTGGAAATTAGATGATAGGGATTGTCCGAAATGGGCCGACCGTCTGCTTTTTGCGCGGCTGGCGACGGGCTCGATGAGCATCTCTAAAAGTTATAGGGAGCCAGCTTGGATACGACTGCAAGCTAGTTGGAATCGGAAGCTAGTTGGAATCGGAAGAGAGAGGCCTGCTAAGTTCCATGCACTTCGAGCAGCTGCATTGATACCCCGGTTGATCAGGAATCACCACGTGAGCACAGTACGAACACAGAAACCAGTGCCCACCCGCCCGCGGTGTCATCACATTAAACTCGTCGTTGTCGACACAATACGGGCATTGAATAACTTGGAGCCTCTGCATGTTTCCTCCAGTCTGGCTCATCCCACTGGGTTCCTGGTTACTGCACCGTCACTTGGGAGGTTGCGGAGACTGTTCCCAGCGTAGCAGTGACCGTGACGGCTGAGCTCTGCGCTGTGAGCCCGGAAACCAATCCAGTTTGATAACCGACTGTGGCGGCAGTTGGCGCTGACGTTGACCAATCTACCAGCGTGGTGAAGTCCTGTGTGGCGCCACCGTAGGTACCGGTAGCGCTGAGTTGGGCCGTCGCCCCAGCCGCAACTGAGGCGGTTGCCGGGGATACCGTCAGCGAAACCTGGGATGGAGGAACGACCAGCAGGTTCGCAGTGGCGCTGAGCGTGCCAATCGTCGCAGTGATGGTGGTTTGCCCCGGCCCCTGAGCAGTCGCCAACTGGCCCGAAATTGTAGCCACCTCGGTCGTGGTTGTGGAGTTGGATGAGTTGGTTGAGGCAAACACTGCCAGGCTACTGACGTCCTGCGTGGACCCGTCACTAAACGTGCCAATCGCCGAAAACTGAAGAGTGCCTCCGGGCGGCAGGAAGGCAGTAGCGGGATTGACCGCGATCGACTGCAGAGTTGCGGAACTCACGTTCACCGTGGTTGAGCCCTGCACATGGCCCAGCGCGAACGAGCTAAATACGTTAATCGTCGCCGCTCCCTGGGCCACGCCCGTGACCACGCCGCTACCATTCACCGAGGCCACCGCCGGCTCCAGGGTCGACCACGACAGGTTCGGCAAAACCGAAGCGCTGCCATCACTGAAGGTTCCCGTCCCAATTAAGTCGAGCTTGGTGGTGGGAGCGATGGTAGCGTTGGCGGGAGACAAAGCAATCGACGACAACGTCGCGCTGTCGACCGTCAACGTGGCCGCCGACGGCGTAATCGGCGGTGGCGTGACCGTGCCATTTAAAGGAAGCGCGATGGAAGCTGAGACCGTTGTCGGCCCCATGGTCGAACTGACCGTTGTGAACACATTGGGTAGCGGGCCGAAGTTCGTCGCCACCGAATCATTGGAGGAGGACCAGTCCGAAGCCAAACTCGTGAGGTCCCGGGTGCTGCCGTCGTTAAAGGTTCCGCTCACCGAAAATGTGATTTGCGTTCGATTGGGAACGGAGGGAACTGCAGGCAAAATCGAAGCGGAGGCAAGGTCCGAGAGTCCCACAATCAAGCTCGCGGCTGGGTTGTTCGACTGCCCGCCGAACGACGCCGTGACGCTCGAAGTTCCCAGCGTCTGTCCGACAGCTAGTCCGCTATTGCTGGTGATGAAGCCTCCGGAGGAAGACCAGGTTGCCACATTCGTCACATCCTGCGTGGACCCATCGCTGAAAGTCGCGCTCGCCGCAAACTGCTGTTGTTCGTCGAATCCAATGGTTGCGGTCGCCGGGGTCACGGCCAGCGATTTTACAATTACATCCGAAGACTTGATCGTCAATTGCGCGCTGTTGGAAATGCTGCCCGAGGTTGCGGAAATCAACACCGTGGCGGGTGACCCGCTTCCGCTCGCAAGCGCCGTAACCAAACCTGTGCTGTTGACCGTCGCTACATTCGGGAGCAGGCAGGACCAGTCCACCGTTCCTGTCAGATCCTTACTGCTTCCGTCAGAATATGACCCCGTTGCGGTGAAGGCTTGGGTGGTGCCCTGTGCGATGGATACCTGATTGGGACTGATTTGGATCGAGTTCAACACCACCGTTCCGCTGGAGCCGCCCCCGCCATTGGGCGGCACGGAAGTCGAATTCCCGCCGCAACTGGCAAGCAAAAACAACATCCCGCACACCAGCACGAGGAACAACCTGCGCATCTTCATCACCTCGGGAAATTACAGAAGAGAAGACTATACGCTGGACATCTATTTTCTTGATGAATCTCAGGTTAAAAACTCTATGCATTTGCGCCGCATCGGCCTCGCCCCTTGGTTCTAACCGCGACATCCAGATCGCGCCGAGCGCGCAAACTTTGTGCCAAATTCATCTATTTTTAACCTTGGCGTAACAACCGAGTCATCAGCCCTGGGCTACACTTCTTCACCGCACCGGAAACATGGAAAGGGAGCGGTTCAGTTTTTTCCTGCTGGATTTTCGCTGCATGACTCTGTACTTTCATTTTATTTTCAGGGGAGACTTGTGAGAGTTTTCGCTACCACGGCGCTGGCATTATTCCTATTACTGGTAACCGCTTGTGGCGGAGGAAACTCCCCGAATAGCACCACCAATGGCGTGATCGGTCCGCTCAATGGCAACTGGCAACTGAATCTCTTGCAGCAATATCCCGTCCCCGTAATCACGCTGAGCGCCTCCGGATTCCTCATTCAATCGAAGAACTCATTGACCGGGAGCATTCAAGTCCCCCCGATTGGGCTGAACAGCGCAACCAATTGCGCCGGGGTCGGCCAGCTCAACGGAACCATCAGCGGACAATCGATCGCCTTTTCCATCAATCCAGGCGGGACCACTTACAACTTCACCGGAACCATTTCGTCCGACTTCACCTCCATGTCTGGCGACTATCAAGCGCTCGGTGGCGCATGCTATACCGAGCCTACGACCGGAACCTGGAACGCCCTTCTGATTCCGCCCCTGAACGGCAACTTCACCGGAGAAATCAATTCTGGTTATATGGGTTCGCTGACTGGGTCCGCGGGACTTGTGCCGGTCAAGGTATCCGGCACACTGTCGCAAACTCCGAACACCGGCGGGAACAATGCCAGCCTCTCCGGAACAATAATCGCGCAGGGGTATCCTTGTTTCGCGACCGCTTCGCTGACCGGAACCGTCAGCGGGAACACTGTCATCCTGTCGATTTTCGGCTATAACGGCGACCTGATCGGCAGCATTGGAAATGCAAACATCAGTCCTGCCGTTGTAACCGCCTCTTCCACCGGGATAAATATTTCCACGCTCGACAATAGCGGATATGCCCTTGGCAACAGTAGTTCCGGTCCCTGCCCCTCTATCGATCCCATCAGTTCATTGCAACCATCCCCGACAAGCGATGAAGGCGGCATCTCCCTGACGTTCGAGTAGCGGCGCGATAAATTAGTCGGCGTTCAAGTCGGTCTCTTCTCGCCATTCGGGCGCACACCAACTTCCTTCGATCGATCCTTAGCGACCCAGCCTTAAGCGCCCAGCAGGACTACCTCTTTCTCGTTGAGCCCTTTCAGGAGCCGATCCGAGACGCCTCCCGCTTCATAAGGGGAGTGTTAGCCGGCTGAGCCGAAATTACGCACAGTGCAACGTCGAGCAAGCCTGCCAACCTTACCTTACTGCTCTCGACTGCTCTGGCCTAAGAGGAATGGCAGCGACTTCGAGTTTGACCTCAGAAGCTGTACTTCAGCGCAAATTGCGCGGTACGCGCGCGGTGGGCATCGACCGGATGCAGGAACGAGTTGCCGTCGAGACAGTCCGTGCCTCCCGGAAAATATGCGCCCGCTGAATAATCGGGACCACCGTAGCAGTTGATGGTATTGCTGCCGGTGTTGCCGAAGTTGGGATCGTAGATGCGGAACTGGGTGTGGTTGAACACGTTGAAAGCTTCGGCCCGGAACTCGACTTCACTGTTTTCGCGAATCCGGAAATGTTTGAGCAGCGACATATCAAAATTCAAGCGGCTGGGGTTGTTCAGAACGTTCCTTCCGGCATCGCCAAACGTGAGTCCGCGCGGCGCAACGAAGTCGTTGGGATTCCCCAGGAGCGGCCCAAAGCTGCCGGGATTATTCTTGACCTCCGCTGGAGCCGGATTCGAGGCCAGGTCAGGATAAGAGCCCGCGCCCACACCATTCGCCACTCCCGCGTTATCCAGCACCGCAATCCCGCTGCTCCCGGCGTTGTTAATCACGCTGAACGGCGTGCCCGATTGATAGGTCGTGATCCCCGATAGCTGCCATCCATCGCCCAGCGCCCGCATCAGCCGCGAGGGCTGGGACGACGAGGGCTGGGACGACGCCGGCTGAGCAGCAGCGTCCGCCGGTTTGGCGGAGTCATCGCCTGCTCCCGGGGCTGGATCGGACCGGCCCAACAGACTGTCCTCCAGCCAGCGGCCGAAATTCGGCAGACTGTACAGGTAGCTGACGTTCACCAGATGCCGCTGATCGTAATTCGAACTGGCCTTGTTCGACCGCAGATCCAGAGAATTCACGAACGTGGGATCGGTGCGGTCGGAAGAATCGTCAATCGAGTGGCTGAACGAATAAGCCACGCCCGCCGTGAGCGGACCCTTGGTTCTCCGGATCGTCGTCTGAAAGCCGTGGTAGGAGGAATCCGCGCCGTTTTGTAGCGAAAAAATCTCGCCGATTCCCGGATACGGCCGGAAGGTGTTGGTAAGCGCGATACTGTTCGAGAGATTCGACGCGCCTAACACCGTTGGAAAATTCGGCTCACCTTGGCAGGCTACCTGCAGATTGATGACAGCGGGGTTGTTCGAGGCCACAGTTACGCCGTTCGCCAATCGGAAAAACGGCTGACTGGTGGAGCCTTGATTTTGACAGTCTTGGTCTCCGTTTGCGTCCGTGACAATAATCGGCTCGTGCAGCGCGAATGGGTTGAGTGCCGGGTTGACCGGCCGCAATTGGTTCAGTTGGCGCTCCACCGTCAGGTGGGTTCCCTTGCTTCCCACGTAGGCGACGCTGGCTACAAAGCTCCGGGGAAGCTCGCGCTGCACGCTCAAACTCCACTGCTGCGAGTAAGAGTACGGCGTGCTCGTTGGAATCGCGGTGACGTTGATGGGAAAGGCTCCAGGATACGTTGTGGGCGCCGGACTCACGCCCAAAAGAGTTGGGTTGTTGCAGGAAGGGGAGAAATCTCCGATGCAAGCGTAGCTTTGCGGATAGGGCTGGGTAACGTTGAGAATAAGCGGAGCGCTGCCTTCCAAAGATCCAGTGTTGGCCTCGTCGCTGGTACCATGTTCAAAGAAAATTCCGTAGCCGGCCCGAACTGAAGTCTTTCCATTGCCTTGTGGATCCCAGGCAAAACCCACCCGTGGCGCCGGGTTAAAGAAATGATTATTGAAGCAACCTTGCGGGACGCCGTTCACACCGCATTGCACGATTCCATTGATGATTCGCGGATCCAGACTTGCCAGGTTCAACGCTATGGGCCGGGCGCTGGGCAGGTCGATCAACTGACCCGTCAACGGGTCCACCACGGTCTGACTGGCCAGGGTTGGACTGAAAGCCTGCGGTTCCCAGTTATAGGCTCGCGAATATTTCTCGTGATAGGCGCCAAACAAACTGAAGCGCACGCCCAGGTTTACCGTGAAACGCGGGCTGACTTTCCAGTCGTCCTGCACGAACGGTTCGATGATCTGATAACGGTTGTAGTAGCGAAGCTGGGTGCTGTCCTGCGTATAACTCTGGAGGGCGTTGCCGCCACCCGTAATTAAGGCAGCGCCGGACGCGTTATTGTTAAAGAGAAAGTTGGCAAACGCATTCCCCGTATCGTAAAAGCCCGCGTTGACATTGCTCACGGTTAACAATCCCTGCGTGTCGCCGGTGGCTGCCCCCAGTGCGCCGTTGGTTTCGTTCTTCTGCGCGATTACGTATTGCACGCCAAATTGAAAAGTCATCTTGCCCAGGACTTTGCTTACATCGTCGCGAAAATTATAGGTTGGATTGGTATGGCTCCACGGCGTATAAGACGGGTCCGCCGTAAAGCCCGAGCCTCCATATTCCTGATTGTTTCCAGTCAACACAACGCCCGGCACCTTGCCTCCAAAACCATTATTGAAGAGGTAGCCCATGGGACACTCTGGTATCGAGTTGGTGGTAGCACCGGTGGTACACATGCCCACATCAGCGGGATTGCCTAATCCGGCGGGACGTTGATAATTCGCCCCCGGCCCGTTTACATTCGCCAGAGTAATGTGCGAGTTGGTGTAACTGAAAACGGTTTCGTTCAGCAGGGAAGGAGTAATCGTCTGGGTAAGCCGCACCACCATGTCGATTCCCGGACCCACAAACTTGTTTTGTGCCGTCGGAAAGGTATTGTTTACCGTGCCCCAGTTTGGCGTGGGCGTAACCGTGTTCCAGGAGTCGTGAATGTAGCGAAACGTTCCGTGCACCTTGGAGTTGAAGTTATGGTCGATGCGGAACAATTCCTCGCGCCAGTGCGTAGGCTCGGAAATAACCGCGTCGTAGCAGGGTTCGATCGGCAGCAGCGTGGTGTGGTCGGTCTCACCCACCAGACTCGAGGTGCATCCGGTGTAAGAGTTGGGAAGTGGAATCAGATTTTGGTTCAGGATGGCTAAGGCATTCGGGTCCAAACCGCCAACCAGCTGGCCGCCCGCCGTACTCCTGAGCGCAGCCAGGTTGTTATAAATAACGCTGCCATTGGGAAGATAGTTGTAGAACCCCAGACGATAGCCTCCCGAGCTACTGTCCGGAACCCCAGGGCAATCGGGGAATGACGCAATCTTGAAGAAATACCCTGCATCCGCGCCGTTTGACTTCAGTCCCTTCAAATCCACCGGATCATTCGGATTCGGACACACATCACTGAAATTCCCTTGCCGCTCCGCCAGAGTCGGCACCGCATGGTTAAAATCCGATCGCAACTCGTTGGGAGATTTCTCGATGCGCGCTTCTTCCGAGAAAAAGATAAACGTTTTATCTTTATTTACGTTGTAATGCCCCGGAATCCACAAAGGTCCGCCGATAGTCCCGCCGAAGTCTTCTCTACGGTAATAAGGCGCCTTCAGAGTCTGGTCGAAGTAATTGCGCGCGTTGAAAAATTCGTTGCGGAAATACTCGTATAAATCGCCATGCCACTGGCTGCCGCCTGATTTCGTCGTCACCTGCACGGTACCGGAGGCCGTACGTCCGTACTGCGCGCCGTAGTTCGAGGTAAGAACTTTCACCTCCTGAATCGCATCCAGACTGGGATACACCACCAGCGTACTTTCCGCTCCACTCAATCCCGCATTCAAAACGTCGCTGCCATCCACCTCGAAAGAGTTGTATTCCACGCGGCCGCCGTTCACGCTGTATTTCACGCTGCCTTGCACGCCCACCTTCGCTTCGTCCTGACCCGTCTGGTTGCTCACGCCGGGGGTCAAAGTAATTAACTGCGTGAAGTTGCGCCCATTCAGTTGCAGCTCTTTCACTTCGGTCTGGGTAATAGTTCCGGAAACCTCGGCATTTTCCGTCTCAATCGCCGCCGCGCCGCCCGCGGTTACGTTCACTTCTTCTTTCCCGCCACCGGTCTCGAGCGTCGCTTCCATGGGCAAAATGTCGCCCGCGGTCAAAGTGATGCCGGAGGTTTGGAAGGTCTTGAAGTTCGGCGCGGCCACCGACAAATCGTAGGCGCCCGGCGGCAATGCGTTCACTGTATAAACGCCCTGAGCATTGGTAGTTCCAGTTTGTTTTACGCCAGAAGAATTGCTGACCGTAACGGTTGCTCCAACCACCACGGCGCCGCTCGTGTCGGTAACCGAGACCGTCACTCCCGCCGTGGTTCCACCCGTGTGAACCACCGTCCCCACCACCGGCGCTTGCTGCACACCCACGGCTCCCGCTGGTGGCGCCGGCATCACCGGAGGCACATTCAACCACGCTGGCGGCTCGCTCGGCGCTGGCGCGGCTTGCGCTTCCGCAGCTTGGCCGGACGCTTGCCCCGGCGCCGCAGCCGCCGCAGTTTCAGTGGCGGCTTCCTCTTCGGAAGAGCCCGCTTCCAGTAGCACGTCGAATGGAATGGGCTTTCCCGCTTCGAACGGAATCCCCGGAACTGCAAATTTCTTGTAACCCTTGGCCGTGACCAAAATCGTATAAGTTCCCGGCGCAATTCCCTTGATGGAGTATTTTCCCTTGGCGTCGGTCGTCGCGGTTTGCGCCGCTCCGGACTCATCCTTCACCGCAACCGTCGCTCCCCCCAGCGCCTTGCCGGAAGCATCCGCAACCTTGCCGCTCACCGTGGCGCCCGCCGCGGCGCCAGCCTGTGGCATCGCATCGGCCAGCGACGCGTGACTTTCCAAGTTGCCAGCGGCCGCTTGCTGCGGAACCCCGCCTGCCAGAATGCCCATCAAAATCAGATTGAAACCTATCCTGGGAAATCTCACGATCTCTACGTCCCTCCGGGCAAGCAATTCCTCTGAACTTCTTAAATGACTTTAGCGACTCAGGATACAACCCAACCTTGCTGCCTCCGGCGCAGATGAGCACAAATCCACCACCAACTAAAATTCGAGTCCAGCTTTCAACGGGAAATCAGAAGCTCGTACTTTAATCTCCAGTGGACCGCGACCACTACTCGCACGTACGAGAAATGCTGCAGCCATGTCAGGAAATCATGGAGTCCAATACACTTACACGCGACTTGTTACGTAGGCATGACAGAATGGTTAAATTCAGGTTACAGTTCCAGTTCCACCACAAGCCTCGAAGATTACTCTCGCGGTTCTTTTCGCCTAATTCCTTCGCATTAATTCTTCGTTCGCTTTCCCACAGCACCCTTGCGATATTCGCAGAAAATTAATAATCGAGTCACGTCTGCGTAACACGCTTCCCTCATAGTTGCTGCGACCAATAGAGCGGGCGCGCTGTTGGTCCATCCGAGAGACGCATAAATTAACCCCTTTAAGGGCTCCATTCCTGGCGTGCGGATTAGTGTGGTCTGCCGGCACTAGTGTGGTCCCCAAAACCATGTCCGAAGTCTTCGAACCTAAGTTCTAGGAGAATGAATACAATGACACGATTGAAATCCCTCTTCGCGGCAGCCGTGGCTTCCGCGATCATAGCCGTGGTTCCGGCGACTGCACAGACCGTGCACGTTGCTGGCGCCGGTTCGTCGGCTCAATTCGATTCCTCGTTTATCGGCGCTGACACTCTGGCTCTCGGCCTCCCCAACGTCGGCGTGCCGACCTACAGCAGCAACTCCACCAACTGCAACACCAACGGAGACGCGCTCGCCGTTTATCACTACTCCTCGAAGAACAGCTCTTACGTCGTCGATACTCGCAGCGCCAACATCAACCCTGAAGAAGGCAACACCTGGGTGGTGTGGACTGCGGCTTGCAGCGACGCCACTGGCGCCACCAACGTTACCGACATCTGGCTCGACTCCAGCGTCGATTCCACCGTCGGCGTTCGCGCCGTGCTGGCCCAGGAAACCAGCGGGTCTGGTGCGCAGATCGGCATCGTCAGTCCTCCTCCGGCAGCTGGTAACATCGTTAAACCCGCCTCCCTGTTTCCGGACAACGCAGCTGACATCGCTCTTCCCGCCGCCGTTTACAACGTCATCGGCACCGGCATTACCGCCGCCACCGCTGGCTCTGACGTTCACGTCAATGTCGGCCTCACTGACATTCGTCCGGAAGACGCTCTGTTCGCGACCATTCGCACATTGGCCTCCGGCAGCACCACCACCTATGCTGGCTTGGGCTATCGCCTGATCTCCACCAACGCCAACTTCGGAACCTCGATCCTCACCGGTCAGAACACTGGCACCAAGGCCACTCCCGAATTGTTCGCGCTGTCCGGCGGCACCGATCCCGTCAGCGGTGAAACCGTTCCTGCCACTGTGGTCACTCCCATCGGCGCGGCGCCCATCATCTTCGGTTACAACCACGGCGCGGCCAACACCACCTATCCGCTCGACCTGAACAGCGGCGTCGTCGGCAACGGCTCGGCAGGCGGTCCTTACAACCTGGCCCACCTGTTTGACGGCACCACCGCATGCGACACCACCAACGCAGCCTTTACCAGCTACTCCGGTCCGACCCTCACGGTTAACCCGGTCTTGCGCGAAGCCCTCTCCGGCACCATGAACACCACCGAATACAGCCTTTTCCGTACCACCGGCAACACCGATGATTCCCAGGAAAAGGGAACCCTGACCGCCAACGGCTACGGCCACGAAGTGAACCCGGTTCAAGGTCTGGCCTGCGCCAGCGGCGCCGGTGCACGCTACCGCGCAATCGGCACTGGTGAGGTTACCGGCGCCATCGACGGCGCTTACACTCCGGATGCTACCTTCGCACTCGGCTACTTCTTCTACAGCTTCCCCAACGCTTCGAAGTTCGGAGGCGGGGCAGCTTTCAACTACTTCACTCTGGATGGCGTCGATCCGATCGGTCTCCCCGCTAACCTGACTGGAAACGGAGCGCAGACGTTCCCGAACTGCCCTGTCGCTCCGGCCACCAACTGCCCTGCCTCTCTCTGGGCGAACAACCTCTCTTACCCAACCCTGCGCAACGGCAGCTACGGTGCGTGGTCGATTTATCGTTGGGTCAGCTACTCCAGCAACACCGATCCAGTCGGACCGGTCGCGTTGGCTAACGCTGCCCAGAACGCAGTTGACACCACCATCGCGGATTACGTTCCGTTCTACACGGCCACCGGCGGTATCGGCGGCGTCTCGGACGGTCTCTCGGTTTACCACTCGCACTTCACGCAGGAGAAGGTCACTGCTAAGAACGGAACCGCGACTGCCAAGAACGCTACCAACGGCGGCAACACCCTGGGCGGCACCACTGAAGCTGGTGGCGACGAAGGTGGCGTGATCGAAGGCGGACCCGAAGGCTTGGTACCTGACAACGGCTTCGGCGCTGTTCTGAACTACGCTGGCACCGTCACGGTAACCTTGACCGGCTCGGCTCCGTTCAAAGTCCAGCGCACCGCTGGCCAGGACTTCATTGCTGGCACTCAGTGGGAAGGCTGCACCATCAACTTCACCGGCGGTTCCGCCGGCGGAGTCAATGGCTCCTCCACGGTGAGCAGCGCGCACGTCCCGACCGCCACGATTCTGTATGTCGTGTCGAACCCCGGTGGCACTGCCGCTTCGCACACTGGAGTGTCATACACCGCGACTTGCCCCTCGGCGCTCGCAGTGGCCCCCGGCACCATCTCCAAGAGGCGCTAATCTTGGTTGTGTAGTCAGGGTCAATTGATGTAATTTCCTGAGGCAGGCTGGCTTTCCCGGCAGCCTGCCTCAGCTTTCATTTTCGCCGCCAGCACGTAGAATGGCTTCAGGGCTTGCGGAAGAATGCGATGAGCCGAAGATTTGGGAAGGGCACGACGTTCCACAAGCAGTGGAAACTCGATCTGCCGCTGGCTCGGGACGGGCACGACTTCAGAGGTTGCGGAAGAACTCTGATTCATGGCGCTTCGGGACGGACACGACTTCAGAGGTCGCTGAAAAGTGGATCGTCGAGCCGTTCGGGAAGGGTACGGCTTCAGTCGTACCGTTAGGTGGCCAGAAAGTTTGCTGGCGCTTTAGCGCCTGAGGTTTACTTTCGGGCGCCGGCAAGCAGTTTAAATAGGAATTCAGCTAGGGGAGTCGAATGCAGCACGCTTCATCACGAGTGTTCCTATCCACAATCTCAGGTATCCTTTTGCTTGCCCTGGGGGCTGCTCACGCGCAGAGCGCGCCCGCCCCCGATCCCGGGAATCCCGACACCTCCGCATCTCACGCCGCGCCCAATGCTAAAGGAAATGTTTCCAGCAAGACTCCGGATTTCGTCGAAGATTGGTCCACCCCGTCGCTCAAGGGCAGCGATCTCAAGTTGGGCATGGTCCTTCCGCTCGAAAATTTTAAGGGAAACGGCTACACCCGGGAGCTGGTGCGGGTTATGTGGCGTCCCACCGACGACATCGATCTTTACATCCTGAGGCCGGAAGCCGTAAAAAATCCCCCCGTCATTCTTTACCTTTATAGCTATCCTTTTGAATTGGATCGCTTTCGCGAAGATGCGTTTTGTAAATTTCTGACCAAGAACGGAGTCGCAGCCGTAGCCTTCGCTTCCGCCCTCACCGGCCAGCGTTACCACGCGCCCCGGCCCATGAAGCAGTGGTTTGTGAGCAACCTGCAGGAGTCCTTGTCCACTACGGCGCACGATGTGCAAATGATTCTGAATTACCTCGACTCGCGCCATGATTTCGACATGAATCGCCTCGGCATGTTCGGCGATGGTTCGGGCGCAGCCATCGCGATCCTCGCCGCATCGGCCGATCCCCGCATCAAAACTCTCGACCTGCTCGATCCCTGGGGCGATTGGCCGGATTGGATCGCGAAGTCCACCCTCATCCCGGAAAATGAGCGTCCCGATTATCTGGCGCCCGAGTGGCTCGCGAAAGTGGCTTCGCTCGATCCTTTGAAATATCTGCCGGAGTTGAAGACGCAAAAGATACGAATAAGAGAAATCGCCACCGTGACGGTTACGCCCACCGAGGTCAGACACAAACTCGAAGCCGCCGCTCCACCCAACGCTGAGATTGTTCGCTTCGAAGATAGCAACGCTTTCAAAGCTTCAACCCTGGGCGGCACTGGTTTCGATTGGATCAAGGCGCAAGTGGCTGGGCCGGCGCCCCTGGCAACCGATCTCAAGTCGCCAGGCGCTCCTGCCCGGTCGCAAGAAACCGGGTCGCAAGAACGGTAGAAAGAAAAAAGACCGGAGCAGTAAGCCGGATCTTCATGCTGGACCGGAGTACAGAAAATCTTTAGGAGAGCCGATGCCGACGCACGGAAGAAATACTCTCAAGTCAAAAACGGAAGCGCGCTGCAGAAGTTTAGTTGTGGCCACAATGCTTGCCGGGATGTTTTTGCTGCAAGCCTGCGGCGGCAATTCTGGTTCTTCCCCCGCCGTTCCCTCCACGACCAATCCAGCCCCAGGCGAAACCCTGGTGTCGATCACTGTCGGCCCCGCCATCCCGATCCTCCCCATCGGCAGCACCCGCCAAATGATCGCCACCGGTGTTTATAACGACGGCTCCACCCAGAACATCACCTCCGAGGTCACCTGGGCATCGTCTTCTCCGCAGAACGGGAGCGGCACCGCCAGCAATTTGCCAGTCAACTACACCGGGCTGGTCAGCGCCAAATCACTGGGCGCCAGTGTGATTACCGCCACTCTTGGTCCGATTGTGGGCGCCTACCAGCTTCAGTCCGCCGCCAATAGCTACCAGTCCAATACCATCGCCATTCTGCCGGTTCCCTCCGGTGCGAAGCAGGTGGACGCCGCGTATGTGTCGAACTCGACGGCAAAAATTCAAGGCGCCTATGCCGTTCAGGAGGTCAATCTCGATGCCGATCAGTCCTCCAGCTTCCTGCCCGTGCCCTCTTCCCTGATCGCATCCATTCCCATGCCGGCTGGCTTTGTGCCCAACGCCACCGTCGGCAGCCCCGAAAGCAATCTGGTGGCCGTGATCAGCTATAACTCACCGGATGTTCAAATCATCGACGCCAGCAATCTCTCCTCCGACGTCGCCAGCAACACCGTCATCTCCACCTTCAAGTCGCCTGTCACCCAGAGCGCGACGTTCTACGGTCCTTCCACCCAGGTGCCGGCCTTTACCTGCATGATCTGTGCCGGGGTGGTCGATCCCTCCACCAACCTGCTGCTGCTGAGTACGGCGCAGGGGTTTTACTCCATGAACTTCAGCACTGGCACCTTCACCGCGCTGCCTTTCACACCCGCGCCTTTGCCGGCGCCCAGCTTTACTCTGAATCCTCTTGCCTCGCCTCCCTACATCCTAAGCGCCGTTCCCAATGTTCTCAGCCCGGCTCCTTCGCCCGCTGCTGTGCAGTTTATAAATCTCTCCACCGATGCGGTGACCGAACCAACATATTTAGGACTCACCGCTCTCGGACTCACCGCGCCCAATGAAGTTTCCCTTGACGTCTCGGACGATTTTGTCGCCATCGGCGACGCTGCAGCGAGCGCTCAGCCCGGAGTCAGCGCTGAGGCTCTGGTCTACCTTCCGTCCTCTCAGGTTATCTCCTACCAGGTGACCAGCTGCTCGGGGTCAACCCCTTACGACATGTCTGCGATCGGCGTGGGAGCGAACCTCAACCCCGCTAACGTTCCTCATTCACTCTTCGTGACTGAGACCGATGGAAACTGTGTCGGGGTTGAACAATGGGCTACATCCCAAGCCAACGCTGGGACCACTCCGTTTCCGCAGGCCGATGCAATCACGAACTATCAGTACGTGCCGATACCTCCCATCCCCTCTCCCGACGACACTCCTTTCGTGAATGGCAATGATCCCAACACGATTGCCACCTTCACTAGCGTGGTGGATCAAAAAAATTATGGTGTGCTGGTCGATGCGAGTCAAAACTGGATTGCGAAAATAAATCTGCCGGGCCTGGCAAACGTTGACAATGCTACCTACTTCTATCCGGCCGGCGCGTTGATCGTGAATCCGCTGAACCAGTTAACCGGCGTCGCCGGCGACCCCATCGTCTTCCTGCCCACCCCCGCCAGCGTGGTTACGCTCAGCCAGGTCAACATTAATTTTCTCAACCAGCAAGTCGGTACTTCCAGCGCGCAGAGTCTGGTCACCTTGGCCAACGTCGGCCCCAATTTCCTGAACATCTCCGGCATCGCAATCCAAGGCGCTGACGCCGCAGATTTCTCACAGGTCAACAACTGCGGCAATCAGCTGACTGCATATTCGAAGTGCTCCATCTTCATTACCTTCACGCCGACGGCAGTCACGCCTCCGAACGCACAGGATTCCGCGATCGTTAGCATTACAGACGACGGTGGGGCGAGCCCGCAAATCATTACGCTCTCCGGAGTGGGAACTTAGATGCAACGGCCGGGTCGGTCCCAGTCTTCATTCCCTCCGCGCCCCGCCGAAAGGACAAAGTTATGAATCGCACGCTGTATGCCGCCATCTTCGCTTTGATTTGCCTGTCCGAAGCTTTCCTCACGGGCTGCGGCGGCAGTAGTTCAAGTTCTACCCCTCCCTCCACCGGTGGCGCTCAGGTGGTAGGCATTAAGGCAACCAGCGGTTCTTCGCAAACCGCACCCAGCCGAACCGCATTCTCCAGCCCCTTGACCGCGACCGTCACCACCAGCGGAATCGGCACCGGCGGAGAAAAAGTGACCTTCACCGCTCCCACCTCGGGCCCCGGCGGCACCTTCGCCAACGGAACCAACACCGAAACCGACATCACCAACAGCTTCGGCGTCGCCACTTCCTCCACCTTCACCGCCAACACCCTAGGTGGCACTTATTCCGTGACCGCCTCCGTCCCCGGCGTGAGCTCCCCGGTCAGCTTCAGTCTCACCAATATCGTTACGACTTCCTACTCGTTCTACTTGAGCGGCCAGGAAGCCAGCACCAGCTCTTATTACGCGCTCGCAGGTTCGGTGATCCTTGATGGCTCTGGCAACGTCCTGGGAGGCGAACAGGACTACAACGATGCCGGGGCTGGCGTCTCTTCTCCTGAACCCAAGCCCGACCAGATCACCGGAGGATCGCTGACCTTTCCCTCCGGCGCACCCCCCGGACAAGCGATACTCACCTTGAACACGAACAATTCGAATTTGGATAACGGTACCGAAATCTTCGGCGTTCAGTTTGTAAATCCCAATCACGCGCTCATCATGCAGTTCGACGGCACTGCAACTTCCAGCGGCAGCCTGGACCTGCAAACTCTGCCCGGCACATTCAATGGATCGTTTGCCTTCGCCCTTTCCGGAATCGATTCCGGATTTTCGCCGGATGCCTACGGCGGAGTCTTTTCGATCAGCGGCACCACCCTCTCGAGCGGCATCCTCGATGTGAATGATGCGATCGCTACTGGGGCAGTGGTGACCGGCACGCCCTTCAGCGGGACGATCTCGGCCCCGGATTTTTATGAAAGGGGCACGATCAAGGGAGTCAGAGTCTCCACCCTCCCGGTGTCGCTGGCCTACTACATGGTTGGTCCAGAAGTAATGCGCCTCATCGACATCGACGCGGGTGACTCCGCCCTCGGCTCCGCCTTCGGCCAGGGCACAAGCGCGTTCACCAATGCGTCGCTCGGCCCATCCGTGTTTGCCCTCGCCGGCAATGTATTCGCCCAGTATGGCGCCCTGGGCCAGTTCACCACCAGCAACGCGACATCTTCGCCCGCTGACTTCTCCGGATTCGGAGACGATAGCGAACCGCCCAATGGAGTTTTTAGCCCCGACCCGGAACGAATTAGCGGCACTTATTCCATCGCCGGCAATGGCTACGGCAGCCTCGCCTTCAGCGTGACCAACATCAACTACGCTGGCCTCGGCGACGTCACCCACCTTGGTATCTACGCGACGGATCCCGCGCTGAATCTGGAGGATCCCAATAACCCTGCCGGCGGAGGTGGTGCGCTCTCGGTTGATCTGGATGATGGTGTGTCCTTTGGCGTCGTCGCTCTCTCCGGGCTCACCGGAGTCGTTGTCCCGCAAACCGACACCGCTACGGCCGATTTCGCCGGCAACTACGCCGCCGCATGGCAGAATTTCGATACCAACGGCTGCGGCTGCGAGTTCGACATGATCGCGCAGGGCACGATGGTCGCAGGTACGACCGGCTCTGGATCCTTGAGCCTGACCGGCCTGGTCAGCGATCCCTTATCCTCCTTGGCCACCCCCGACTTAACCAGTTCCGGGGACACTTTCGTGGGAGCACCCCTTGCCGATCCATTACGTCCCGGACGCTACACGATGCTGACGACCCGAGGGTCGCTGGCGGCCGTCATCGACGGCGTATCCATCGTTCCCAATTTCTACATGGTCATCTATCAGGCCAGCGCCGACCAATTATTTTGGCTTGACTACGACAGCATCAACCAAATCACAGTCTCCCTTGGACCGCTGGAACAGCAATCGTCGCTGACCGGCCTCCCCGCCACAAAAAAGCGCTCCACCAGGACTTCACCCAAGCGATGGAGGTAACCAATCTGAACGACATTTGAAATTTTAGGCGGCCCAGCTTCAGCGCGATGAAGGAACCGCGCTTTATCGCTTGCGGGTGCCCCTCCCGCAATCGCTCGCTACCACCGTGAAATCATTCACTACCGTGAACTCATCCCCTACCGTGAAATCATTCACTACAGTGAACTCATCCACTACAGTGAACTCATCCCCTACTGTGAACGCATCCACCACCGTGAACTCGCCCGCTACCCAGAACGCATTCACCACTATGAACTCATCCGCTACGGTAAACTCATCCGCCACTGTGAACTCGTCCGTACCGTGGAAGAGCGGCCCTTTAGGGCCGCGTCATGTGTTGAAATTATCCGGGCTTTAGCCCCCGTGGCCGCCCCAAACACTTTTCCACAAAACATTCTTCCATTCCTGTGACATCTAACCTTCCACTCTTCCCATAAAATCCCGTACCTTGAAACTGCAGTCGACGGATGTGTGCTGTGCCTAGTCCTAGGAAACTCACGGCCCCCGCAACCTCACCATGCGATCGAGGGACAGCTGGGACATCTAAGTCAGGGCTCTCAGTAAGCTACCCTGGATAGCCCAGGGCTGAAAGTCCGTTGTGGTAGTGCACTACCTATAAATTTTGCCGAGATCGATACAAGCAAAGGACGTGACGGAAAAGGCAGCAACTGCTTCTTGAAAGGGCACGAGCCTCAGAGGTTGCGACGAGACCCGACATTGCACTTGATTTTGGGGTGGCGCACACTTTCAGCGCTGCGATAACGCTCTCATTTTCAGCACCGGCTTTAGCCGCTGAGGTAAGGCGGCGATGGGCTGGTACGCTTGTAGCGCAACCCTTTCCAGGCACGCCGTCAAGTCGCTGAAGTTGAGCCCGCGCTCCCTACGATCCAGCGATCGAAAAGTTCACCGCGCCGCTGCTCCCGTCGACGCAATTTGAGCCGGCGCCTTTCCCCAGTCCGAGGTAATCGTAGGTTCCCGCCACCAGGGTGCCATCCAGTGTGGCCGTTCCAAAGATCTGTCCAATTTGGCTGCCGTCTGTCTGTACCAGGTTCATGACCACCGAGGTTCCGCTGATCGATCCCACAATGTTTGCGCTGGCATAGCAAAAGCCAGGACCGCTCCCGCTCGCTGCGAACGTCAGGCTTCCAGTCAGCGGCGTACTGCTCTGCCCGGTATTCGCGCCCTGCGTCACCGTGCCGGTAACCGCATATGTGGGCCCCGAATTTTTCCCCGCAAAAGTGCCGGTAATGTTGCCGCTCACCGGCGACACTAGATTCGCCGTAAAGTTTCCCACCTGCGGAGCGGTCTGCGATCCGGCGCATCCCAACGAAAGAATCGTGTACGTCCCGCTCATCGACTTCGGCGGATTGGCGATGGTGCCGCTCAGAGTCACGCTGGTCCCCACCGGGCTAATGGACAACGCAACCGAGTCGCCACTCACGCTTCCCGTCACACTTCCAACTCCCGAACACGGGTCGTTGATCGAGATAACGCTTCCCGTAATGTCGTCACCCGTCTGAATCAGGGATCCGGTTTGCGTCTTGTAGATCGTGGTGGTGTCGGTCTTCAAAAGAGTCATCTGCCAGTTGCCGGAGAGCGCGCCTGACGCAGCGGGCTTGCTGCTGCTTCCGCCGCATCCGGTCATCAAGCAGGAGAGAGCTAATAAAAGTAAGAGTCTACGATGCATTGGAACTTAACCTCTTTTTTCGTTCGCGGCTTAAGGGCTTCTCGCAGCACCCAGATCGCTGCATGCGCCGCGAGACACAGAAAATGCTGGGAAGATCCGAATGATCACGCTCTCATGGAGTCCTATTCGAGAAACAGAAAGGGTAGTCCGTCTGGCATTACGCGAAAGTTACCGCAAGGTTAATGTTTCGTGAATTTCACCACCCGCCCATGGCGTCCATTACCCGCGAATTAGAATAGGCGCTCGACATTTATGGTCTCCACCATCAGGCGGGCGAATAAGAAATCCGGCGGGCGCCGCGCCCAGAAGAAAGAGCTCGCGCCAACCCAGATGTTCGAATCGCCCCGGCGAAATGTTTTCCTGATTAGCCTATTCCTGGCGGCCACTTCTTTTCTGGTTTACGCACGTTCGCTGTTCAACGGTTTCGTCGATTACGACGACCAGCTCTACATCACCAGGAACCCGCATGTGCGAGCCGGGCTTACGCGCGAGACATTCCGCTGGGCGTTCACCACATTTACCGCCGGTCACTGGCATCCCTTAACTTGGATATCCCACGCCCTCGATGTGCAAATGTATGGCCTTTCCCCGGCTGGCCATCACCTGAATGGCATGATTTTTCATGCTCTCAACGTCGTGCTGTTGTTTCTTCTGCTATGGAAAGCAACCGGCTCTCAAGGTCGAAGCCTGATCGTGGCCGGGCTGTTCGCGGTTCACCCGCTGAACGTGGAGTGCGTCGCCTGGGCGGCCGAGCGCAAAAGTCTGCTGAGCACCGCCCTCTTTTTCCTGGCTCTCGCCGCTTACGGTTGGTATGTGAAAAGGCCTTCCGCCGGGCGCTATGGGATTTTGGCTGTGCTGTTCGCGCTCGGACTGATGGCCAAGTCGATGTTTATCACGCTTCCATTCGTTCTGTTGTTGCTCGATTACTGGCCGCTCCAGCGCATGGATTCGTGGACTCCTTCTGGGGGTTTGTGGTCAGCGTCCCGCAAGACGCCGCTCAGTCTATTACTGGAAAAAGTGCCGCTTCTGCTTCTGTCGGCGGCGAGTGCTGTGACCACGGTGATTGCCGGCATACGGGGCCAGGCCGTCGTATCCCTTTCAGTGACGCCGCTCTGGTCGCGTGTCGAAAACGCAATTTGTTCCTACGCGCTTTATCTGTTCAAAGCGGTGTGGCCCGTTGGACTGGCAGTTTTCTATCCCGAAACCGATCCACGACTTTCACAAGTAGTTTTGTCTCTCCTGCTTTTGTTCGCAATCAGCCTCTGGGTGTGGCGAGAGCGAAGGCCCAGGCCTTACCTGTTGGTTGGATGGTGCTGGTATCTGGGGACGCTGGTTCCGGTGATTGGGCTGATTCAATCCGGACTCCAGGCCATGGCGGACCGCTATGCTTATGCTCCGCTCATTGGGATTTTCGTGATGGCAGTGTGGCGCATCGCTGACGCCGCCGATGCGCGGGCATATTCGTTGCGGTCGAGAATTGCCGTTGCTGCCGTCATCCTGTTCGCCCTGGCCTTGCTCACATGGCGGCAAGTCGGCTTTTGGCGCGGCCCTTTCACCTTATGGACACACGCCTTGCAGGTTACGCCAGACAACGTAATCGCCGAAACTAACTTCGGCACTGCCTTGATCGACCTGGGACGCGAAGACGATGCCATCCCTCATTTCCGCAGCGCCATCCGCCTCCGGCCCACAGAACCCACGGCGCACATCGATCTCGGATTCCTGCTGCGGAAGCGCGAGCCGCGGGAGGCCATCGATCAGCTGCAGACTGCGCTGTCATTGACCAACGATTCTGAAGATTTGCGCTTAATCTACAGCGATCTCGCCGATGCCTATCGCCAGGTCGGAGACTATGAATCCGCGGGGGAGAGCTTACAGCGAGTGTTGCGGCTCGATCCCTCAAACTCCGCGGCTATGGTGGCTTTGGGCAATGTTACGCTTTTGCAGGCAGCCGACCGGCTGGCCGCAGAGGTGCGAGTGCAACCAACCGCCCAGGGCTACGCGCAACTGGGGGGCGTGTTGGAAAATGCCGGAGAGATAAATCGGGCCCAAGAGGCGTATCGATCTGCGCTTGCCCTGGATCCTAAAATGTTGTCCGCGCAAGGTGGATTGCAGCGCCTGGCAAGCCGTCCCCAATAGCTGCCTGCCACGAAGCCGGGTTCCCCGGCCTGTTTCCGCAGCGCACGCGTAAGTTTGGCTACGAGCCACCCCCTGTGCAAATTTCTGCTTCGCCCAACCTGACTAATCCCGTGTTGGCAGGGCGGAGACGGCCGATTTTGAAGCCCTATTGATAAAATAAAGTCGATAAACATACTTGACATTCGTAGGGAATCCAGCTAGATTCAGTGGCATTCCGGGGCCCTAGGTAACCCCGGTGCGGTAACCCCCGTCGCACTGTATCCAACAATCTAAGGAGACATTGAAATGACACGACAGAAGTCTATCCTCGCCCAACTGGCAGTAGTCGCCATGCTAGCTGGGATTCCAGCCGTTCAAGCACAGACTGTGCACGTTGCCGGCGCTGGCGCTTCCTCGGAATTCCTGACCGCGGCGATAGGCGCCGATTCCCTCGCTCTCTCGCTCGCGGGCGTAGGCGTACCCACTTACAGCTCCATCGCGAATAATTGTTCCGTTGAGGGAGACGCATCGGCGGTTTACCACTACACCGGAAAGAACGCAGGCTACGTCGTCGATACACGCAGCGCCAACATCAATGCCGAAAACGGCAACCTCTGGGTAGTCTGGGTTGCGGCTTGCAGCGACCCCAGCGGAGCCACCAGCGTTACCGATATCTGGGCTGTGATCAGCGTTGACGACAACATTGCGGTTCGCTCCTTGCTGGCGCAGACGACGTCCCCAGGCGCGCAACTCGGAGTGGTTACGCCACCTCCTTCCGTTGGCAACTTAATCAAACCCGCCACGCTTTTTCCTGACTCAGCCGCGGATGTTGCGCTGCCTGCGGCCGTCTATAACGCCATCGGCACCGGCATTACAGCGGGTACGGCCGGCTCCGACGTGCACATCAACCTTGCCTTGTCGGTGGGCGAGCCCGAA
>Ga0302140_10002039_pt1 | contig 26317 bp, 16 predicted proteins | sample I_Bog_E1_1_FD_202095 | JGI IMG/M metagenome (GOLD analysis project Ga0302140, IMG submission 202095) | Peat permafrost microbial communities from Stordalen Mire near Abisko, Sweden - I_Bog_E1_1 | ecosystem: Environmental > Terrestrial > Soil > Wetlands > Peat | place: Sweden: Abisko, Stordalen... | reverse complement strand
AAATTCAATGAAGTTTACACTTGCGATAGTGGACTAGATGCAATAAGCATTTATGATGCAAACAGCTTAATTGCTTGGGAAAATAGTGGAAACATCTATACAACTGTTAATCAAGGAAATTCTACAACAGCTACAGACGCTGGAACAACAGCAACTACAACAGCAACTACAGCAGCAACTACAGTAGCAACTACTGGCTGGGTACAAGCTACAGATGGAACTTGGACTTACAACAAAGCTGATGGAACTAAAGCTACAGGTTGGCTAAATGATAACGGAACTTGGTACATGATGAAAGCTGACGGAACTATGACTACTGGCTGGTACAACGATAACGGTACTTGGTACTTCTTAAATACATCAGGTGCAATGAAAACTGGTTGGTTAAATGACAATGGAACTTGGTACTACTTAAATGCATCAGGTGCAATGGCTGCTAATACAACTGTTGATGGATATGTATTAAATGCATCAGGAGCTTGGATTAAGTAGATAAGTGAGAGTCCAAATCTTGTATTTGGCTACTCGAACTTAGTTAACTCATGTATATGAGTTAACTTCCTTTAAAAATGATTTGGTGTGAATCACTTACCCAGTGAGCGCATGCGAGCTAAGTTTGTTTACTCTTTCTTGAATTCACCTCTCTACCACACTAAATATGAAAATTTGAGAAGATGGTTTCTGCATTTTGTAGAAGCCATCTTTTTCAATTATTAATTGTGCATTGGGTAGTTTTTAATAAAAATTAATATAAAATTAAGAATTTTTACATAGAACCTAAGTTTACAGAGAAGTATTATAATGGTAACATTATTAATACATAAATAGGAAAGCCTAGAGGGGGCGGAATTATGAATAAAAGTATTAGAAATATAATTGCAGCAGTATTTATTATTGGTGTATTTTCAGTTATAGAACCAAGTTCTTTAAATTTAATAACTACAAAAGCTTATGCAGAAGAAAAGCCTTATTTAAAAAGCATTTATTTAAGTGAAGGTAATAATCTTCATTTTTCAGAAGATGTATATTCTTATATTGTAGATGTTAATAAAGATGATGAGGAAATATCCATTAAAGTTAAACCAGATGATCCTTCATATACAGTTAAAATTAATGGTCAAGAAGTAACTGAAGATGATAATTATAAAGAAAACTTGACTTTAGATAAAGGAAAAAATAAAGTGGAAATAGAGGTTGAAGATAAGAATACCCAAAGCACATCAACATATACTGTTTATGTATATAGAGGCGGTAAAGATACTGTCTATTTAAAAGATATTAATATAGATGGTAACACCATTGGATTTGATAAGAGTAATACTTTTTATAATATAGAATTAGATGAAGGAACCAGTATAGTAAATCTTGAAACAGTACCAGATGAGGGTGTTTATTCAATTACTGCTAATGGAAGAGTGTTAGGTGAAACAAATTCAATTAAATTGAAATTTAAGGGGATAGGCAAATACACCATAAATATAGGACTTAAAGATGAGGATACGCAAAGGGTGGGGACTTATACTTTAAATATATATTTAGGAATTCCTGTGTCACCTAATGTTTCAGATTCAATTAATAAAGTACTTAAACCTAATCAATGGGTAATAGTAAATGGAAGATGGAGATATAATGATGCCTTTGGAAATTATCTAAAAGATACTTGGTTTTATGATAATAAATATAAAAGTTATTTTTATTTTAATGATAGAGGAAACATGGAAACGGGTTGGAGAGAAGATGGTGGAAATAGTTATTATCTAAATTCTAAAGGTGAAATGCAAACAGGATGGTTATTTTATGAAAATGAATGGTATTTTTTAGATTCTAATGGAGTGATGAGGACAGGCTGGATTGAAGACAATGATAAATGGTATTTTTTAAGAAAAGATGGAACTATGGCAACAGGATGGATATTTAGTGAGGATAAGTGGTATTATTTGCATTCAAGTGGAATTATGGAAACTGGATGGTTATATTATGACCAAAAATGGCATTACTTAAATTCTTATGGAGCTATGGAAACTGGTTGGATTAAATTTGATGATGAATGGTATTTTTTTAATGATGATGGAAGTATGAAATCCGGGGAATGGTTTTATAGCAAGGACAATTGGTACTATTTAAATTATGTTGGAAATATGAGATGTGGATGGCTTTATAAAGATGATAAATATTATTATTTTAATGAAGACGGAACAATGAGGACTAGCTCTGAAACCATTGATGGTTATACTTATAATTTCAATGAAGATGGTTCAGTAAATTTTGGTTAAGTAGATAATTGAGAATTCAAATCTTGTATTTGGTTATTCGAACTTAGTTAAGTCGCGCATGCGACTTAAGGCACAATCAAATAAATAACAAGTCCATTTGCCAGCCTATTTTCCATAATGCTGCGTCGGCAAATTGACCTAATAGGCCCGCTATGAGGGCAATTCGTCTCCTTGCCTGATGAAAAATAATCATGGCAACTTTGGACCTGTTATTTATTTTCATGTGCCTAACTTCCTTAAAAAGAATGATCTGGCTAGTCGAACTTATTCAGTGAACGAATGTGAACCGAGTTTTCTTTAAGGCACAATCAAAAAAATAACAAGTCCATCTGCCAAGCCTATTTTCCATCATGCTGCGTCAGCAGATTGCCCTAATAGGCTCGCTATGAGACCAATCTGCTTCCTTGCCTGATGAAAAATAATCATGGCATTTTGGACTTGTTATTTTCTTTCATGTGCCTAAAATAGAATTACTTGGAATAGTAAACAAAAAGGAACCATTATCCCCAAGATTATTTGTATATTATAGTAGATATATGGATACTCAAGGTGAAAATCACACTTATGATTATAACCCACCGAAATAAGGGACATGCATTTGTAACCGTTGCTGAATATTTTTATAGAATATATGTAGTTAAAGAATTTAAAAAAATAATCGATAATAACAGTATTATGAATAATATCATTCATAATATTATGGATATAAGAAATAAAACTTTTATCAATTTAAATATATTATTCAAAATATCGAAAGATGTTATAAATCATTACATGCTTAAGAAGGATAAAATGGGGGGACATATTAATGAAAACTAAAAAAATTAAATTTAAAAAGATTATCTCTTATTTATTAATTTTTGCTGTATTTTTTACAACTGTACAGATAGGAAATATAAAGAAAGCGAGTGCAACTGACGTAACCCAAGTTACAGGATTAATTTTACATATAGGAGATTTAACAGGTGATACGAAAATTATTGATAAGGATAGTTCGGGTGGGTATCTTTGTGAAGACCTCTCTATAGGAACATCATTCACATTGGAGGCTGAAACTGGATATACTATTACAAATGTTACAAGTAGTAATCCAACTAAGATGACAATCACAGAAATAGGAACTACAAGCGGATATAATTATGCGCTTTCATCAATAAGTGATTATAGTGATTTTGTTCTTACAGTTACTATGAAAGATAGTACAGGAGCTTCAGTGACTTATCCAATAACAATGAAATTTGAGTCAGATCCATCTCTTGAATTTGGAACTTTAAGAGTTACTTTAGATAGTCAAAATCCTCTTAATTTAGCTTATACGCAAACAGATGCAAATGGTAATTACACACTTCCTGGTGTAGATTCATCTGTAAAAACTGCTACAGTTGAATTACTTGATAGTAGTGGCACACCAATGACTTGTACTATTAATGGCGGAAGTAGTAATTCTGTAACCTTAGTAGGGGGAGACAATGTTATTACTATAGCTAGAACTTATCTTAATACATCTAAAGACTATAAACTTATAATAACTAAAAAAGGTGTGGCAGAGTTAGCAACCTTAGTGCCGTCAACTGGAACTTTATCACCAGCTTTTAGTTCAGGTACCTATAATTATGCAATTACAGTACCTTCAACTCAGACAACAATTGCATTTACTCCAACGTCTGTAGATACTTCTTCTACTATTAAAGTTGAGGGGCTTACAGTAACGAGTGGTAATAGCAGTCAGAGTATAAATCTAGCTGAAGGTGAAAATACAGTTAATATTGTGCTTACAACTACAGATGGAGATACAAATACATATGCTGTTAATGTAACTCGTACACCAATATTTAGAAGTACTAATCTTACTGCATTAACATTGACATCAGGGACTCTTACTCCAACTTTTAATAAAGGAGTGTATGAATATACTGGAACTGTTGATAATAGCATTTCTTCAATAGGAGTAACTTCAACAGCAGAAGATGCTAATGCAACTATTGAAGTTAATGGGATTGTAGTACCAAGTGGTGCAACTTCATCCTATATAAATTTAGACGAAGGTGGAAATGTTATAAACGTAAAAGTTACAGATACTAATGGTAATAGCAATACTTATGTATTAAATGTCACAAGAAGATATTCTAAGGATAATGTTGATTTAAGTAGTCTTTCTGTAACTGATGGAACTATGTCTCCAACATTTGATGCAGATACTTACCTCTACAGTGTTACAGTAGCTAGAAGCGTTGAAAAGGCGAAAGTATTATTTTCTTCACAAAATGATAAAGCAACGATTAAAGTGAATGGGAAAGAATACACAGATGGACAATCAGATTATATAAATCTTGATATAGGAGCAAATCTTGCGGTGGTAGAAGTTACTGCAGAAGATGGTATAACAACTACTGATTATAAGTTAAGTATAATTAGAGGCGATATAGAAGGAACTAATGAGTGGGTACTTGTTGCAGGAAACTGGACTTTTTATAATGGAGCAGGTATTAAAATTGAAAACCAATGGGTTAAATATGATAATGAGTGGTATTTCATGGATATAAATGGATACCTAGAAACTGGATGGATACTTGATAGTGGTAAATGGTATTACTCAAATAAAGATGGTATAATGCAAACAGGTTGGTTCTATGATAAAGGATATTGGTATTACCTTCAAGGTGACGGTTCAATGGTAACGGATATTTGGGCTACTTACGGTGGAAAGTGGTATTTCTTCGATAATCTTGGAGAAATGCAAACAGGCTGGACATTGTATTTAGGAAAATGGTATTACTTAGATGATCATGGTGTAATGCAAAAAGGTTGGATAACTTATGATGAGAACAAGTATTATTTAAATGATGATGGTTCCATGAAAAATGGTTGGTTATATAGTGGTAGTGTCTGGTATTACCTAGATAGTGAAGGCGAAATGGTAAGAGGATGGCAAACAATAGATGACAAAAAGTATTACTTTGATGCAAATGGAGCCATGAAAACAGGAATGATGTTCCTTGATGGTCAATGGATAAATTTAAATAACGCTTAAGGCACATGGACTTGTTATTTTTTTGATTGTGCCTAAGTTATAGCAAAACTAAATATAAGACATACACAGGGAAAGTTTAGGAGGTCAAATATAAAATTTTGATCTCCTATTTTTATGAAATTATAGAATTCTTAGTGGCACAAAAACTGTCTATTGTCCATTGGTCTATCTAGAATATATTGACAATATTTGTTGAATGTAGGCGAAAATAATGATATTATTAATATTAGAGAATGTGTTTCAATTATTAATTTTAACTAAATCTCAATTAGTCAACGTGTGTTTAGAAAAATATAATGTAATATGTAATGATTCATTAAATATGGTTATATTTTTTAGAAGCACATGACATAAGGCACAATCAAATAAATAACAAGTCCATTTGCCAGCCTATTTTCCATCATGCTGCGTCGGCAAATTGACCTAATAGGCCCGCTATGAGGGCAATTCGTCTCCTTGCCTGATGAAAAATATTCATGGCAACTTTGGACCTGTTATTTATTTTCATGTGCCTAATTATATTTTACATAGTAATTACAAATTGGTATTAGAAGACAGAAGAATAAGGGGGAAATGGAAATGGATAAAGAGAAAAAAGGTATGTCACTAAAGGCTAAACTCATACTTTCATATGTTGTTATGTGTGGGTTAGTATTCATAACAGGAATCGTTAATTTTAGGCAACTTAGTGATATAAAAAATGGGTTAGCTAATGGAGATACAGTAGGTAGAGATATTACAATAACAATATCAGTATGTGTTATAAGTATTGTAATTGCAGCTATTGCAGCAGTTTATATGCACAAAAATATAATTTTAAGAGTAAATGTTATTAAAAGTTTTGCTATGAAATTAGCAAAATATGATTTTGCAGAAGATATTAAGGTAACAAACAATGATGAACTTGGGATTACAGCAAAGGAATTAAATATTGCTCAAAAGAATATTAGAGAACTTATTTCTACAATCCTCAATGAATCGTGTAATATAAGTTCATTAAGTGAAGAACTTTCAGCAAGTGTAGAAGAAGTATCAGCTAAGCTTGATCAAGTTGATAATTCTTCAAAGGATATAAATACGACAATGACTGAAACAAGTGCTACAGCACAAGAAATTGCAGCATCTATTGAAGAAGTTAATTCAAGTATGGAAAGTTTAGCAGCAAAGGCATCTGAAGGAAGTACAAATGCTGAAAAGATAAAGAGAAGAGCTGAAAAAGTAAAAGAAGATAGTAAAATTGCAATAGAAAATACAGTAAAAGTTCGTGAACAAAAAGAAAAGAATATAATAAATGCTATTGAAGATGCCAAGGTTGTCCAAGAAGTCAAAGTTATGGCAGAGGTAATAGCTGGAATTGCAGAACAAACTAATCTTTTAGCTTTAAATGCAGCCATTGAAGCAGCAAGAGCAGGAGAATCTGGCAAAGGCTTTGCAGTTGTTGCAGAGGAAGTTAGAAAACTAGCAGAGGAATCTTCAAAAACAGTTGTAACCATTCAAAATACAATATCTAAGATAAATGATGCAGTTAAGAATCTTGCTGAAAATAGTAATGATATACTTAATTTTATGTCAACTGATGTTGATAAACAATTACAAGATTATGCTGAAATTGGACAAAAATATAGTAATGATGGTGACTTTGTAAGTTCAATGTCAGAGGAATTAGTTGCAATGGCACAAGAGGTTGAAGCTACAGTTGAAGAAATAACTAAGGCTCTTCAAACTACAGCAACAGATGTGCAAAAAGCTTCTTTAAACAGTGAATCCATACAAGCAGAGATAGATGCAAGTTCTGCCTCTATGGATCAAGTTGCAAATGCGGCAATAGAACAAGCGACAATAGCAATGAACTTAACTGAATTGGTGCAAAGATTTAAATTATAATATTTATTGAAATTGACAATTTAGAAACAAATTTCCAAGGCCAAAGTCCGAGAACCTAAATACAAGATTGAGGTTCTCACTTTTCCTATGGAGTTTGAAAAATTATAGATAATTTATTTATAGCCATCAAGCTAATTGTGATATGACTAGCTTAATGGCTATTTTATTCATGTGTTAAAAACGTTTACAATAGACTATCTAAAAATTAGTATTAGGCACATGAAAATAAATAACAGGTCCAAAGTTGCCATGAATATTTTTCATCAGGCAAGGAGACGAATTGCCCTCATAGCGGGCCTATTAGGTCAATTTGCCGATGCAGCATGATGGAAAATAGGCTGGCAAATGGACTTGTTATTTATTTGATTGTGCCTTAATAATTAGGCATATTCAAAAAAAATAACAAGTCAGTATGCCTTATGAAAATGGAATATTTAGAAGTTCTTCTTGAGCATTGAATATCAAGCATTTAGAATTACTTCTTGAACATTGAATACATGGATTTAGTACAGACAATTGATTATTGACATGTGAGCAATTAGCAAGCATAATTAAGTAGGTATAATTGAAAATTTAACATTTAATACCAATAATCGACAACGTACAAGGAGGTAATATTATAAAGATAAAATATAAAATTCTTCTAATAGGTAGTTTTAGTGTGATATCGGTAATAGTAGTAACTATTCATATATTTTATTTTTCCTATTTTGGCTATATAAATAAAGATAAAGAGCAACGTATAGTAAGAAACTTTGAAGTTATAGATTATATGCTTGAAAAAGAAGAAGATAATTTGCAAAGCCTTCTTGTTGATTGGGGTCAATGGGATGACACGTATGAATTTATAAATAAACCCAATCAAGGGTATATTGATTCAAATTTATCAGATGTTACAGTAGGAGATTTAAATCTACAAAATGTAATTTATTTAAATAATGATAAAAAAATAGTTTATTCTGAAGAAATTGGAATGCAAGAGGACGATAGTAAAGTTATTTTAGAAAAACTTTTATTAAATGATGAGAATTTCAATAAAACAAATACTCAAAGAACTGGGTTGCTATTTTTAAAAGGTAAAGTTTATATAGTTGGGACATTACCTATAACTTCAACTAATAAGCAAGCACAAAGTAATGGCACTATAATATTGACTCGTGAAATAAATGATAAATTATTAAATTATATAGAGAAAATCATTCCAGTTAACTTGACGTTTAGAGAGACACAGCAAGAAAATTTTGACCAGAAAGATAATATAGATTATATAAATTTAGATAATGGAATAATAACATATAGAAAAGAGAATTCTGAAGCTAATAAGACCATGAAAGATATTAATGGTCAAGATTCAATTATTATTAAGATAGTTGATAATGATTACAACAATGAACAAATAAGTCATTTCCTAGAGACGTTCATTTTTCAATTTTTATGTTTAATAGTTGTAATTATGATTTTTGATATTATAGTTATTAATAGGTATATCTTAAAAAGAATATTAAAATTGACTAGATTTATGGAAAGGGTTGGTACAACTAAAGATACTACATTAACTATTAATATGTGTGGAAAAGATGAAATTAATAAATTGGCTAATGCAACTAATAAAATGCTTTCAGAAATTAATTTAGCAAATGAAGAAATATTATTTTTAAGCTATTCAGATAAACTTACAGGCTTGAAAAATAGAGCATATATGGAAAGAATGTTTAATGCATTAGATAAAAGCAAAGAAATTAATTATTACATTATAATGGGAGATTTTAATGGTTTAAAATTAATAAATGATGCATTAGGTCATTTAGAAGGGGATAAATTACTTTGTCTTGTGAGTAAAATACTTACAGAAAATTGTGAGTATGATGATATAGTTTCAAGATGGGGTGGAGATGAATTTGTAATAGTAACCATAAATAAAGAGAAAGAGTATGTAGCTAATTTAATAGACAAATTAAAAGAAAAATGTGAAAATGAAACAGAATTTCACTTTAAAATAAGTATAGCCTGGGGATATGCGGGATCTTATGAGGAAGATTCAAGTACAGAAGCTATCATGAGTTTAGCGGAAAAGAGAATGTACAGAAATAAACTTTTAGAGGAAAAAAGTGCTAGAAGTGCTGCTATAAATTCACTTTTAAGAACTTTACATGAAAAGAATAGTGAAACTGAAGAACATACCATAAGAATTAAATATTTAAGTATGAGATTGGGTAAAAAACTTGGATTAACAAAAGAAAAATTAGATGAACTAGAGCTTTTATCTTCACTACATGACATAGGTAAAATTGGAATATCAGAACACATTCTTATGAAACCATCAAAACTTACTGATGAAGAATGGACTATTATGAAGACACATACGGATATAGGATATAGAATTGCATCTTCAAATCCAGATTTTGCTCATATTGCAAATAAAATATTAGCTCATCACGAAAGGTATGATGGGACAGGCTATCCTAACCAACTAAAAGGAGAAGAAATACCTCTATTGTCAAGGATGATTAATATAGTTGATTCCTTTGATGTAATGACACACAAAAGGGTTTATAAAGAGGCTTTTGATAAGAAATATGTTATTGAAGAACTTAAAAGATGTTCAGGGACTCAATTTGATCCATATCTTGTGAAAGAATTTATTGATTTGTTAGAAGCGGAGCATATTTGTTAAAAAAATTTACAATTTAACAATAAGTATCCATAAAAATATTTAAACTGATCAGTACAAATGATATAATATAATTATATATTTTGGAGGTGATTAACATGATACGAAAAATTAATAAAATAATGGCATTGGTGCTTATTGCTACTAGTTTTACCGCAATAGCGCCTTTGGGTATATTTGGCATAGATGCAAAGGCAGCAGTTAATAATAGTTCAGACACAACTTTAGATTCGAATAATAATGTAATACTAGCTAGTACAAATCAAGATGCTGCATTAGAAACTGTAGAAGCAGCAATGATACCTACTAAATTAAATTCAGTATATAGTAATGTTAGTACAAGTGCTACAGTTTCTCAATTTGAAAGCTGTGGAAGTCTTTCTTATACATTAGATGATACTGCAGCAGGAACAATTGCAACAACATTAACAGCTAATATGTCGAAAATAGTGGCTGGAGTGACAGAAGTAGAAACTGGAGGAAGTCAGTTAATTGCTTATGGTCAAAGCATAGGATCTCAAACATTAATACAAAAGGGAACTGATTTAAAATCATCAGCAATTACAGTATTGACTGAACTGAAATCTATGGCAAACTTATCAGAAGAAGAACTTATTGCAACAATTGAAACAGAAGCTAAAGATATCACAATATATAAATATACTGTGATTAATGGAGGAAGTACAGTAGCACAAGGATTTGCAGCTGGAGGAATTCTAGGACTAGCATTAAATCCAGTAGATACTTACAATGCAATTGAGAAAACTGCAACTTATAATAGTCTTGCTGTAGTTGCATCGTTACCTTTATCTGGTAGTTCAACATATGGTGAAACAATTGACTTAAGTACATCTAACACTAATGTCATCTGTGACGGACTTGATATAAATATCATGGATTATACTAATAATAAAGTATATGCAATTAATAATCCTGTTTATAATATGTTTAAGAATTCTACTTCAGAAGATACATTAAATGTTATTGATTTCGCAGGAGTGACTAATTTAAAAGGATTTACTTCTAGTATTGATTTAAGTTCACAGGGTATAAGTACTACAGCATTAGGTTTATCTCTAACGACTAAGGATTCAACTGCAAAGAATTATGAATATGCTCTTCCAGTTGGGGATTATGAAAAAACCTTATTAGATTCTGTAATAGACAATATGAATTTGAGTACTATTGGAGCTACTTTACAAGGGATGATAAAAAGTGGAACATATACTATGATTCCAAATTTAAATTCTGAAATTAGTAATCTACTAGACGCAAGTGGTGTAAGTGATACTATTGGTGGAGTAACTGATTCATTGAATAATTTAAGTGATTCTTTAAATGATTTAACTGATTCACTTAATGACAAGAATACTGATGCTGATAATGCTTGGGACAAGGTTATCAATAGATTTGATAATAGTGAAGGCTGGGGCCAAAAAGATGGATACATCTATTATTATGATAAAGATGGAGTTAGCTTAAAAGGTGTTCAAAAAATTGATGACAAGACTTATTACTTTAACAGAATTGATGGAGCTATGGAAACAGGATGGCAAATAGTTGATGGTAAGAAATGCTATTTTGATAAGAAAAAAGGATATGAATTATTTACTCAATGGGTTCAAGATAATGATGACAGATACTTTGTTGGTGAAGATGGAGCAGTTAAAAAGATGGAGTGGGTTAATGATGGTGGTAAAAATTATTATCTAAAAGCTGATGGAAAGATGACAATGGATTGGTTTAAAATTGAAGATTATTGGTATTACTTTAATAAAGATGGTTCAATGGCAACTTCAACTTGGAAATGGTCTAATGATGAATGGTATTATTTGAAAGATAATGGACAAGTAGCTAATGGTTGGCTTCAATTGGGTACAAAATGGTATTACTTTAAAGATCCATCAGGTGCTTTGCAAACAGGATGGTTTAGAGCAAATGATAACTGGTACTGTGCAAATGATGATGGAACTATGAAGACAGGCTGGGCAGATTCATCAGATGGATTGTGCTATTTAGATGATGTTAATGGACAGATGAAGAAAAATGAATGGGTAACTGTTGATGGTAAATCTTATTATTTCAATATTAATGGAATAATGATAACAGGCTCAAGATATATAGATGGAATAAAATACATTTTCAATTCAGATGGAAGCCTAAGCTAAACTTAAGTGTATAGTCCTCTCGAAATAAGGGGCATGCAACACTACACAAAAGCATGCCCATTATTTCTAGTTTTGGATATATGCCTTAGTGTATTAAATATTATTAATATAAAAAAGTATTAGGCACAATCAAATAAATAACAAGTCCATTTGCCAGCCTATTTTCCATCATGCTGCGTCGGCAAATTGACCTAATAGGCCCGCTATGAGGGCAATTCGTCTCCTTGCCTGATGAAAAATATTCATGGCAACTTTGGACCTGTTATTTATTTTCATGTGCCTTAAGAAAAACATAATATAGGGGGAGTTTTTATGAGGCGGAAATTTATAAGTAAGTTAATTTTAGGAACTATGATTTCAACAACGCTATGTACATTGGTTCCAGTTAAAGCTTCAGCTGAATGGTTAACTGATTATCAAGATAATCGGTATTATGCCCAAAACAATAAAAAAATAACAGGCTGGGCAAGAATTGATGGAGAATTATATTATTTTGATGATAATGGAAAAATGCAAACTGGATGGATTAAGGCAGGAAGTTCATGGTACTTTTTGCAAAGTAGTGGAGCAATGAAGACAGGTTGGATTAATTATAATAATAATTTATATTATGCAGATTCAAGTGGGGTAATGCAAACTGGGATTATTAATATAGCAGGAAAAATTTATATTTTAGATGATAATGGAGTTATGGAAACTAGTAATACTGTTATTAATGGACAATTTTATACTATTGGTTTAGATGGAGTAGTTGCAGGTAGCGAAATGCCAACACCTGATAAAGAATTTGATGATTCTGGTAAATGCTTAACAGTTTTGAAGAATACAGATAGTAATGTTACTACTTCACCAACTGATTCAAGTTTCAATGAAGTTATTCAAGATGAAAGTGAGTCTAATGCTGATGACGAAGAATATTATGGTGTAGAATACACAGTTAAATATAAAGATAGCAATGGAGATGAACTTGAAACAGAGACTGTAAATAAAGGAAGATCCATAGATTTATATGAACCAACTAAAGATGGATATAATTTCTTAAGTTGGAATTCTAGTAGTGATGGATCAGGAAAGAGTTATGATGAGGGAGATAGTGTAAACATAAATAAAGATTTAATATTATATGCTCAATGGGAAGTAGATACTAATATATATGTAGAAAATATTACTGTAACAGGTAGTTCAAATGTTGTCATAAATAAAACTGCGCAAATGACTGCAATCATATCACCAAGTGATGCAACAAATACCAATGTAACTTGGTCGGTTACTAGTGGAACAGGAAGTGCAACAATTGATAGTGATGGATTACTCACAGGCGTATCAAGTGGAACAGTTACAGTAAATGCAACTGCTAAAGATGGATCGACAGTATGTGGAAAAACAACAATAACAATAACAACTTCATAATAAAACACTAAAATACAAAAATATTATGATTTTGCAAGTAGATTTAGGAATTTAAGATAAAATAACTAGCATGCTGACTTGTTATTTTTTTGATAGTGCCTAAAGAAAAAAGAGGTTAAGTTATAAGATTATAACTTGCCCAGATAATTAGGTAAGGCACATGAAAATAAACAACAGGTCCAAAGTTGCCATGAATATTTTTCATCAGGCAAGGAGACGAATTGCCCTCATAGCGGGCCTATTAGGTCAATTTGCCGACGCAGCATGATGGAAAATAGGCTGGCAAATGGACTTGTTATTTATTTGATTGTGCCTAAAATGAGGAGGAGCTTAAAATGAAGCATAAATTTTTAATGAAGTTAATTATAGCAAGTGTTGTTACTTCAACCTTGCTTACAACATTAGCTCCTATAGGGGTTTCAGCTGCATGGGTTAAAAATTATTATGGTAATTGGAGTTATACAGAGGGAGATGGTTATGCTACAGGTTGGAGACAAATAAGTGGCACATGGTATTTCTTTGATGATATTGGAGAAATGAGAACTGGATGGATACAAAGTGATGACGAATGGTATTATATGGACTTAAGCGGAGCAATGCAGACAGGAGTAATACAAATTGAAGGGAAAATTCATTTGTTCTCACAAAGTGGAGCAATGCAAAAAGGCAAATGCATAATAAATGGAAAATTTTACGATTTTGATGATAATGGGGTATTTATAGGTACTGATTATCCAATTGTAACTAAAGGATTTGATTATTATGGAAATAGTACTCTTACTTATGTACCAAGTCAAATAGTAAGCCAAGATGCAACTATGTCAAGTGATATTCCATCAGATGGTACAACACAAGTAGCACAACATAAGGTTGAATTTAAAGACCCTGATGCTGATGCTGATGCTGAACTACTTAAGACGAGAACTGTTGATGATGGTACAATAATGACTTTATATGAACCTACAAAGAGTGGTTATACTTTCAGTGAATGGAATACTAATAGTGATGGGGATGGTACAAGCTACGAGTATGATGATATTATAAAAATAACTAAAGACATTACATTGTATGCTCAGTGGGAAGAAGATACCAGCTCAATTACTACATATGTTACAAAAGTTGGAACTATCACAGTTACAAGTTCAAGTGGTTTAGCTACAATATCAACTGCTGGTGGAAGTTTACAAATGACTAAATTAGTATCACCAAGTGATGCAACTACTCAAACAGTAACATGGTCAGTTACAAATGGTACAGGACAAGCAACAATAAGCACTACTGGTAAATTAACAGCAGTATCAGATGGAACAGTTACAGTAAACGCAACTGCAACTGATGGATCAGGAGTTGTTGGAGAAAATATTATAACAATAAGTAACCAATAAAAAGATTATATATAAGAAAAATACCTGCTCGAGATGCAAAATATAAAGCATACTGAACAGGTATTTTTTATATGTAGTAATATAATTATAATAGGTGTAAAATATGTATATAAATGAATAGATTAAATAACTTATGAGTGGAATATGTGTAAATAATTGTTAAAATTAAGGCGAAAAATTCTGTTGAATTTTTTGAAAAAATACTTTTTTAAATTTCAGAGGAGTTTGTTCTTTAATTGCTAATAAATTACCTTAAAGAGCATCAATTGTACATTGTCCACTGTAAATTTCAACATATATATATTATCGATAATTAAAGGTTATAGAAATATAAGGGGGAATTGATTTGGAAATTATAAATATCGCACATAGAGGTTATAGCGGAAAATTTGATGAGAATACTATGTTAGCTTTTAAGAAAGCAATTGAATATAAAGCAGATGGAATTGAAACTGATGTTCAACTCTCTAAAGATGGAGTACCAGTTATAATTCATGATGAAACTTTAGATAGAACTACTAATGGTCATGGTTTTGTTAAAGATTATACTTTAGATGAACTTAAAACATTTAGGACTAAAAGTGTACCAAGAGTTCAAGCTTTAAAAACTGATGCATTAGAAGAAATGGAATATTTAAAATCAAATATATTAAAAGAATCAGAAGATATAGAGTGTGGACAGTCTGAAAAATTGCAATCTATAAATTATGATATGCTAGAAAAAGTGAATTATTTAAAGGCGTTGTCAATAGACAGACTTAAAGATTCAAAGTTAAAGAGATCAAGTTGTGATAATAAAGGGACTTTTAAAATAGGAGAATATACTATAAAAGAAGTTGAATATTTTCAAAATAAAATCGGAGAAGAAATACCAACTTTAAGAGAATTATTAGAACTTGTTGCGCATTCAAATTTAAAAGTATTAAATTTAGAACTAAAGAATAGTGTAATTGAATATAAGGGGCTAGAAGAAAAAGTTCTAACTATAATTGATGAATTTAATTTAAGAGATAGGGTTATAATTTCAAGCTTTAATCATATGAGTTTAGTTAAAATAAGGAAACTTGAAAAACAAGAAATTAAAAAATTTGGGAATGTAGCAGCTAAAAAGAGAATGATTTTAGGGGCTTTGACAGAGTCTACTCTTGTTAATGTACCTAAATATTTAAATGCTATTTCAGTAGAATGTTATCATCCATACTTTTTTAGCATTTTAAATAAAGCATATATGGAAGAATTAAAAAATGCAGGGATTAAAGTAAATCCTTATACAGTTAATAACGTGGAGGATATGAAGAGTATAATAGAACTAGGAGTAGATAGCATAATAACAAATGAAGTTGAATTACTAAATACGTTATTATAAAAAGGTTTATATTATAAATAAGTAAAATTACTTATTCATTAGCAAATTTATATTAGGCACTAGAAAGAAAATAACAAGTCAATGAGAATAGATATTAAGTATACATAATATCTTGGATATGATATAATAATTTAGTTAATAATGAGGGAATTATTATATTTAAAGCAATGTCCAATTAATGAATAAATGCCTGTGGCATTTAAAATAAATATACATATTAGGCACAATCAAATAAATAACAAGTCCATTTGCCAGCCTATTTTCCATCATGCTGCGTCGGCAAATTGACCTAATAGGCCCGCTATGAGGGCAATTCGTCTCATTGCCTGATGAAAAATATTCATGGTAACTTTGGACCTGTTATTTATTTTCATGTGCCTTAGAAAAAGCGCATTAAGAACTAAAGAAAAAGAACATTGAAAGTAAAAGAAATCTTGAAGGGATTTCATCAAACATTGTGAATTGTGAATTAAATAGGAGGGTTTAGCGTTGGCTGATTATATAAAAGAAATTGAAAAAAGAAGAACCTTTGCGATTATTTCTCACCCTGATGCTGGTAAAACTACACTTACAGAAAAGTTATTACTTTATGGAGGCGCGATAAGACTTGCAGGTTCTGTTAAGGCTAGAAAGGCTTCTAAACATGCCGTTTCTGACTGGATGGAAATTGAAAAACAAAGAGGTATTTCCGTTACTTCTTCAGTTATGCAATTTAATTATGATGGATATTGCATAAATATATTAGATACTCCAGGTCACCAAGACTTCTCAGAAGATACATATAGAACACTTATGGCAGCAGATAGTGCAGTAATGGTTATTGATGCTGCAAAGGGTATAGAAGATCAAACAAGAAAGTTATTTCACGTTTGTGCACTTAGAGGAATTCCTATATTCACATTTATAAATAAGATGGATAGAGAAGCTCAAGATCCATTTACTTTACTTGATGATATTGAAAATGAACTTGGAATAAAGACTTATCCAATAAACTGGCCAATAGGTTCAGGTAAGGAATTTAAGGGAGTTTATGAAAGACAAAACAAGAGAGTTTTAGCTTTTAATGCCGGAAATCATGGTCAAACAGAAGTTTCATCAACTGAAGGTGATGTTAATGATGAGATATTTAAAGATCTACTCGGAGCACCACTTCATGATAAACTTATGGAAGACATTGAACTTTTGGATATTGCAGGAGATGAACTTGATCTTAAAAAGGTAAGAGAAGGAGATTTAACACCAGTATTTTTCGGATCTGCTTTAACTAACTTTGGAGTTGAGCCATTTTTAGAACACTTCTTAGAAATGACTTCAGCTCCACTTCCAAGAAACTCAAGCATAGGAGAAATTGATCCTATGGATAAAGATTTTACAGCCTTTGTATTTAAGATTCAAGCAAATATGAATAAGGCACATAGAGATAGAATTGCCTTTATGAGAATTTGCTCTGGAGAATTTAAAAAAGGTATGGAAGTTATGCATATGCAAGGGGGCAAGAAGCTTAAACTTGCGCAACCTCAACAATTCTTAGCTCAAGAAAGAGAAATTGTTGAAGAAGCTTATGCAGGAGATATAATTGGTGTATTTGATCCAGGTATATTCTCAATTGGAGATACTTTATGTATGTCATCTAATAAATTTAAATTTGAGGGAATACCAGCATTTGCACCAGAACATTTTGCAAGAGTAAGACCAGTAGATACAATGAAGAGAAAACAATTTGTAAAAGGTGTTACTCAAATTGCGCAAGAAGGAGCAATTCAGGTATTTAGAGAAACTCACATTGGTATGGAAGAAATCATAGTTGGAGTTGTTGGTGTACTTCAATTTGAAGTTTTAGAATACAGATTAAACAACGAATACAATGTTGATGTAAAAATGGATAGATTAGCTTATAGATATGTAAGATGGATTGAAAATAAAGACGTTGACATGGATTCCTTAAACTTAACTTCAGATACTAAAAAGGTTAAAGACCTTAAAGATAGAAATCTACTTATATTCCAAAATGATTGGGGTATCAGCTGGGCACTAGAACACAATAAGGGGTTAATTCTTTCAGCAGTTGGAAAGAGTGAGGACTAAAATTTATTATCAAGCAAATCCTAAGGTGATACTTAAAGTGAGTATTGTCTTAGGATTTTTTGTATTAGGCACTATCAAAAAATGATAAGGCACATCTGACTTTAAAAAATTAATACTTTAAATTAGCAAGTAACAAAAAGGAAAGATTATTCATACTATTATTATATATAATATGTTTGTACATGGAGAGGAAGAGAATGAGTAACTGTAGTTTTTGTGATACTGATTTTGATACGTTGGGAACAAATAGTGGCACCACATGTGGCACAACATGTGGCACAGCATGTGGCACAGCAAATGATCCAATAAACGACTTAACCTTGTCTACAATGGTTGTGGGAAACCAGGGAGTAATGTTAAATAAACTAATAATGATATTGCTATTTCTATATGCATATACTAATCAAAATTTTATTAGTTATTTAATGTGCATGAATGACAAGCTGATCGATAATCAATCGTGTCTTACATGCAAATTAGTAGACAACTTAATGGACAATCTTGCTAATTGTCAGGGTAATCTTGATGATTGCAGGGGAAAAAGAAATCATAATCACTAGAAGAGAGCATTGAAAAAGGCTCTCTTTTCCTATGTATGGAAAGATATTATGGAAAGTAAATCTTATTTAACTTTGGGTATTTATAAAGTTTAATAAAAAATTAATATATTATTTAAAATATAAACATTGATAGTTTTGCTTCATTAGATTATATTTTAAAGTAATAGTATTTTAGTGAATTATAATTTAAATTAGATATCTATTTAAAAGTAAATGAGGTGGAAAAATGAATTGGTTGAAAAAAGTTATGTATGGAAGATATGGGGGAGATCATTTATCAAGGGTATTGTTAATTTTATCTTTTATATTAATAGTAATAACAGGTGCATTGCCAAGATCTTTATCAGGTTTGGTGTTTATTGGATACATTCCAGCCTTTGTGTGTATTTTTAGAATATTCTCAAAGGATATATATAAGCGTCAACAAGAAAATTACCAATATTTAAGAATAAGAAATTCAGTAGTGACTTGGTTTAAGCAAAAATTAAATAGGGCGAAAAATTTAAAAACTCATAAATATTTTACATGTCCAGATTGCAAGCAAAAATTACGTGTACCAAGAGGTCAAGGAAGAATTTCTGTTACATGCCCTAAATGTAAAAAATCCTTTAAAGGGAAATCATAGAGCAAAAAATAAAAGGGCCTTACATAATATATAATTATTATATTATGTAAGGTTTTTTGTGATTAAGTTCCAAAACAAGAATTAGAAGTAATCTAATCTAAATAAATGCCATAAAGTAAATACAATATTAGAAGTACATATAATAAGTTCATACAATGTAATTAATATATAAAGATAAGATTAAATGGTTCGATAATTAAAATGTGGTATATTTAAGTAGATAAGAGAGAATCCAAATCTTGTATTTGGTTATTCGAACTTAGTTAAGTCTTGCATGCAAGTTAACTTCATTTAAAAATGATTTTGTGTGAATCACTTACTCAGTGAGCGAATGCAAATCGAGTTTGCTAAATTAACCAATAATTTAAAGTAAATTATTACAGCCTATTAATTAAATATAATAAAATGAACGATTACCAAAGTTAAGTTTTAAAATTAAATATGAAATTTAGGAGGGCGACACTAATGAATAAAATGAAAAATAAGTTTATAGCATTGCTAGTAGCATTTACAAGCATAGTATCATTTTCGACAGTTGGATTTAGCGGACAAGCAGCTGATGCAGCAACTATAGGTACAGATGCAACAACAATACAAGTAAATGTTACTGGAAGTACAACTGCACTGACAGCTACGACAGATACCGTAACTCAAGAGGAAATTTATGCTGTTGAAGGGGTAGAAGCTGGATTTGATATATCAGTTCAAGATGTTAGCACGGATGCAACTACTTTAGAGACACAAGCATTCGCAAGCAAACAATCAACATCAGGTATTGTAGGTCAAAAGGTTGAAATAGTATCTATTAATGGGACACCTGTTACTGATACTACTACATTAAATGATATCGGTATAGGAATTACAAATTATAGTCCTGTTTTAGGAATAGCAACAAGAGTTGGAACGACAATAACAGGATTACCATTAGGCGTTAATAAGATTCAATATAAAATAACAATAACTACACAAGATATAGACTACACACCAGCAGTAACAGATAGCATTGGGAATATCATCCAAGGGGCAACAGCTGTCCCACAGGCCACAGCTGATACAGCATATGCTAATCAAGAATTAACAATTGAACATGCAACTGCATATGTTGTAAATAAGATAAATCCAATGACTTTTAAAGCTTATGTTGGTCAAGCAAGTTCATTTAATGATTCAGATGAAATTACTGATAGTACATTGAATACAAATAATACAGTACCTTTTTTATATTCAACAGAAGCACAACCAGATGCTAATATGGCACTTAGATATACTTTTGATGTTCCTGACTCAATTTCAACATTAAGGTATGTTATGACCTTTGATAAAACAATAACATTGGATGGTGCTAATGTATATAAAAATGGAACCAAAGCAGTAGAAGGCACAGAATATACCATTGATGGACAGCAATTAACTGGTGACTTAGAAAGATTAGGACAATCAGATTCAATTGTAGTTAAACTAAATGGAACAGGTGACACTTCAAGTATTTCAAAAGCTTATGCTATAGAAATTAGATATAATAATTTATCATCTAATCAAGATTATAGTTTAAAAAATGCTGGAATAACAAAACTTAATTATAATGATGATAGTAGTGTACCAGCATATATAGGAAAGGAATTCACAATTACTGATAATAGCAGTGGTTTTAAAGTTTATAATGGTAACATATATATAGATTCAAAAGCTACAATGATAAGTATAGATCCTACCCTTATAAGAAGTAAAGATACTGTAGCATACGTTGTAACTAATAATTATGTGGATTCTTCGGGGACAACTAGGGTTAAACAATCTATACTTAAGAATGGAAGTGAATTTGTTGATTACATGGCTAGTACAACGAGCAATGTATTGCAAGTAGATGTATATGCAGGTCAAAATGGAAATGTAACGGATTCATCCGTACCATTAGCAAGATATCTTTTAAATGTCAATCTAATAACAGGAAACGAATTTACTATGAATTTGGGATTTGAAAGTTCTGACACTACTTATTTAACACAACCAGGTGTAAAAGCAAATATTATAGATGCATTTACTACATCTAGACTTACGTATGATTTATATTGTGGAGATCCACTTAAAGTATCTTTTACTGGGAAAAGAAGTAGTAAAAATGAATATCTAAGAGTTTGGCTTGCAGATGATATAAATAGTAATAACCTTACGGAAGCAACAGCTTCTGTAGATAATGCTTTAGATAGTAATAATACTAGAGCAACTAGTCTTGATGTAGATTTGAATGGAGCCAAGAAAATGGTAGTTCAAGCTTATTATGATGAATTTACCGAAACAACTACTGGATCAGCAGCATATGTAAGTTATGCGGTTGGAGATCAATATGTATTTAATTTACCTAATAACTATGATTCATCAGATACTTCCTCAAGCAGTTCAAGTACGTCAAGTACGTCAAGTACGTCAAGTAATGCTTTATTAAATAACTTGAAAATTACTGATGCAACTTTAGAAGATAGTGATGGAAATAGTACATTTTCAAGTAGTGTATATAGTTACACTACTGCAGTTGGTCAAAGTGACACAACTGCAAAGATAACTGCAACAGCACAAGATGATAATGTTGAATCAATTGTTGCAACTGTTCAAGATACTGGAACGTCCTATGATTTGACTTCAGGTGAAGCAAGTGATATAACTTTAGATACAAATGGTACAACAACAGTTAATATAGTTGTTACTGCACAGGATGGAACTACTACTAAGACATATACTGTTATAATTAAAAATAACACAAAGGGTAGCGATGTTACTTTGAGCAACGTAATTCTTAATACGGGAGATTATACTTTTGATTCCACAGCGGATACAACTAAGGTTCATGTAAGCCAAAATACAACTAGTATTAATGTAACTCCAGTACCAGAAAATTCTAGTGCAACTGTCACTGTAGATGGACAAGAATATTCATCAAATGCAATAACTGTTGATCTTAAAGGAGCACAAGAAACTGATGTTGATATAGTGGTTACACCAGAAGATGGAACAGAGAGTAAAACTTATACTTTACAAGTTTATAGAACAGATTCCGCTAATTGGAATGGTAGTAGTGATTCTTCACAAGATCCAACAGAAGATGATCAATATTATGATACATATAATCAATGTTGGGTTGATACTAATAAATATGAAGAATGGGGGACAGTAAGTTCAAAGCCAGTTTATTTTGATAAAAATAACAGACAAGTTAAAGATGCTTGGGTATCTACTGGTCAAAAGTTGTACTACTTAGATAGTTCAGGATATAGATCATCAGGATGGAAAGTTGATGATGCAGATGGAAAAACATATTATTTAGATCCAACAACTGGAGAGATGAGAACAGGATGGATGAATTTAAATAATAGCTGGTACTATTTAGGTTTAAATGGAGTAATGCATAAGGGATGGCTATCATTAAATGGTAAGTGGTATTACTTTACTCCAAATGGGCAAATGGTAATAAATCAAAGCATGTTTATTGATGATAAAGTATATAATTTCGGACAAGATGGAGCTATATACTAAAAGATATCTATATTGTATGCCTGTATATTTTTAGAAAATTTTAATAATATACATCGCATTTTGGACTTGTTATTTTCTTTCATATGCCTAACTTAAAGTAGAATTGATATTGCTATAGGGTAATATCAACTCTACTTTATTTTTTTAACTATATGTGCTAAAAAGTTTATTTATATGAATTCTTTTGTATTTTTAGTAATTACAAATAAGCAAACTTTAAAAACTACAAATTTTATTTATTAAAATATTAATTTAATATTCACAATTGACATCCAGAATTTTAGGTAATATAATAAAATATAGTTCATATTTCGAACAGTGAAATATGTAGAAGTTTATCCACAAGTATATATGAAAAGTTATGGATTATTAATTTGTTATTGTGAATAAAAATGATGGAGGGTTATTATGTTAGAAGATAAATTAGAAATTTTAAAGGCATTAAATGATAATTTTAATATTAATCAAAGAGAATTAGCTAAAAGGACAAATATGTCTCTTGGGAAGGTTAATGCTGTTTTGAAGGATTTTACTATGGATGGATTTATAGATAGAATTACTAATAATAGAGGAACTTTATATAAGGTGACTGAAAAAGGAATGAAATTTTTAGAGGAAAATATTGCGTCTGCAAAAAGCACTAGATTAAAGCTTCATGAAGAAGAAAAGAAGATAGTAAAACAAGCAGTAATACTTGCAGCAGGTAAATCAGAAGAATTTGGAAAGCCAGTAGGAATGCTTGAAATTGAAGATTTTAAGTTAATTAACAGAACTTTAAACATCTTAAAAGAAAATGGAATAACTAAAATTGTTATCATAACAGGTTATGAAAGTGAGTATTATGAAGAATGTTTCAAAAATAGCAAAAATATAATTTTAGTAAAGAGTGATACTTATAAATGGACTGGAACTATGCATTCTTTATCTTTAGCTAAAGAATATATTGATGATGACTTTTTACTTGTTGAAAATGACTTGATTTTTGAAAGAAAGGCTATCAAGGAATTAGTAGAAAGTGGAAATCGTGATTGTATACTTTTCACTAATGAAAGTGGTTCTGGAGATGAGGCTTTTGTTGAAATAAGAGATAATCACTTATTTAAGATGTCTAAGGATATTCACCAATTTAATAGAATTGATGGAGAAATGATTGGACTTACTAAGATTTCTTATAAGTTATACACAATGATGCTTCTAGAATTTAAAGGAAACGTTAATCCTTATTTAAATTATGAGTATGTATTGTTAGATGTAGCTAGAAATTATAATATTGGATTTGTTAAGATAGATGACCTTGCTTGGGGAGATGCAGATAGTAATAAAGAATATGAAAAGATTAAAAATTATCTTTATCCAACCATAAGAAGAAGAGAACTTAGTTATGAAATAAATAATATAAAGAATATTATTCGTGAATCTTTAAAGATCAAAGATGAGGATATTACAGAAGTTGAGCCAGCAGGTGGTATGACAAATAAAAATTATAGAATATGTGTTAAAGGTAGTAGATATATTTTAAGAGTTGCAGGAACTGGTACAGAGCAAATGATCAATAGAAATACAGAGATGTTTAATTCTGCAATTGCATCAGAAAAAGGATATAATGTGGAAGTGCCTTATTTTAGTCTTGAAACTGGAGTTAAAATATCAAAATATATAGAGAATGCAGAAACTTTAACTCATAGAAGTATTAGAAAAGAAGAAAATTTAAAACAAGTTACTGGTATTTTAAGAGATTTACATGAATCAACTGATTTCCATATGGATAATGAGTTTAACATGTTTAGAGAGCTTGAAAAATATGAAGATATTTTAAGAAAAAATAGAGGAGACTTTTTTGAAGATTATGATGAAGTAAGAGAAAAAGTAATGGCTCTTGAAGATGAATTAAAAGTTTGTAAAAGAGTATTTGTACCATCGCATAATGATTTAGTTTCTGAAAATTTAGTTAAGGATACTGAAGGTAGAATTTATTTAATTGATTGGGAGTATAGTGGAATCAATGATGATATGTGGGATTTAGCAGCACTTTCTTTAGAAAATGAATTTTCAGAAGATGATATTGAGCTAATGTTTAGATTGTACTTTAATGGAAAAGAAGCAAATAAAGATTCAAGAAGAAGACTATTGATCCATCAAATATGTCAAGATACCTTATGGGCAGTTTGGACATTAATTAAAGAAGCAGAAGGCGATGATTTTGGTACTTACGGAATAGATAGATATAATAGAGCTAAAGAATATTTAAAGAAGCTATAATCAATTGACAATTCTCAATGCACAATTAAGGAACAAAACCCTTTGGGTTTTGAAAAAATAGAAATTTCAGAGGAAAAGTGAGAGTCCAAATCTTTGATTTGGTTCCTCCAACTTTCTCATTGGAGCTTTAATCCTTAATTGTGCATTACGCATTATAAATATAATTAAAAAATAAATTATTAATAATTGTGCATTGTACATTGTGCATTGAAAAGAGGTACATATGAGAGCAATTTTAATGGCAGCAGGCATGGGTACTAGATTAAGACCACTAACTGAAAATACTCCAAAGTCTTTAATAGAAGTTAATGGAATGTCTCTGCTTGAAAGACAAATAATAAAATTAAAAGAAGTAGGAATTGAGGAAATTATAGTACTAACAGGTTATTTACATGAAAAATTTGATGACTTAGTTAAAAAATATAATTTAATCAAAGTAATTAATGATAAATATGATGTTTATAACAATATCTATACTATGTATTTAGTTAGAGAATATCTTGAAGATGCTTATGTAATTGATGCAGATCAATACATAACAAGAAATTTCCTACCTAAGGAAATGCCAAGTACATCAGTTTATTATTCTGCTTGTAAGGAAAATATTAAGAATGAATGGATCTTAAAATATGATGAACAAGGCAAGATATATGGAATAGAAATTGGGAAAGAAGGAGATAAACCTAACTACATAATGTCTGGAGCATCTTTTTGGACAGCAAAAGATGGTGTACTAATAGGTAAAAAAGTTCAAGAAGCAGTTGAAGTCAATAATTCTACAGATATTTATTGGGATAATATTGCTGTAGATAATCTTAAAGATATGGATGTATACATTGAAAAGATACAATCAAACGACATATTTGAAATAGACTCACTTGAAGATTTAGAATATCTCAAAAGAACACTTAAAATATAGTTTGGGTTTCAAAACTATATCTATATTATTAGGCACAATCAAATAAATAACAAGTCCATTTGCCAGCCTATTTTCCATCATGCTGCGTCGGCAAATTGACCTAATAGGCCCGCTATGAGGGCAATTCGTCTCCTTGCCTGATGAAAAATATTC
>Ga0302140_10002033_pt1 | contig 26360 bp, 15 predicted proteins | sample I_Bog_E1_1_FD_202095 | JGI IMG/M metagenome (GOLD analysis project Ga0302140, IMG submission 202095) | Peat permafrost microbial communities from Stordalen Mire near Abisko, Sweden - I_Bog_E1_1 | ecosystem: Environmental > Terrestrial > Soil > Wetlands > Peat | place: Sweden: Abisko, Stordalen... | reverse complement strand
GCCGCTGCTGCACGAAGATAACTACATTCTCTCTAAGACGCTTCCGGTCGAGGGCGGCGTAAATCGCGTGATTTTCCGCTCGCTGCCCAGCGCCGGGAAGATTGAGCTTCATGCCGAGGCGGATGACTTGAAACCGGCGGATGTAGAACTCTCATCGAAGCCGGTTGAAGAGCACGATGGGCTTTCCACGTCTATGCCGGACGCGGGCTTGCCTTCCAACCTGACGCGCGGTCCAACGCCGCTGGAGGTTTCATTCCGTCAGACAAGATTTCCCATTGTGGCCGAATCGATCACAGCCGGGTCCAATGCAGCCAACGCCGGCCTGAGCCAGGACGACGACGACTACACCTCTTGGTCCAGCGATGGAACACTGGAGAATGCCTGGATCGAATATGTGTTTGCCAAGCCGGAGACACCTGACCAGATCGACTTGAAGCTCGCCGACTTCCGCATGTTGCGTTACCCTCTGCGGATTACGCTGGACGGCGCGACGGTGTGGGAGGGTGTGACGCCCACCAACTTCGGATATTTCACGGCGGTGCTGAAGCTTGCGACCGGAACGCATTTGCGCATCGCTCTGACCGGCATCCCCAATCGAGAAATTGATCGGATCAGAGAACTCACGGCCGCAACACCGCCCAGACCGGCCATGCCGCCGATCAAGACTGTCCTGACCGTCTCGGAGGCGGAGATCTACAAGGCAAAACCTTGAGTGGATATCAAGCCGATAACCGGATTTTTTTTGCTGTCTTAGGAGTGATTCTCCAATGAAGTTTCTCAAGTCGTCCCTTTTGTATGCTGCGCTGACAGTTGCCGCGCTTGCTCCGTTGACGGTGCCTGCGCAGGAGCCCGTGCGCACGATCGTCGATTTCAATGCAGGCTGGAAGTTTTCTCAGGGTGATCAGGCTCATGGGGAAGAGGCGGCACTGGACGATTCAGGCTGGAGCACCGTTACCGTGCCACATGACTGGAGCATCACCGGCCCCGTTGACCAGAAGAATCTCAGCGGCCCTGCCGGAGCCTTTTTCCCCACCGGAATTGCGTGGTATCGCAAGAGCTTTTCTTTGCCTGCTAAAGACACCCATCGCCGCGTCTATATCGCTTTCGATGGCGTGATGGCCAACAGCGACGTATGGATCAACGGCTTTCACCTGGGCCACCGTCCAAACGGCTTTGTGAGCTTCTTTTATGACCTCACCGGCCATGTGCAGTTCGGGCCGGGTGCGCGCAACCTGATTGCCGTTCGCTGCGACACGTCGCTGCAGCCTGCCTCGCGCTGGTACGAAGGCGGCGGAATTTACCGCCCGGTTAGGCTCGTTCTCATGCAGGATGTGCATCTGGAGCCATGGAGCACTTTTGTGACGACGCCTGTGGTCACCGCCGGCAAGGCAATGGTGCGCGTCGAGAGCTCGGTGGTCAATGACTCCGTCACGGCTCGACAGTCGGCACTTGAAGTCGATCTGATTGCCCCGGACGGAACCGCGGCTGGCCGGTTGGTTACTCCCATGCAGACCATCGTTCCCGGCGGACAGTCCCATTTCACAGGCGAGTTGCCCGTTCCAAATCCGCAGCTCTGGGATCTCGATCATCCCTCGCTTTATCGTGTTCTGGTGCGGCTAAAGTCCAGCCCCAGCCTCACGAAATCCGGCCCGGTAACGGACGATGAAGAGATTCCTCTCGGCATCCGCGAATTTCACTTCGACCCAGCCACCGGCTTCTGGCTCAATGGCCGCAACTTCAAGGTCAAAGGCGTCGCCATTCATGCCGACGGGGGCGCGTTTGGAATCGCGGTGCCTACCGCCGTCTGGGAACGGCGACTTGCCGCATTGCGCGCGCTCGGCGTCAACGCTATCCGCACCGCGCACAATCCGCCCTCGCCCGAGTTTCTCGACCTGTGTGACCGCATGGGATTCCTGGTAATGGACGAGATGTTCGACTGCTGGACGGTAGGCAAAAATCCCTACGACTATCACCTCGAGTTTGAGCAGTGGTCGTCCATCGATACCCGCGATACGGTTCGCCGAGACCGCAATCACCCCAGCATCATTCTGTGGAGCGCCGGCAATGAAATTCATGACACACCCCATGCGGAACTGGCGCACGGCATTCTCGCGCGGCTGCTTGCCGTCTTCCACGAAAACGATTCGTCGCGCCCGGTGACGCAGGCCCTCTTCCGCCCCAATGTGAGTCACGACTACGACAACGGACTGGCTGACATGCTGGACGTTGTGGGGCAGAACTATCGTGTGGACGAGATCCTCGCGGCCCACGCGCAAAAGCCCCAGCGTGCCATCCTCGGGACAGAGAATATTCATGACCGCGCTTCATGGGTGGCTTTGCGCGATCATGCGCCCTACTCCGGCCAGTTTCTTTGGTCGGGCCTCGACTATCTTGGCGAAGCCGGTCAGTGGCCGCTGATCAGCCGTCCTTTTGGGCTCTTGGATCGCGCTGGACTGCCTCATCCGCGAGCATGGGAACGCCAGAGCTGGTGGGCCGCAAAGCCCAACGTACATATCGCTCGCCGGGTCGCAGCCAGTGAGCGGGCCGCCATCGATCCGGGCTATGAGTCAGTGCCATTGGCCATGCAGGAGACTTTGCTCATGGATTGGACTCCACGAAACACCGCCGCGCACTCAGAATCGGTCGAGGTCTACACCAACTGCAAAGAGGTGGAGCTGCTCTTGAACGGCCAATCGCTAGGACGCCAGAAGCTGCACGCGGATGCCTCTCCGCTCACCTGGAATGTGCCCTACGCCCCCGGCTCCTTGAAAGCAGTGGGCTATAACCAGGGCAGTCAGGCAGCCGAAGAAGAACTTCGCACTGCTGGAAATGCTGCGCGCATTGTGCTGTCTGCGGAACGCGCCACGGTCTCTTCCAGCGGTGAAGATGCTGTGACCATCGTTGCAACCGCGGTGGACGAGGCCGGTGTGCCCGTACCAGACGCGGCCAATGACGTTCAATTCACCGTCTCGGGCCCAGCGCTGATTGCCGGCACAGACAACGGCAGCATTACGGACCACGAGTCTTTCCTGCTTCCGCACCATCATCTGCATGGTGGCCGGGCGATCGCAGTCGTTCGTGCAACAGCCTCCTCGGGCGCGATCCGCGTTCATGCCTCGGCGGCGGGTCTGGCGGATGGCGAAGCCCAGCTTAAGGCAGTTGCCGGCACTGCTTCGGGCCTTGTGCGGGCGTTTTGAAGAGAAGCATCCTGCCAATGGAAGCCGCCTGTTTCCGGGAGGCTGATTGGGGGAAATCGCTTTCTGGAAAAGTGCCGCAAAGCCGAGAATTGAAGAAAATAATTTTTCTATTGACATTTATTCCGCCGATGAACTAATTTCTCGCGAGGGCTGAAAATCGCTTTGGCCCGCGTTCCAGTTGGCGCACAACCCTTCGTTCAGATCAATCGCACAACCAACTATTCACACTCATAGAGGCTCCAAGCGGAGGTATGAAGAAGAACGAGCTTACCGGCAAAATGAACGTCCGGCGCAAGCTCGGCAGTACCGGCGCAATCGAGGGCACGGTAACCGATCCAACCGGAGCTTTTTCCCATAATTCGCCTTTGCGGGCGCGGGGTTCCACGCTTGTTCGTCCCGACAATCGAGGGTGTCGGGCATCCCAGAAGTTTTTTCAGGTAAAGATCGTTTTGGCGAGGGGTATGCAACCTTCGTGGGATGTCTGAAAAACATTTTTCTATTGACATTTTCAATCTAAGTGTCTTAGCGTTGATCGGTGGTCTGAACAGGGGTTTGCGCCGTGCTTGACGCGTTGCACATCCACTCTCACTCACGGAGGCTTTCCAAGGGATATATGAAAACAAACACATTTGCCGACACAATGAATGTCAGGCCGCGCGGCAGCACTTGGGCCAGCGCAACAGCGATCTTACTCGGGCTGGCAATTTGCCTGGGATGGGCGACCCTACAGGCCGCGGCGCAAACCGGCGGCGACGGCGCCGTTGAAGGTACCGTGACAGACGCGACAGGGGCGGTGGTGCCAGATGCAGAGGTGACCGCTACCAACGTTGGCACCAATTTGGCGACAACGCGCACAACCACGGGCGCCGGCTATTACAACATCGCGCCGCTGATTCCGGGCACGTATACCGTCTCGGTGACAGCCAAGGGATTTGAGGCTTATAAGCAGGAAAACCTGATCGTCGACGCCATGCACGTCACCGGCCTCAACATAGCGCTCAAGGCTGGCGCGGAGTCGCAGACAATCATCGTCACAGCTGCTCCGCCCTCGCTGGAGACCACTAACCCCGTTCTCGGCGGCACCATGGAGAACGACGTTTACATGGAACTGCCGCTCCTTGTGAGTGGCAACCAGCAGCGCGATATCACCCAGTTCTCAAACCTGCTGCCAGGCGCGCAGGTCAACCCGGCTGGCCGTTCCTCAGTCGTCAGCGGCACAGCGTCACGCCTTGCTGAGGAGTATCTCAACGGTATCCCACTGACCACCATCAGTCAGCAGGGCGACAATCGCCCCATCTTCAATCTGGTTCCCATGGAGTCCATCGACCAGATCCAGGTGGTCACCAGCAGCGCGCCGGCCGAATATCAGGGCGCTGGACTGGAAAACTACACGCTCAAATCCGGCACCAACAAATATCACGGCACGGTTGCCGACTTTATCCGCAATACGGAGTTCGATACCTGGGGATTCTCCGCGCCCTGGGCCACCGTTACCAACCCTACCACGGGCGCAAAAGGCTTCCAGAACGCCGTAGGTTCAAAGCCTGTTGACCATCAGAATGAGCTGGCAATCAGTGTCGGCGGCCCCATCAGCATTCCATTTCTCTTCAACGGTCACGACAAGCTGTTCTTCTACGGAAGCTATGACAGGGCGCACACACGTTCCGCCCCGACCTACGGCTCTGACACCCTGCCAACCAACCTGATGCAGAAGGGTAACTTTTCTGAATTGCTCTCTGTTGCGAACGGCGGGATTGGCAATGCATCCAACGTCAACTATCCGATTTACGATCCCACGTCGCTGGCAGCCTGCTCGGCAAACAACACGGCCCAAGCGCCCTGCCGCTATCAGTATGGTTATGGCCCAGGCGCAAGCCCAGGAGCCTCTACCCTTCCAGGCAATGCGGTACCGACCGGCGCGCCGATTAATGTCATTCCGGCCTCGCAGCTTTCTCCCATCACCCAGAAACTGGAGTCGTTCCTGCCGCCTCTGACCAATCCCACCACCGGCGTCATCACCAACAACTATATCGGCGGCATCCCCAGCGGATATGACAACTGGATTTATGCCGGCCACATCGATTACAACATCTCGCAGAAGCAGAGATTGTCGATGAGCCTGACCGGCGGTAACCGCCATGCCGTGCCCTATACTTCGGGTGCCGCGAATCTCCCCGTGCCGTATCTGGCTGCCACTCTTTCCACGGTCGCAGGGCATTGGGCCGACATCGAGCACACGTACACCATCACCCCGAATCTAATCAACCAGTTCAAGTACGGCTACTCGAACTTTGGCGGGCCGCCGGTGCGGAACAGCACCGAAGGGATCGCACAGTATGAAGCGACGACCCAGGGTATCACCGGTCTTCCCGCGGGGCAGGCCTCCGACGAATTTCCAGGCGTCAGCTTCGCCGGCACGAACCAGCCGACCAACTGGCAGCAGCCCGACGTGACCTCGACCACTGTCAGCAATGCTCTGACCATGATTGACAACCTGCAATGGGTCAAAGGGAAGCATGCCATCACGGCAGGCTTTGAATTGCAATGGCTTGAGGAACAGGCAAGTTCAGCCGACGGCCCCTCCACCCCAATCACCCTGGCTTTTGGACTCAACGAAACGGCCCAGGTGGCTGGAACTTCCTATACGCCCAGTACCGGCTTTGCTTATGCCAGCTATATGGTGGGAGCAGTGGCAAGCAGCGGCGATACCTTGCAGTCTGTCGCGGAGTACGGTGGCCGCTATCGCCCCATGGCGCCCTACTTCCAGGACGACTACAAGATTACGCGCAAGCTGACCTTGAATCTGGGCATGCGTTGGGATTACATTCCCACCTATCATGAAGTCAAGGACCGCTGGGGCTTCCTGGATCCAAACGTGACCAACACGACTACGGGCAATCTGGGCATGTTCATGTACGCCGGCAGTACGGGCGGCGCAGCCATCAGCATTGGCAGCCGCACGCCTGTGCAAACCTATTGGAAGAACTTTGGCCCGCGTGTGGGCTTTGCCTATTCTCTGAATGACAAGACCGTGATCCGCGGCGGCTTCGGCACTCTCTACTCTCACGCCGGCGGCACAGGCGGCGCGGGTGGCGCGGCCACGGGCACAAGCAACACCGGCTTCACCACTCCGGTTACTCTGCCCAGCGCCGGCACAGGTACTACAGCCGGTCCCAGCTTCTTCCTTAACAACAATCCTGCCTTCAGCCAGCAAAACACCAACTACGGCGGTCCTTCGTTTACGCTGCCCACGCCTACCGGCCCAACCGCTGCGGCACAGGCGGCCAATGTGGGTTTCTATGTGAATAGCGCCGGTACCTTTGTGACCGCCGGCGCAGCGCCCGGCTACCCCGATCCGTATCTTTCGGATCGCGCGCCGGAATTCGACTTCTGGAATTTTGGCGTCCAGCGCGAAATTACCAAGAACATGACCCTCTCAGTGAACTACGCCGGATCGGAGAGCCACTTTATCGCGGGCGCGACAACCATGCGCGGCCTTCAATCAGGTGGAATCAGCCCCGCTTATTCACTAGCCCTGGGGCAGGGCGGCACCATCGCCGCTCCTCAGTATGGGCACGGTTTGCTCAGCCAGCCTGCTACAGCCGCAAACATTGCGCTGGCGCAGACCTACATGTCGGGGTGCTGCACATCGCCGTATCCAGGATTCCTGGCCGCGGCGGCAAGCGCGAAAGGAGCGGCCACCTCAACCATCGCACAGAGCCTGAAATGGATGCCGCAGTATTCCAGTACTGCCGACACCTGGGGCAATGTCGCGAATGCGAATTACCATGCATTGCAGGTCACACTCAGCCAACGTTTTTCCCATGGGTTGACTTTCACCGTCAATTACACCTACTCGAAGCAGATGGACGACGCCGGCACCAACCGCAGCGGCTGGGCAATTCCGTCCGCAGCCACTCTCAACGGGCAGTCCTGGAACCAGAATCGCATCGACTATAGCCTAAGCACACTGAGTGAGCCGCAGCAGTTGGCCGCATTCGGTGTCTACAAGCTGCCCTTCGGCAAGGGCGGAATCGGCGCGGATAACTTCCTGGTGCGCTCCATTCTGGGTGGATGGGAGACATCTGACATCATGCAGTATGTTTCTGGACCGCCCTTGACTCTCAGCGACGCAGACTGTGCCGTCACGGGCCAAGGCACCTGCATGCCCGACGTCAATCCCAACTACGTAGGCGGGAAGAACGGCATTCGCCAGAGCGGGAAGTGGGGCGCCGGCGCCACCGCGCTGACACTTGGAACCATTTCCTATGTCAATGGATACATCAACAGTTCGACCCAGGGTGCTGGTGTTGGCGGTGTCGCCTGCGCCAGCAGCACCGGGCCGTTCTGCAACGCCAACCCCCTGATGATCGGCGATGCGCCGCGCACCGGAGCATTCGGCCTGCGGGCTCCCAATACATTCCGCCTGACCAGCGGTATTCGGCGTAGTTTCGACATTACCGAGAGGACAAAGTTTGTCTTCGCGGTGGATTGCCAGAACGTAACCAACGCCGTCACCTTTGGAATTAACGCGGGCAATCTGCAGATTCCGACCGCTGTGACTGCTTCAACCTTTGGAACTCTGAGCTTTGCCAGTTCGGATAGTCGCGACTTCCAATTCTCAGGAAGGCTCAACTTCTAGGCTGTTCATCGTTCAATAACCCCGGCTCCGGAGGGTGCGGAATTCCCGCACCTCTGGAGCCGGATTCATTTTGAGGCTGTACTAGAGGACGATTGCATGTCGATTCGAGGGAAGGTAGTTATGCTCGCCGCCGGGGCGAGCATTTGCTTGTGTGGGCAGCAACGGCTGGTGATGGCGCAGCATCAGCCCACGCCCAAGGAACAGGCAAACATCGACATGAATGCGGCACGCCACTTTGGCGACGCTCCGGAGAACCCCGGCCCGATCGCAAGGGATCTATCGTATTCAACCAAACCCGCAGCCGTGGCCAAGGCGATGCGCAAGGTGGCCGACTGGCAGCTCGCAGTGGCTCAGCCTTACTTTGATCGGATCTGGACCTGGAGCGCGCTTTACACCGGCTTCATGGCTGCATCCGACTCGCTCGGTGATCCGAAGTACCGCGATGCCATGCTGGCCATGAGCCAGAAGTTCAACTGGCAACTGCGTTCGCATCTGCCCAACGCGGACGATCAAAGTATTGGGCAAACCTATCTGGAATTGTATCTGCTCAAGAAAGACCCCGCGATGATGCAGCCCACGGAGAGAGAACTGGATGCGATCCTGGCCGCTCCTCGAACCTCTACGATTCCGGGCAAGGAGATTGCGTGGTGGTGGTGCGATGCGCTCTTCATGGCGCCCCCGGTATGGTCCAGGATGTATGCCGCGACCGGCGACCGCAAGTACATCGACTATCTCGATGAAGAATGGGCCAAGACTTCCAGCCGCCTTTACGACACCCAGGAGCATCTTTATGCGCGGGATTCCAGCTATCTGACGCGGACCGAGATCAACGGAAAGAAGATGTTCTGGTCACGCGGCAATGGCTGGGTGATGGGCGGGATGATACGAACCATCCAATACCTTCCCAAGGACGACCCAGCACGGGCAAAGTATATTGCCCAGCTACAGGAGATGGCCGCGCGCGTTGCCCAGCTTCAAGGGCCGGACGGTCTTTGGAGAGCCGGCCTGCTTGACCCTGAGGATTACGACCTGCCTGAGTTGTCGGGCTCAGCCTTTTTCACGTATGCACTGGCTGCTGGGGTCAATGAAGGAATATTGGATAAGAAGGCCTACCGGCCCGTGATTGAAAAGGCCTGGGCGGGGTTGCTGCATCATGTGTATGCCGATGGGCGCTTGGGCTGCATCCAGCAGACGGGCGCGGAGCCGCAGCCCTTCAAGGCCTCCGCGAGTTACACCTACGGCGTGGGCGCATTTCTGCTGGCAGGCAGCGAAATCCGCCAGATGCATGGCCACTCCGCGGGACGATGAGAATCGATCTAAAATCGCGGGTCAAGCTTTCTATCTGCCTGCATCGGGCTTCACGACTTGGCCTTTGGCAGAGAGGTAACGCCCAAGCGGATTTCCATCCAGAGTCTTGAGACCCGCAACCACGCACTCCGCGTTTAATTCCGCCCCGGCGCGGCTGGTGTGCGTATGCGGGTCGGCAAATAGTGGTTCCACCTGCGCTTCGCCAAGGGCATCGTAGCGCCGTGCGATAATCTCGTTGAGGTCGACGAAAGAAACCTTTTCGTCGGCTGCCACCTGCCGAGCCCAGCCCCCATAGTTGTCGGCATTGCGCACGACCTTGCTGTTCTGCCAGATCTTGCGCGGGATGGGCGAGCAAACGATGGGAGTCGCATCCTTGGCAAGCGCCTCTGCAACGTACTTGCGCATGTACCAGCCATAGGTATGCACCACCTCATGCTTCTTCGTGATGGGGTTGTCAATCTCCTTGATTTCGTCGCCCACGCCCGGCAGAGTGCCGCGAGCACGGCTGGTGTCGTCGAGCGGTCCAGGGTCGTTGTGCCCAAACTGCAAGAGAACAAAATCCCCAGGCTTGAGAAGTGCGAGTAGCTCATCCCAACGCCCCTCGGTGATATAAGTGCGGCTGCTGCGTCCGCCGATGGCGCGATTCACCACGTTAACCTTGGAAGCGTCGAAGAAATCGACCAGCGGTTCGCCCCACCCCCACTGACCGCCCGCGCCGTCTGCCTTGCCATTGCGCACTGTCGAGTCACCGACCAGATAGATGGTCGGCAGGCTCGGATCCTTTGCCGTTGGCAAGGGGGGTCGCACGGCCGCGCCCGGATCGGTAGCAGGGTTGGAATTTCCAATAACGGTGCTCGCCGGCGTCTGTGGCTGTGCCTGTACTGCCGACACGGGAGGTGTGGGGGAAACAGCACTCTGTGCTTCCGCGCCCAGGCTGAAAAGCGAAACTGCGACAAGACCGACTATTGGAACCAACATCTTCATTTACCGGAATCTCCCTTCGTCATTCAAACAATGCTGAGTGTCTTTGAGGCTACTTCGGCTCACCGTGAGCTGCATCTTTCACATCTTTACCGGTAGAGTCTTCGAAAACTGGCTGGGTTCCGTCAGCTGTCTTGATATTGCTATCGGTTAGGGTCCAGTTCTTGATGTTCGCAATCGTGCCCGCGGTAGCGGCCTCAATGTCCAGATGATCGAAGTGAAAGTCATCGAGTGTGGCGCTTGGGTAAGCAGCGACGTTAAAGGCGCTTTTAGCGCCGGTCGCTTTGATATTCCAGATGTGGACGTTGCTGAAATGCGGCAGTCCCTGCTGCTCTGGGACTTTGGTGGTGAGAGTCACCCAATAGGAGGGAATATCTTTCGCGCCGTCCGGCAGGGTGGCGTAACTGAAACTCGGATTCCAGTTCATCGTGATGTGAATCGGGATGGCGACGCCTTCGAGCGTGAGGTCGTGAATGCGGATGTCCTTGCCGTAACCGCCGCGCGTGTGAGCGGACTTGATCAGCACGCCGGATGGGACGCCGCTAAGCGCGGTGATGTTGTAGACCTCGATGTTGCGGAAGCCTCCGGATGTCTCACTGCCAAAGGTGATGGCTGCTGCGCCGCGGCGCACGATGCAGTCGCGGACGACGATGTCCTCCGTGGGCCGGTTGACGCGCAAACCGTCAGAGTCGCGTCCAGACTTCAACACCAGCGCATCGTCGTTTGCGTCGATGTCGGCGTGTTCCACCAACACCTTACGTGAAGAGTCGATGTCGATGCCGTCGGTGCTGGGGCCCTTGCCGCCTTCATTGTTGTGGATGGTCACCCCGTCGATGTGCACATCATGCGAGTAGAGGATCTGGACAGTCCAGAAGCCGGAGCGCTTGAGCAAAATGCCGCCGCCCAGTTGAATATCGGACGAGTTTTGAATCAGAATCAAGCGAGGCCGGCGTGCGTCATAATCCGAGGCCCAGCGCAGCCCTTTGGGCTCATACGTTGCGCGAAGATCCCAATACGACTTCCACCAGATGGGGCCGTCGCCATCGATAGTTCCCTTGCCGGTGATGACAACGTTATGCTGGTCGCGGACGTTGATCAGCGCCGCTGGCCAAGTCATCTCGATGCCGGCGATGCGTGTGGGCAGCATTGGGTAGTCGTCCAGCTTCTCGGAGCCGATTAGTGTGACGCCCTCAGGCACATCGAGAGTTATGCCCGTTTTGAGAAAGAGCGAGCCGGTCATGTAAATTCCGGGCTTGAAGGTAACTGTCCCGCCAGCGGAGGCTGCCGCATCGATGGCCTTTTGCAGGGAAGCGGTTTCGAGAGTTACTCCGTCTCCCCTGGCGCCGTAATCATTGGCCAAAAATGTCTTCGGCGCCGCACAGGCTATGCCAGCGGTGAGCAAGCCCAGCACCATGCCGGCGATCCATAGAGTTACTTTGTTCATTGGTTCCTCTGTTCTTCAAGGTGGATGGGACCGAATAGGCCGGAGGGAATGGGCTGCAGGTGGTCCATGTCCTGAGGATCGAAGCGCCGGCCATACTTGGCTCGCAATGCAGTGTAATCGCGTGGCGGCTGACCGGCCAGTAGGTTGATCGCGGTGTTATAGACGTGGACTTCGATCCGATTGTCGCCACTGTGAACCAGCTTTGAGATGTCAATTCGGTAAGGCGGATGCCAGAGCGAGCCAGCCCGCCGTCCGTTGACAAAAACAATGGCCGCTTCCCGAATCGGTGGATCGAGGAGAGCGCTCATGCCGGAAGCATTGGGCCGCCGGTTGTCGGTGATCGGGGTTCCTGTGCCGAAGTCGAGGTAAATCTGACCGCCAGCCTTGGGAGCACTGCCAATCGAGACGCTCCGTGTGTAAACCGCTTCTCCAGAGTAATACTGCTTTCCCGAAAGTTCAGTCCACGAAGTCAGCGTAGCGAGATCCTGAGCCTGCGCGTCATCCGGGAAACGAACGTGCCAGCCAGTACTCAGATCGGCCAGTTGCTCTTCGCGGGGCTTTGAAGATTCCTCGACGATTTGCCCTCTTTCTTTGGACCCTTCTTCGAATTTGTCTTTCAGAACAAAGACTCTCGATTCATAGGGGGCGAGCGCTAGGGGAAAACGTGCGCCCGCGGATTGTGAACCAGACTGGAGAATCTCACCGCTATCAGGATTCCACACCTCAACATCAGCCCGATTCGAGCGAAACCGAATCTTCCCGTCGATGGGCTGATTCCCAGTGTTAACGACAAAATAGACATCGCTGTCGGCAAGCTTGCGATGAATGAAGCCGAGACCGACTGTCTGGCCAGCGGCATCAAGATCCGGCGGTAGTATGTGGTGCAGCGCATCCGTCAGATCGGCGGGCAAGTTGACAAAGATTCCTCTGTGGCCCGCACCCAGGAATAGCCGCTCCGAGAGGCCTGCGATCTCCCCGGAAGTGTTTTGATCCATGAAGCCCGGTCCGAGCGATGGGAGCTTCTCAACCGCAATCACTTTGCCGGATGCCGCGGCGTAGCTCTCGATCTTCTTGTAAGTCGCCAGCGGAATCCTGTCGGTCTGTGGAAGAATCAAAACAGGGTAGGGGATAGCGCCGAGTTTATCGATGGTTGCCGCGTCAATGTAATCGATGTTATAACCGGCATCGAGAATTGCCGCCATCAGGCCAGGTGATATCCGCTTCCTCATCTCATCGGTCACAGAGACATGGCCGGGAGTAAAGGTAGCCTGGGCGTCGTCCTCGGGGAGAAGAATTGCGATGTCGTTGGCTGCCTTGCCCTGACGCAGAAGCCAGCTAACCCGTTGTAAGTACTTGGTAACATCAGGCATCACAGGAAACCACGGGTTATGCGAATTAAACACCGCCGCCGCATACAACGACCAGCCTGGCTCACCCGCTCCAGGCGGAGAATAAGGGTATCCGTGCCCGACAAACTGGTTGACACCAAGAAGAAACATGCGGTCTGCCTCGGCCTTCATGTCAAGAGGAGTGGCGCGGAACGCGGGCGAGTGAAGCCACGTCCATGTTTCCGCGGAAGTGACATTGCGGCCATAGAGATGGCTCGCGGAGCTTGCCCAGCGTGTGAACGAAAAAGTGCGCCACTGTGGGCCTTCACCCTCTGGCAGATTAGGAACTGCCTCGTCAGCCAGTGTAACTGCAGGCTCTCCGTAGGTCTGCGAACGGAACAAGGTGTGATGAGCTTCGGCGAACTGCGTGATCGGAGCGAGGTAGTTATCGCGTATAAGATCTGAGAGCGTCTGGCCCCAATCGTGGCGTATAGCTTCTGCCTGCTGTGTGCCTCCTGCGAGTAGTTCGGGGAGGTGGGGAATCAGGTCGTAGCCGCGGCGCTTTCGAAACTCAGTAGGTAAGTTAAGGGTCCAGTCGGAGCCATACACCTCAAGCGAATCTGAAAAGACGGAATAGGGCGGGTGGTCGCCAAAGGCGTTGAGCAGCGGCGTAGCCACATCGGCCAGATGTTCGTCGATGGCTGCGCGAGAGAAGTGGTCCAGTACGTAGCCTTCAGCGCCCGCAGCTGGGCGCTTGACGGTTTGCTGCGTATGGCTGGCGATAAAGAAAAGGGCAGTCCGAGGAGCCGTGCCCGAGGGAATGGAACCGGAAGCCGGATCGATGCGCACGGCCGTAGATGGGTCAAAGGATTTCTCTGTGCCAGTGACCGCAAATACGGCAATTAAGCTATCCCCAGCCGGGAGCGTAGGAGGAGCGACCGTCGCATCGGCTATAGGCACGGAAATAACCTTGAGCCGTCCAGCTGCGAGGTCGATGGTAGTCTTCGGGCCGCCGTACGGCCAGCCGCTACCGAGCGTAATATCGGCGCGCAATCCGAGCGACTGTGCGGTCTTGCTGGCGAAGCTTACATCGTCAAGAAACTCCGGCGACAAGTATTGCAGGTTCTTGATGTCTTTCGCTTCATCGTCAAGCATCAAGGGATAGACGGGCTGAATCTCTACGCCGCCAATGCCCGCGCCGCGCATGGTCTCCAGTTCCTTCTGGAGCTCCGGCTTGGTGACAGCAGGGCCGAACCACCACCAGCGCATCAAAGGCCTGGCATCATCCGGAGGATTGAGAAAGCCTTGCCGCAAACTCTGGCTGGAGTCTTGCGCAAATAAGAGCGCCGAGAGTGACAACAAAAGCGCCAAGCTTCCGAATGAACGCAGCGCAAATGGCTGGATAGAATGTTTGGAAATACAAACCCGATGAGTCATAGAGTTACTCCGTGTGCCGGTTTCAAGAGAAGCTGATGCCACTCCGGCACAAGCGGCGAGATAATACTGAACAACCTTCGTTAGACCTGCGGTACCTTCATGACGTTGGCGGTTTTGGGTGGAATGGGTGTCGCAGGCAAATCGAAAGTTGCCTGCGGATCTGGCTTGGACGGGTCAAAGTCGGGTATGTCTTTCGTGAGGAACTTGCGGAGAGGAAGCCTGGCTTCACGGATGCCATGCACGACGCACCGCGCCAGTTCAAAAGCTCCGTACTTGTTAAAGTGGGTATCGTCGCTTATGGCCTGGATCTGGTTCGGGAAGGCGTTGGCCGGGTAGTGCATGAATGCCTTCATTGAACCCTCGGGGCCCATGGCTTCAAAGAGAGTCTTGCTCATGGCGTTGAGGTCGATGAGTGCCGCGTGCTCTGCCGCCGCGACTTCCCGGACAGCATCGGGATACCCGGCGAGAGAGTTTGTGATCTTGCCGCTGTCGTCAAAGGTCCGGCGGTTCATGCTGGTGACCAGTACAGGTATTGCCCCTTTGGCGCGGGTCTGCGCAATATCGACGGCCAGCAGTTTCTTATAGTCGTCAATGGAAACCGCGTTGGGCTTTTGATCGTTGTGGCCGAACTGCATAAAGAGATAATCGCCGGGCTGGATCAAGGACATGACTTTCGCAAAGCGCTGCTCGCCCCCAAAGCTCTTGATTGTTTCGCCCGACTCAGCGTGATTGGCAATCACAACGCCGGGGCGAAAGAAGCGGGGAAGCATCTGGCCCCAGGCCGCCCAAGGTTCCACATCCTGATCCACCACAGTGGAATCGCCAGCGAGATAGATCGTCGGCTCTTTGATGGGTGTTATAGAAATTGAACGAAATCCGGGCCGGTTGCCATTGAATTCGAGAGTTAGTTTGTTATCCCAGTCCAGATTTCCGATTTCGCGGGGCTTAAGCTTTACAAGGTGAGTTGTGTCTCCGGCAATTTCGGGCAAACGGATATTTACATCAAGGGTGCGAGTGGCAGAAGCATTTGCCTTGACGGAGACCTTTTCAAGCATCAGCCGGCGTGCTTCCGCCCAGACGGTTGTTGTCGTGGGCTGGTCTGCGCCCACAGCCACAGTGACTCGATAACTTCCTTCAGGCAGCGCGATGGAGAAGAAGAATGGCTTGTCGCTGGAGCAGGACTTATCGCCTATCTCCGGTACTGTATTCAGATCGAAGCCTGGTGCTGATGCGGTGTAAAAAGAGTTTGCAGTGAGCGGCACTGAATCGGAATGAGCCTTGCCGCAGACAAATTGTTGAGCATGAGCGGCGAGCGCGCCGGCAGACAGGCATAAAAGGAGAATGCGCTTCAAGACAGCTCCATATGAGTGATGAGATTAATTCGTATCGAAGTTCACGCGGCCAGGCAAAAAGTGGCGTGGCCGCCGATCCTGATTCTTCCACACTATCTAATGTGTGGGTGTTGGGTTATCGGGTTGAAACTGTCTCGCCAGATCCGGCGTGGACTGAATCTCCGAGGCCGCTGGATTGTCGGCCTTCGCAACTTCGACTCCGAAGACATAACTTTTGCCGAACATGTTACTCGTGAAGATCACGAGTTTCTTATCGGGCGAGAAGCGGACGTTGGGTTCAAGCCGGTAATTGTGGTGAGACATGTTGACGAGATGCTCTGAATGGAAGACACCCGGCTGCCAGAAGCTTGGATCGTTGAGGGCCCCCGGACCGACGTTGAGCAGTTGCGGATAGAAGAGTTCAATCCACTCGCCGTCGGGAGCCTTGGCCACTTGTCCTGGATCGCCGCCGTCGCCGGTGAAGAGAGTTTCGCCCTGAGTCAGATTGAAGTGAATCGACCACTCATTGCGTTGCATGTGGTATGCAACGCGCTTGTGTGTTTCCAGGTTATAGCCGGCGAGAAAGAAATCCTCGCCCTTGGGAAATTGCCAGTCATACCAGATGGTTTTTCCGTCCAGGCCCCAAAACTCATGGCCGGCGATTTCCATAGCCATCGTGCGCTTGTGGATGAGCCTGTTATGCGTGCCATCGGTATGGATCATCCAGATGCGATCGACCTTTTGCCACGGGCCTTCATGGCAATACATGAGCAGTGTCGGATCGACCGGCGAGAAAAGCATGTGCCCAATCCAATCGGTGGAGTGGAGCAGGATCGTGACCTTACCAGTCTGCAAATTGATGGTATAAAGCACCACGGGTATGCGAGCCGCCAGACGGCGCTCCATCATCTCACCCTTGCCTTCGGGCTGTACGAGGTTTCCGGCTTGCGGCGGCGGATTTGTGCCAGGGGCAGTTCGCGGCGGCGTGGGGCGGTTTTGCCCATATTCCTGTTGGGCGCCAGCCTGCGTCACATCATACGTGCCAACCCCCAGCGTCTCATCTGCGTTGATGGTGGCGACGCTGGCACGCGGAGGCAGGGTCACAAGCTTAGTTACTTCGCCGGTGTAAACGTCGGCCTTGTAGACGGTGCTGAGATGCGTGTCAGGGTCCATCTTTGAAAAGAAGACCGAATTCGTTTTTCTGCCGACAACAATAGTGTGGATGCCGTACCGGAACAAAGAACGGTTACCGGGCGCCGCATCGGCAGGCGGCGGTGGGTTGGGCACCACGAGCCGGGTTTTGTAACTGGCCAGGTCCATCGCATGGATGCCATCCGGTGCGGTATAGACCATTTGTTTGCCGTCAGGAGTGAAGGCGTTCACGTTGAAATAGAAGCCTGACGAGCCGGGCTCATCAGAAAGGCGGAGGACGCGATGGCCGGTGTCCTTATCGACCCACGAGACTGGCAGGTTCTGGGCCAAAGCCAGCGGCGACAACCCTGCGGTAAAGGCAATGATCGACAAAACAGATCGAGAGATAGACACGGTGCACTCCTTTGAGGGGACATAGAAGCGGTGATCCCGGATCAGTCAAGGCGTGCTTCGCCATAAACCACCGCGCAACGATTTATACATCCTGTGAGTCGAATTGGCAACTTCTTTCCTATTGGAAACGCGGGTGGCAGACAAACCCTGGTGCAAGTGCCTGCGCCTCACGGCTATGTGACGACTGTACCGTTTAAAAAGACGCCAGCAACGATTCAATGTGAATCAATTGCTGTCGTTCAATTGCAGAAGAATACGTTGTGGGCGGTGTGGCTTGGCTGCGGCCATCGGATCGCACCGGACAGCGCTAATACGGGAAGTATGGGACTTCAACTTTGCGCGGCGCATGAGCGTGCCGCGCGCTCCCTTTATACTGAGGTGTTTGCCAAAAGCAGGCGCGCAGGCCGGGAAATGGCCAGCCGCCAGGGAACAGGCCCCGGACACAGCAAATTCTTCGCGGGGCAGAAGGAGCGAGCATTGGCGCAGGCGGAGATCGGCATTATCGGCGGCAGCGGGCTTTACTCGATGCCCGGATTCACCAACGTGCGCGAAGAGCGCGTGGAGACGCCCTTTGGCTCGCCGTCGGACGCCTTTGTGCTGGGCGAGTTGGAGGGCCGCAAGGTGGCCTTTCTGGCGCGGCATGGGCGCGGGCATCGCATCCTGCCCTCGGAGCTGAACTTCCGGGCCAACATTTATGCCTTCAAGAAGCTCGGCGTGGAGCGCATTATCTCCGTCTCGGCCGTGGGTTCGCTTAAAGAGGAGCACAAGCCCACCGACTTTGTCGTGCCCGACCAGTTCATCGACCGGACCTTTCATCGCATCGCCACCTTCTTTGGCGAGGGGATTGTGGGCCATGTGGCCTTTGGCGATCCGGTGTGCGCAACGGTGGCCAAGGCTGCTGCTGAGGCCTGCGCTGCTGTGGGCGTGGTGGGCAAGCTGGGCGGGACCTACGTTTGCATGGAGGGCCCGCAGTTCTCAACCAAAGCGGAGTCGAAGCTCTATCGCAGTTGGGGCGCGGCCGTGATCGGCATGACCAACCTGCAAGAGGCCAAGCTGGCCCGCGAGGCCGAGATCTGCTACGCCACCGTGGCCATGATCACCGATTACGACTGCTGGCGCGAGGGGCACGACTCGGTCACCATTGAGGAGATTGTGGCCGTTCTGCACCAGAACGCGGAGAACGCGGCGCGCGTGGTAAAGGCTGCTGTGGCGGCCATGCCTGCCGAGCGCAACTGCGCTTGCGCCTCAGCCGCGAAATATGCCGTACTGACCGCGCCGGACGCGATTCCCGAGGCGGCCAAGGAAAAGCTGGGGCTGCTGTTTGGGAAGTATTTTGGGTGGTAGAGGCTATGACATCTCAGGATTTATTTCAGCGATTTCGAACCGAGTTCGGGGAAGAATATGCCAAATTCCTGTTGTCTGACTTCGGCCCTTCCCCAAGGCTGTGTCCGTACTGCGAAACTGAAACCCTCCGGAAGCTTTGGTTGGGAGACCCAACCCGGAAGATAGACGATTTGATTTGGGCCAAGTTCTACATGTGGTGCGAATCATGTCTACGAGGCATTTACTGTCCGCCTGGCTCATATCGAGTCCCCAAAGGGAAGCCTTACAAAAAATGGGGAGACGAAGCTGCCCTTATGCAGGCGCTTCCGTCTGGATTGCAACTCATCGAGCGCGCTTCTGTCCTCACGAACAAAGAGAAAATGCCAAGGCCGAAATGAATGTTCACTGAAGCAAGAGGAATGCAAAACGAATCAAGTTCGATTTAAGCCTGATCTAGCAAGAGAGGAAGAACAATGGCAATTACCGTAGTAGGCAGCGTTGCCTACGATTCAATTGAAACGCCAGCAGGCCGGCGGGAGCGTTGCCTGGGCGGGGCGGCGACTTACTTTTCGCTGGCCGCCAGTTTTTTTACCGATGTGCGCGTCATCGCCGTAGTGGGCGAAGACTTTGGTCCCGAGCAGGAGGCCGTCTTCAAGGAGCGCAAGATTGACACGCGCGGCATTGAGCGGGCAGCGGGCAAGAGTTTCTTCTGGGAGGGGTCTTATCTCGACAGCCTGAACGAAGCCAAGACCCACCAAACGGATCTGAATGTCTTTGCGGCCTTTGATCCCAAGATTCCCGAGGCCTATCGCGACTCGGAGTTTCTGTTTCTGGCTAACATCGATCCGGTCTTGCAGCGGCGTGTGCGCGAGCAAATGCCCGATGTGAAGTTGGTGGCCGGCGACACCATGAACTACTGGATCAAGGATCATCGCTCTGCGCTTCTCGAAATGCTGAAAGGGCTCGACATTCTGCTCATCAACGAAACCGAGACCAAGATGCTGGCTGGCAACAACAATCTTGTGCAGGCGGCGCGCGCCGTGCTGACGCTGGGGCCGGGCACGCTGGTGGTCAAGCACGGCGAATACGGGGCTACGGCTTTCTTCAGTTCCCGCAGCTTTGCTCCAAAAGGCGAAGGCGCGGAGCCGCACCCATTCAGGGCTCCGGCGCTGCCGCTGGAAGAGGTGGTCGATCCAACCGGCGCGGGCGACAGCTTTGCCGGCGGCTTCTTTGGCTACCTGGCTTCGCAGCCTCAACTGACTCCGGCGGCATTGCGGCGCGCCATGTTCTATGGCAGCGTGCTGGGCTCGTTTGCCGTGGAGCGCTTTGGCACCGAGCGGTTGCAGCAGCTTTCCCGCAAAGAGATCGACGACCGCTTCATCCTCTTCCGCGAGTTGACCCACCTTGACTGAGAGTTCCATCCCGCAGAGGGCCGCGCAGTTCGCAGAGCGCCTTGCCGTGCTGGCCCTCTGCGCGGCGGCTTCGATTGCGGCGATCCTCTGGAGCTGGCGTCACGGGGCCATGCTCAACTACGGCGACGCGGTTGCCCACCTGCATATTGCACGGCGGGTTATCGACTCGCATCGGCCGGGCCTCACGCAGTTGGGCTCGGTGTGGCTGCCGCTGCCTCACATCCTGATGATCCCGTTTGTCCGGGTTTATGGCTTGTGGGCCAGCGGGTTTGCCGGCGTCATTCCGTCGGCGCTGGCATATCTGGCCTGCTGCGCGGGCATCTACAGGCTGGCGCGCCGCTGGCTCTCACCGGCGCCGTCTGCGCTTGCATTGGCCTTCTTTGCGGCCAATCCCAACCTGCTCTATCTGCAAACCACGGCCATGACCGAGCCGCTCTTTCTGTGCGAGACCATCTGGATTGCCGTCTGGCTCGTCGAATGGCGAACGAGCCTGGATGAAGATGCTGCGGAAGAATCCAGCTTTGTATCAGGGCACGACTTGAGTCGTGCCGGAAGTGCCGTAAAAAATACGCGGGCTTTAGCCCCTGAGCAACGTATTTCGTCAATTTCTCCAACCACTCCCCCTCTTTCAGCAGCCAGTAAATCCCCGAGGCAAACTCGCCGCCTGATCTGGTGCATCGCCGCTGCTTTGGTGGCTGCGGTCTACACGCGCTACGACGGCTGGATCATCGCCTTGCTGGCTTGGGGATGCATGGGCCTCACGCTTGCCCGTCGTGGCCGTCTGCGTTCAGGCGCCTTCTGGCTGGCCAGCGTTTTCGTTGTCGCCGCGCCGATTGTCTGGTTCGTCTATAACGCAACAGCTTTTGGCGATTGGCTCTCCTTCATGCGCGGGCCTTACTCCGCCAAGGCCATCGAGATGCGCACTACAGTCGCTGGAGCAGGTCCGCCGCATCCGGGGTGGCACAATCCATGGGTCTCGCTCCTCTTCTTTATCAAAGCCGCGGAGATGGATGCGGCCGCCGTTGCGTGGGGCAACACGCTGCTTGCGCTGAGCCTGTTTGGAACTCTCTGCGCCTGGATCACAGAGCGCCGCCGCGCATTCACGTGGGCGCTCATTCTCTGGCTGCCTGCGCCGTTCTATGCCTACTCGGTGGCTTTTGGGTCGGTGCCCATCTTTCTCCCCGTCTGGTGGCCGCACTCCTGGTACAACACGCGCTACGGAATGGAGCTGCTGCCCGCTTTGGCACTGGGCCTGGGTTTTGCTGCGCAGATTGCCCTCGCCGCTGTCCGCGAATTCAAGCCCCGCGAGGTCAACTCCCGCTGGGCCAATTGCGCGGCAGGCGTTCTGTTCGTGTTGGTCGCCTCGAATGCTGTGCAGATGGTGCGCGAGCGTCCGCTTGTTTACGTCGAAGGCACGAAGAACATCGATGCGCGCAGGCCCTTTGAGCAGCAGATTCCGCCAGCTCTGCGCACTCTGCTCGCCGAGCGGCCCGGCGGCGTGGTGCTGATGAATACATCGGTCTATCCTGAGATCGTTGCCCTCACCGGAATTCCGCTGCGCCAGACCGTGAACGAGAGCGACAAGGAGTTCTACAGCGCCGCGCTGGCCGCGCCCGCCACCCATGCGGCAATCGTGCTGGCCTTCGACGGCGACGAGATCGACCGCGCGGTGCAGGCGCATCCAGCCGGCCTCACCGCCCTGCGCCGCTTCACAGCCCCCGGCCAGCCAGCCGGGACGATCTATGTTGCCGATGCTCCCTAAGCCGCTCTCCGCCTGCGCAGAAGGCCGGCTAGTCCTGCAATCCCTGTTCCCAGCAACAGAATCGAGGATGGCTCCGGCGTGGCAGCCTCGTCAAACTGCTCGGCCAGAATCGAGTCCGCGGCCGTGGTGGGGTGGAAGCCGTCCCAGAAGAGATACTGGTTGGGATTGGAGCAGACCGACGCGCCATTCAAACAAGGGTCGGTTACATCGGTTAACCCATAAGCAGCGGGGTTGCTTTCGATCTGGTGCATCAGGTTGAAAGTGTCGACGTAAGTGGCGCCTGTTGGAAGACTGGCCTGCAACAACAAATTAAATTCCTCGCTGTACGCCGTTGCCGCGGCATCGCCATAGTAATCAGGTGTCAATCCCAGGTCGGGGATTCCCGGCACCAGGATATGCGTTGCGCCATCGGACTGGAGCGAGGAGACGATAAAGTCGATGTCCTCCGCAGCCTGAAGCGGCGTGCCGCTGGTCAGAAAATCATTGGCCCCGCCCCACACAATAAACAGCGAGTTGGGCACATTCAGTGTGGACAACACGGGGCCCGAGCCAATCAATTCGGGGATCATTCCCGGCAGGCCGAAAGCGCCGGAGGTGGTCTGCGTGCCCCCGTCGCCATAGTTTCCAATGCCTGAAGTAGCTCCGCCCCATGCGAAGTCATAAAGCGGCGAACCTAGCAACCCTGCGAGCTGCTCCACCGCGACAGGCCCGTTGGAAAAGCGGCCGTTGTAATACGGGGGCGAGGCCGGATTACCGGTAGCGCCGTAAAGATTGCCGTTATCCGACAGGCTGTCGCCGTAGACAATCAAGGACGAATACGAATCGGCGCTGGCAATCGCGGGGAAAGCCAGCAGCAGGATGGCAGCTGAAGTTGCGAACACTGCGGTGTTGAGAAGTTTCACGATGTCCTCCTAACCTGATGGGGAAGCACAATCTGGCTTGCTCTGGTCTTTCAAGAAGGATGGATATCTTCAGCGAACGGGCAATCTCTTTTATTCCTTGAGGTTTGCGGACTCCTTGGCTAGTACGCCTCAGGAGTGCCAACATCGTACCGCACACTTCTGTCGCGCGTCAACGGCAAGGTTCGGCGGCTTGGAAGCGCCTCACCGCGGCCTGACTGCACTGCTTTACGGCCCCTGGACAGTTTGCGCGGACGATTTATGTCTCGGATACTCCTCTGACTCGTTGGTGAATCTTTATTCATCTGATATTTCATTCGGTTTTTTCGTTCAGTTGGGGTTTTACTGGGGTACAGCGGTCGAAGCGCGCGAATCACGGAATGGTTCGTAAAGCCTTTGAAATGATCGCTTTCAGCGTAGAGATGCTGGAATACTTATCCTGCACGCGCGCCGGTTTCTGGACCGCAAGTTGCTGAAGGGAATGGGGTTGACTGACATTTACAGGCATACAGGGCGAGATTGCGCTTTTTCCCGGGGAGGGAGTGGGAGGGTTGATGGCCGGTGCAGGGGGCGGGGCAGAGGCAGCGGCGCGGGCAGCGCGGGCGGCGGCCAAGCCAAATTGCGGGCGACCGCCAGGGTAGCGCGCGGCCTTCACCGCTTCTGGAAGGACCAGGAGCAGAAACCTTACCATGTCGGTTACGGTGGTATCGTAATCGGCTGCAATCTTTCGCGTCTGGCGGTAGAGTTCGGGATCGACTGCTACGGTGATGTTTCTGACGGTTCGCATGGTCCGGCTTTCCAAAACAATTTCGGAATTAACGTAGTCCTTTTGAGTGCATTGAAAGGTGGCTTTTACTTCCACCCCACGGACGAAGACCTGTCCGTGAGGACCCCGGAAAAGAAAAAGCCACTTGAGTGTGAGGTTTCGGTCCACAGCAATTCCGAAATTGCTGTCGAGGCGTCAAGAATTCGCTCTATTGGTAGTGTGCGCCAAGGGGAAATAATTCTCTGCAAAACAGTCTGGAGAGAACGCCAGCTCGAACGTGACGCCGACTGGATAGGACGTCGGCGCGAGCGGTTGAGGGGTGTGGGTTCCCACCCTTTCCGCAGAAAAAAGCGGAAAGGATGGGGCACCCGGCACTGACGATGAGCAAACACAAGCCGACTCCCAAGGAACAATTCCTGTTCCTTCCCATCCTGTCTGGCCGCGAAAGGCCAGTTGCACGCTTTGGGGTACTAATCCCCGCACATTACGCAAACAACAGAATCAAATCGGGCTACAGCAGACCCTCCACCCTCCCCAGAGGGTCACCCGGCGCGGCGCGGGATGCGAACCGGACGATCCCGGTGCTGAATTGGGAATCTGGTCATGCTCGAATATCGTGTCGAGAACAAGTCTTGTGTTTTGTACTATCATCGATTCAAACGAAGTTTCTGCCGTGACATCTGTATGAACGGGGGGAAGCATGCGCTTGGCAACAGTTCGAGTTACTGAGTTTAAGTCCATAAAGGACTCAGGCACATTCCAAGTTGGGGATGTGACATGTCTGGTTGGTCGCAATGAATCCGGTAAGACAGCGCTCCTCCAAGCAATTTATCGATTGAACCCGGTGATCGAAGGCCAAGGGAAGTTCGATGTAACTGAGGATTACCCCCGCGCGGAAGAAGAAGAGTATCAGCAGGCAATCGAACGTAAGCAGAAGAAGCCTGCCACAGTGGTTGACGCGCGGTTCTCTCTCGAAAACTCAGAGCTGAGCGCAATCGAAGCAGACTTCGGGCCGAAAGCGCTCACCGAACCAACGTTGGCGCTCCTTAAGGGGTACGACAATAATCAAAGCCCTTATCTTTGGGTGAATGAAGAAGAAATCTGCAGTTTCCTTGTATCGAAGACAGGAATCGCCGATGAACTAGCAAAAGAAAAGCTATCTTGGCCCACTTTGAAAGAAATGGCAGCGGGCCTTGAGGCGCGTTCGCAACGCCAAATAGCAGCAGTTTCTGCTGCCCAAGCCGCAGCGAACGCGCTAGCCGATCCCAACGACAAGGCGAAGGCGCTTGCAGAGGCACTCACACTTCTGGAACCAACAGCCGCAAAGGCCCTTCGCGAACAGTTGTCGGCGATTCTGAAGTCAGGAGTCATATCACACATCTACACGACCCATCTGAAGCCACACGTCCCGAAGTTCCTATATTTCGATGAGTACTATCAGATGGTCGGCCAGTTGAACATTGAACAGCTTAAGCAACGCCAAGCGAGTAGTACCTTGTTGGACTCTGATAGGCCTATGATTGGGCTAATTGAGCTAGCTAGGCTAAATCTTGACCAACTCCTGGCCACTGATCGCACTGAGGCATTGCTGAACAAACTGGAAGGCACATCGAATCATCTGTCGAAGCAAGTTCTCAGGTATTGGTCACAGAATCGTCACCTATCTGTCCGATTCGACGTTCGACCGGCGAAGTCCAACGACCCCGAAGGAATGAAATCAGGCACGAACCTTTGGGGACTGGTCTACGATTCGGCTCATATGGCTACAACTCGACTGGGAACACGGTCAAAGGGATTCGTCTGGTTTTTCTCGTTTCTTGCGTGGTTCTCTCAACAAAAGAAGTCTGGTCAAAAAATGATTCTCTTGCTGGATGAGCCTGGCTTAGCACTGCACGGAACCGCTCAAGGTGATTTGCTTCGTTACATCGAAGCCGAGCTGAAGCCTCACCATCAAGTGATCTATACAACACACTCTCCCTTTATGGTCGATCCGACCCACTTTGATCGAGTTCGCATAGTGGAAGATAAGTCGGCGGAAATGGAGGACGTGGACGTAACCCAAATTCCGGGGACGAAGATCTACACCGATGTGCTCGAAGTTTCCGAGGGGAGCCTCTTTCCGTTGCAAGGGGCGCTTGGCTACAACCTTTCTCAAACACTATTCGTTGGACCGAACAGCCTAGTTGTTGAAGGTGTTTCCGATCTCTTATATCTGCAAACCTTTTCTGCCTTGTTGGAATCTCAAGGCCGCGTAGGGCTCGATAGCGAATGGACCATCACTCCGGTTGGGGGTGCCGATAAGGTTCCCACCTTTGCAGCACTTTTGGGTGCGCAAAAGGGCATGAAAGTAGCGACTCTGATCGACATACAGCATAAAGACAAGCAGACGATTGAGAATCTTTACAAGCGGAAACTACTTAGCCAGAAGAATGTTCTCACTTTTGCGGATTTCACGGGGAAGAAAGAGGCGGATATTGAAGACATGTTCGATCCGACCTTCTATTTGGGGCTCGTGAACGGTGAGTACAAGAGTGTTCTACAAAAGCCACTTGCAATCTCCGACCTTCCGAAACGAGAGAGGATTCTAAGCGCAATTGACGCTCACTTGCAGAAGAACCCGCTTACGACTGCTCACTTTAACCACTATCGCCCGGCGCGCTACTTCGCAGAGAACATTGGCAAGCTCGGTGCAAGCATTTCAACAGACACCTTGGATAGATTCGAGCAAACGTTCAAGCGGCTGAACGCCATTTTGTGAATGTGCTCACGTTTGTCTGCGATTCAGAATAAGAACACCTCTGGATCAGAAGGCGCCATATTCCGCCCTGTCACGGAAGCGGCCAGGCGGCGCTCGATCAGATCGGTACTGAAAAACGTTAGGTCCCTATCGGGACTGTCCCGGCGCGACGAGGGTGTCCTGTGGCAGGATGTTCTGCCGGGACAGTTTCGATAGGGTCGTTTGAAGTAAGTCGCTGGTGTTTGCGA